>JAABUX010005394.1_pt1 | contig 15729 bp, 8 predicted proteins | sample 5561851 | NCBI WGS metagenome assembly JAABUX01 (sample SAMN10711883, study PRJNA513361) | rock metagenome | isolation source: Antarctica rocks | place: Antarctica: Victoria Land, Richard Nunatak red sandstone | collected 2016-01-03 | reverse complement strand
TTGTGGTGTCGGACGAGGACATGGCATCCATCAACATCATCCGAAACGAGTTCCATGGTGAGTGGAACTACACGATCCGGCCTCGCTACGAATGAACCGGAGCAGTTGATTCCTGACGGGGCCTAACCGGGTGCGTCGAGCGAGCGGACCGCCTCGATCAACGCGCGCGCCGTGTCCGACCACGGCACCGGCTGGAACTCTCGTCGCACCCGCGCCTCCCACTCCGCCAGCGCGGCCCGGTCGTCCAGCGCTGCGGCCACTGCCGCATGCGCCTCGCGCCGGCTCTGCGGATCGAAATACCGGCACAGCGCCCCACCCGCTTCCGGCAACGACGCCGCGTTCGACGACAAACACGGCTTGCCCTGCGCCAGGCTCTCCGTCACCGGCAACCCCCATCCCTCGTGCAGCGACGGAAACATCGTGAACAGGCTGCCCGCATACAGCGCCCGCAACTCCCGATCGCTCGGATCGCGCACGAGCTTGACCCGGCCGCCGAGCCACTCCGTCCCGTTCAACTGCCACAACAGGTCCGACACCAGCCACCCGACCCGGCCGGCAAACACCAAGTCCGGCACCGACTCCGCCGCCCGCCGCCCCGCCGCCACCTCCTCGAGCAGCAACCGCCACACCCGCACCGCCAGCGCGTGGTTCTTGCGTGCCTCCAGCGTCGAGACGAACAGCACGTAGCTGCCCGGCGCCGGCAGCCGCGGCGTTCGCTCCGCCGCCACCCCGCCGCCGAACCCGGTCCCGCCAAATCCGGTCCCGATCGGCAGCGGCCGCACCCGCCCGTTCAGCACGATCCCGCTTTCGCGCGCGAACGCCTCGACGTCGTTGGCGGTGTGCCGCGAATTGGCGAACACCACGTCACAGAACGGCAGCACGTCGACAACCCATTCGCGGAAGGTGCGGGGCACGCCGCGATGGCACCATTCCGGATGCCGGATCGGCACCAGGTCGTGCATCAGCACCCCGAAGCGCATCCGCTTCTCGTCGCGCACCCAGCGCGCGATGTCGCTGTAGCGCTCTCGATCCCAAGGCGCGCCGAGGACGAGCAGCGTGTCGCCGGGCTTGGCCAGCCGATCGAAGGTGGGCAGGCCCGGTGCCGCTGCGGCGCCGCGGTGCCGCGCCCGCCATCCCGCCTGCGCCACCATCGCGCGCGATCCAACGTAAGCGCGCCGCACCGGCAGGGCCGCCGCCTGCGCCCCGAAGGCCGCCAGTGCGGCCACGACCTGCACCTGCATCACCGAGGCGAGCACCAGCGGCTTGCGGACATGCTCCGGCAAGATATCGGCGGCCTGCTTGGCCAGCCGGCGCGCAAGCGAGCGACGGACCGGCGGCGGATCGCCCGGGATCGGTACCGCAACCGGGCTGATCAACGGCGCGGGTGCGGCCTCCGGCACCGGCTCGGCGTCCTCGCCGAAATCGGCGACCAGGTCGTCCCAGCTCACTTCCAGCAGCGAGAGCGGGCGCGAACCGTGCCGCACGAAGCGGATCTCCTCGTCGCCCAATTCTTTCGCGCCACGAAAGATCTCGAAACTGAGACGCTGGATCCCGCTGATGCGTTTGTTGCCGACCCGGAAGTAATGCACCAGGTCCTCGACGTCGAACCAGATCGTCATGCCGCCAACGCCGCCCGTACCGCCTCGGCCGCCGCATCCCACGCCCGCGGCGCGAAGCCCACGCGCACCCGTCCCTGCCACGCCGCCACCTCGGCCGGGTCGTCGAGCAGGTCGGCGACCGCGCGATGCGCCTCGGTGCCCTCCTCCGGATCGAAATAGCGGCACAAATCGCCCCCCGCCTCCGGCAGCGCCGTGTTCCCCGCCGCCAAACACGGCTTGCCGAGCAGCAGGCTCTCCTGCAGCGGCAAGCCCCACCCCTCGTAGAGCGACGGCATCAGGGTGAACCGGCAACCCTCGTAGAGCGCCCGCAACTCCGCGTCGCTCGGGTCGCGATACAGCCGGACCCGCCCGTTCAGCCATCGGCTGTTGTCGAGCTGCTGCATCAGGTCCGCCACCCCCAGCCCGACCCGGCCGGCGAACACCAGCATCGGCACGCTCTCCGCCGCCCGCGTCCCCGCCCGCACCTCGGCCATCAATTGCTGCCAGATCCGCACCGCCAGCGCGTGGTTCTTGCGCGTCTCGAGCGTCGACACGTAGAGCACGTAGCTGTCCGGCACCGGAAACCCTTCCGAGCGCGCGGCTGCGTCGGGGGGAGGCGTCGTGCCGGCCGGGATCGTACGCACAGCGGCGGCGAGCGCGATTCCCCGCTCGGCCGCATACGCCTGCACATCGCGCGCGGTGAACTGCGACAAGGTCAGCACCGCGTCGCACGCCGTGAGACTGGCCTCGAGCCACGCCCGGAAATGCGCCACCCGCGCCGGCGCCTGCCATTCCGGCCGCCGCACCGGGATCACGTCGTGGATCAGCAGCCCGATCCGCACGCCCTGCGCCCGCATCGCCGCCATCACCGCCGTCGATCCCGGCACCGACCACAGCGCGCCCAGCATCAGATAGCAATCCCCCGCCACCGGCTGCGCCCCCGACCCGGCCGCCCTCTCGCTCACCGACCGCCGCGCGAGCGACGGCGCCTGCCGGGTTCGGGCGAGCAGGCGGACATTGTGCAGCACCTGGCTCTGCAACACGCCGGCGCGGAACAGCGGGCCGCGCAGCTCGGGCGCCATACGCAAAATCCGGCGCTGAATCTGGGTCCGCCGCTCGATATCGTCGACCGGCCCGTCATCCCGGCTCTGCTCGGGCGCGGGCGGCGTCGCGAGCATCGTCTCCACATCCTCCCACCGCGCCTCGCGCGCGAGCCCCTCCACTCCCTCGTGGCGCAGCATCCGCACGCCGCCGCCCGCGACGAGCGCGCGAATGAGCGCCACCGCCACGCGCTGGATGCCGCTCGGATGCGGATTGAAGCGGAAATAGTCGAACAGGTCCTCGACATCGATCCAGATGGTCATGGCGCGGACGCGGCGTGATGGCGGTGGAGCACGGGCGCTGTTTCCGAGAACCGTGTGCGAGCGTCAAGCGCCGAGCCCAGGCGGTGCAACGCTCGACGCACAATGAACTGACTACCGCATCGCCGCAAAAGCCGGTATTTCGCAGCGCGGAAGCACTCAAGGCAAAGTCCTCCGACACGCTCAGGGATCAATTTAGAGACGAGGAGCAGATGCGGGCGGTTCAATCGCAATATTTTGGTGGGCTGACCGGCTTGCGCGGCCTCGGCGCAATTTGGGTCATGTCTTTCCACGCTTCCGTCGGAGCGTCTCAAATTGTAATCATTGACCATGGTTATTTGGCGGTCGATTTATTTTTTATACTGAGCGGTTTCATTTTGAGCCACGCCCATCGCGACTACGCGTTCACCGCCGCCGCCTACGCCACCTTCATCCGCGACCGCGTCGCCCGGCTGTTCCCGCTGCACTGGGCCGGCCTCGCCTTGACCGCCGTCGTGCTCGCGCTCACCCCGGCGATCCAGCAGGGCATGCCGAACCGCTTCGGCGTCGTGCAGCTCGGGCTCAACCTGCTGCTGATGCAGAACTGGCTCTACGCCGGTCCGACGAGCTGGAACCCGCCGGCTTGGTCGCTCAGCACCGAATGGCTCGTCTCGCTCGGCTTCCCGCTGTTTCTTTGGAGCGCCCGGCGCTTCCACCAGCGCTGGCTCACGCTGGCCGCCTGCGCCGGCTGCATCGGCGCCTACGGCCTGTTCGTGATCGCGACCCACAATCCGACGCTCGACCTGCCCGGTCACGCCGGCATCGTCCGCACGATCTGCGAATTCATGGCCGGGTGCCTGCTGTATCAACTCTACCGCCAGCAGGTCCGCGTGCCGACCGTGGGGCTGCTGGCGATCCTGGCGCTATTCGCCGTCGGGTTCAGCGCTCCGTCCCGCGGCCTGTTCGCGGTGATGGCGTTCCCGCTCGTCGTCTTGATGACCGCGCAGGGCTCGGTGCTGTCCCGGCTGTTCGCCTGGCGGCCGATCGCCTTCCTCGGCGAGATCTCGTTCTCGATCTACGTCCTGCATTGGATCGTGCTGCAAGCGTTCGACTACACCGCGATCGGCACGCTGCGGGACGGAGCCTGGTGGCCCGCCTTCGTCGTCCTCTACCTCGGACTAGTCATCGGCCTCTCGACGATCAGCTACCGCGTCGTCGAGCGGCCTTCGCGGCAGTGGATCAAGCGCCTTCGCCTGACGGGTGACCCAGCGGTCGACCCGGCCGCCGTGCCAGCCACAGTGTCCCCGCCCCGATCGCGAGCAGTCCGGCAAGGCTGACCAGCAGCGAGGCCCGACGCGCCGCGGTCCCGCCCTCGCGCAGCGTGATCACGCTCTGGCCGGCCTGCACCGGCAGCACCATCAGCCCGATCGTCCCGCGGATCGGCTGCACCACCGCGCCGTTCAGCGTGACCACCGTCGACGGCAACCACGGATGCGAGAGCTGCACGTAGCCGGGTGAGCCGGCGGTCACCGACAGCGTCACCAATTCCAGGCCGACTTGGTAGCGCGTCACCGCGAACGGCCCTGCCTGGCCGGGCGCGGCTGCGCCGGGGTCGCGCACCGCGATCGCACGGGCCGTTCGCGCCGCCGGGTCAAGCGCCTCGGCGGCGACGAAGGCCGCCAGTGCCGCCTCGATCGCGGTGATCCGCGCGGCATAGGGCGGGTTGCCGAAATGGTTGTCCCACAGCATCGGCTTGTCGAGCCCGTCCGGCAGCGCCTGCGCGACCAGCGCCGGGCTGAACACCGCGGGCGCTCCGGCGACGGGGAGGTAGCGGCCGAGCACCGGATCGCTCGCGCTATCGGCAAAGCTCTCCGGGCAGCCGTTGACGATCGGCGTGTTGCACACGATCCGGCCGACGTCGAACAGCGCCAGCGCCGCCCGCGTCTCGCCCGAGAGCCGGCCGCCGGCCTGCAGCTCCGCCTCAGCCTGCTTGATCGCGACGGCGAGGAAATTGTGCACCCTGGTCGCCGCCATGTTGTGGTTGCCGGCCACGCGCTGCACCGTCGCGTCGTAGCTCATGATGGAGCCGTCAGGTCCCATATCGACCAGCAACTGCCCGCCTTTCTCGACCGATACCTGCACGACGCGCTGCTCCGGCGCCTCGCGCTCGAGATGCCGCCCGGCCTCGACCAGGAAGCCCTTGTCCACCCGCGCCACCGGCTGCACCGCCGTGCTCGCCAGATCGGCCACGACCAGCCCGGCCAACGCCAGCAGCCGCCGCCCCGCCAATACCGGCCGGTCCAGCCACGCATCGAGTCCGAATGCGGCCAGGATGGCGGCGAAGAAGACGAGGTAGAACACGTCACGCACGACCGGGTTGGCCAGGAACAGCGCCGCCACGAGACACGCCGCCGCCGGCAACGCCACCGCCCGGCCCGGCGCCCGCAACCGCCCCCGCACCAACGCCACGACCCCTGACGCCGCCAGCACGATCAAACCGATCCCGACATAGGCCCAATATTCGTTGCCGCGCGACGTCAGCGAGTTGTGCCAGACCGCCAGCAGCGCCAGCCGCGCCGGCGTCGGCCAATGCACGCCGACCAGCGCCCCCTCCGGCTCGATCATCACCCAATCCGACTCGAACAGCACCGGCAACACCGCCACCGCCGACGCCACCGCCCCCAGCACGCCCGCCACCACGAGCGCTGGCAGCCGCCGCACCCGCCAGAAGCCGAGCGCCATCGCCACCGCCCCGAACACGGCCAGGTAGATCGCCGAAAAGATCGCATGCGGCTGGTGATTCAAGATCAGCCCGGCCGTCCCCAGCGCGAAGATCGCAAAGTTCAGCCACCGCCGCCCGACCCCGCGCAACAGCCCGTCGGCGGCGAAGAAGAGCATCACGAACAAGGGGATCGTCGCCGTCTGCGGCGTTTCGCCGCGATAGAAGAACAGGTGTAGGATCGCGAACGCGCCGCCGAAGCACGCGCCCCCGACCGCCGCCGGCACCGGCCGCACCGCCCAGCGCCGCAGCAGCGCCCATAGTGCCCACCCCGCCAGCACGTGCGTGACGAACAGCAGCAGCTTGGCCGCCAGGTTCGCGTCGCGCAACAGCAACGCCAGCGCACCGCCCACGACATAGGTCAGCGGCCCGGTGAACCACAGCAACGGCTCGCCCATGTAGCCGAAATTGGTCCAATCCGGCAGCGACCCGGCCGCGAGCCCCCTCGCCACCTCGTTGAACCGCACGATATGGCTCGCGCTGTCGCCACCAAGCTGCAACCCGGGGAACAGATATCCGTGGCCGGTCCAGGCCAGCAGCAGCGTCAGCAGCCAGAACGCCTGCCCGGCCGACGCCCCGTGCAGCAATCGCGTGATCGACCGCCGCCGCCACTCGAGCCCGGCCAGCGCCAATACGGTCACGCCCGAGAGCGCCAGGAACAGCCCGTCGAGCGGCGTCAGCGCGCCCAGCAGCAGCCCGACCCCGATCGGCTGGCCGTGCAGGCTCGCCCCGATCGCCGCATCCTTGACATGACCGAGCGCGGTGAGCGAGGCGCCCATCGTCGCCAAGCCAGCCGCCGTCAGCGCGAGCAGCGCGGTCGCGCGGCCATCGGTCGGCGTCGTAGAAATGGGAGCTGTCACAAAAATTCACCAGTCTCGTCAAACGGTTCCGGCACTCAACGCAGCATGGGGCCGGAGTCAAGGGCGGGCCGAAGTCAAGGGCGGGCCGAAGTCAGGGGCGGGCCGAAGTCAGGGGCGGCCTATCGCACCCGCACCGGGGCCCGCGCCGCCAACCCGTCCGCGTCCAGCACCGTCACGCCGTAAAACCCCGGACCGGCCGGCGTCCAGCCCGCCTGGCGCTGCGCGGGCACGCTCGGCAGCGGCGTCCCGTCGATCAGGAACGTCAGCGGCCGCCGCCCGCCCATCGCCCGCAGCGTGACCGACCCGTCACCGGACAGCACCGCGTCGGGCGGCGGGAACAGCAGCCGCAGCCCGGATTCGGCCGGGGTCGGCGCCATGGCGACGGGCGCCGGCAGCGCCCGCGGGGCTGAGGGCAGGATCGAGAACACCTGCGACAAAATCGGGATGGCGAGCTGCCGCCCCGTCGCCCCCGGCAACGGCGTCCCGTCCGGCCGCCCGACCCACACGCCGACCACATGCCGCCGGTCGACGCCGAACGCCCACGCGTCCCGCCCGCCCCAACTCGTCCCGGTCTTCCACGCGATGCCGGGCGGGCCGCGGCCCGGGAATGGCTGCGTCAGGATGCTCGCCACCAACGCCGCCGCCGGGTCCGGCGCGCGACGCGGCCCCGGCGCCGTCCGCGCCAGCGTCAGCGGCCCGGTGCCGGGCGCGATCAGATCGGCATACAGCCCGGCCACCTCGCGCAGCGTCAGTCCGGCGCCACCGAGCGCCAGCGGCAACGACGGGTCGCTTCCCGGCGGCAGCCGCGGCTTGGCGCCGTGCACGCGCAGCCACTCCGCGAAGCGCAGCGGCCCGATCTGGTCGAGCAACGCCACCGCCGGCAGGTTCAGCGACCGCCGCAACGCCTCGGCCGCCGATACGCGCCCCGCGTGACCCCGGTCGAAATCCTCCGGCGCGTAACCGCCGAAATGCCGCGGCAGGTCCGACAGCGCCGTCTCCGGCCGCGCCAGCCCGGCCGCGAACGCCATCTCGTACAGGAACGGCTTCAGCGCCGAGCCCGGCGAGCGCACCGCCCGCGTCAGGTCCAGCGCCGATCCGGCCGACACCGCCGCCCGGATCTCCCGGGTCTGCGCATCGGCGACCAGGATCGCGACCGCCGCCGACCCCGGCAACGCCGTCCCGGCCACCATCCGCTCCAACCCGTCCTGCAACGGCAGATCGAGCGCTGTCAGCGCGACGGGCCCCTGCAGCCGCGCGATCGCTTGGGCGGCATGGCGCACGAACGCGACCCGATGCGTCGGCATCGGCACGCCCTGGGCCTCCGCCAGCACGCGGTCGCGCACCGCGGCGGCCCGGTCGGCATGACGGTCCGGCCGCAAGCCCTCCGGCCGCCTCGGCAGGGCGACGAGCAGCGCCGCCTGCGCCGGGTCGAGCGCTGCGGCGGAACGGCCGAACCAGGCCCGCGCGCCGGCCTGCACGCCTTCGAGATTGCCGCCATACGGCGCCAGTGTCAGCCAGATGCCGAGCACGCCGGCCTTGCCGTAGCGCCACTCGAGCTGGATCGCCCGCGCCGCTTCGACGATTTTGCTGCGCAGCGTCCGCGGCCGTGGCTCGAGCAAACGCGCCGCCTGCATCGCCAGCGTCGATCCGCCCGAGACGACTTTCCCGGCCCGCACGAACTGCGCCGCCGCGCGCACGAGCGCCACCGGGTCGACTCCCGGGTGCTCCCAGAAGCGCCGGTCTTCGGTCTGGATCAGGAGATCGAGGAACGGCCGCGAGACGTCGTCTACCCCCGCGCGAAACCGCCACACGCCGCCTTTGGCCGGCAACAACGCGACCAGCTTGCCCTGCCGATCGAGCACCTGCGTGCCGACCGATGCGAGCCGGGACAGATCCGGCGGATACAGCCGATCAAGTCCCCAAACGGCCAGCAAGAGGGCCGCAATCACCAGCAGACCCGCCGAACGCCCTCTCATTCGGCTGCGACGATCTTAAGCCTCCCGGCGTTCTGCCGCGCGAAGATCGCGGGGCGATACATGTCGGAGAGGACGGCCCCCGGCAGCTCGAAACTGCCCGGCGTCACCGCCCGCAGGCGCACCGCGACGCGGAAGCTCGGGCTTTCGGCGGTCAGCAGCATGGTGGCGGCGAAGCGGTCGTCGGCGGCCGGCTGCGCCTCCACCTCCGACAGTTCGCCGAGCCACGGCATGCCCGCCGTCTTGCCGGCGTCGAGCCGCCCGGCGATCTCGAAACCCGCCGGCAGACCCTGCAGCAGCAGCGCACGGTGCTCGAGCCCGTCATCCGCGCGCCCCTCGACCAGCAGCACGAACACCGTATTCTGCTTCAGCGTCGTCAAATCGAGCGGCGCCCCGGTCAGCGTCAAGAACTGGCGGCTGACCCGCATGCCCTGCCGCGCCGCCGCCAACGGCTCGCTCGGGACCCCCGTGGTCGACACGGTCTGCCAGACCGGTCGGTCGCCGAGGTTGCGCAGCGTCGCCGGGCCGGTCAGCGCGACCTGGACCATCGGCGCCGGTGGCACCGGGCTGCCATCGACCGACACGCGCGACGGGCGCTGGTCTCTCCCGAGCAGCAGCCCGGCGGCCGCACCCCAGGCCTGCTCCTGCGTGTTGAGCTCATCCGGCCGCAGATCCGCGCCGGGCAGCGTCCCGATCAGCCGGTTCAGCCGGTCGGCCAGCAGGCCGCTCTCCTTGAGCAGCACGGTCACCGCGAACCGGTCGCGGAGCGCGCTGCCGCGATCGGCGTCCCAATCCTTGCGGCCGGGCTGATCGAGTGCTGCCGCAAACGCCGCTTCGGCGCGCGGCCGGTCGTTGCTGAGCGCGAGCGCCGCCCCCAACTGCGCCTTGGCCAGCGGCGTCGGCAACTGGGCGAGGTCTTCCATCAGGATCCGGTTCGCCCCGGCCTGGGGCTGGCCGCCGAAGGCGAGCGCATAGAGATAGTAGGCCTTCGCCGCCTGACCCTCGGGCGTACCGGGCAAGTTTTCGAGGTTGTCGGACAGGTATTTTAGCGCGTCCCGTATCGTGGCCTCGGGCACCGGCGCGCCGGCGGTGCGCGCGCGCAGCAGAAACTCGGTCGCGTAGGCGGAGAGCCAAGTTTCTGCCTCGCCGCTGGCCGACCACAGGCCGAAGCCGCCGTCGAAGCGCTGCTTGTCGAGCACGGTCGCCAAAGTCGCCTGCAGAGTCGCCCGTAGCGGGGCCGCCCGCGCCTCGTCGCGCGGCAACAGCGACAGCGGCAGGCCCTTGCTGCTGCCCTGCTCGAGGCAATACAGCGGGTAATCGTCCAGATCGCGCACCAGCGCCGCCAAGTCGTAGCGCACCGCACCGCCGACGCCGACGGACGCGCGACCGGTCCCGGCCAGCATGCGGTCGAGCGCCGGGAGGAGCCGGGCTTCGGCCCCTGCAGCCAGTTCGCCGGCGGTGGCCACCGTCATCGGAGCGCGCGACGGGCGCACCAGGATCGCGGTCTGCCGCTGGATATGAAAGCCACCCGGCCCGGTCACGTCGAGCTTGATGACGCCGCGGCCGGCGCCGGTGCCGCGCAGCATGAGCGTGCGCACGGTCTGCGCGCCGGGCGACAGGTCGGCCTCGAGATGCCCGTCGCCGTCGAACGCGAGCGGGCCCTCGACCGACACCTGCACCGCGCCGCGCCCGGCCGGCAGGTCCACGTTCTGCATCAGCACGCTCATCCGCGCCTCGTCGCCCGGCGCCAGGAACCGCGGCAGCAGCGGCTCGGCGATCAGCGCGTCGCGCACGAACATGTCGGTCGAGGCGGCGCCGACCTTGTCGCCCTGCCAAGCCACCGCCATCAGCCGCACCTGGCCGTTGAAGTCCGGCAGGTCGAGCGCGATCTCGGCCACGCCGTCGGCTCCGGCCTGCACCGGCGGGGTGAACAGCGACACCGTCTTCTGCGGGATCTCGGGCAACGCGCTGGTGCCCTCGTCGCCGCCTTGGCGCAGCACCGTCGCCTCGCCCTCGGCCGGCGGGATCAGCCGGCCCCAATCGTCGCGGATGTCGATGCCGAGCCGGCGGCGGCCGAGGAAATGCGCCACCGGGTCGGGCGCGGCGAAGCCGGTCAGGCGCAGGATGCCCTCGTCGACCACCGCCAGCGTCACATACGCGCCCGGCGCCGTCCGCACCGGGATCGTGACCCGGCCGCGCGGCGCCACCTTGTCCGGCGCCGCCACCGTCACCGCGAGCGTCCGGAGCGACTTCTCGATCCCCGCCCACGCCACGCCGATCGCCCGCGACGGCCGCCCGCCCTCGCCGCCGCGGAACACGTGGACGGCGACATACGCGCCCGCCCCCCATTCCGCCTGCACTGGCACGTCCGCCGTCGTGCCGCCCGCTACCACGTCGAGCGTGCGCAGGCTTTGGACGCGATCGGTCAGCACGAGCAGCGTCGCCTTGCCGGCGAAGGGAGCGACGATGCGGACGTGCGCGACGTCGCCCGGCCGGTAGTCGTGTCGGTCGGTGGAGACGTCGACCTTGTCGGGCGTGTCGGGGTTGGTCGATTCGTTCCAGCCGGCATAGAACCGCACCGACGTGGCGGCTAAGCCCGTCGACTCGGCGAGCTCGATGCGATAGCGGCCGAAATCGAGCCGGCGGGCGAAATGTAGCGTGCCGTCGGCCGGGATCGTGACGGTCTCGGCCGCGATCGGCTCATCCTTGTAGACGGTCTCGTAGCGGGCCAGCGCGCCGCGCATGACGAGCCGCCAGTCGGGCCGCTCGCGCACCAGGCGCAGCTTGGCCGGCATCGCGGTGCGCTGGCCGTCGCGATCGATCGCCGCGATGTCGAACGCGGCCTCGGCGCCGGCGTCGACCGAGCCGTCGAACGCGGGTTTGATGCCGATGAAACCCGACGCCGGGCGCACCGGGATCGCCGCCTGCGTCGTGCTCGCGCGGCCCGACGGATCGTCGATGCCGATCTCGAGTTCGGCGTGGATCGGATAGGTGCTGTCGGGCGCCGACGCGAGCAGGATCGGCACGCTGGTGTGGCCGTCACGATCGGTCGCGGGAAGCGTGATGCTCTGCTGCTCGGGCGCGAACTCCTCGCCGACGAGCCCGACGCGGTAGCCGGCGAGTGCGGCCGGGGGCGCCGGGTCGCGGGTGAGCCGCAAGGTCGCGGTGCCGCTCAGGTCGGCCGCCGGCGCGCCGTAGAGGAAGCGCGCGGTCACCGGCAGCGCGTAGGGCTGGCCCGGGACGATCACGCCGTCCGGCTTGGCGTCCACCGCCATCCGGTCCGGCACGAACGCGTCGACGCGGAAGCTGGCGCGCCCGATCGGCGGCGCCTTCGGGTCGGCCAGCAGCTCGATCGACCACATCCCGGCCGGCGCCGACGACGACAGCGGGATCGCCAGATACAGCGACGCGTCCGGACCCGGCGGCGGCACCCGGTCGAGGAACACCTGCCCGTTCGGCCGCTTGACCACGACATGCGTCGCCAGCGTGACCGGCTGGCCCGCGGCGTCGCGCAGCAACGCCATCGCCTGCACCGTCTCGCCGGGCCGGTAGATGCCACGGTCGGTCCAGGCGAACCCGTCGAGCGGGCCGGGCGGCGGCAGGCCCTCGACGCCGCGATCGGACAGGTCGAACGCCGCCGTCGTCAGATCGATCGCGACCAGGTCGTCGCCGTCCTGCCCGTGCACGCTCTGCGGCGCTTGCGGCCCGGTGCCGGCCAGCAGCGGCGCGGCGAAGCGGGCCACGCCATCCTGATCCGTCGTCGCCGTCGCCAGCACGTCGTTATCGCGCGCGATAAGGCTGAGGCTCACCCCCGGCCGCGGCGCGGCGCTGGCGTAGCTGCGGACCTGGACCGTCAACCCATCGGTGCCGCGCCAGACGGTGGGCGCGAGATCGGTGCGGATGACGACCTGCACCGCCGCCACCTCTCGGGGCGCCACCTCTCGGGACGCCACCTCGCCGGCCGCTGCCCCGTCCGAGGGGGTGGCGAGCAGCAAGTAGGCGCCGGGCGCGTCGAACACGTCGGGCAGCGGCAGGGCGGTGCGGGCGACCTGGTTCGGCTGCCAATGCGGGATCGCGGCCGTGCCCTCCCACACGATCTTGCCGTGATCGGTCTGGCCCTCGAACGCATAGCGCTCGAGCGACTCGCCCAGCGCGTTGTCGCGCGTCCACGGCACCAGATTGCGCTCCGACAAGCGCAGCAGCTTGAGCTTGACGGCGGCGAGATTGACGCTCGAGAGCGACAGAAGCGGCGCCTGGTTGCGCGGCAGCAGGAACAGGCGCTGGTCGAAGATCAGCCTTGGCTGCCGGTTGGCCATCGTGACATCGATCGACGTCTCGCGCCGCAGCGTGATGCCGTCCTCGCCCGGCAAGCCCGCCCGCAGCGTCACCGTCGTCGTCGCGCCGAGTGCCAACCCGGCGATGCAGAACGAGTCGCCTTGCCGGGTCACCGCGGCGGCGGGCTGCGCCGGCTGCAGCCGCACCCAATCCGCCGCCACGAGGTCGATGCGGCGGGCCGGCGCGGTGGTGAAGTCGATGCAGACGAGCGGGGGATCGCTCTCCGGCTCGGTGCGCACGCGCCGGATCAGGATGCCGGCGGCCTTGCGCGCGTCCTGCAGCGCCTGGCGGTAGCCGGTGTCGTTGGGCGAGCGCTCGAGGATCGCCTCCAGCGCGCCGATCGCGGGCTCGGGCCGATCCATCGCCCGAAACGCTTCCGAGAGCACGAGCAGCGCCGGGATCTCGGGCCGCCCCGCGCCGGCCGAGACGAACGCCTGCCACGCCGCCTGGCCGGCATGCGCCGGGTCGGGCGGGGTACGGCGAAGCTGCGCCCGGGCGAGCCGGAGCCACAGATCGTTGGTGGCGTCGCCGCCGGATAGCCGTGTCTCGAGCGCGGCCGCGACCCCGGCCCAATTACCGCGGCGCTCGGCCTCACCCGCCCGCTGCTCGGCCAGGCGGCGCAGCGGTGGGGTGAGGCCCGCCGGATTGCGCGCGGTCAGGGCGCGCGCATACGCCTGGCTGTCCGCTGCAAGACCCGGTGGGTTGAACTCCGCCGACCTGGCCAAGCCGGGCAACAGCAGGAGAAGGAGGAGCAGCCAGCGCATGGCGCTACGAGACCCCGGGCGCCTGTGGTGCATGCGCGAGCAAGTCGCGGATCTCGATCAGGGTCTCCTCGGTCTTGCTCAACGCCGCCGGCTCCTCAGCCGCCTTGGCCTGGAAGCGGCTCATCGCCTTGACCAGCCAGAACACGGCGAAGCTGATGATCAGGAATGAGATCACCGCATTGAGGAACAGCCCGACATTGACCGTGACCGCGCCCGCCTTCTGCGCCGCATCGAGCGTCGCGGCGTGATCGCCCTTCAGCGTGACGAACAAATTCGAGAAGTCCACGCCGCCGAGGGCCAACCCCAGCACCGGAGTGAATACGTCCCTGACGAGGCTGGTGACGACGCCCGTGAATGCGGCGCCGATGATGATGCCGACGGCAAGGTCGACGACGTTGCCGCGCATGATGAAGGCGCGAAACTCGGAAATCCACCCCGGCGCCCGGGGCAATCTGACTGGCGGCTGCATGGGTCATACCCTGTTTGCAATCGTCGCAGCGTAACCGTTTCGGAAACGTGCACCAGCGTAGATTTTGCGAAAATTAACTGGGAATGGCGCCGCCCGAGGGCAGCGCCATGGAGGGCTAGCGGGCCGAGCCGCTGCCGCCGCGCGAGCCGGTGACCGGGTTGACATCGGTCGAGCTCGGCTGCCCAGCGGGGCCGACCGGAGCCGCACACGCCGCGAGGACGCCGGCGGACAGGGTCAGAGCAAGTAGAGCTGCAGTAATTTTCACGGTTCTCGTCCTTTACTGGAAGTGGCGATCATACGTGTTGGTCTGACCGTTAGTTTCCGGCCAGTGCCAGAGTTAGCAACTATTTCCGCGCAGGGTGTAGGAGACCACGCGCCCGCCGACGACTTCCAGCGTCATCTCGCATCCGCGCAGGACGGGATACGAAACAGGCCCGAAAAACCCGTATCCATAACCGCCGAAGCCGCCGAAGTAGGGCGACGGCACGTAGCCGACATGCTGGTCGTCGAAGGCGAGGAATTTGTGCCCGTTCGCCTCGATGATCCGGTTCGGCGCGCCGAGCGTGCGCAGCGCATCGCTCTCCTGATGCCCGACGAGCCCGGCCAGCACCTGCTGGCGCGACGGCCCCGTCTCGCATCCCGCCAACGCCACCAAGATCAGGCAACCGATCACGAGCTTCATGCACCCTGAATAGCGCAGCGTCGGCCGGGTTGCGTTCACGGCGTCGGCATCCAGAGCACCTGCTCGATCCGCGTCGCGCCCGAAGCCAGCATCGCCAGCCGGTCGAACCCCAGCGCGATGCCGCTCGCGGCCGGCATGCCGTGGCGCAATGCGGCGAGGAAATCGTCGTCGGTGCCCCAGCTGGGCCCGTACAGGGCCTCGCGCCGGGCTCGGTCGGCGGCGAAGCGGGACGCCTGCTCGGCCGGGTCGGTCAGCTCCTCGAAAGCGTTGGCGAGCTCCATGCCGCCGAGGAACAGCTCGAACCTGAGCGCCACGCGTGGGTCGGCCGGGTCGCGCCGCGCCAGCGCCGCCTGCGACGCCGGCCAGTGGGTCAGGAAGCTCGGCCGCTCGCGGCCTAGTTGTGGCTCGACCCGCTCGAGCAGCAGGCGAAAGAACAGGTCCTCCCAGCCCTCGCCCTCGCGCAGTTCGGCCCCGGCGTCGCGGGCGAGACTGGCCGCATCGCCCTCCGTCGCCAGCACGTCGGCGCCGACCCAGCGCTGGAATGCCTCAGCCACCGTGATGCGCTCGAACGCCACGGCCAGCGGCGGCGGCAGGGTCGCGCGCAGCAACGCCTCGCACTCGTCCATCAGGTCGGCCAGACGCGCGCCGGGCCGATACCACTCGAGCATGGTGAACTCGCCCAGATGCGTCCGGCTCCCCTCCCCGTCCCGCCACACCCGCGCCAACTGGAAGATCGGTCCGGCGCCCGCCACCAGCAGCCGCTTCATCGCCAGTTCCGGACTGGTGTGCAGCCACAGATCCCGCCCCGTCCCGTCCGGCGTGTGCTGGCGCGTCCGCCAGGCCCGCAGGTGCACCTCCTCGCCCGGGACCGGCACGGCATAAGCGGTCTCCACCTCCGCGTAGCCGCGCCCGGCGAAGAACGCGCGCGT
>JAABUX010005393.1_pt1 | contig 15731 bp, 13 predicted proteins | sample 5561851 | NCBI WGS metagenome assembly JAABUX01 (sample SAMN10711883, study PRJNA513361) | rock metagenome | isolation source: Antarctica rocks | place: Antarctica: Victoria Land, Richard Nunatak red sandstone | collected 2016-01-03 | reverse complement strand
ACGACGCCGGGGGGCAAGGCGCTGAAGTTCTACGCGAGCGTGCGCCTGGACATCCGGCGGATCGACCAGATCAAGGTGGGGACGGAGGTGATGGGGGGCCGGCACAAGGTGAAGGTGGTGAAGAACAAGGTAGCGCCGCCGTTCCGGGTGGCGGAGTTCGACCTGATGTACGCGGAGGGGATCAGCAAGGAGGGGGGCATCCTGGACCTGGGGGTGGAGTTGGGGCTGGTCAAGAAGAGCGGGGCGTTCTTCAGCTACAACGAGACGCGGCTGGGGCAGGGGCGGGAGAACGCGAAAGAGTACCTGCGGCAGAACCTGGGGCTGCGCGACGAGATCGAGGGGCGCATTCGGGGCGAGGCCGACGACTTCAAGACCATGCCCGAGTTGGAAGCCATCGAGATCTGACGAGTGGGCAGTGGGCAGTTCACGGAAGGGACGAGCCTGCGACTGCGGTCGCATGGCAAACGACGCCGACTGCGGTCGGATGAACACGCTTTCACTGTCCACTGTCCACTGTCCACTAAGGAGCAGCCAGCGTGAAGCGCATGCGGGAGCCGGTGAATGGTCTGACCCATGGGGCCGGGGCGCTCCTCGCGGTCGTGGTGCTGGTCGTGCTAGTCGCGAGGGCCGTCGACGCGGGCAAGGTGATAAGCGCGATCGGCTTTGCTGTCTTTGGCCTGAGCTTGATCGCGCTCTATACGGCCAGCGCGCTGTATCATCTGCTACCCGTCTCGGCGACCCTGCTCGCGCGGTTGCAGCGCCTGGACCATGCGCTGATCTTTGTGCTCATCGCGGGTACTTACACGCCCGTATGTATGGTAGCCCTGACAGGGGAGTGGCGCTGGGGCCTACTTGGCTTGATCTGGGGTTTGGCCGTGGGCGGCATCGCACTCAAACTGAGGCGGAGGCCCGTGCCCGTCGGGATATCCACGGCGCTGTACGTGGCGATGGGCTGGGTTGCCGTTATCGCGCTCCCGCCGCTGCTGCGGGCGGTGCCCCTTGGCGCCGTGGTCTGGCTCCTCGTCGGCGGCCTAACCTATACCCTTGGCGCGGTCGTCTATGCGCGGCGCCGTCCCATTCTCATCCGTGGCGTTCTTGAGTCGCACGAGTTGTGGCACCTGTTCGTCCTTGGCGGCAGCGCCTGCCACGTGTGGGTGATGCTCCGCTACATCGCGGCACTGGGCTGATAACCCGCCCCGCCCCGCCCCGCCGCCACGTCCATTCATCGGCAGGCTATGTTTCCCGGTCGGCGATTATCTCCCGAGCGCGTTTGACGGCCTGATCCGGATGGGGGTCCGCAATGGGCAGTTTCCGGGTCTGTCCATCCGATGGCACGTGTCTTGCTGAGACGTTCACCGTAGCCCATAACGCGGCCCAATAGTGCAGCCCACGGTGTGATAGCGCAGCCCTTGGTACGATACCTTCCGCCGGTGACTCGCCCGGACGGATGATGAAAGGGATACACCATGTGCCAGGTCAACCTCAATAGGTCTCTGTAGCCGCAAGAGGTAGCGTCCTCACGTAGACGCCTTCGGTGCTCTACCAGCGGCCTGTACATATGGCTTCACACGGTGCTGAGCCACATTGCAGGCATCGCTGTCAGCATCTTGCGCGGCGAACTCGCCATATATCTGTCCTGGATCTGCAGCGCGCTTGGTTTAGGATGGAGCCCAGTATGTCTTGTCCGCGACGTTATGGCGAGTATGGCGCGTGTCTGGCCTGTTCCGACAAAGTCCATATGTCGACTCTCGGATGCCGACGCATTTGTCTCATACCCGTATCATCCATGCCTTATCAACGCATAGGTATTGCCACGCTTATGTCGCGCGCCGCACCGACGACGTGGGCAACAATAGGCTCGTGGTAACCGTCTGTGCGCCGCCGAACTTCAGGAACAACGTAGGGAGATGATCTTATGAAATCACGGTTGATCGCGTGTGCGCTCACCCTGGGTATGCTTACCCTGCTGGTAGCGCCTTCGTCTAGCGACGTGCGCGCGGCGGCAGGCCAGCGGAACGCCAGTTCACCGTCCACCGGAGCGGGCGCCGGCGCCAGCACGCTCTCCGCCATCCCCGTCTCGGGTACTTATAGCCAGGGACATGGTCATGCCAAGGGGACGTTCACGGGTCTCCTCGACATCAAGAGTTTCGCGGATCAGAATGGCAAGTTAATGGCGATGGGCCTGCTCAGCGGTGTCCTGTACAAGGGCAATCCGTCCGGCAAGGTCGTCAAGACCGTCATCAATAGACTCGTTGCCGAATAAGGAAAGTGCCCCTCAGAGCCTTGATAGCAGGCCTGCAGGACCGTGAAAGGCACTATTTTGGACATTTGTGGGCACAATCTAATGATGATTGGGTGGTCTACGCTTATCCTGCAACAAGCCTAATGCTCCCGTAGCGGCGCCCGTGACCGCGCCGTCAGCCGCTAGTTCGTCGGGCTCGACCGGCGGTAGCGGCGCTGCTATGCCCGCGAGTCGGGCGGAGACACCGGCCTCCCCCGCCATCTCGTGCGGCATCCTGAATCTGGTGCTTGGCCCGCTCAACCTCAACCTGCTGGGGCTCGTGGTCACACTGAACCGGGTTAACCTCAACATCTCCGCCGTTCCAGGGGCGGGCAACTTGCTCGGCAACCTGCTCTGCGTCATCACCAATCTGCTCAATCCAGGGCTGCCCCTCGGCGGCCTGGCCGGCTTGCTTAACGGCGTCCTGGCCCTGCTGCGCCCGCTGACGGTCAATTCGCCGTTCGCCCTGGTACCGGTCACCAGAACAACTGGCGCCGTGACCGGCGGGCTCCCGCGTAGCCTCGCTTCCCAGCGCGTCGACGGACCAGCCTCGCAGGCGACAAGCGCCTTCGTGGGGCTTCTCACCATCCAGCGTTTTGCCAGCCAGAACGGGCGGGTGATGGCCATTGGTAAGATCACGGGCGCCACGGGCGCGGGCAAGTCCGTGACCGACGCGCCGGTGACCATACCGGTCAGTACCACGGCGACCCAACCGGTGACCCCGACAGGGACGGTCACTCCGACAGGGACCATGACCGCGACGGGAACCGTGACTCCGACGGGAACCGTGACGTCAACCACGCCGGTGACCGGGTCCGGCCCCGGGGCTATCTCGCCCGATGGCGCAGTCGCGGCGGTCAATGGAACGCGGGTCGCCGTGTCGTGCTCAATCCTCAACCTCAACCTGGCGCCGACGAATCTGAACCTGCTCGGCCTGCAAGTCAATCTGAGTCAGGTCGTGCTCACCATCAAGGCCATCCCTGGCCTGGGCAATCTGCTCGGCAACCTGCTGTGCGCCGTGACCAATCTGCTCAACCCGGGCGGCCTGCTCGCGCACGCCGCGTCGCAGTCCCCCACTGAAGCCGCGCCCCGCGCGACGTCGCCCGACGCCCTCGCCACCGCGCTCAACAACCTGCTCGGCGCCTTCACCGGCTCGATCAGCACGCCCCTGGACGCGATCCCGGTGACGGGGACGCCGCAACGTGGGTCCGGCTCTTTCACCGGCGTGCTCAACATCCAGCGATTCGCGCAGCAAGGCAGCGGTCTCGTGGCGATCGGTACCCTTAGCGGCGTGGTCTCCCAGGGCGCCGGCCGCACCGGCGGCGTTGTGACCGATCAGGCCGTGACCGTGCCCCTCAAGACGAGTACCGGTAGTTCCGCGTCGGCCCGCCCCCTGGCGCCGGACGCCCTGGGCGCCAACGGCCGCACGCCGGCCCGTCTCGCCGCCATCTGCGCGATCCTGCACCTGAATCTCGGACCGTTAAGCCTCAACCTGCTTGGCCTGCAGGTCAACCTGAACCAGGTCGTGCTGAACATCAACGCGCTGTCGGGTCCAGGCAATCTGCTCGGGAACCTGCTGTGCGATGTCGCCAACCTGCTCAACGGATCCATCCTGGGCTTGCTAGGCTAACCCACCCATGTCCTTTGGCCAGTACAGGGTGCTGGTCTCGCCGCGACGGCCGCTGCGGGAGAGTTATTCCTCTCGCGGCGGCCGTCGCGGCGTATTGGAGCCCTCATGGGCAGGGCCATGTAGTTCTCGGGGCAGGACAGCCGGACCGGGGGGTAGGGGCGTATTGCATACGCCCAGGGCGCGCCGCCGGGCGTATGCAATACGCCTGAGAATCGCCCACGCGATCAACAACTACATGGCCCTGCCTCACGGGTCTGTCGCACAGCCCTTTCCATGTCGATGATGAGAGAGAGGCGTGCGAGGACATCGGGCAAGAGGCTGCTCGAGCGCGGCACGATTGCTGCCTCTTCGCGGTTGGTTTCGTCCGCTCGTCCAGCATCGCCTGGTCTTACTGTTTACGTTCTAGGAGGTCAGCGTGTCCCACTCGTCCGCCCGTGCCGGCGCCCTCGTCGCCGGAGTGGTTGTCCCCATCGCTCTCCTGGTGTCCCTGCTCGGAGGCGCATCGGCGCCGATCCACGCCGCGTCGAACGTGAGCCCGACCACCACTGCCACTGTCGCCGCCACGCCAGACGTGAGCGCGACCGTCTCTCCCGTGCCTTCGGCCATTGCCACGACCGTCGCTTCGACGGCAACCAGTGGAGGTGGAGACCTGCCCCCTGATCCCACGTTGCTCGCGGATGAGAACTCGCTGCTCAGCGCGCCGCTGCCTAACCTGCTCGGAGACGTGCCGCTGTCCAGTCTGCCCCCCATCACGGGCTCGGTGGCCGGGCTCGAGTCGCGCGTGCTCAACCTGACCAGCAGCGTCCTCCGATCGAACCTATCCGGCGCCGACAAGTCCGCGTTGCTGGCCCGCCTCTCGTCGATCGGCCTCCAGTTAGGCGACGCCGTGGCCAGTGAGGACCGCGTCACTGCGTTGCGCGACGACGAGAACGCCCTGCTGCAGGCACAGGTGGACAGTCAGGTCGGCATCGACAAGCTCGTGGCGCAGGTGCAGGTGACGCTCGACGCCCTGCGCGCCTCCGTGGAGGCCAGCGTCACCTCCGACGTGGTGGCCTCGGTCGGTAGCATCTCTATCACGGTCAACGGCAGCGCCGACACCATCTCGGCCACGCTCGGGGCCAGGACGGACCGGCTGCTGGTCAACGTCATCGCCGACCTCGATGTCCTGCATGTCGCCACCCTGCACGCCACGGCCAACGTGGATACGACTCGCCTCAACGTCACGCTGAATGCGTTGGTGCGCAAGCTGAAGCTCGACTTGAGCCTGCTGCTGACGAACCTGCGGGTCAACGTGCATGCCGACGTGTCCGCCGCCGTCGCCGCCGAGGCCTCGCTGACGCTCTCGCTCTCCGCGGAGGTGGACGGCCTCAAGGCGGATCTCGCCGCCGACACGCAGTCCAAGCTGTCCGGGTTGGATGGGATACTGCGGCCGCTGATCGGTTCCATCAACGGCGCCCTGGCCGGCGCCGCGTCCGACCTCGCCGCCATCGCCCGGCATGTGCCGGCGCAGTAGTTAGCCAGGGGAGAAAGATTGATGATGCATGCACGTACCCTTACCAGGCGCCCGCGCGCGTCCGCGACCCTCGCCATCACGATGCTCGTCCTGTGCGCCGCTGTCATGCCGCCCGCGCCCGCTCTCTCGGCCGCGTCAGCCCCGTCGGTGGTGTCGGCCGCGCGGGCAGGGGCCGCGACAGGGCTGAGCGTCACCGACGTCGAATCGCAACTGCTCGCTGTTTCCTCCGCCGTCGCGGGGGCCAACCTGTCCGCCGCCCGCAAGACGCGGCTGCTGAGTCAGCTCGCCACGCTCGCGTCGCAACTCGGGACGGCCGAGAGCGTGCAGCGACGCCTCGATACGCAGAACCAAGGTCTCGATCTGCTGCTGGTCGCGCAGGTCAACACGACCGCGTCGATCGACCGCATCGGCGCCGATCTGCAGATTAACCTGGATCACCTCGACGCCTCGGTCGACGCCACGGTCAGCGCCAACATCAGCGCCACGGTCGGCGGCGTCACCACCACCGTGCACGCCAGCGCCGATCAGATCAGCGCCGACCTCAACGCGCGGGCCGACCGCCTGCTGGTGGATATCACGGCCGACCTCAACGTAATCCGGATCGTGACGCTCAACGCGCGCGCGCACGTCGACGCGCAGCGCCTCAGCGTCACCGTCCGCGCGCTCGTGACCAAGCTTGCTCTCGACCTCAACGCGATCCTGCGTGCCCTGAACGTCATGGCAAAGGCTGACATTCATGCCACTCTGGCGGCGGAGGCGCGTCTGCGCGCCGGACTTTCGGCTCGCCTCGATGGCCTGCGCGCCCAGGTGCTGGCCGGCATCACCGGTCGTATCAGCTTGCAGCAAGCGACGATAGCGCGGACCCAGGCGACGCTCGACGCTGACCTTGGGTCCATCGTCTCCGCCCTCACCACGATCCAAAGCGGCCTGTGATAGCGCGACCGAGGCGTGGGGAGAGCCGCGTCGCCAACGGCCGCGGCGCAGGCGTTAGCGAGAGGAGCGCCACGATGTTCCGACGACGAGGGTTGTGTTTGACGGCGACGGCCCTGCTCTTACTGGCCAGCCTGTGCCGCCCGGTGGCGGGGCCCACGAGCGTCGTGGGCGCCATGGGCGCTACCTCGCCCCCGCCGCCCGCGCCGGCAACCTGGCTGGCGGACGCGCGGGGCCTGGCCACGCTGCTCCAGAACGCCCCGGACCTGACCGCCGCCGCGCGCGCCCGCTTTGTCGCGCGCCTCACCCCTATCGTCGTGTCTCTGCGCGCGGCGGACGCCCAGCGGGCCTCCCAGGATGATGACACGGTCCTGCTCACGGCGCTGGACACGGAGCGGACGAGCGCGCTGGCGGCCCTGGCGGCGATGCACGCGCGCGTCGACGGCGATATCCAGATGTTCGAAGACGCCCTCGCCGCGACGCTACCCCTCAGTGCGACCGCCGACTCCACCGCGATCACCGCGACCGTCGACATCACCCAGGCGCGCATCGGGTTGCAGAGGGACACGGCCAACGTGGCCCTGCACGTCACCGCCGATGCGCGCGTGTTCGGTGTCCTGGCGCTCTCGTTGCGCAACGTGGCCGACGCGCGCCGCCTGAGCGGGCATATCGACGCCGTCGCGACAGGCGTGCACCTGGCGCTCGCCGCCGTCCTCTCCGATCTGCGCCTCTTGCGGCAGACGGACCCCGCCGCCGTCAACGCGATCCGTGGCCGTCTCGGCACGGACATCGACAACGCGTTGGCCGGGGTGGATGGCAACGTCATCGGGCGTCTCGACGAGCGGAGCGCCCAGCTCCGCCTCGACCGGTCGCACCGCGCCACGCGCGAGGCGGCGCTGCTCGTGCCTGCCGCTCTCAATCTGGTGGCCTTACAGCGCGACATGCTGGCGGGGGGCGCCTACGCGCCGAGCCCGGGCGATTCGGCGAGCGCCGCGGCGCGCTCAGCCCTTTCCGCGACTTCCACCGCGCTGGGCGACGCGGTCGCCCAGGAGCCCATCCTCGCCACGGCCTACGGGGACCTTGACGCGCTGCAGACGATACAGGACTCCATCGATCGCCAGGTGCGCGCGGCGCGGGCCGACATCGACACCTACCTGGCGCAGTCCGAGGTCGAACTGGAAGGGCGGCTGCAGTCCGACGTGACCCTCTCCATCAGCCAGACGGAGGAGACTGTGCGCGCCCACGTCGACAGCATCGACAACGGAGCGGTCTCGCGCGTGCTCGACTTCGACGTGGGCACGGGTATGTCCGTGCTGGGTATCGCCGTCTTGCACGCCACCGTGACGCCAGGGACGGGCGCGACCGCGGGCGGGTCAGGCGCCCACATCGGAGGCGTTGACCTGCTGCTCCAGGCGCGCCTCAGCGGACTGCAAGCCCACGTACACACCGATGTCGCGGCGGTGCGCAGCGAGCAGAACACGCTGCGGACGCGCATCCAGGCGCGCATCGCCGCCTTGCAGCAGTCGCTGGCGCGGACCGTCGCGCCGACGGTGGCCGCGCGGACCGCCACGGCGTCCGCCTTACGAGCGCGGATCGACGCCGACCTCTCGTCCGCCCTCGCCCAACTTCTAGCGGTTAGCCATTAGCCGTTAGCCGTTAGCCGCCTCTACAAGCGACCGTTCAGCACAGGGCCGTACCTTGAGCACGGCATGGCGGCTGCCTGTCATCATCCCTGTGCCGCGATGGCTAATGGCTAATGGCTAACCGCTAAAGAGGTGAGTTTTGCATCATGCGCCGGGCGCTGGCGGGGTGCTACGATACAGTCGGATGAGGGTAGTAGAGCCGTTGTGGGGACGCCGGCTTGACTGCCCTCTTCTTTTTTCTATAGGGCAACCTTCCATGGGAACGCCTGACGTCGCCGATGAGGCATAGTGGCGATTGGCGAGGGACACATCGAGCGGCAGGTGTACCCAGTCGGCTTGGTCCACCACCCACGACCCAGTGGGGAGGGCCGATGTCACCGCCATGCTCCTGCCCACCTCGCCGACCGGCCCATGAACGAAGCTCAGGGTGACGCTGGCGAGATGTTTGTCGGCCCATGAAAACCCCACTTCCAGGCCGAATGTCAGGCCAAAGGGATGGTCGTCAAGGCCGTACACGGGGAAGTGCGCCGCCCCGACGAGTGCGGCGAGACGCAGTCGCCCATTCTCATCGCGGAAGCGTCTCATAGAGGGGGGCAATGGCATTAAGCAGACCTCCTTGCGCGCGATCAGCCGATCTACCTCCAGTGTAGTGCCTTCGGTCCAGTCGAGGCAGGCGAATGGGTCGCGGCCGCGCCGGCATCAAGGAGCAACGTCGGCCTGGATGGAGACATCCGCGGTGCGGACCTGCGCATTCACGGTCGTCACCACCGCGAGGCCGGCGACCACGGCGGAGAAGATCAGCGCGGTGGCCGGGCCGCCCGTCTTCTCCAGCAGGATGCCGGCCCCGGCCGCGCCGATCGGTTCGCAGGCGTGGGCGAGCAGGCGGAACGCGCTGTTGACGCGCCCCTGCAGATGATCGGGGATCAGGCTGAGCCGATAGCCCAATTGCACGGCGTTGGCGCTTGGACCCAGGACGAACATGGCCGCCACCACGAGCCCAAGTAGCAAGGGGTGTGGGGCGATGGCCAGGCACGGCCATAGGATCGCTTCTTCCCACAACGAGGCGATCGTTACTTGCCCGAAGCTGAACCGCTTCTGGATGTAGGGGGCGATAAGCGAGCCTGCTACGCCGCCGACACTGCCGATGGAGAAGATCAGGCCGATGACGGCCGGCGACGCATGTTGATGCCGGGCGAGCACGATGATGATCAGCGCCTGGCCAGCCCCGACACCGTGCAGGCCGCTGGCGAGGAAGGCCATGTACCGGATGAGCGGCTGGCGCCAGAGCCAGCCCACACCCTCGGCGATCTCGGCTCGCAGGCGCCGCGGGCGCGCCGTCCGCTGCTCCTGGAACGGGACGCGGATAAGGGTGAGGGAGAGCACAGAGGCGGCGTAGGAGACGGCATCGGCGAGGAAGGGAACCGTCCGACCGATGGCCTGGTACAGGAAACCACCGACCGAGGGCGCGAGGATGGTGGCGGCGATGTTACCACCTTGATTCTGTGCGCTGGCGGTGGCCAGTTGCTCCGTGGGCACGACGCGGGGCAAGGCGGCGATCTGCGCGATGCTGAAGAAAACGTAGAGCGAGGACTCGACGGCGGTCGTGGCGTAGAGTTGCCACACCGTGAGGCGGCCGAGGGCGGCCGCGATCGGGATGGTGATCAGGCTCAGCGCCCGTCCCGCATCGCAGAGCATCATCACGCGCTTGCGGTCACAGCGGTCGATGAGGACGCCGGCCGGCAGGGCGAAGATGAAGATCAGGTAGGCGAGGGCGCCGGCGGCGCCGCCGGCGCCGGCCAGCGCGGGCGACCCGGTGAGGGCAAGGATGAGGAGTGGCGCGGCGAAGCTGGAGATGCCGCTGCCGAGGTCGGAGATGAGCTGGCCGCTCCACACCAACATATAGTCGCGGTTGCGCCACAAGGGCCGTCTGGGCGGGGGCGGATCCTGGTCGCGCGCGGCGTGCGGAGAGGGTGTCATGCCTCTGCCCCCTCGGCATCGTCGGCCATGTGGAGGAAGGCGACCAGATGGTGACTCAACGCGGTGATGGCGGATGAGCGCAGGCTAAAAGTGTCATTCCCATGCCCCGCATCGTGGATGCGCACCAACCCGGCCGCGCGCAGCGCCACCAGGTGGTAATGGACCGTACTCTTAGGGATGCCCGCCCAGGCCACGATCGCGCCGAAGGATTGCGGCCCGGTCGCGAGGAACCGCAAGAGCCGCAGCCGCGTGTCATCGGCCAGGGCGCGGGTCATCCGCCGTAAGCCGGGCGGCGGCTCGTCAGGGCCCGACGGGAGCGTATCCACTGCGTACTGGAACAGGCGCGAGCGCTTGTAGACCTGGGTGAGATTCCAGGGGCGGTAATGGTATTGCGGCACGAGTAGGACCCAGTCGAGGCCGGGCACGGGCTCCAGATACACGCCGCTCGTCGCGGCTTCGACCACGACGTCCGGAGCGGTTACCTTCAGTAGGGCACGTCTTGCCGTGGCGTCCGCCGCCAGTCCCGTGAGGATGGCCGGGTCGACATAACGGAAGTATTGATCGTCCCAGTCGGCGAGCAAGGAACCGACCTGCTCCCGCAGGGCGCCGAGGTCGCGGGGCAGCCAGGCGGTATCCGCCGGCACATACGGCGCAACACGCTCGTAGATGTCACCGGCGGATAGCGTCGCTAGCCAGCCCAAGAAGTCGCGGTCAGCGCCCTTGGTCGGGCACTGCCAGATCAAGATGTCGAGCACCGGCTTGCCGGGTACCTCACGCAGGTCGTGGAGTTTGGCGGCGAGCGGCGGGCTCAGAGTCTCGCGTACCTGTGCCGCCCAACGCGTCCCCATATCAAGCGCCTTGTAGGCTTGACGGTCGAGGTAGGCCGCGAGACTGACGACCAACTCGTACGCGGGAGCCATGTCTATATCTACCTGGTACATCCATCCCCTCTCCCATTTTTACCGAACGTCGTAGCTGTTCAATAATAACTGAACAATAGACAGGAATGCAAGTGTGAGAGTAGGAGGAGAGAAAGTAGTCGCTCCCCGTCCGTTGGAGTATGCTAGTAGTGTCGCCACGTCACGAGTGACCGCGTGAGCCCCGGCAAGGGCCATGTGGACGAGGCAAGCGGACCGCACGGGCCCGTAGCGAAAGGAGCGAGCAGTGGCTGCCAGCCATCTCACCCACCACTATGACAACGCGCGCACGGGGTGGAATCCGCACGAGACGACGTTAACCGTGGCCGCGGTGCGCCATTCGTTCCGCTGGCAGTTTGTGCTGCCCGTGGACGGGAATATCTACGCGCAGCCCCTCGTCGCCTCGGGGGTGGCCATCGCGGGCAAAGGCACGCGCGACGTCGTCTACGTGGCGACCGAGGGCGACTCGGTCTACGCCTTCGACGCCGCGACCGAGGGCGCGCCTCTATGGCATCGTCGCCTCGTCCCGACCGGAGAGGCGCCCGTGGCGCCGGCCGATGTGCGCGGCTGCCGCAACATCTCGCCCCAGATCGGCATCTCAGGAACGCCGATCATTGAGCGCGCGACCGAGACGATGTACGCCGTGGCCAAGACCAGGGGTCACGATGGCACGGTCATTCACCAGCGCCTGCACGCCCTGGACATCCGCAGCGGAGCGGATCGGCCGGGCAGCCCCGTCGAGATCGAGGCGGTGGTCGCGGGGCAAGGGGCCGGGCATGACGGCAGCGGGCACATCCACTTTGACCCGCGCTGGCAGAGCAATCGCCCGGCCCTGCTCTCTACCGGGCGGTTCCTCTACCTGGGCTTCGGCTCGCACTGCGACTTCGGTCCGTACCACGGCTGGCTGATGCGCTACGACATCCCCACGCTACGCCAAACGGGCGTGTTCAACACCACGCCCGACCCAACGCTCCCCTCGACGCCCGTCGGGCCGCATGGCTTCACCGATCGCGGTGGCGCGGTGTGGCAGTCCGGCGCCGGCCCGGCGGTCGATGCCGGTGGCAACGTCTACGTCGCCACCGGCAACGGCCCGTTCAGCGCCCACCACGGCGGCCGCGACTACGGCGACTGCGTCGTCATGTTGCGGCCCGATCTCACCGTCGGCGACTACTTCACGCCGTTTAACCAGGACATCCTCGACGCGCAGGACGCCGATCTCGGCTCGGGCGGCGTGATGGTCCTGCCGCCACAGCAAGGGCGGCGCCCCAACCTGCTGGTGGCCTGCGGCAAGAAGGGCACGATCTACCTGCTCGATCGGGACGACCTGGGTAAGTACCGGCAGGGGCCTGGCGGGACGGACCGCGTGGTGCAAAGTCTGCCCGGCGCGGTGGGCGGCGTGTGGGGCTGCCCGGCCTACTACCACGGCGTGGACGGGCAGCTCGTCTACTACTGCGGTACTAACGACCACCTCAAATCCTTCCAGTTGGGCGACGAGCGGCTCGCCCTGGCCAGCCAGTCCGCGGACACGTTCCCCCGTGGACCTGGTTATGATGGGGGCGCTATCCCCAGCGTGTCCTCGAACGGCGGCGCGGCCGGGTCAGGGGTCGTCTGGGTAGTGCGGCGCACCAATCCGCTCACCCTGTTTGCCTACGACGCCACGGATCTGGCCGCCAAACTGTTCGAGGGAGAGGCCGGCCCCTGGACGAACACCGGCGGCGGGCCGTTCATGGCCCCGACGGTTGCCAACGGCCGCGTCTATGTCGGTACGGCGGATAGGTTGGCTGTTTTCGGTTCCTAATACTACACGATACTACACGTGACATTGGCCTGCGACTGAAGTTACATGGCACACAACGGACACTGAAGTGTCTCACCACCCGCTGCCCCAACGACTTTAGTCGTCGTTTTTTGCCATGCGACGTCAGTCGCAGGCTGGTCCTAGTTGTAGTACTAAGGACAGTCGAGGAGAATAGCTATGGCGCCAGGTACAGTAAGCGCGGGCGCACTCAGTCTGGAGACCTTGCAGCGGCCCGAGGTCCTGGCCGACCCGTACCCCTTCTACCATCGTCTGCTGGCCGAAGCGCCCGTGCTCTGGGACGAGCCGGCCGGGACCTGGGTGGTCTCGCGTCATGCCGATGTCCTTGCCCTGCTGCACGATCCGCGCCTGACGGCGGAGCGTATCCTGCCAGAGGGCGGAGACGATCCGACCGTCAATGCCGTCGCCCGCGCCCTCTCGCGGCAAATGCTGTTCCTGGACCCTCCCGACCATACCCGCCTGCGCGGCCTGGTCAACAAGGCGTTCACACCCCGTCGCGTCGAGGTCTTGCGCCCGCTGATCCAGGATCTGGTCGACGACCTGCTGGATAGGGCGGAGGCCGCGGGAGGGATGGATCTGGTGGCCGAGTTCGCCTTCCCGCTGCCAGCTATCGTGATCGCCGGGATGCTTGGCGTGCCAGCCGACGATCGCGACCAGCTAAAGGAGTGGTCGCGCGACTTCGGCCTGCTCATCAGCGGGACGCCGCTGACGGCGGAGCAGTCCGCGCAGGCTCAGCTCGGCGTGCTGTCGATGGTGGGCTACTTCGCCGAGATCGCGGACCAGCGCCGCGCTGACCCGCGCGACGACCTGCTGAGCGCGCTGCTCGCCGCCGAGGAGCAAGGCGACCGGCTGAGCACGGAGGAGTTGCTGGTCAACGGTCTCTTGCTGTTTGCCGCCGGCCACGGGACGACCACGCACCTGATCGGCAACAGCGTCCTGGCGCTGCTGGCGCAGCCGGACCAGGCGGCCCGGCTGCGCGCGGACCCGGCGCTGATCGTGGGCGGCATCGACGAGCTGCTGCGCTTCGACGGCCCCGTGCAGGTGACCGGACGCGGAGTAATGGGGGACCTGGAGGTCGCCGGGACGCCTATCGCCGCCGGTCAGCACGTGACTATGGTGCTGGGGGCGGCCAACCGCGATCCGCTGCAGTTTTCCGAGCCGGACCGGCTGGACCTTGGCCGGCGCGATGTGCGCCACGTGGCGTTCGGCCACGGCATCCACTTCTGCCTGGGCGCCGCGCTGGCGCGCCTGGAGGGGCAGATCGCGCTGGGCAGGTTGGTCCGGCGTTTCCCCACCCTGCGGCTCGAGACGGCGCCGGCCGCGCTGCCGCGCATGCAGGGCATCGTCTTCCGCGGCGTCGAATCGCTCCCCGTTAGCATCCCGTAGGGAACGTCCGCCTGCTTGCGTCGCGCATGTCCAGGTCATTGGTCTGCCCCCAGACACTGCGGATAGCGCCCACGCCGCTAACAAGCTACCGAATGTAAGCCTTGCCCCGCAGTATAACGCTACGGATCGCGGCGCGGGTGCATTACACTGTTAGGCATGGGACGGCGTTTGCTCATCAACTGGGTGTACTATCAGCCCGTGGGCCATGCAATCGAGGCCTACCGGTTGGCGTTGGCGTTCCGCAACGCCAATCCTAACCTTTGGATCGGCGTAACTGTGAACGCGCGCAGCGGGCCCGAGCTAGCGGCCTGCGTTCGCGCCGTCGACGCGGTCTACCCGGTCGAGGTGGACGACGTCATGTCCCTTGATGATGCGCGGGAGGCAGTGGCCATCATCCCGCGGGACTGGGACTACATGTATTCCGACCCTCGACAGAGCACGCCTATGGGCTGGGACGCCCTGGACTTGGTCGCGCAGGCCGTCCGCGCGCACGTACATGCAGGCCTCGTCAACAATGGCTGGGAGACCCCGGACAGCTACCCGTCGCAACACCTGACCCCGCTCGCCCTCGACCTCCCCGACGACGCGAAGGCGTTCGCGCAGCGCTTCGTGTCGCCCGATGCGACGGCTCGTGTCAGCCTGCTGCTCAGTTCGGGCAGCGATGCGAACAGGACGCCGCCCCTCACCTTCTGGCGTGTGCTCATTCGCCACCTGCTGGTCGAGTTTGCCGGCGCCGAGATCGTGCTGCTGGGCGCCTTTAAGCCGGGGCGGTCGGTTACACACGGGATCGAGCGAGGCGCGATCAACGACCTCACCCACGAGTTCCCTGCGGTGCGCGATGCGTTCGACCTGGGGCTAGTCAACCAGTTGGCCATCGCGCAACGCTGCGACCTCCACATCTCGCCCCACACCGGCATGTCGTTCGCCATCCAAGCTGTCGGCGTCCCCTGGCTCACCCTCGCGGGCGGCGAGATCCACGAATGCGTCTTGAATGGCGTCCCTTTCGTGAGCGTCTACACGGATTGCCCCCATTATCCCTGCGGACCCTGGTTCGATCCGGTCAAGAACGCGATGTTGCCCGAGTGCCAGGCGAGGCGAGGCGAGGCGCCAATCAGCCGTTTCTATGCGTGACCGGTGAGCGGCTGACGGCGCGCCTCCCTGACATCCTGCGCGCGGCGCACCTATTGATCGAGGGTAGGCTATCGTATCAGGAGTGTGTATGGACGCACTATCGGGCGATGCTCCTGCGCCTCGGGGCAGACGAGGGCACACCCATTTTCTTCGACTGGCCGCGCGTCATGGACGAGAACTTTGTCTTCCCTGGATGAACAAACAACTCTTCCGCATTTCGTGCCCATTGGCCTCCGCCCCTATCGCATCCAAGGCGAACACTGAGCCTTATACTTGCGCTCTATGTTTGCATAGGCAACACGCTCTCGACAGGTCGCAGGACTATGTGGCGACCGTGGATAACCGCCCTTGTTAGCGGCGGGAGCATCATGATGAGCGTTGTGTTGATTACGCCGTAAGACTGGACCAGTTTCCGCCGTAAAACTGGTCCCCCTCCCCGAGATGACTATCCTCGATGCTAGAAGGCAGCGAGGAGGAAAGAACGGGTGATTTCAGTGGAGGGATGGA
>JAABUX010005392.1_pt1 | contig 15736 bp, 14 predicted proteins | sample 5561851 | NCBI WGS metagenome assembly JAABUX01 (sample SAMN10711883, study PRJNA513361) | rock metagenome | isolation source: Antarctica rocks | place: Antarctica: Victoria Land, Richard Nunatak red sandstone | collected 2016-01-03 | reverse complement strand
TGAGAAGTGGTTCGTGAAGATCCCCCGCAAGCGAGGCAGGCCACGGAAGACATAGCTTCTTTCAGATGCCTTAGAGGCCCAATCCGCCGATCGGCTGAGCTTGGAGCGACTCCCACCGTTCGCCCCGGTGCTCAACCCCGTCGAAGCCTTGCGGAGTTGGCTGAAGTCTTCGCGGCCGAGCAACTTCGCCCCGCGAGACCCGGCCGAGCTCGACGGCCGCGTGATTGCTGAGTTGACGGCAATTCGCGGGGATCAGTCGTTCCTGCGGAAATTGTTTCATGCGTCGGAACTCCCGAGCCCGCTGACATCACTTTCCTGACGGACAATAGTTCAGGGCTTGTCGGCGGCCAAGGCCTCGATGAAGAATTCCATCATCCGGTCGCGCGAGATCCCGGAGTGGCCCTTGTCGGGGCCGACCTGGACCTCGAAGCTCTTGCCGGCCTCCTGGAGGGCCTGCACCAGTTGCATCGTGTTCGACGGGTGGACGTTGTCGTCCGCCGTGCCGTAGTACAGCATCAGCCGCCCCTTCAGGTCGCCCGCGCGGAGCACGGCGCTGCCGGCGTCGTAGCCCGCCTGGTTCTCGCGGGGCGTCATCAGGTAGCGCTCGGTGTAGATCGTGTCGTAGTGCCGGTAGTCCGTCACGGCCGAGGAGGCGCAAGCGGCCCGGAACACGTCGGGATGGCGGAGCAGGCAGAGCACCGAGGCGTATCCGCCGTAGGACGTCCCGTAGACCCCGACCCGGCCGGCGTCGACGTATGGCCGGTCGCGGAGCGACCTGATCCCCGCCGCCAGGTCGTCGACCTCGACCTGCCCGAGCTTGCCATAGATCGCGTCCAGAGTCCGCTTGCCCCGGCCCGCCGCGCTCCGGGCGTCGAGCGTGACGATCAGGAACCCCAACTCGGTCAGCGGGTTCGGCCGCCGCTCGGCGCGCGGCGTCGGCTGCTCGAACGTCTCGGTCGCCCCGTTGGTCTCCGGCCCGGCGTAGACCGAGGCCAGCACCGGGTACTTCGCCGCCGGGTCGAAGTTCGACGGCTTCTGGAGCAGCCCGTAGAGGTCGGTCTGGCCGTCCGCCGCCTTGAAGGTGAACAGCTCGGTCCGCTTCAGCCCGAGCGAGTCGAACTTCGCCAGGTCGCTCTCGGCGAGGGTCTCGACGACCTTCCCCTCGGCGTCGACCAGCCGGGTCGAGGGGGGCCTGTCGTGCGTCTGGGCGACGTCGACGAAATGAGCCCCGTCGGGGGCGACGTCGACGATGTGGTGCCAGGCCGGGTCGGTCAGGCGGCGGTCGCCGGTCCCGTCGAGCTTGACCCGGTGGAGCTGGAGCTTCATCGGGTTGTCGCCGTCGTGGGCCATATAGTCGAGCACGCCGGCCTCCTCGTCGACGCGGACGATCCGGTCGACCTCGAACCCGTGCCGCGTCACGGCGACCGGCGGGCCGCCTCCGAGGTCGTGGAGGTAGTAATTCTTCCAGCCGTCGCGCTGCGAGGCCCGGAGGAAGCGGCGGCCGTCCTTGAGGAAGCGGGTCTCGGGGTTGTTCTCGACCCAGCTCGCCGGCCACTCCTCGTGGAGGACCACGCGGCACTTGCCGGCCTCGGGGTCGGCGGCGACGAGTTCCAGGACGTTCTGCCGCCGGTTGGTCCGGTGGAACAGCAGCTCCTTGCCGTCGGGCGACCACCGGACGTTGTACGCGTAATGGCCGACCGCCTCGTCCTCGAACGGGCGGCCGTCGCGGACGTCGACCCTCACGGTCCGCCTCGCCTTGAGGTCGTGGACGAAGAGGTCGACCACCGGGTTCGGCCCGCCCGCCTTGGGGTAGGGCTCGACCCCCGGCCGGCTCTGCCACTTCGTCTGGTCGAGCGGCAAGTAGTAGTCGGCGACCTTCGACTCGTCGAAGCGGTAGTACGCCAGCTTCTTGCCGTCGGGCGACCACCAGAACGCGGTCGACTGGTCCAGCTCCTCGCCGTAGACCCAGCTCGCCTTGCCGTTCTTGATTCGCGCCTTCTCGTCGCCGTCCGTGGTGAGGGCCGACTCGATCACGCCGTTGGCGTCGGAGACCCAGAGGTTCCGGTCGCGATAGAACGCCTTGAGCGTCCTGTCGGGCGAGGGGGCCGATTCGAGTTGCCGGCCGCGACCCAGGCCGCCTCGCCCATGCCCCCGGCCGGACGGCCCCTCAGAGACGTCCGACTTCGTCTCCTCCGCCTTCCTCGACGCCACGTCGTAGCGATACGCCTGGCCGTCCTTGCGGTACTCGAACGCCTTGCCGCCGTCCTTCCAGGTGACGTTCAACGCCCCCGACTTGACCGCGCCCGCCATCTCCTTGCCCGTCGTCTCATACCGCGAATACCCCGGCATCCCCTTGAGCCGGTCCTGGGCCGAGGCCGGGAGGCCGGCCCCGATCAGCCAAGCGACCACGACCGCACGCCGCATCATCATCGAGACTTCCCCCGCCGCCCTGCCCGCCCGATCGCCCGGCCGTCGCGGGCGACTCCCCATGATAGCGGCCCGAACCTACCCTTTGCGAAACCCGAAGCCGGGCGGTCCGAAATTGCCGGGTGGATGAGATGTACCACGGTTCGGGCCCGATCGAAGCGGTCGATGGGCCTCGCCGGGGACCGCCCGACGGGGTCCAGGGTCCGGGCCGCGCCGATGGCCTGGTGGATTTCATCCACCCTACAAGATGGGAAATCCACATAATCTTGCAAGGTGGATGAAATCCACCACGGCTCGGGCGACGCCGGGGGATCGGTAGATTTCATCCACCTTAAGAAAGGAAAGCCGACGGGCTCCGGGCGCCACGGAGGGTTTGGATGAATGGGACTGACGGCTCGCCACGTCTCTGCTATCGTGAAGAGGCCGGACACGGGTCCGGGTCCCATCCTCCGTGGCGAGTCCTCCGCGATGGCACACCGAGCGTCCCCACGATCCGCGGCCCTGGTGGCGGCGATGGCGATGGCGACGGCCTTCGCCGGGCTGGCCGCCTCGGGCGACGGGCCGGCCCCCGACACCAAGGTGGCGGCGCGGAACAAGATGGTCCAGCAGCACCTGGTCGAGCGCGGGATCAAGGACCCGAGGGTGCTCGACGCCTTCCGGACCGTCCCGCGCCACAAGTTCCTGCCGCCGGACACGCAGCGGATGGCCTACGACGACGAGTCGATCCCCATCGGCGAGGGGCAGACGATCACCCCGCCCTACGACGTGGCCTTCATGACCGAGGCCCTCGAACCCAAGCCGACCGACAAGGTCTACGAGGTCGGCACCGGGTCGGGCTATCAGGCGTCGATCCTGTCGAGGCTGGTCCGGGACGTGTACTCCGTCGAGATCCACGCCCCGCTGGGCCGGCGGGCGGCCGAGGTCATCAAGGAGGTGGGATACACCAACGTCCACACCCGGATCGGCGACGGCTACGCCGGCTGGCCCGAGGCCGCGCCGTTCGACGCCATCATCGTCACCTGCGCCCCGACGAAGGTCCCGCCGCCCCTGATCGAGCAGCTCAAGGAGGGGGGCCGGATCGTGATCCCCCTGGGCGGCAAGTTCGACCAGCGGGTCCACCTGATGATCAAGAAGGACGGCAAGCTCGTCGACAAGGTGCTCCGGCCCACGCTGTTCGTCCCCATGACCGGCAAGGCCCAGCGCGAGGCGGCCGGGGGGGCCAGGCCGTGACCACCCGCCGCCCCCCGACGACCATCGCGTCGCTGGCCCTCGCCCTCCTCCTGGCCATGCCCGCCGGCCTCCGGGCGCAAGCCCCCGAGGCCCTGCCCGAGGGGCCCCGGCCGATGGAGGACTTCGAGGCCGACGCCGACGGCGATGGCATCCCCGACGGCTGGTATAACCTCCGCGACGCCCGGGTGGCCGAGGGGGGCGTCGGTGGGGCGACGAAGTCGAAGTGCTTCCGGTTCGAGAACGCCAGGCCCGGCCGCCCCGCGCGGGCCAGCCGGGCCTTCGGCGTCGACGGCCGCCAGGTCGAGGCCGTCGTCGTCGGCCTCTGGGTCCGCCAGGAGTCCGTCACCTCCGGAGAGCGGCTCGGCGACGATCCCGGCCTGATCGTCGACTTCCTCGGCGACCCGCTCCAGCTCAAGGCCGTGCGGCGGGGGCTGCTCGGCCCGTGGAAGGCCGTCGGCCGCGAGTGGGTCCACGTCTCCCGGCGGATGCCGATCCCGCCCGACACCCGGCTGGCCATCCTCTCGGTCGGGCTCCTGGGCGCGACCGGGGTCCTGGAGGTCGACAACCTGTCGATCGACCTGATCCCCGTCGGCGGCCGGCCGACGTCGAACCTCGTGCTCAACGGCGACTTCGAGCTGGGCGACCTCGACACCGCCCACTGGCTCACCGATCACGGGGCCCATCGGAGCTTCCCCGGCCACCGCTCCAACGCCGCGGTCGAGTTGAAGGGGGCCGGCGCCCGGGCCTATTCGGGCCTCGGCCTGGCCGTCTCGCGGTTCAACACGCTGCAAGTCTCGGCGGTCGCCAGGGCCAGCGGCCTCCGGGGGGCGACCGGGGCCCTCGGCCTGGTGTTCTTCCTCGACGACGACGGCCGCCCCCTGCCCGGCTCGCAGGACGGCGTCCCGGCGCTGACGTTCTCCGGCTCGTTCGGGTGGCAGCCGAGCCGGGGGACCGTCGACGTCCCCGCCGGTGCGACCCGGGCGGTCGTCCACTTCGAGAAGGCCGCGGCCTACGGGACCCTCTGGGTCGACGACGTCGAGGTCGTCGGCGTCGGCGGCAACGGCGACTGGACCCCCGATCACGTCGAGACGGGCACGGCGGGCTGGGCCCCGGTCGCCCCGTCGCCGACGATCCTCGCCCGGTCGGCCCTCGACGCCTCGGCCCTGCTCGACGCCCCGGCGGGCAAGCACGGGTTCGTCGCCGTCAAGGACGGCCGGCTGGCCTTCGCCCAGGGCGGTCGGGCCCGGTTCTTCGGCGTCTCGCTCCTGCCGCCCACCGCGTTCCTCGACCCCGCCAAGGCCGACGAGCTGGCCGACCGCCTGGCGCGATCGGGCGTGAACCTCGTCCGGCTCTCCGACCTCGACACCCCGCTCGGGCCCGGCCGGAGCCTCTTCGACGACGTCCGCGACGACACCAAGGCGCTCGACCCCGAGGCCCTGGCCAAGCTCGACCACCTCGTCGCCGCCCTCAAGGCCCGGGGGATCTACCTGGCCATCGAGCTCCAGGGGGCCCGGCGGTTCCGCGACGGCGACGACTCGATCGCCGGCGCCCGGATGCTCCCGCCCGGCGGGGGGCCCGCCGCCGCCTTCGACCCGGCCGTCCGCGAGGCCGCGCGGGTGGCCGCCGAGCAGCTCCTCACGCACGTCAACCCCGAGACCGGCAAGGCCCTCCGCGACGAGCCGGCCCTGGCCTGGATCACCCTGGCCGGCGAACTCTCGCTGTTCGACCTCGTCGACGCCGCCGAGAAGGAGGCGAAGTCCGAGGCCGAGGCCATCCGCAACCTGATGCGCAAGGACGGCGTCGCCAACGCCCGCCGGGCCTGGCAGGCCGTCGAGGGCGAGCAGTGGAAGGCCCTGGCCGGCGAGGTCCGCAAGCTCGGCGTCAAGGTCCCCATCGCCGGCGGGTCGCACTGGCGGCGGGAGCACGACTACGCCGCCGCCGAGGCCGCCGCGGGCCTCGACCTGATCGACGACCGCCTCTTCATCAACCCGCCGGGCTGGGCCGGGCCCGAGCGGCGGTCGATCCTCTTCGGCCGCGACGGCGGCCTGATCTCGGGCGCCTCGAAGAAGCGGAAGCCCGACCGCCCCTACGTCGTCGGCCAGTGGGGCGTGCCGACCTTCGGCGCCTGGGCCTCCCCCTACGAGGGGGCCGACCTCCTGCTCGCCGCCCAGACCGCCGCCGTCGAGGACTGGGACGCCCTGGTCCGCCGCGGCGTCTTCGTCTTCCCCAGGACCTGGGGCGAGGCCGCCGCCGGGACCGGCGGCGGCGAGGACATCTTCGCACTCGCCGAGGTCGTCAACGGCATCCCCCAGACCTTCGCGCTCCTGCCGCACGCCGCCTCGATCCTGCTCCACGGCCCCGAGGCCCCGCCGCACCACCGCCCGGCCGCGGCCAAGGGCGCGCGGGCCGCGGGCCGCCCCGGCGGCCTCGCCGGCTGGGACCCCCGCGAGGGCCGGCTCGCCGTCGACACCCCGCACACCAAGGCCCTGGCCGGCTGGGTCGGCGAGGCGCCCGCGACCTCCGAGACGGTCTCGATCGGCATGTCCGCCTCGCCGTTCGGCGTCGTGGCCGTCTCGTCGCTGGGGCCGGAGCCGATCGCCACCGCCGGGCGGCTGCTCGTCACGGCCGTCGCGCGCGTCGAGCCGACCGGCTTCCGATGGGCCGACGAGTGGCGCCGCGAGCGGGCCGAGCCCGGCCGCCCCCCCCTGCTCCACGAGGGGCTCAAGGCCAGGGTCGCCTGGCGACACCCCGGCGAGATCAAGGCCTATGCCCTCGACAACACCGGCGCCCGGGTCGGCCCCGCCGCCCTGGAGAAGTCCGACGACGGCGTCCGCCTCGTCATCGACGGCCGGACCCCCTCGCTCCACTGGGAGCTGGTCGTCGAATGACCCCGGCCGGGCGGCCCATCCGGGTCGGGCATCGGCAATCTCAAACTCACCCGTAACCTCCGATCCGTCCCCGATGGGCCCTCGCCGATGCCAACGATCGTCACCGGCGGCGCCGGGTTCATCGGGTCGACGCTGGTCGACCGCCTCCTCGCCGACGGGCGGGACGTGATCGCGGTCGACAACTTCGACCCTTATTACGCCCCCGCGCGCAAGCGGTCGCACCTGGCCTCGGCGCTCGAGTCGCCCCGGTTCCGGCTGGTCGATCTCGACATCCGCGACCGCGACGCCGTCCGCGCCCTGGTCCGCGACGCCCGGCCCGAGGCGATCGCCCACCTCGCGGCCAAGGCCGGCGTCCGGCCGAGCATCGACGACCCCTCGGCCTACGCCGAGGTCAACGTCGTCGGGACCGTCCACCTCCTCGAAGCCGCGTCCAGCCTCCCCGAGCCGCCCCGGTTCGTCTTCGCCTCCAGCTCCAGCGTCTACGGCGACCGCGCCGACGCCCCGTTCCGCGAGGCCGACCCCGTCGACCACCCGGTCAGCCCCTACGCCGCGACCAAGAAGGCGTGCGAGCTGATGGCCGCCACATTCCACCACCTCCACGGCCTGCCCACCACCGGGCTCCGGCTGTTCACCGCCTACGGCCCCCGCAACCGCCCCGACCTGGCCATCGCCAAGTTTGCCGCCCTGATCGAGCGGGGCGAGCCGATCCCGATGTTCGGCGACGGCTCGACGCTCCGCGACTACACCTACGTCGGCGACATCGTCGACGGGATCGTCCGGGCCCTCGACCGCTGCGACGGCCTCCACCTCTACAACCTCGGCAACGCCGCCCCCGTGCCCCTCCGCGAGATGATCGCCGCCCTCGGCGAGGCCCTCGGCAAGCCCGTCCGCCTCGACCACCTCCCCGAGCAGCCCGGCGACGTCAAGAAGACCCACGCCGACATCACCCTCGCCCGCCGCGAACTCGGCTACGACCCCAGGACGACCCTCCGCGAAGGCCTGGCGAAATTCGTCGAATGGTCGCGGTCCCAGGGGAGAAACTGACATTGCCCCGGCGACCGACGCGGGTGTCATCCCCCCAATCAACAGGGTGATCGTGGTCCCGGGTCGGGTCGGTCCCGCCTCGTCGAACGCACGGGCGATCGGCCCGAGGAATCCCCGATCGAGGAAGGCCCGGATGATCCGAACCCTGATCCTGGCCGCCTGCCTGGTGGCGGCCTCCGGCTGCACCGCCCGCCGGAAGATGACCGACGGCAAGCCCGCCGACCCGCCCAAGGAATACGAATACAAGGACCTGAGCACCGGCTCGTCGAGCTTCTATCGCCGCTAGACCGAGGAGCGCCGGGACTGATGAACGACGACTTCGCCTCGCTGTACGCCTACAACCGATGGGCCGACCGCCACGTCCTCGACGCCTGCCGCAAGCTGACGGCCGAGCAGTACGCCGCGGAGCCCACACCCGGCTGGACGTCGGTCCGCGCGACGCTGACCCACATCGCCATCGTGACCGAGGGCTGGCTCCGAGGGGTCGCCGGCGAGACGGTCGAGATCGTCGAGACCGAGGCCGACCTGCCGAACGTCGACGACGCCGGACGCCTCCTGGACCGGGCCTACGCGATCGTCGACGGCCTCCTGCCCACCTTCACGCCGGAGCGACTCGCGACGCCCTAGACCTTGCGGAGCCGAGGCCGGGTCGCCACGCTCCCCCCCTGGGTCGTCCTCCGTCACCTGGTCAACCACGCGACCTACCACCGGGGCCAGATCGCCTCCAAGCTCGGGCGACTCGGGGTCGAGCCCCCGGCCACGGATCTGATCTTCTGGGCGCTCGAGCAGTTCCCCCAGCAGGTGTGAGGCCGGGCCGGTCTCGGCCCCTCGCGGGCATGGGGCGGTGGCCTCGGGAGCGGTGCCCGCCCGTCAACCGATGGCTTCCAGGACGAGCGAGGTCTCGGACAGGTTTGCCACGATCGGGGCATCCCCGACCCAATCCCCCTCCGGCCTCCGATGGCCAACCGCCACCACCCGGAGACCCGCCCCCCGCGCGGCGGCCAGGCCCGCGGGCGAGTCTTCGAGGGCGACGGCCTCGTTCGCGGGCAACTTCAACCGCGACAGGGCCAGGCAATACCCCTCGGGGTCGGGCTTGGGGGCCTGCACGTCCTCCTTGCCGATCAGCACTTCGAAGGCGTCGAGCAGGCCCGCGGCCTTCAGGACGGCCTCGATGTTGGCCCGCCAGGTCGTCGAGACGACGGCGAGGCGGGCCTTGCCCCGGAGCCCGTCCACCAGCGCGGCGACCCCGGGGTAGATCCGGGGCGAGTCGGCCAGGAGGGCGACGGTCAGGTCCTGCTTGCGGCGGGCCCAGCCCTCGACGTTCCCCCCGTCGATCTTGCGGCGGGCGAAGACCTCGGCGAGGAACACGCGGTCGTCGGCCTCGGCGGCCCGGGCGCAGGACTCGTCGGGCTCGTCCCACCCCATCGCGGCGAACGTGCGCTGCCAGGCGGCGACGTGGACGTTCTCCGTGTCGGCGATCACCCCGTCGAAGTCGAACAGCACGGCGCGGACGATCGGCATCTCAAGGACCCTTGCCAGACTTACCGAGCGAATAGCAGACCACCCCCGATGCCATCCCGCTGAGCGTCGAGCACGCCCAGGTTCGGACCTCGGGCGGTCGACCCGGCCAGAAGACCAGGACGAGGCAGGCCGCCGCCAGGACCGGGAACGCGACCAGGCAACAGCGGAGGACGACCCGATCCCGCCAGAGTTCGTGCATGACCCGCGCCTTCTCGTTCGCGAGCCGCGAGCGGATTTCTCCGGGGGTCTCGGCGCTTTCGAAGATCAAGCCCCGTTCGGTAACCGAATGTTCGATCGCCTCGGAGAGGGTGCTCGGCTTCCTTCGGATCCGCCGTCTCCGGGGCCGGCTCGGGTCGGATTCCGGGGTCGTCATCGATCGGGTCGATCCGAATCGGCCTCGGGGAACGGATCGATCCCCACCCCCCCCGACGCGATGAGGTCGACGAGTTCACCGACAATCTTCAGGTCGCGGTCGGCCAGGCAAATCCGCTGGCCCCTGTCCTCCGCCTCGACGGCGACCTTGAGCATGAACACCGCCTCGGCTAGCACTTCGGTCACGGGCACGCCCAATCGCCTCGACAGCCCATCGAGCAGTTCGACCAAGGGGGGCGAGGCTCGCAGGCTGAGCAGTCCGTCCCGCTTCATGCCGTCGGCGACGGGATCGTGAAATTCTCGGACGTCCGAGGTCGTCTCGAGCCGGGTAGCCATCGGGTTCGAACTCCATCGCATCACCGAGGTCGATTGTCCCCATCATATCGCCTCAGACGACTGGTCGCGAGATAGTCGGCGGCTGCTCGCAAGGTGGACCGCCGCCCCGGCCGCCGGATCGTTGACATTCCCCCCGTGCCCATCTATGGTTGCGTCTTCTCTCCCGTCCACCCCGACGACCGCGACCGAGTGGGAGCACGCGCCATGGCCCGACCCGTCACCCTCTTCACCGGACAGTGGGCCGACCTGCCCCTGGAGACGATCTGCCAGAAGGCCAGCCAGTGGGGCTACGACGGCATCGAGCTCCCCTGCTGGGGCGACCACTTCAACGTCCAGAAGGCCCTGACCGACGACAAATACTGCCAGGGGCGCCACGACCTCCTGGCCAAATACGGCCTGAAGTGCTGGGCGATCTCGAACCACCTCACCGGCCAATTGGTCCTCGATATCCTCGACGACCGGACCGACGACTGGGTCCCCGCCGAATTCCGGGGCGACTCCGCCAGGAAGCGCGACTGGGCCATCCGCGAGATGAAGGACACCGCCCGCGCCGCCGCGAAGCTCGGCGTGAAGGTCGTCAACGGCTTCACCGGGTCGTCGATCTGGCACCTCCTGTACTCGTTCCCGCCCGTCTCCGACAAGACGATCGCCGACGGCTTCAAGCTGCTGGCCGACCGCTGGAACCCGATCCTCGACGTCTTCAAGGAGGTGGGCGTCCGGTTCGCGCTCGAGGTCCACCCGACCGAGATCGCCTTCGACCTCTACTCGGCCCAGACCGCGCTGGAGGCCCTGGGCCACCGCCCCGAGTTCGGCTTCAACTTCGACCCCAGCCACCTGATCTGGCAGATGGTCGACCCCGTCGCCTTCATCCGCGCCTTCCCCGACCGGATCTACCACGTCCACGTCAAGGACGCCGCGCGGACCCTCGACGGCAAGGCCGGCATCCTCGGCTCGCACCTCAACTTCGGCGACCCCCGCCGAGGCTGGGACTTCCGCTCCCCCGGCCGAGGGCAGGTCGACTTCGAGGAGATCGCCCGCGCCCTCAACACCATCAACTACGACGGCCCCCTCTCCGTCGAGTGGGAAGACCCCGGCATGGACCGCGAGTACGGCGCCGCCGAGGCCGCCAAGTTCGTCCACACCAAGATGGGCTTCACCTCCTCCGGCCGTGGGTTCGATTCGGCCTTCGCCGACGCCCAGGCGAAGAAGGGGTGATCGCCATCACCAGAGATTCCTCGGAGGAGTTCCCCCAATGAGCGGCCCCATCGTCCGCAGATACGGCTTCCCGAATTTCGAGAAGATCTTCGGGGAGCGTGACATCAAGCACGGCGCCGACGAGCCGACCGCGACGCCGGAAGTTCCGCCGTCCGCCACCGAACCGGCCAAGCCGACGCCTGAACCGCAGCCGACGAAGACCGATGCCGGCCCCGCCAAGCCCTGAGGCGACGCCGGAGCGTGATCGGTCGCGACCCTTCCTCGTCGTCGGGTCAGCAGACCCGGGCAAATTCCGTCGAAGGAGGTTAACGAAGGGCTCCGATCGCGATACTATCCGATAGGGTTGCCTCGATCTCAGCTTCGCGTCGTCGTTGGGTTCGTTTTGCCGAATGGCTTTGCGGGGATCTTGGGATGCTCCGGAGACGGTCGTACCGACTCCCGTGGGGTGGATGAAAGCCAGCAACCCCTTCGGCCTGGCCCGAATCCCGGTGGATTTCATCCGCCCTACAAGATGTCAGACCCAGCTCCCTCGGTCGGCTCGGCGAGGAGCGTCCAAATCGTTTTGCGGAATCGGCGGCATTGGATTAGAGTAGCCTTCAGGTCCGCCCCGCGATGTCGGGGCCTCGGCCCCGCGGATGACTCCCGCGGGCATCCAAGTCGACGACGGCTGTTGCATCCTCTCCAATTTGCCATCTCGGTCGCATCCCCTCCTCACCGACGGCGGCGGGACCCGCCGGGGATCGTCCACCTCTATGGTCAATTATTACGGGAACGTGATGCTCGGCCTCGTCGCGATCGTCGCGGTCTCGGTCACGCTGGTCGCCATGGCCAGCCTGTTCTGGGTCACGCGGAGGCGGCGGGGGCTGGCCGACTGGACGCCGCCGGTCACGATCTTCAAACCCCTGAAGGGGCTGGACGAGGGGCTGGAAGACAACCTCCGGAGCTTCTTCCGGCTCGACTACCCGACGTTCCAGCTCCTCTTCTGCGTGGCCGATGGCGACGACCCGGCCATCCCCCTGGTCCGCCGGCTGCTCGCCGAGTTCCCGTCGCATGATGCCCGGCTCGTCGTGGGCTGCCCGAGGTTCGGGCTCAACCCCAAGGTCGAGAGCCTCGCCGCGCTGGGGCGGCACCGCAAGCACGACACGATCCTGATCAGCGACTCCAACGTCCGGGTCCGCCCATCTTACCTCCGCGAGACGGCCTGCTACCTGGCCGACCCGCATGTGGGGCTGGTCACGAACCTCTTCGCCGGGGTCGACGAGGAGCACTCGGGCGCGGCGCTGGAGAATTTGCAACTCAACGGGATCGTCGCCGGCGGGGTGGCGATGGCGTCGGTCCTGGGGATCACCTGCGTGGTCGGCAAGTCGATGCTGATGCCCGTCCGGGTCCTGGAGGCGATCGGTGGGTTCGCGTCGGTCCGCAACCTCCTGGCCGAGGACCAGGCCATCGGCATCCGGGTCCGCAAGGCGGGATATTCGATCCGCCTGAGCCACCACGTCGTCGAGAACGTGAACCGGCACCGGAGCTTCCGCTGGTTCCTCAACCGGCACTCGCGATGGTTCAAGATCCGCCGTCGGCTGGCCCCGTCGACGTTCGCGATGGAGCCGCTGTTCAACCTGGCGGTCGTGGGGCTGGTCTGGGCCCTCTCGGGGGAGACGGGCGTGGCCTGGGGCGGCCTGGTGGTCCTGGTCGGCCTGGGGATGGTCCGCGACGCCTTCCAGGCGCGTCGGCTCCGCGGCCGGTTCCCCCGGCTCCGCCACCTGGCGCTCAGCCCGATCAAAGACCTGTTCCTCCTGCCGGTCTGGTTCGACGCCCTCATCAACCGCCGGATCCATTGGCGTGGGCACCAGTTCCTGATCGGCAACTTCACCCGGCTCCACGAGGCCCGGGTCCCCCGCGACGTCCGCCGCCGGGTCCGCCGCGTCCGCCGGCTCCGCTCGCAGCACGGCGAGTGACCCGTCGGGCGCCGGCCATCCCGCGAGCACCCGGCCCCCGGGCCTCGAACCCGCCCGGCCCCCGGGCGAGCAAGGATGGGCCCTGATGGATGGAGCGTCCGACGGCCCCGGGCCGGCACCCGACGAAGCCCCCCGACCTCGCAACTCCGGCACACATTCTCGCTTCTGGATGATACTCGCCGTCTCGCTCGGCCTCGGCCCGCTCGCCCCGGCCCGGCCCGCGACCGCCGACGCCTTGGCCCGCGTCCGGTCCTCGGGCCGGCTGGCCTACGGCGCCGACGAGGAGGGGGGAGCCCCGTACTTCTATCGCGACGAGGCCGGCGGGCGCGTCGGCTTCGAGGCCGACCTGATGGAGCGGCTCGGCCGCCGGCTCGGCGTCGAGCCGGTCTTCTTCCAGGCGCAATGGGAATACCTGCTCCCGGTCCTCGGCCGGCCCGCGAGCGCCATCGACCTGGTGATCAACGGCTACGAGCTGACCGGCGCCCGGGCCCGCGACTACCTGGCGACCCGGCCCTATTACGTCTATCGGCTCCAGCTCATGGCCCGCCGCGACGGCCCGGTCCGGACCTGGGCCGACTTCGACCTGCCCCGCCCCGGCGGCGGCCCCTGGAAGCTCGGCGTCATGGGGATGTCGGCCGCCGACTCCTACGCCCACCGCCTGGCCGGGGCCAACCTCCGGATCTCCACCTTCGACGGCGCCACCAACGCCATGCTGGCCGTCCGCAACGGCCAGATCGACGCCACGCTCCAGGACCTCCCCGCCGCCCGCTTCTACGCCCGCCGGCCCGAGTTCCGCGACGACCTGGCCCTGGTCGGCCCGCCCGAAGGGTGCGGATATTACGTCATCTATACCCGCAAGGAGGACGTCGCCCTCCGCGACGCGATCGACGCCGCCCTCGGCCAGCTCCTCGGCTCGGGCGAGCTGCGCGCGATCTACGAGAAGTACGGGATCTGGGACGAGGTCCAGGACGTCCTGGCCGCCAAGGGCCGGCCGGCCCCCGGGGCCGTCGCCGCCCGCCGCCCCCGGTTCGATCTCGGCCTGCTGCTCCGGTTCGGCCCGTCGCTGGCCCTGGCCTCGATGGTCACGATCGGCCTGGCCTGCACCTCGATGCCCCTGGCGATGGCCCTCGGCCTGGCCGTGGCGTTGGGCCGGGTCTACGGGCCCCGCCCCCTGTCCCGGCTCCTGGGCGGCTATGTCGAGCTGGTCCGCGGCACGCCGCTGATCATCCAGCTCTACGCCCTGTTCTACCTCCTGCCCGAGCTGGGCGTCGCGCTGACGCCCTGGGCGGCGGGGGTCGGCGGCCTGGCGATCAACTATTCGGCCTACGAGGCCGAGATCTACCGCGCGGGCCTCCAGGCGATCCCGGACGGCCAGATGGAGGCCGCGCAGGCCCTGGGGATGTCGAGGGGGCTGGCCCTCCGCCGGGTGATCCTGCCGCAGGCGGCCCGGATCGTGATCCCGCCGGTCACCAGCGACTTCATCGCCCTCTTCAAGGACACCTCGGTCTGCTCGGTCATCACCCTGACCGAATTGACCAAGCGGTATTCGATCCTGTTCAACAGCCAGGGCGGGGTGGTCGAGTTCGGCCTGGCGACCGCCGCGCTCTACATGGCGATGAGCCTGCCGCTGTCGCGGTTCTCGCGGTGGGTCGAGCGGAAGCTGGACGCCGAGCCGGGTCGGGAGGTGCCGCGATGATCGAGGTCCGGGGGCTGGTCAAGCGGCACGGGTCGATCGAGGTCCTCCGGGGGCTCTCGCTCCGGGTGGGCCAAGGCGAGGTCGCGGCGATCATCGGCCCCTCGGGCGGCGGCAAGAGCACGTTCCTCCGCTGCCTCAACGGCCTGGAGACGTTCCAGGGCGGGACGGTGGCCGTCGACGGCCTGGTCCTCGACGCCGAGACCCGTCCCCGCGCCCGGGCGGCGATCCTCGGCCAGGTCTGCCGCCGGGTGGGGATGGTCTTCCAGGGGTTCAACCTGTTCCCGCACCGGACCGTGCTCCAGAACGTGACCGAGGGGCCCTGCTACGTCCTGGGCCTGGGCCGGGCGGAGGCCGAAGACCGGGCACGTCGCCTGCTCGACCGGGTCGGCCTGATCGACAAGCTCGACGCCCGCCCGCACCAGCTCTCCGGCGGCCAGCAGCAGAGGGTCGCGATCGCCCGGGCGCTGGCGATGGAGCCCCGCGCCATCCTCTTCGACGAGCCCACCAGCGCCCTCGACCCGAGGATGACCGCGGAGGTCCTCGCCGTCATGGCCGACCTCGCCCGCGACGGCCTGACGATGGTCGTCGTCACCCACGCGATGCGCTTCGCCCGCCACGTCGCGCACACCGTCCACGTCTTCGGCGACGGCACCGTCCTCGAATCCGGCCCCCCCGACCAGATCTTCGACGACCCGCGCCACCAGGCCACCCGGACGCTCCTCGCCGAAGTCCAGGCCGCCTGAAGGCCCGTCCGACCGATCCGCCGCCCGACCTTGGAAAATCGGGCCCGCCCGGCTAAGATGAACCTCGCCCTGGGGACGTAGCTCAACTGGGAGAGCGCGTGGTTTGCAACCACGAGGTTGCGGGTTCGACCCCCGTCGTCTCCACTCGATGTAGAGTCAATTGCTGAAATCAGGAAAGACTTTGGCTCATGAGCGGGGATCGGTGCCCGCCTATGCGCGAGGTCGGCCGGTGCGAATCATACCCTCGGAGAGCCTATCGAGGATCTGCACCACGGAGGCCATCATGGATTTCCCGATCGGTGAGTTCAT
>JAABUX010005389.1_pt1 | contig 15741 bp, 16 predicted proteins | sample 5561851 | NCBI WGS metagenome assembly JAABUX01 (sample SAMN10711883, study PRJNA513361) | rock metagenome | isolation source: Antarctica rocks | place: Antarctica: Victoria Land, Richard Nunatak red sandstone | collected 2016-01-03 | reverse complement strand
GCTCCGGCAATAGTGGGTCGGCTGCCGCGTCCTCGGCCGCCTCGGCGCTGCGCGGACCGGCGAAGCGGAGCAGCAGGCCGCCCTTCTCCACCCAGTGCAGCAGCGCCGCCTGTTCCTCGGGGGTCACCGGGCGGTCGGCCAGCACGATGACCGATATCTCCCGCGAGAGCAGGGTGGCGATGTCGCCGCGCCGCAATTCCGTGAACGGGGCCAGCGCCCGGTCGAGGTAGAACAGCCCCCCCACCAGCGGCGTCTCCGCCCCGGACTCCGCCGAGACCAGCCCGACCGGATGCCGCCGCGACCCCTCGTCCAGCAGCACCGCCGAGCCGGCGGAGGCGGGGCCGTCCAGTACCAGCCGCGTCAGCCGGTTACGGAGCTCCGGCGGCAGGTCGATGGGCAGCTCGGCGGCGGTCGCCTCCGGTGCGACGCGGGCCGTCACTCGCGCGAGGCTGCGCCCGTCGCCGCCCTGCGCGAGTACGGCAATCTCGGTCCCCGCCGGGGCGGGCAGCATCGCCACCCGTGCCACCAGCCGGTCCGCTTCCGCCTTGGGGGGCAGCATCAGCCGGGTTTGCGCGGATGGAGCGGTGATTTCGGTGAGCGGACCCGCTGCGGCGAGCGCGGTCGAGAAGGGGGCGTCGGCTGCGGTGGCCAGCCCGTCCGAAACGTAGATCACGCCGCCACGCGCGTTTGCCAGCGCCGCGGCTGCCGCAGCCCGATCCGTCGGCCAGGGCTTCGGGCGCAAGGCCGCGAGCCTGGGGCGCAACTCGCTCGCAGGCATTGCCGGCGTCAAGGAAGGGGGCCGATCCTGCTCGGTCCGGGCGGTCGTGAGCAGCGCTGCGGGCCGCCCGGTCCGCTCCGCCCGGTCCAGCGCGGCCTGGGCGGCGTCGATGCGGGCGGACCAGTTCGGGGCCGCCGCCCAGCCGTCGTCCAGCACCAGGATCAGCGGTCCGGCACCCGGCAGCCCCGTGCCGAAATCGCGGACCGGCCCGGCCAGCCCCGCGATCAGCAGCGCCGCCGCCAGCACGCGCAGGGCGAGTAGCCACGGGGGCGTCCGCGCGGCGGTTTCCTCTCGCCCGCGGAGCCCAGCGAGCAGCCGGATGGCGGGGAACAACTGGGTGCGCGGCGCTGGCGGCGTGACCCGCAGCAGCCAGTACAGGATCGGCAATGCCGCCAGCGCGACCAGGACGTAGGGGAACGCGAAGATCACTGCGGCGACAACGCCGTATACAACGCCAGCAGCGCCGCGTTCGGCGAGGCGTCCGTCCGATGCACGCCGAAGCTGAACCCGGCGGCGCGGCACAGCGCCTGCAACCCGTCCTGCTGCGCCGCGAGCGCCTGCGCGTAGGCGTCCCGCACGCCTTCGACGCGCGGGATCAGCGCCTCGGCCTCGCGCTCCAGGCCGCGGAACCGCACGCGGCCGGCGTACGGCAGCAGCGCCTCCGCCGGGTCGAGCACCTGCAGGACGTGGCCGCCGACCGGGATGGACGCCAGGCGCGCGATGCTGGCCTGGATGTCGGCGAGCGGAGACAGAAAGTCGCCCACCAGCACGACCCGCGCGTGGGCGGGCAGCGCCACGTCCGGCGGGGCGCCGTCGCTTTCGGGTTCGGCTGCCATCACCCCCGCCATGCCGTCCAGCGCCAGCCGCCGCGGCTGCCCCATCAACCGCACCCGCTCGCCGCCCCGCAGCAGCAGCGAGGCGAGCGCCAGCACCAGCATCTCCGCCCGCTCGATCTTGTGCGGCACCGCGGCGCCGGACCGCCAGCGCATGGAGGACGAACCGTCACGCCACAGAAAGACGCTCTGCGCCGCCTCCCACTCGGTCTCGCGCACGAAGGTGCGGTTCGACTTGGCGGATTGCCGCCAGTCGATGCGCGAGATCGAATCGCCGGTGTGGAACGGCCGGTACTGCCAGAAGCTGTCGCCCTGGCCCACGCGCCGGCGGCCGTGCACGCCCTGCGCCACCGTCGCCGCGACCCGTTCGGCCGACACCAATAAGGGCGGCAGCCGCGCGCCTAGCGCTTCGGCCCGGCGTGCGCTCGACCCGGCGGCAGCGGATGCCTTCACCCGAGCCGCCCGACCAGCCCGTCGATCACCTCCGCCAGCGCCACGCCTTCCGCCCGGGCGGAGAAGTTCAGCGCCATCCGGTGCCGCAGCACGGGCTGCGCGAGAGCGGCGACGTCCTCCAGGCTCGGCGACAGCCGGCCGTCCAGCAACGCGCGGGCCCGGCTGGCGAGCATCAGCGACTGCGCGGCCCGCGGCCCCGGCCCCCAGGCGACGTGGTGGCGCACCGAGTCGTCGCTGGCCGTCTCCGGCCGCGCGCCGCGCACCAGCGCCAGGATCGCGTCCACCACGCTGTCGCCGACCGGCACGCGCCGGATCAGCGCCTGCGCGGCCATCAGTTCCTCGCCGTTCAGCACCGGACTGGCGCGCCCGGCCGCCGCCCCCGTGGTTGCCAGCAGCATCGCCCGCTCATCGGCGAGCGCCGGGTAGGCGACGTCGACCTGCAGCAGGAAGCGGTCGAGCTGCGCTTCGGGCAGCGGGTACGTGCCCTCCTGCTCGATCGGGTTCTGCGTGGCCAGCACGTGGAACGGCCGGGGCAGGGGGTGGTCGATCCCGCCGACCGCGACCTGGCCCTCCTGCATCGCCTGCAGCAGCGCCGATTGCGTGCGGGGGCTGGCGCGGTTGATCTCGTCGGCCATCAGCAACTGGCAGAACACCGGGCCGCGGACGAAGCGGAAGCTGCGCTTTCCCGCCGCGTCCTCGTCCAATACTTCCGACCCGGTGATGTCGGCCGGCATCAGGTCGGGGGTGAACTGCACGCGTTTGGGCGCAAGGCCGAGCACGGTGCCGAGCGTTTCCACCAGCAGCGTCTTGCCCAGGCCGGGCACTCCTACCAGCAGCGCGTGGCCGCCGGACAGGAGGGTGATCAGCACTTGGTCCACCACCTCCCGCTGGCCGAAGATCACGCGTCCGATCTCGGCCCGGGCTGCTGCGATGCGCGTGCCAAGGAGGTCCACGTCGGCGAGGAGGTCGTCCCGCACAGCTATGGCCAAATCGTCGCTCCGGTGTTGTGCCTGACGCCCATATGGACTTCAGGTCTTTGATCATCAGGGGGATGCTACCTATATCCTGGTCCAGAGCGAAAGCGTGGCACAGGCCGGAGACGAAAGCGTGAACGATGCCATGCCCGGCCAGCCGGGACAATTCCGCGTTCCAGCGGAGAAGCAGATGTCGCAGGCGCCCCTCCTTGCCGCCCGAAAGCCACGTCCGCCGCGGGTCGAGTGCGGCGATCTGCCGTTCCTGATCAAGCGCGACGGCACCTGGCTGTATCGCGGCACCTCGATCAACCGGAAGGAACTCGTCTGCCTGTTCGCCAGCGTGCTGAAGCGCGAGGCGGATGGCGGTTTTTGGCTGGAGACGCCGGCCGAGCGCGGCCGCATCGAGGTCGAGGACGCGCCGTTCCTGGCCGTCGAGTTGGATTGGCGTGGCGCTGGCCGCGACCAGGTGCTGAGCTTCCGCACCAACGTGGACCAAATTGTCACCGCCGGCCCCAACCACCCAATCCGCGTCGCGCACGACTTGCTGACCTGCGAGCCGACTCCCTATCTGCACGTGCGCGACGGCGTGGGCGCCGCGTCCATCGAGGCCCGGATCGGCCGGGCGGTGTACTACGAACTGGTCGCGCTGGCCGAGCCCGGCGTGGTGTGCGGCCGGCGCGTGCTGGGGGTCTGGAGCCAGGGCCGCTTTTTCTCGCTCGGCGACCTGCCTCCCGGCGAGGACTAGGCGTGGACCTGGCTGAATTGCGCGACCGCCTCGCCGGCGGAGGGTCGGTCACGCCACGGGACCAGGCCCCTGCCGAAGCGATCGCCGAGCCGGCCGCGTCGGACGATGCGCTCGACTTGATCGAGGATGCGCTCACTCCCGCCGCCGTCCTGGTCCCGATCATGCTTGGCGCGAACCCCGGCGTGCTGCTGACCAAGCGGACCGCGCACCTGTCGCGTCACGCCGGGCAGGTGGCGTTCCCCGGCGGACGGATCGATCCCGGCGACCGCGACGCGGTTGCGGCGGCGTTGCGGGAGGCCGAGGAGGAGATCGGGTTGTCGCCGGGTCAAGTCGAGGTGCTGGGATTGCTGCCCGACTACGTGACCGGCACCGGCTTCACCGTCACCCCCGTGCTGGGCTTGGTGGCCTCCGGGTTCGAGCCGGCGCCCTCCGCCTACGAGGTCGAGTCGGTGTTCGAGCTGCCGCTTTCGGTGCTGCTGGACCCGGCCTCCCCGCAGCGCCGCCGCATGGAATTCCGCGGCCGGATGCGGGAGTTCTGGGTGTGGCCCCATCCCGACCATTATATCTGGGGGGCCACCGCCGCCATCCTCGTGCACCTCGCCCACAGACTGCGCGCCCGGCGATGATGCGGCTGGGTGAGCTTGCGATGAAGCTCAGCGAGTATTCGCTGCTGCTGGCGCCCATCCTGCTGTTCGTCGTCTATCGCATGGCGGTCCGGGGCCGTACGCCGTCGCGACGGGCGCTGACGCTGGCGATTCTTCTCCTAGCGCTGTTCGGCGGCAGCCTGGCCTGGATGGGCATCGCCCAGCGGCTCGACCCGCATGAGCGCTATGTTCCAGCGTCCGTCGGCGCGGACGGGGAAGTGACGCCGGGCCATGGCGGCTGACGCCGCCTTTCTGTCCGACCCCGCCGTCGCATCGCTGTTTGCCGCCCTGCCGGACGCCCGCGCGGTCGGCGGGTGCGTGCGCGACGCCTTGGCCCGGCAGCCGATCGCCGACATCGACCTCGCGATCCCGCTGCCGCCGGACGCGGTCGCAGGCGCGCTGGCCGCCGCCGGAATCCGGGCGATCCCGACCGGACTCGATCACGGCACGATCACCGCCCTCATCGACGGCCGCGGCTTCGAGGTCACGACCCTGCGCCGCGACGTCGTGACCGACGGGCGGCATGCCGAAGTCGCCTGGACGGACGATTGGCAGGTCGACGCGGCCCGGCGGGACTTCACGATCAACGCCATGTCCATGACTCCGGACGGCACGCTGTTCGACTATTTCGGTGGCCAGGCCGATCTGCGCGCGGGCCGCGTGCGGTTTGTCGGCGACGCCGCCCTGCGCGTCGCCGAGGACCATCTGCGGGTGCTGCGGTTCTTCCGGTTCCACGCGCGCTACGGAACCGGCGCGCCGGATGCCGACGCGCTCGCGGCCGTGGCCGGCGGGGCGGCGTCGGTCGCGCGCCTGTCGGTCGAGCGGGTCTGGAGCGAGCTGAAGCGCATCCTCGCCGCTCCCGACCCGGCCGCTTCGGTGGCGCTGATGGACCGGCTGGGGGTGCTCGCCTTCGTCCTGCCGGAGGGCGCCGATCCCGCCGCCTTGGCCCGGCTTTGCGCCGCCGGCGCGCCGCCCGACCCGATCCTGCGCCTGGCCGCCCTGCTCACCGGCGACCCGGCGGCGCTCGCGGCCCGGCTTCGCCTGTCCCATGCGGAGGCCGACCGGTTGCGCGCGTTGCGGAGGCCCCCGTTCACTCCGGACGCCTCCGACGCCTCTCTCCGCCGCGCGCTGGCTGTCGATGCGGCTGGTATGTTGATCGACCGGACGTGGCTGGCCGGGCGGACGGGTCCTGCTTGGGACCGCTTGCGGACGCGTCTTGCCGCCACGCCACGCCCGGTGTTCCCGCTGGAGGGCCGCGACGTCCTCGCCGCCGGGCTCTCGCCGGGTCCTCGGGTCGGCCAGCTTCTGCGCGCCGTGGAGGGCTGGTGGATGGAGGGCGGGTGTGTCGCCGACGCCGCGGCCTGCCGGGCCGAACTGGCGAGGCTGGCGCGGGACTGGTAAGGGCGGGCGATGGACGCCCGGACCCCGACCTCCGCCATCGGCATGCAGGACAGCACCCGGGCGCTGCTACTGCGGCTGTGGCGCGAGCATGTGCGCCACCATCGCGGCAAGCTCGCGCTGATCCTGGTGTTGACCGCGCTGATGGCCGGTTTGACGGCGCTGTATCCCGTGGTGATCGACCGCGCCTTCTCGATGTTCGCAGCCAAGGACCGGCGCATCCTGTACCAGGTCCCGGCGCTGGTGCTGGTCATCACCTCGGCGAAGGCGGCGGCCCAGTATTTCCAGAATATAAGCGTGCAGAAGGTGGTCCTGCGCACGATACGCGAGCTGCAGGGCCGGATGTTCGTCCATCTGTCCCGTGCCGACCTCGCCCGTTTGGAACGCGAAGCGCCGGCCCAGCTCGCGGCGCGCTTCACCACCGACGCCGCCATCATCCGCGAGGCGCTGACCCGGGCGGTGAACGGCGTGGCCGACGCGATCACCGTCGTCGGCCTGATCGCGTCGATGCTGTGGCTGGACTGGGTGCTCAGCGTGGTCGCCGCCGCGCTGTATCCGTTGGCCGCGCTCCCGATCCAGCGCATCGGCAAGCGCATCCGGCGCGCGTCCGGCGGCATGCAGGAGCGGATGGGCGAGACCGCCGCGGTGCTGAACGAGAGCTTTGCCCAGGCCCGCACGGTGCGCGCGTACCGGTTGGAGGAGCAGGAGAACCAACGGGCGCAAACCGCCTTCGGCCAGCTCAACCGCGCCCTGATGCGCATGACCCGGACCCGCGCGGCGGTCGACCCGCTGCTTGAGGTGCTGGGCGGCGCGGCGGTGGCGGCGGTGATGGGGTTCGCCGGCTGGCGTGCGGCGGTCGGGGACAGCACGGTCGGCAACTTCACCGGGTTCGTGGCCGCCCTGCTGCTGGCGGCCCAGCCGCTGCGCTCCCTTGGCTCCCTCAACGCGGCGCTGCAGGAGGGCCTGGCCGGCCTGGTCCGGGTCTTCTCGGTGGTGGACGAACCGCCCGCGGTGGCCGAGCGGCCGAACGCGCCCGCGCTCCCCGGCGGCCCCGGCCAGGTCAGGTTCGAGGCGGTCCGGTTCGCCTACCCCGACGGGCGGCTTGGGCTGCGGGGACTGAGTTTCGTGGCCGAGCCTGGCTTGACGGTTGCGCTGGTCGGGCCGTCCGGCGCCGGGAAATCGACCGCGCTGGCGCTGATCCCGCGGCTGCACGACACCACAGGCGGACGCATCCTGCTCGACGGCGCCGACATCCGGACGGTGTCGCTCGACAGCCTGCGCGACGCGATCGCCTATGTCGGGCAAGACTCGCTGCTGTTCGACGACACCGTGGCCGCGAACATCGCCATGGGCCGGCCGGGCGCGTCGGACGCGGCCGTGGTTGCGGCGGCGGAGGCGGCGGCAGCGAGCGAGTTCATCGCCCAGCTTCCAGAGGGCTACCGGACCCCGGTCGGCACCGGCGGGCAACGTCTGTCGGGCGGGCAGCGGCAGCGGATCGCCTTGGCCCGCGCGCTGCTGCGCAACCCGCGCATCCTCCTGCTGGACGAGGCGACCAGCGCCCTGGACGCCGAGAGCGAGGCGGCCGTGCAGTCGGCTTTGGCACGGTTGCGGGCCGGACGCACGACCATCGTGGTCGCGCACCGGCTGTCAACCGTGCGCGATGCCGATCTTGTCGTGGCGATGGCGGACGGCGAAGTGGTAGAGCAGGGAAGCCATGCCGGGCTGATGGCGCAGGATGGCCTGTATGCCCGGTTGGTGCGGACCCAGGCGTTGGCACAATGATGGTTGCAATGTGCTGGAACGACCTCAGTTCCAACGGCGTTGGCAGCTTCGACGTTGAAGGGGACGGGGTGTGAGCTACGACGAAACCGAGACCAAGGAGCGCGGTGTGCCTGCCTCCGAGGAACAATCCCCCGACCGCAAACCGGCGCCGGAGCCGAAGGACGAGCAGTCCAAACGCTCCGACCAGAAGCCGGACAACGAGAAGCAGCAGCAAGACGAACAGGATACGACCCGCAAAAAGTCATCGCCATGGATCAAGATCATCGGCGTGCTGGTGCTGGTGTTGGCGATTGCGGGTGGCGCCTACTACTACTTCGCGACCAAGGACCAGGAATCGACCGACGACGCCTACACCGATGGACGGGCGCTCACGATCTCACCCAAGGTGTCCGGCTATGTCGTGGACCTGGTGGTCGACGACAACCAGCGGGTGAAGGCCGGTGACGTGCTCGCGCGCATCGATCCGCGCGACTATGTCGTGGCACGCGATCAGGCCCGGGCCAACCTGGAGATCGCCAAGGCGCAGAAGCGGTCCGCCGAGCTCGGCGCCGCGATCGCGCGCAAGAACTTTCCGGCCCGGCTGCAGCAGGCCCAGGGCCAGGCCCAGCAGGCCCGCGGACAACTGTTCCAGGCGCAGAGCGACTACAACCGACAGCACGCCATCGCCAAGGGCGCCACCACGCAGCAGAGCATCGACCAGTCGACGGCGCAGCTGCAGCTTGCCCAGGGCCAAGTCGCGGCGGCCGACGCGGCGGTGATGCAGGCCATGCCGGTGAAGGACAACATCGCCCAGTCCGACACGCAGGTCAGCCAGATCGACGGGCAAGTCGCCCAGGCGCAGGCGCAACTCGACCAGGCGGAGCTGAACCTCGGCTACGCCAACATCACCGCGCCGCAGGACGGCTGGATCACCAAGCGCAACATCGAGCGCGGCAATTACCTGCAGCCCGGCGCGTCGATCTTCTCGATCGTGACGCCCGAGGTTTGGATCACCGCGAACTTCAAGGAAAGCCAGCTGGCGCGGATGCAGGCCGGACAGAAGGTCAATATCGAGATCGACGCGTATCCGAACCTCAAGCTGGTTGGCTACGTGGACAGCATCCAGCTCGGCTCCGGCTCCAAGTTCACCGCGTTCCCGCCGGAGAACGCGACCGGCAACTTCGTCAAGATCGTCCAGCGCGTGCCGGTCAAGATCATCATCGACCGCGGCATGGATCCGGCCGTGCCGCTCCCGCTGGGCCTCTCGGTCGTGCCCACGGTCCTGCTGAAGTGACCGAGGCCGCCGCGGCAACGGCTGCGTCGGATGCCGCCTGGAAACCCCGGGCCAACCCGTGGCTGATCGCGGTTGTCGTCACCCTGGCGGCGTTCATGGAGATCCTGGACACCACCATCGTCAACGTGAGCTTGCCGCACATCGCCGGCAGCGTCTCGGCCAGCTACGACGACTCGACCTGGGCGCTGACCTCCTACCTGGTCGCCAACGGCATCGTGCTGCCGATCTCCGGCTGGCTCGGGCGCCTGATCGGGCGCAAGCGGTACTTCCTGATCTGCATCGCCATGTTCACGGTGTCGTCGTTCCTGTGCGGGACGTCGACCAGCCTCGGCGAGTTGATCGTGTTCCGGCTGATGCAGGGCTTCTTCGGCGGCGGGCTGCAGCCGAACCAGCAATCGATCATCCTGGACACGTTCGAGCCGGCGCAGCGCGGGCGCGCCTTCGGGGTGGTGGCCATCGCGGTCATCTTCGCGCCGATCATCGGCCCGACCCTGGGCGGCTGGATCACCGACAACTACTCCTGGCGCTGGATTTTCTTCATCAACGTCCCAATCGGCATCTTCGCCTTCTTCGCCGTGACCGCCTTGGTCGAGGACCCGCCCTGGGTGCTGCGCGTCCGGGCGCGCGGCCGCGACTTCGACTATATCGGAATGGGCCTGATCGCCCTCGGCCTCGGCGCGCTGCAGATCATGCTGGACCGGGGCGAGGACGACGACTGGTTCGGCTCGCCGCTGATCGTGGTGTGCGCCATCCTGGCGTTCGCCGGCATCCTGGGCGCGATCGGCTGGCTGCTGGTGGCGTCCAAGCCGATCGTGAACATCCGGGTGTTCGCCGATCGCAACTTCGCCGTGGGCGCCGTGATGATCTTCGGCATCGGCGCGATCCTGTACTCCGGCGCGGTGCTGATCCCGCAACTGGCGCAGCAGCGGCTGGGCTACACCGCGACCCTGGCCGGGCTGGTGCTGTCGCCGGGTGCGGCACTGATCCTGCTGCTGATCCCGATCGTGGGGCGCATGCTGCCCTACGTGCAGACCCGGCTGATCATCGCATTCGGCTTCTTCGTGTTGGGATGCGCCTACACCTTCGCCCACACCATCACGCCGGACGCGAGCTTCAACACCTTGGCGCTGATGCGCGCGACGCAGACGATCGGGCTGGCGTTCCTGTTCGTGCCGACCAGCACCATCACCTACGCCACCGTGCCGCGCGCGCTGAACGGCGATGCGAGCGCGCTATACGTGATGTTGCGCAACGTGGCCGGGTCGATCGGAATTTCACTGGCCACGGCCGGGATCACGCAGCGCACGCAGGTTCGCCAGGCCTACCTCGTCGACAACCTGACCCCATTCAACCCGAACTACACGGCGCTGCTGGACCAGACCACCCATACCTTCCAGGGTATGGGCCGCTCGGCCCTGCAGGCGCAGGGGCAGGCGACCGGGCTGATCGCTCGGACGTTGACCCAGCAGGCCGCGATCCTCGCCTACAGCGACGTGTTCGCGTACTGCGCCATCGCCGCGTTCTGCATCGTGCCCGTGGCGTTCCTGTTCGAACGCCGGACATCGCGCGGGGCCAGCGCGAGCGCCGCCCACTGAGGTGGATATGCTGGAATAAGCGGCAGCCAGGCCAAGCGCGGCATCGTCGGTATGGCGATCCTGTCGGCAGTCGGGCCGCTAGGCGCCATCGGGTGGCTGCTGACGGCCAAAAAGCCGATCCTCAGCCTGCGCGTGCTGGGCGATCGCAACTTCTCGCTCGGCTGCTTCCTGACGTTCGCGCTGCTCGCGATCGTGTACTTCAGCGCCGTCCTGATCCCCCAGCTCTCGCAGGAGGTCCTGCAGTATAAATCGATCGTAGCCGGCCTGGTGCTCTCGCCAGGCGCCGCCCTGGTGAGCATCACGATTCCGATCGTGCCGCGCGTGGTTACGGTCGTGCCCACCAAATACGCCATGGCATGCGGCTTCGTGGCGATCGGGTCTGGCCTGACTTAACTCGCTGTTTTTGTCGTCGACGATCAACTACGACACGGTGGCCAAGATCCGCACCGCGCAAAGCTTCGGCATCGCGCTGCTGTTCGTCCCGATCAGCACGCTGGCCTATGCGACCCGGCCGAAGGACCGGAACGGCGACGCCGCCGCGTTGTACGCCATGGTCCGCAACGTCTTCAGCTCTATCGGCATCTCGGCGGCAACCGCCATGGTGACGTAGCGGACGCAGATGCGGACGGCCCACCTGGTCGAGCACCTGACGCCGTTTAATCCCGCCTACAACGAGACGATCCAGCGCAACGCTCAGACCCTGCTCGGCCTCGGCCACGCGGCCGCGACGAGCACCGCAACCGGGATGATCGATCAAACGCTGCGCGCCCACGCGCAGGTGCTGGCCTACTCCGACGTGTTCATGTTCTGCGCGGCGGCCGCGTTCTGCGCCGTGCCGTTCGCTTTTCTGTTCTCCAATGTGAAAGCGTCGGACGGGGTTGGGGTTGGCTATAAAAATCGTTAAGACTACCGTTTATTCAAACTGTCTTGAAGTATTGGCTTTAGCCGATTCGCAATTTGTTGAGCTGCGGCTAAATCCATCTGGATCTGGGCCAATACTCTCCAGTAGGAATTAAGTTCCTCCTTGTCGATCAATTCGTGAAACGGAATCGCCGTCAGATCGCCCCATTTGACAAACTCCACCAAACGTTCGAAGCGGTCTTCTCGATCGGGGACATTCCTTTTCGTAGGTGAGTTACTGTTAGGGTTTTGAAACCAAACATCCCAATCTCCCCCGCTTTTCGAGTGATTGCATCTGCCACAGGAAGGAACAAGATTCCGAATCTCATGAATGAAGCCAGTTGGCTGCTTATGTCGCACAAGGGGAAACAGATGATCCCACTCGGACGTAGCGTCACCGCAGTAGGAGCAAGATAACGCTGGCCGCGCCATGCCGAGAATGCCAAGAGCCTCGGCTTCTTCTACACCGCTCCAGGATCTTGTCGGTAAAATCGTTTGGATAAAGGCGTTCGTTATCGAAGAGCTTCGGCTCGTGATTTTTGAGGTTTTCGGAACTTTCACGAATCGGCTACGAAGCTGACGGTCTGATTCAGTATGCTACTTCGTGGTCACCAATCCCTTGATCCCGTCAAACACCCCCTGCGTCAGCGCACCCTTCGTCACCAAGTCCTGCGGTGCTGCGTAAGGCCGGTTCTTGACGATGGAGGCGGAGCGGGCAGCCCCGACATTGGGCAGGATTTTGGCCATGTCGGCGGCCGAGGCCGTGTTGACGTTGACCAGCGCAATCATGCCTTCGATGGTGGCGAACACGTTGGCCGGCACCGCCTTGCGCGTGAGCAACTCCTGCTTATCGGTCCAGGGGCGGCCCGCGATGATCGCCTTGGCCCGGGCAGGACCGACGCCGGGCAGCGCGTCGAGGGCTGCAGAATCGGCGGAGTTGACGTCCACCAACGCCGTCCCGGACGCGGCTGCCGTTGCTGGCTTGGCCGTCGGGGCAACGGGAGCAGGCGACGCGACCGGGGGCGCCACCCGGGGCGCCGGGGCAGGACGGACGGCGGGCGTTTGCGCCATGGCTGGCATCGCGAGCAGCAGGCTCATCAGGGCGGCGATACGGAAGTTCATGGTCAGCTCCTGTCACTAACTCGGAAGCCAACACGAAAACGTCGCATAAAGCCAGCGACGTTACGGCTCATGGCCAGCGTGCTTCCGGCGGCAGGCTCATCAGGATCGCCTCCACGTTGCCGCCGGTCTTGAGGCCGAACAGCGTGCCGCGGTCGTGGATGAGGTTGAATTCCACGTAGCGGCCGCGGCGAACCAGCTGGTGCTCGCGCTCGGCCGGCGTCCAGGGCTCGCGCATGCGGCGGCGCACGATGGCGGTGTAGCTGGCGGCGAAGGCGCGGCCGACGTCCTGGGTGAACGCGAAATCGGCCTCCGCGTCGCCAGAGTCGAGGTGGTCGTAGAAAATCCCGCCGAGGCCGCGCGGCTCGTTGCGGTGGGGCAGGAAGAAGTAGCGGTCGCACCAGTCGCGGAATTTCGGGTAATACGCCGGGTCGTGCCGGTCGCAGGCATCCTGGAACGCGGCGTGGAACCCGGCAGCGTCGGCCAGCGACTCCGGCGCGTCCATCTTCATCGGCGTCAGATCGCCGCCACCACCGAACCAGCCTTTGGTGGTGACGATCATGCGCGTGTTCATGTGGGCTGCCGGAACGCGCGGGTTCTGTGGGTGCGCTACGACGCTGACGCCGGACGCCCAGAAGCGCGGATCGTCTGCCGCCCCTGGAATGCTGCCGCGGAACTCCGGGCTGAACTCGCCCCACACGGTGGACACGTTCACGCCCACCTTCTCGAACACCCGGCCGTGCATCAGGCTGATCGCGCCGCCGCCGCCCAACGGGGGCCGGTCCCACGGCGAGCGGACGAACTGCCCCGGCGCGCGGTCGGCGAGCGGCCCGTCCTGCTCGGCCTCGATCGCCTCGAAGCTGGCGCAGAGCTGGTCGCGCAAGGTCTCGAACCAGGCCTGGGCAGCTTGCTTCATCTCGGTGTGGACGGGCGCTTGCGGCATTCCAGAAACTTCCAATGTGTAGGATCGAGCGGTTGGGGCGAATTGGGTATGTTGCAGGGGCGTAGGTCGTCCCGTAATGTGCCCATGCAACCCGGCGTCGGAAAGCCGGTGTTTTCGCGTGCGGCGCACGCGGTTGAGAAGGGTGACCATGGGCAACACTGCTGTTTCATCGATGCACGACACCCTCACGACGGTGGGTCAGGCAAGCGGCACTAAGCGCGACTTTTTGAAGCTGGTGACCGGCGCCGGTGCTGCGATCGGACTGGGCGCGATCGTCTGGCCGTTTATCAGCAGCATGAACCCGGCGGAAGATGTGCTGGCGCTGTCGTCGGTCGAGGTCGACATCACCAGCATCACCGAGGGCATGGGCATCACTGCGGTGTGGCGCGGCAAGCCGATCTTTGTGCGCCACCGCACCCCGGAGGAGATCAAGACCGCTGAGGCGGTGCCGCTGGCGCAGTTGATCGAGCCCGTGTCGGACGCTGATCGCGTGAAGGCCGGGCACGCGCAGTGGATCGTTGCGATCGGCATCTGCACCCATCTCGGCTGCGTGCCGCTGGGCAACAAGCCGACCGATCCGCGCGGCGACTACGGCGGATGGTTCTGCCCCTGCCACGGCAGCCAGTACGATGTCGCCGGCCGCGTCCGCCATGGCCCGGCGCCGGCGAACCTCGCGCTGCCTCCCTACGCATTTGAAACCGACACCAAGATCAAGATCGGCTGAAGGAACTCACATCATGGCCGGCCTACACAAGAGCGAAATGCAGAATCCGGTGATCAATTGGATCGATACCCGGATGCCGATTTTCACGATGATGCAGAAGGAATACGGGTCGTTCCCGACTCCTAAGAACTTCAACTATTTCTGGAATTTCGGCGCGCTGGCGATGATCAACCTTGCGATCATGATCGCTACCGGCATTTTCCTCGCGATGAACTACACCGCGAACACCGGCATGGCGTTCGACAGCGTCGAGCGGATCATGCGCGACGTGAACTACGGCTGGCTGCTGCGCTACGTGCACGCGAACGGCGCATCGATGTTCTTCATCGTGGTATACATCCACATCTTCCGCGCGCTGTACTACGGGTCGTACAAGGCGCCGCGTGAGCTCCTGTTCATGCTCGGCGTCGTCATCCTGTTGCTGATGATGGCGACCGCGTTCATGGGCTACGTGCTGCCGTGGGGCCAGATGTCCTACTGGGGCGCTACCGTCATCACCAACCTGTTCTCGGCCGTCCCCTTGGTCGGCGACAGTATCGTGACCTGGCTGTGGGGCGGCTTCTCGGTCGACAACCCGACCCTGAACCGGTTCTTCAGCCTGCACTACCTGATGCCGTTCATGATCACCGGGGTGGTGTTCCTGCACATCGTGGCGCTGCACATCACCGGGTCGAACAATCCGCTGGGCATCGACGTGAAAAGCCCGCAGGACACGCTGCCATTCCATCCGTACTACACCGTCAAGGACAGCGTCGGCATCTGCGTGTATCTGCTCGTATTCGCAGGGCTGGTGTTCTTCGCGCCAAACTACTTCGGCCACGCCGACAACTACATCCCCGCCAACCCGCTGGTGACGCCTGCGGAGATCGTGCCCGAGTGGTACTTCCTGCCGTTCTACGCCATCCTGCGCGCGGTTCCGAACAAGCTCGGCGGCGTGTCGCTGATGTTCGGCGCGATTGCGGTGCTGTTCCTGCTGCCATGGCTGGATACCTCGCCGGTGCGCAGCGCGCGTTTCCGGCCGATCTACCGCCAGTTGATCCTGGTGCTGGTCGTATCGCTGGTGGTGCTCGGCTTCGTCGGCGCGCATCGGCCGGAAGGCATCTGGGTGGTGTTGGGCCGGGTCGCGACCGCCTACTACTTTCTACACTTCCTAGTGCTGCTGCCGCTGCTCGGCAAGCTTGAGAAGACGCTTCCGCTGCCCGAAAGCATCAGCCGCCCCGTGCTGAGCCGGACTGGCCCCAGTGGCCCTGGCGGTGGCGGCCCGCTGCCGGCCGGCGCTGCCGCCAAGCCGATGGAGAAGTCTTGATGCGTCTCGCCGCATTCGCGATTGCCGGCGTCCTCCTGGGCGGCAGCGTGGCCACCGCACAGGAGGAGCCGAAGCTTCCGTCGCAAAGCTGGAGCTTCAACGGACCGCTCGGCACCTACGACCGTGCCTCGGCGCAGCGCGGCTTCCAGGTTTACAAGGAGGTTTGCTCGAACTGCCACTCCATGAAGGAAGGTTACTACCGCAACCTCGAAGGCATCGGCCTCACTGCCGACGAGGTGAAGGCAGTCGCGTCGACCATCACCGTCCCAGGCGA
>JAABUX010005386.1_pt1 | contig 15746 bp, 15 predicted proteins | sample 5561851 | NCBI WGS metagenome assembly JAABUX01 (sample SAMN10711883, study PRJNA513361) | rock metagenome | isolation source: Antarctica rocks | place: Antarctica: Victoria Land, Richard Nunatak red sandstone | collected 2016-01-03 | reverse complement strand
AGTCTCACGTCGACGGCTTGCACGGGCAGACGCCACAAAACCTCCACGGACTACCAGCACAAATAACCACGCCAGCGGGGTCAAGATTGGACGCTTATAGGGGGTCAACTTTCAACGCCGATTGACAGCCCCAGACTGCGAGTCTCCGGGATGCCCTTGAAAGGGCCAAGCGCCACCTGGACGAGGCCGGAGAGAACGAGGCAGTGGTCGAGGAAGCCGTCGCGTCCTGATGGTGTGCTTACCGGAGCCATCATTATTGCTGCGGCCCGGCACTGGAACTTCCTGACCGGATAGCTCGCGTGCTGCCTTTTATGCCGCAAGTGTGCCGGATGGGTCGGGCTTTCTACTCGGACGTGCCCGCATTGATGTTGATTGCGGTGGAGGAAGATGTGCGGGTTGTGATGGGTCAGAAGGGAATGCTGTTATATTCGGGTTCGAGGCTCAGCGTGCTGTCGACGGGGCAGCTTGATGATTGGGGAGCTTCTAATCTAGTGCAGAACTCAAGCAGCCTGGTCCAAGTTGTTGGACGAAACGATTGCCCTGAACTCGTCGAGGAACTCGCTGTGATGCTCAGTTAAGTAGCGCTCCACCTGCGGGTTTCGCAGCAGCTTGGCGAGGTATCCACTGGCAACGACCAACTCCAGCGTATGATCGCCGTAGGAGGTTTCTGCCGCCTTGAAGTCACCCTGGAGCGCGGTCATCTCACGTTCCATTCGGGCCATCTGTTCGGCGCTGAGGCCGCGCACCTTCTTCGGCTTGTCGGGCTTCGCCAACTCCTGCTGCCGCGTCCCCGCGAGCAGGGCGCCCGCGTAGGTAGCCGTGAAATTGCCGCACGAGATCATCAATTCAACGACCTCGACCTGGCGAGCCGGAGCCATCTTCTTGAGGCTGGCGAACACGATTGCGGAAATCTGGCGGTCCTTGAGCATTTCCACCGCCTCCCGACATATGCCGTCAAGAAGGGTCCGCTGCCGCTTGATCCGGGCAACATCGACATCGAGCGCGTCTGCGATCTTCTTCTCCGGCACGCCGCGGTCCAGGGCGCGCATGATCATGTAGTGCTCTTGGATGATGGCGAGATGGCTTACCCGCTTGTTATAGGTAAACGGGTCGTCATCGAGTGCCACCAGGCAGCGAACCTCCGTCTGCCCCAGATCACGCAATAAGGTGAGCCTCGCGTGCCCGTCCAGGAGAAGGTAAGTTCCGTCTTTGCCGGACAGCCGCGAAACGACAAGCGGCTCGATCACACCCACCTCTGTGATGGACGCGGCAATCCGCTTGTACTTGGTCGATTGGCGCTGGTCTTTGGTCAGCGTCCGCAAGGGCATGATCGCACTGAGCGGCAGCAAGGCCGTCCTATCCTCAAAGGCTGCGCGGACCGATATAGCCACCTTCACCCTCCGACCGATTTGACACGTTCGGCAAGCTGCCGGGGCATGGTTGGCAGCCCCTCTGCAAGAAGCAAGTTGGCAAAATGCTCGTCAGCGTGCAGGCGCCGCAGGGCGGTGGCCAGGAACACGAGGCGCCGTTGCGTGATGTCGCTCTTGCGGACGAGAGACCGCTGCCGGTCCGCCTCCCTCTTATAGGAGCGCACAACGACGTCTGCGCTGACAGGCTTTGCCCCTGGTGCCAGCCCGGGCAGTTGCGTCAGGCCCTTGCCTATCGAGCGACGCTGTTCGACAATTTTACGTATGGTCACAACCTGGTTGCCAGGCAGCTTCTTGTCTTCGAATGCTTCGAGGAGGGCTGCCTGCACGTCGCCGTCCTTCGCGCGGACGATTTCCATGGCGACGGTGTGCGGCACGGTCCCTTTCTCAACAGCCACCAAGAGGCGGTGCTCGCCGTGGTCGAGAAGAAAGCAGATCGCGGCGATATACTCGTAGCTGAACCCGGTCATGGTCGCGACTTGCGAGGTTGTGTGGCCACGCTCGCGGGAGGTCGTGATGCTTCGGATAAGCTCCATCGGCGTGTGGTGCCGTCGAGCCAGGTTCTCGACCAAGCTCATGACGAAGCAGTCTTCCTCGCTGGCCTCGACCACAATCGCTGGGATATCCGACTCACCAAGCTCCTTGAACGCTTCCAAGCGTCCCTGCCCGCAAACCAGGTCGTAACCTTGGCCGTTCTGCTTGGAGCGGACCGTCACCGGCTTCTTGAGGCCGAGCGCGGCGATGCTGGCGACCAGTTCCCGGAAGCCCTTCTTGCCACGCACCCGTGGGTTCAAGACGGAGATGGACGCGATGGGAACACGGCAGATGTCTGCGGCAGCGTCGCTCATGCAACTTTCCTGACCTCGGTTCGGGCGGTGAGGCGGTACAGCCTGTCCAGGCTGTCCGACCGGTAGGCATCGAGGAACACCCCATTCTCCTCGCCGAGGCGCACGCGGACTGTCCCAAGATCGAGCCGCGGAAACAGGTAGTAGTCGCGGACGCGCTCATTGCCGTCATCCATCCTCACCGCCACGGTGATGTCTGAGCGAGGACCACCCAAGCGCAGCTTCCACCGGAGGAGACCCCCGCCTGTCCGCGTGCAGCGGCAGATGACGATCGAAGCGGTGAACTCCCCGTTAATCAGGAGCAGGCCGTCATCTTGATCATCGACCGTGGCTCCCTTGAGTGCCCGTATTCCCGCGACGACATCGGCGACGATGCCTGGATGCAGTTCGCGCAGCGCGCGGTTGACCTCGATGTATTGGGTATCGCGTCCGAGGGAAAACCCGATGAGGCTGTAGGCTCTGAGCAGGCTGCCAAACCGCGCCCGGTAGACATTGCTCGACGGCAGGCCATCCGCCTCGTCTATGACGATCGCGCTCAGGGTGCCCCGCTCACGGAGCAGGGCCGACAGCAGGTCGAGCATCTCCTCGTCGGTGAGGCGCCTGCCGCGCGCCTCGATGATCGCCTGGGTGGTGGCGAAGGTCGCGGCATCCACAATGGCCGGGAAGGCATTCTCAGCGCGGATCCACAACTCGGGCGGGTTGCGCACCCGTGCGCGCTTGAGCTTGAAGGATACGTGGTTGTAGACATTGTGCCCGGCATACTTTTCCGAGACGAGCACCCGATGCACAGCGGCTCGGGTCCATGGCCGCCCGAGTTCGGAAACCATGCCCTCGTCGCTCAGGGTGGCAGCAATGCGGCTTTCGACCATGCCTTGCTCGGCGAACATGCGGTGGATCCGCCTCACCGTCTCGATCTCGTCCGCGGGTCCTGGAACAAGGACGACACGTTCGGTTTGTAGGCTCTTGCGCTCGCCGCGTGCCAGAATCGCCTTCGGTTCGCCCTGCTCGTCCAGCAATTGGCGGCGCAGACCGAAGCCTGGGCTTGCGCCCTGCCGGAAGCCCAGTTCAACCAGTCGGCAGTGGCCGATGAACACCTTGGTGCTGAGTTCCCGGCTGTACTCCCCGGCCATGGCCCGCTTCATGCTCTTGATGACGGTGGCGGTCAGACTCCCATCGTTCTCGAATTGCTCGGCGCAGTAGTGGACGGCGATCCCCGCCCGTTTGCAGACATGTTCATAGTAGGCGCTCTCGTCCGCGTCCTGGAACCGCCCCCAACGGCTGATGTCGTAGGCGAGCACGGCGGAGAAGTCGGTGCCGCCACGCTCCACGTCTGCCAGCAGCTGGCGCAGTCCAGCCCGTCCACTCAGGCTCAGCCCGCTCTTCCCCTCGTCGGCATAGGTCCGAACGATGAGGAACCCGCGCCGGACCGCATACGCTGCAATGGCTTCGGCCTGGTTCTCTGTCGAGTATCGCTGGTGCTCGGTGGACATGCGGACGTACTGGGCAGCATGGAGCGGCGCTCCCACGATGTCGGACGGCTCTGGTCTTCTGTCTGAACGCCTGTTCTCCAGCACTCGCGGTAGATTCCTCGCTCGCTCGGCCTGGCTCGGCTCGATACCGAACAGCACTGATTTTAGCTCCGTAACCAAGCATCGGAGCGCGAAGATGTCCTTTCCTAAAACGGGCCGAAATGTTCAGTCCCAAAACGGTAGCGATGGGTCCGGTTCGGACAACCAGGGTGCAGCCACATTCGCCCGGTCCGTTGCGGCCGCACTCAGATCAGAGTTCGGCTCGGGCGGCTCGGCCGTGAAGAATATAGCAATGTTGACCGGGGCAAATGAGCGCGCCGTCAAGAACTGGTTCCAGGGGCGGAATGCCCCGAGTGCATTCCACCTCGTGGCGCTCGCAAGGCATTCCGACGACGTGCTGCGGCTGTTCCTGGCCCTGGCCGGACGCGAACATGCGCTGGTGCCGGTGGAAGTCGCCGTAGCTCGCCTGGCCCTCGTCCGAGCGCTTGCGGCGCTGGAGAAAACGTCCAACTGACCACCGTACCGATCCTCACTACAGCCCTGCTGCGTCGTCCCCTCAACCGCGCCTTTTCCTTGCAGGTCGGAGCGACGCCGCAGGCTCGTGCTCTTTCGCCATCGTATCGACGATGGCAGCCGTGACCCTGAGCGTGGACACCCCCATTATGCTGGCGGCTGCGGTGATACGGGCGCGCAGCACCACAGTATCGTCGGCCTCCGTACCCGGCATGTCGAACCCGAGCACTATGTTCGGTTCGATCGACAGGGCATGGCAGATGCGTACCAGGGTCTCCAGGTCCGGTTCGGTCTGATCCGACACGTAGTTTTGGTAACGCTGCTGGCTGAGGCCCAGGCGCTCCGCCACCGTAGCGTCCGCCAGCCCAAGCTCGCGCGCCCGATCCCGCAGCCTCTGCCCCAATCCCTTCATGCTCAGGGTTGTCGGCAACCCTGGGGAGGAAGGATAACAAGGATTTCTTGTTAACAAGAACAAGGAATGCTATCGCCAGGGCTCCATACCTGAGGTCACCCGATGCGCCTGAAGTGCCAGCCCACTCTCGTCGCCGCCGCGGCGTGCGCTCCTCTTCTCCGCCTGTCACGGACTACTGATCGCATCCCCCGCTCGCCTTCCCTGACACAAGCAGGAGTCCACCATTGAGCGACGCAGTCCCGGCACCTAGGTCAACACCCGTTGCCCAGCCTGGCAACACCGACCTTGGCATGTCCCCGCTGCTGCTATCCTTCCTTCGATTCCTGGTGATCGGCCTGGGTGGCTTTCTTTTCCTCGTGGTAGCCGGGATGAGCAGTCAAGGCGGCGCTATCCTGACCGTGATCCTGATCATTCCCTGGGTGATCATCACCTTTACGATTGTGATCGGCTTCCTGAAGGTCCTTATTGGGGGCGGATCGCTCAACTTCAGTCGCACAAGGGCAGCTGTCCGCGAGGGACAGGTTGGAGTCTCGTACTACGTCCGCAGCTGGGGCGGCGACAACATCATCGTCGTGGACGAGGCCCAGCGCCTGCTCTGTGCCAATGGCGAGGTCATCGGCTTTGACGCGATCAGGAAGCTTGAATGGGCGTCCGACGGCACTGCGTACAACCTGAAGATTGTCCTTGTCTCCGGAACGAATCCAATCCGCAGCGTGAACCTGCGCAGCGAGGAGGTCATGAAGGAGGCTTTCGAGCGCCTCTGCAACACGCTGAGATTTAACGTTTAATGACAAGGAAGCTGCACAGCGGTACTGGTGGTGGCACGTGCCGGACAGCCCATTCATATAGGCCAGCCCTGCTGCTCTCCGCCACGCTCCTGGCAGCCGGGTGCCAGTTCAACACAGATCCGTATGGGCGCACGATTGTATCCACCCCTGCGCTCGGCAAAGCCCTGGGCCTCGCCCTTCAGCATGGGCATGGGGTGCAGCCCGGCGCTCCGCAAATCATCCGAGTAGCGGCAGGCGCAGCGCAGGACCAGCGCGTCGCTGCGGGCCACACGGTGCAGGTCATTGCGGCAGCGGGCGGCCACCAAGTCGTCGTTGACGGCCAGGTGCTTGCGACCGACACCGAGGACGACAGGGTGCTAATTGAGGGTGTCCATCAGGGCGGCGGGAGAACCTACGTGCTGGTCGCTGAGCAGTCTGGCGGGAACGCCTGCCCGGCGCTCTACCAAGCTGTCGACCTGAGTGGAGCCGTGCCTGCGATCTCTCCCCGGATTGGGAATTGCAGCGACATCCCGAGGGTCAGCGTCGTCGGCGGGGCGTTGCGGGTGGCAGTCCCGGCGTTCAGGGCTGCGCCTGCGGCGACGTATGTGTTTCGGGACGGACGCCTGGGCCGCTAAACGCGACCGGACGGTTCCGTGGTAAGCTGACAAGATGCTGCGGCAAGCAGAACGTCCGGCCATTCTGTCCAGATCGCCTTCTCCAAGTCCTGAGTGCGGCGGCGGACACGAACTCAGGTTCCTGGCCGAGCAGCATACACCTGCTGTAGGCGCTCAATGCGGGCTGAACACCATGGCCCGTGTCGCGGGAGCCCCACCCATCGACATGCTCCCTCTTGACCGTGCTTGCGAATCCGTGGGCCGACAGCCTGCCAGCGTTCACTTCGCGACGCCGCGAGATCGGGTTGCAACAGAGAGGACGGAGGTCGCAAGAAGGGGTGTTGCACTGGAATTATCCGGTTTGGCGATTTCGAGCAACATCAAGGAAACCGGATACACTCGCCGAACCACACGATGTCGGGCCGCAGCCGGGGCGCGGCGCAGGACGGGCAGGGCGTGCTGGTGGACAGGTCTGCGGCCCATCCATGCCGTGCGCCGCAGGCCAGGCAGCGCACCCGGCGCAGCTCGCCGTGCATGTGCAGCGGCTGGCTGCCGGCACGGTCGTGCAGGTCGTCCACGTTCTGCGTCACCAGCAGGAAGCCGCCGGGCCAGTTGCGCTCCAAGCGGGCGAGGGCGAGATGGGCGGCGTTCGGCTGCACGTCCGCAAGCTGAGCGCGGCGGGCGTTGTAGAAGGCGTGGACGTGGGCCGGGTCGCGGGCGAAGGCCTTGGGCGTCGCCACGTCCTCGATCCGCACGCGCTGCCACAGCCCGTCCGGATCGCGGAACGTGGCCAGGCCGCTTTCGGCGCTGATGCCGGCGCCGGTCAGGATGACGAGGTCGGGTGGCATCGCGGCAGGGTTTCGAGCAGCATCGGCCTGGCTGTCAAGATCGGCCTGGCTGTCAAGATCGAGCAGCTCCGCCAAGCGACGCCGCTGGCATTAGGCAAAAGAGAAGCCGATCAGGTGAGCAGCATCGTCCGAAGTGCAGCATTCACGTCAACAAGGTATTGGAGTTGCTAGTCGAGCGAGGGTGCCGTTCGATCGCAGTCGCATCAGCGTGAACAGGTAGCCGGGATGATGCGGTCTTGGCGTCTCCGGACTGGGCGGTTTGGCGCCGGGGATCAACGGCTGGTTCGCGGGTCGGGGACGCCGGGCCAGCATACTGGGGTCGGACCTTCCTTGTCGGTGGCGCCCCATGCTTCCCCATGGTTCCAGGATTGACAAGCGGCTGTGTCGCCGTGATGACGGACGGCCGCAACCGGAGCAGGTGGGCATGCAGGACCGGCACATGATGGCGGAGCAGTCAGGGATGGGCATAACCGGCGGGACCACGGGGTCGGCAGGCAACAGGGGCAAAAGGCGCTTGGACTCAAGACAGCATGAACCTCGGAGGGTCCATGGCATGGGCTGGCCCGCACCTGCGGCTGCAACGATTTGCACCGGGGCTGCGGATGAGCTGAACTTCAATGACGGTCTGCAGCCATGACGACCTGGACGTCGCGGGCGATGCTGATGTGCCGGCTGATCGGAGTGTCCGCCATTGCGGGCTGCGCGCAACCGCAGGGTCCCGTGCTGGGGGAGTGGCAAGGCGAGCCGCCAGGCCGCGACTCCAGTTCGACGGTGGCTGTTGATCTCGTGCTCTATGGCGGACCCGGCGCAGCGTCTGGTCGGTACTACATCAAGAGCACCATGCAGAACCCGAACCAGTTCAGCAACCATGGAACGCAGGAGTGGGGCGGCAACTGGACGAGCACGCAAGGCCTGGTGGACGGCCAGGCGGCGAAGTTCATCACGCTGAATGACCACTTGGCGGACCAGATCGGCGGCTATGCCTTGGCGGCTGATGGCAGGTTGCATGCGCTGAACCCGGACGGCTCGTATAACCCGACCCGAGACGGTGCGCTCTATACCCTCTCGCCGACTCGTCCGCGCGGCGTGCATTGATGCCAACTCGGGCGCCAGAGCCGGGGCTGGCATCCGTCGATCTGGTGTTGGCCAGGACCTGCTTTCAAAACGGGGTGTAATACCAACCGCCAGAAGTTCTGACCGGAGGCGGGGATGCTGTCATTGCGAGCCGGCTTCGGTGTGGCAATCCAGAGACGGCCCGCGCCGTCTTTGCCGCGCCGACGCCGGTTCGCGATGACCGGGCGGGACTGCTCGTTTTGCCATCAAGCAGATTATGCCCTAGCCGCTTGTTCAGGCGGCTTTTCGCCCGGGGACCGCTGTGCGAGTCCCCGGGCGACGCCGATTTAGAACGTGATGTTTGACTTGAAGCCGAAGATCGCCGCATCCGGAATGTTGGACACGCCGTTCGGCCGGAAATAGTACTGGAACAAGGGCTGGAAGCTCACGCCCTGCGTGACGTGGATATTGTAGTTGAGTTCGATGATCTCCTGACTCTTCTGAGTAGCCCTCGTGCTGCTGCCGACGACGGGCAGTCCGAACGCCCGCTCCAGCCCCTGCTCATTGCCGAGTGCGCCGCTGATATTGGCGTAGTTGAACAGGAAACCGATGGTGTCCTGCGGCCGTGAAGGCAGGAAGTTCTTATACAGCGCGCCGAAGAACGCCTGGTTGGTATAGTTAGACACGGCCGGGTTCGTGTGGACATAACCGGCCAACAGGATCAGGCCATCCGTGGCGCCCGGCCCGTTGCGGAACACCATCTGGTCGGCCAGCGCCCAAGCCCCATACTTGTTGTCGGTGCCGTTGCTTCTTCCGCCGGCCAGCACAGAGTTCGGCGTTGACAAGAACTTGGGGTAGGTGCTCGTGTCGTAGCCGAAACCGACCTTGTAGTGGCCCGGCATCGCTTGCGGGCCGATTGTCGGTTCATAAGCGGCCTCGACCGGGATCATCACGCCGGAGTCCCGCGAGCCGTTGAACGTAAAGCCGGAGCGATATACCGGGTAGCTGTAGATGCTCTGGTTGACCTCATAGACGCCGGCTTGGATATACGTGTCTGCCGTGGGGCGGACCCGCACGCGCCCGAAGAACACGGCGTCGGGATAGGAGCTGAACCCAACGTCTGACTCAGGCAGCGCCTTGGGGTTGCCGCACAGCGAGTTGTTGATGAAGTTGCAATAGAGCGGCGAGGCGGAGAAGTCGTTCAGTTCCGGCGCGCGCCCGACCGCGAGATTGACGCGGCCATTCAGCAACGACTCTTCGGCATAGGCGTAAACCAGGTGGACTACCGTGTCACCGCCGGCGCCATAGATCTCCTGGACCTGGTTCAGGGTATCGCCGAAGTTCGTGCCGACGTTGCTGCCCTGGCGGTTGACGATGACCACATGGGTCGTCAGTCCCTTGACGTTCGCGAGCTTCTCCCAGTCGATGTCGGCCTCGAAGCCGACCTGGCCGGCATAGCTTGAGCTGCGTTTGGTCCCGCCCGTTACGTTGCCGGCGACCTCCGCGATATAGTTGAGCTGGAGGGTGATGCCCACCCGCGCCAAGGAAGCGCGGTAGCCGCCGTAGTCTGGCAGAAGGTGCTCGACCGGGGGCGGCGGCGGAGCGGTAGCCGGCGACAGCTCCTGGCTGGGACCGATGCTGATCCCTGGGTTGGTTGATTGCGCGTGAGCCGCCGGAGAGGCCAATCCAACCAGGGCCGCGCCGAGCAGGGCAGCCGACCTTGGTCCAGCCAGTCGTGGGATCGTGTGTCCCCTCATAACGTTTACTCCCTCAAGTTCAGCCGCCCCCGGGCACTGTCGCCAGGCGCTGCAGCTAAGGGACCCATCATTCCATATGTTCTCGGATTTATCTTGGCCTGTACGACGGGGACGTGCTGTTGTACGAGCACTGTGACTTTTCGACCGCAGTGATACATTTTTGGGCCACAGTGATACGATCATGATCGGCCTGGGCCGTCGTGGATGGGTCAGGTCGTGCCAATCGCTGAAAGCCCCGATCCCAGGGTGGGAGGACTCCCAAGTTCACTCAGAGACATGTGCGCGTTGTTCATGTCCGAGTCGGAAGGCGCGGCATGGCGTCGGTTACGGTCGGGCGCGACAACCTGGACCATGCGGGGCTTCATGCGGCGGCCGGCTTGTCGCCTCGCTGCAAGGCTGCGCCCAAGCTCGCGTCCCAAGTCAGGCCAGGTCGTACTCCACTTCGGGCACGTACACCGCCTGCTCCTTGCCCAGCAGCGAGCTGAACAGGGTGAAGTGCTCCACCTGCACCGGGTCGCTGCGGAACAGGTTGTGGCCCGCCACCCAGGCGGCGATCTTCGGCTCCGGAACGCCGTCCATGCGCGCCAGCGTGACATGCGGGGTGAACCGCCGCCGCTCCCGCTCCAGCCCGGCCCGCTGCAATGCCGTCTCGATCTTGGCCTGCAGGTGATCGAGCTGCGGCGTGCGCTCCACGCCCACCCACAGCGCGTTCACCTTGCCGCCCTTGGCGTGCGTGCCGATCCCCGCCAGTTGCAGCGTGAAGCCCGGCGCGCGCAAGACGCCCAGGGCCGCGTCCACCTCCTCCGCCCGCCAGCCCGGCAGCTCCCCGATGAAGCGCAGCGTGACGTGGTAGTTCTCGGGCGCCACCCAGCGGGCGCCGGGCAGGCCGCCGGCCATCCAGCTCAGGCGCTCCCGCAGCGAGCGCGGCAGGTCCAGTGCCACGAACAGCCTCACGACTTCCCCTGGGCCGGCACCTCGGCGAGCAACCGCTCCATCAACGGCAGCAGCCGGGCAACGACGCGGTGGACGCCCTCGGGATTGGGGTGGATGTGGTCGGGCTGGTTCAACGCGGGGTCGGCAGCGACGCCTTGCAGGAAGAACGGGTCATACAGCAGGCCCGGGCGGGCGCCCAGCCGGGTGAACACGGCGGCGAAGGCATCGCCGTAGTCCCGGCCCAGGTTGGGCGCCGCCACCATGCCGGAGAGCAGGGTCGGGATGTGCCGGGCGGCCAGCGCGTCCAGGATGGCACGGAGGTTGGCCTCCATTACGGAAGGGTCCAGCGCGCGCAGGCCATCGTTGCCGCCCAGCTCGACCAATGCGGCGTCGGCGCCGTCCGCCAGGGCCCAGTCCAGCCGGGCTCGCCCGCCGGCGGTGGTGTCGCCCGACACGGCGGCGTCGATGAACTGCACATCGTGCCCGCGGGCGCGGAGGGCGGCGGTCATCACGGCCTGGAAGCCATCCGCCTGGGCCAGCCCGTATCCCGCGGCCAGGCTGTCCCCCAGGATCAGCACGCGAAGGGTGCGGGCCGGGGCGGCCGAAGCCCTGAACGGGGGGAGCGTCAACAAACCGAGCGCGCTGCCAAGCGCGGCGTTGGCCAGCCAGCGCCTGGTGCCATATGGAGCCGTCATGGACATCGCGATGCACCCTGCCTCTGAATCCGCAGCTACGCCCCCGGGCGCCATGCCATCGGCCTTCACACCCCTGGTGCAGGTGCGCGACCTTCGGCTTACGGTGCCCGCCACCGCCGGGCCAGTCCTTATTTTGGCCGGTGTGACCCTGGACGTCCAGGCCAGGGAAGCCGTCGGGATCGTCGGCCCCAGCGGCAGCGGCAAAACCAGCTTGCTGATGGTGCTGGCCGGGCTGGAGCAGGCCACCGGCGGCAGCGTCGTGGTGGCCGGCCACGACCTGACCCGCATGAACGAGGACGCGCTGGCCCGGTTCCGCCGCGACACCGTGGGCATCGTGTTCCAGTCCTTCCACCTGATCCCGACCATGACGGCGCTGGAGAACGTGTCGGTGCCGCTGGAGCTGGCGGGCGTGCGCGACGCGGCGGACCGGGCGGCCGACAGCCTGCAGAAGGTCGGGCTGGGCCATCGGCTGACGCACCTGCCGGGGCAGTTGTCCGGCGGGGAGCAGCAGCGCGTCGCCCTGGCCCGCGCCTTCGCCCCGCGTCCGCGCCTGCTGCTGGCGGACGAGCCTACGGGCAACCTGGATGTGGCGACCGGCCGCACCGTGATGGACCTGCTGTTCGGCATGAAGGAGGAGCTGGGCACGACGCTCATGCTGATCACCCATGACCCGGCGCTCGCCGCCCGCTGCGACCGCCGCATCCGCATTGCGGACGGCCGGGTGCTGGCGGAGACGGCGGTGGACAGCCAAGGGGCTGCCGCGGCGGATAACCAAGGGGCTGCCGCGTGATTGCATTCACCTACGCCGCCCGCGAGCTGCGCGCCGGTGTCCGCGGCCTGCGCATCGTGCTGGCGTGCCTGGCGCTGGGCGTCGCCGCCATAGCCGCCGTGGGCAGCCTGCGTGAGGGCGTGCAGTCCGGCCTGGCCACCGAGGGCCGCCGCATCCTGGGCGGCGACCTGGAGGTGCAGTCCGGCGCCCAGCCGCTGCCGGATGCGTTGCGCGCCTGGCTGGAGGCCCGCGGCGGCCGGGTATCGGACATCGTGGGCATGCGCTCCATGCTGATCGCGGCCAACGGGGAGCGGCAGCTCGTCGAGCTGAAGGCCGTCGATGGCGCCTACCCCCTGGTCGGCGAGGCCACCCTGGCGCCACCCGGCCCCTTGCAGGACACCCTGGCTGAGCGCGACGGGCATCCCGGGCTGGTGGTGGACCAGGTCATCCTGGACCGCCTCGGCGTGCAGCCCGGCGCCCTGTTGCGGCTGGGCCAAGCCACCGTCCAGGTCCGCGCCGCCCTGCTGACCGAGCCGGACCGCGTCGCCGCCCCTACCATCCTGGGGCCGCGCGCCATGATCTCAGCCGCCGCGCTGCCCGCCACCGGCCTGGTGCAGCCGGGCTCGCTGCTGACGTATGACGAGCGTGTCGTGCTGCCGCCAGGCGCCAGTCCGCAGGCTGTCGCGGCGGACCTGCGCGCGGCGTTCCCGGACCAGGGCTGGCGCATCCGCGACGCGACCGAGGCCGCGCCCGGCGTCGGCCGCTTCATCGACCAGACCAGCCTGTTCATGACCCTGGTCGGCCTGACGGCGCTGCTGGTGGGCGGCATCGGCGTCGCCACCGGCGTTCGCGCCTGGCTGGAGTCGCGGGCGCGCACCATCGCCACCCTGCGCTGCCTGGGGGCCAGCAGCCGGTTGATCTTCGGCGTGTTCCTGATCCAGGTGCTGGTGCTGTCCGCGGCGGGCGTGGCGATCGGCGTCGCCGTGGGCGCGCTGGCGCCGGCTGCCGGGTTGGCGCTGTTCGGCGATGCGCTGCCGGTGCCGGCGCGGGTGGGGCTGTACCCGCGGTCCCTGGGGCTGGCGGCGGCTTACGGCTTCCTGACCGCCGGGGTGTTCGCACTGTGGCCGCTGGCCCGCGCCGCCGAAATCCCCGGCGCGGCCCTGTTCCGTGACGCCCTGCTGCCGGTTCGGATGCGTGCCCGCGGCCGAGTGCTGGCAGTCAACACGCTGCTGGCCGCGTTGCTGGCGGGGTTGGCGGTGCTGACCTCGCCGGAGCGTGGCTTCGCTTTGTGGTTCTGCGGTGCGGCCATGGCGACGCTGCTGCTGTTCCGCGTCGGCGGCAGCGTGCTGATGGCCTTGGCCCGGCGGGCGCCGCGGCTGTCCGCCCCATGGGCGCGGCTGGGCATCGCCAACCTCTACCGCCCCGGCGCGACGACGCCGCTGATGCTGGTGTCGGTGGGCCTGGGACTGTCCACCCTGGCCGCGGTCGCGCTGATCCAGGGCAACATCCGCGCGCAAATCCTGGAGCAGTTGCCGGCCAACGCCCCGAGCTTCTACTTCATCGACATCCAGAACGACCAGTTGCCCCAGTTCCAATCCATCGTCCACGCCCAGCCCGGCGTGACCGCGGTGGACGAGGTGCCCAGCCTGCGCGCCCGCCTGGTGTCGGTGAAGGGCGTCCCCGCGGCCGAGGTGAAGGCGACGCCCGACACGCAGTGGGCGCTGCGCGGCGACCGCGGCCTGACCTACAGCCGCGCCTTGCCGGAAGGCTCGCGCCTGGTGGCCGGCGAGTGGTGGCCGGCGGACTACGCGGGTCCGCCGCTGGTGTCGTTCGACGCCGGGCTGGCGAAGGGCTGGGGCGTGGAGATCGGCGACGTGATCCGCGTGAACGTGCTGGGCCGCGACTTCGACCTGAAGATCGACAACCTGCGCGACATCGCCTGGCGCAGCCTGGGCATCAACTTCACCATGGTGGCATCGCCGGGCTTCCTGGAACGGGCGCCGCACACGCACATCGCCACCGTGCGGGTGGCGCCCAAGGATGAGGCCGGGGTGCTGCGGGCGGTGACGGACGCGCTGCCCAACGTGTCCGGCATCCGTGTGGCGGACGTGCTGGGGGCGGTGGCGGCGCTGGTCGGCAAGATCGGCGCCGCACTGGCCGCGACGGGCAGCATCACCTTGGCGGCCGGCGCCCTGGTGCTGGTCGGCGCCGTCGCGGCCGGGCAGCGGCGGCGCATGGCGGAGGCGGTGGTGCTGAAGACCCTGGGCGCAACGCGGCAGCAGATCAGGGGCGCGTGGCTGGTGGAGTTCGGGCTGGTAGGCGCTGCGGCGGGGGTGATCGCGGCGATGGTGGGCACCTTGGCGAGCTGGGGCGTCGTGCATTTCCTGATGCGCGCCGACTGGGTGTTCCTGCCCGGCGTGCTGGCGGCGACGCTGCTGGGGTGCGTGGCGCTGATGCTGGGGTTCGGCTATGCTGGCACGGCCTCGGCCCTGCGGACCCGGGCGGCGCCGTTCCTGCGCAACGAATAGGACGGCTTGACGAGTAGGGCGGCGCAGGGCTGGAATGCGATTCCGCTTGATCCAGCAAAGGTTCCATCCAACATAGGCGGCACGGGCAGTTTCGCCCTTAATGAGGACTTAACAATGGCCTTCATCCCTGACCGGACTTACGTGCCGGCCGCAACCCAGGACGGCGCCGTAGTCGACGCCGGCCTGCGCAGCTACATGCTGCGCGTCTATAATTGGATGTCGTCCGGCCTGTTGCTGACGGGCGCCGTCGCCTACGGCATCGCTAACACGAGCTTGATCGAGCTATTCTACCAGCGGGTTGCCACCCCCCGCGGCATTGCCGTCCAGCCGACCATCCTCGGCTACGCAGCGATCTTCGCGCCGATGGCGTTCGTGCTGGTGCTGAGCTTCGGCGTGAATAAGCTGTCGCGCACTGCGACGCAGCGGCTGTTCTGGGCCTTTGCCGCTGCAATGGGCGCATCGCTGGCCAACATCTTCCTGATCTACACCGGCAGCAGCATCGCCCGGGTATTCTTCATCTCCGCCGGCACCTTCGGCGCGATGAGCCTATGGGGCTACACGACGAAACGTGACCTGACGGGCATGGGCAGCTTCCTGATGATGGGCCTGTTCGGCATCATCATCGCCTCGCTGGTAAACATGTTCGTGGCTAGCTCCGCCTTGCAGTTCGGCATCAGCATCGTTGGCGTGCTGATCTTCGTCGGCCTGACCGCCTACGACACGCAGCGCATCAAGGGTGACTACGTGCAGTATGCTTACGCCGAGGGCTCGGACGCCGCGGCCAAGCGCAGCGTGTTCGACGCGCTGAGCCTGTACCTGAACTTCATCAACCTGTTCATGCTGCTGCTGCAGCTCTTCGGGAACCGCAACAGCAACAACTAAGCTGCAATGCAGAAGGCCCTGGGGAGCAATCCACAGGGCCTTTTTTTCTAGGCCGGCAAAGTTGGCTGGCATGTTTGTAGTTCCAGTTCCGCCAGATAGGCGTTTGGGTCGCGGCGGAACCTGGTGCGCAGGGTTCGTGCGTGCCGGCGCTGGTCGAGGCGATGGCGCAGTTCG
>JAABUX010005385.1_pt1 | contig 15747 bp, 19 predicted proteins | sample 5561851 | NCBI WGS metagenome assembly JAABUX01 (sample SAMN10711883, study PRJNA513361) | rock metagenome | isolation source: Antarctica rocks | place: Antarctica: Victoria Land, Richard Nunatak red sandstone | collected 2016-01-03 | reverse complement strand
TGAAGGAGCATCCAGCCAGCAGCGCGGCCCGCAGGTACCGCGCACCGGAGCTGCTGTTCGGCGCGCGCTGCTACGGGCCCGCTGTGGACACCTGGGCGGCGGGCTGCATCATCGCCGAGCTGCTCTGTGCGCGCCCGCCCCTCCCTCGCGCGCGCCCGCCTGCCAGTCACATGCTGGTCCCGAGCAGCTGCAGCTGAGCCCGGGCTGGGAGTTATCTTCCCAGTTACTTACCCTGTGCGGCCTGCCTGCCTGCAAGCCTGAACCCACTGTTCGCGTTCGCGGTCAACATCGACCAGCCCGGCCGCGTGGTCGCGCGCCCGGGCAGCCCGGCCAGCCCTGACCCTGCCCGCCCGCCGCGCGCAGGCCTGGACCCGCTGTTCGCGGGCGAGACTGACATCGACCAGCTCGGCCGCATCATCGCGCGCCTGGGCAGCCCGGACGGCGCCGCCTGGCCCGGCGCGGCCGCGCTGCCGGACTACGGGAAGCTGCGCTTCGCGCCCGCGCCGCCGCGGCCGCTGGCTGAGGCGCTGCCGGACGCGCCGGCGGCCGCGGTCGACCTCCTGGGCCGCCTGCTGCGCTGGGACCCCGGTGCTGAGCTTGAGCTGACTCTGAACCCTGAGCTGACCCTGAGTCCTGGCCCTAGCTGGCGCAGACTGCTCCTCGTTGGTTCTTTGGCGCGGGGCGCCGGCTGGCCGCATGTGGCCGGGCCGCTCGGCGCAAAAGTGTGCCGGCTGGCCCTCGAGCAGACACCGCTGCGCGCCCATGCAGTCGAAAGGCGAGCGCCTTTGCTTCGCGCACCCGCTCGGCCGCTCCTCTCGGCTGGCGGTGCTCGGCACCGCGCGCGCGCATGCAGCAGTCCCGCAAAGGGCTTACCCACAGGGGGCTGTGGGTGAGCTGCGGCTGCGCGGCGGCAGACACGCGCGAGACCGCAGAGGCCGCGCTGCACCACGAGTGGTTCCTGCTGGAGCCGCGGCCCGCGCCGCATGCGGCCGTCGCGGCGGCCGCGGCGGACACGGTGCGGCTGCGGGACGCGCGCCGCGCCGCGCTGCGCGCCGAGGAGGCGGCCTGGCGGGAGATGTACGGCCGCTGCTGACGGCGCGGCTGCGCCGGGACTGGGCAGTCACTTGCACCACCTGGGACTGCGTTGCTGTCTGTGCTTGGCCTCGGTCAGTGCTCCACTGCTCTCACAGTGGGTGCTGTGCAGCTGCTGCGCAGTTGTCACGCTGTTTTTAGCATAGCAGGACAGCGACGCGCGTCCGTGCTTATCGGGCGCTCCATGCGCAGCACCCGGCTGCAGCTGTAAGATTTCATGTTTTGGTGTCGACACAGCATTGAGGTGGCAGATCCCTTTGAGGCTGGTCAGTGCAATGCTGTTGGGTGTAAGCAAGGAGCCTGAAAAAACCTGGTTCTCCCTCTCGTATTACATACAGGCTGGCTGTCCCAAACACCACTTGCATTAGAGGTCAAAGCAGAGGCACGTGATCCCCCGAGTGCTGGCTGCACCGCCTGATCGCAGGGGCGATACGCAAAAGCAGCACGCGGCTCTCATGCACGATCGTCCGAGCATCAACACCCACACCAGCGCACACTTGTCTTCGCCAAAGTACCTGCACCCGCTCAGGCGCCGCGCGCCTGCTGCGGCAGCGGCCGGAGCGCGTCCAGAAGCCGGGGCCCGCCCGGCGCGCCGGAGCGGCAGGCCGGCGCGCGCGCCCCTCGCGCGCCCGCGCGCGCGTCCAGGCGCGCGCGGCCGGGGCGGCGCGGCCGCGCCCGGCGCGGCGGCCGCCTACTGCGGCGGGCGGAAGCCGGGGGGCGGGCGCGCGCCCGGCGGCGGGTACCCGCCGGGCGGCCCGCCAAAGCCGCCGGGCGGCATGCCGCCCGGCGGCGGCATGCCCCCCGGGAACGGCATGCCCGGCCGGAACTGCGCGCGGCGCGCGGGCGGTCAGGCGCGGGCCGCTGCCCCGTGCGCGCGGCGGCGGCTGCCGAGCGCGGCCGCGCTCGGCAACAGCCCTGCCCACGCACGGCCAGGCCATCCATGCAGTGACAGCAGTGCCGCAGGTGCGGGCAGCCCCTCAGAGCATGCCCCTCACCAGCCACCCAAAGGCCGGTTGCTCCAGGAAGTGCCGCAGTCGAGCACATATGCGCAACTCACAGCGCGTACCTGCATGACCGTGAGAGCTCCAACGCGATGCACGTACTGGGCAGTCCTCTACAACAAGACAGCCTGCAACATAACAGTCTACAACAGGGCAGCCGGCCGGGCGCGCGCACCATGCCCGGCGGCGGCGGCATGCCGGGCCGGAACCCGGGCGGCGGCATGCCCGGCCGGAAGCCCATGGGCGGCGGGAAGCCCCCCGGCGGCGGCGGGCGGGAGCCCGGCGGCGGGAACCCGCCGGGCGGCCCCCCCGGCGGCGGGAAGCCCATGGGCGGCGGCATGCCGGGGCGCGGCATCCCGCCGGGCGGGCCGCCCGGCGGGCCCCCGGGCATGCCCGGCTGCGGCGGCCCCGCGCCAGCCGGGGGCCCGGCGGCCGGCGGCGGCCGCATGATGGCGGCCGCGCTCACCTGCGGCCGCGGCAGCATCTGGCCGGGCGCGGGCCCGCCGATGCCGCGCGCGGGGCCCGCCAGGCCCTGCGAGCGGCAGTCCCGGCACGACTGTCAGCGAGACCCCTCGAAGGACGACTCCACACGAAAGTGCGCCAGGCATGGCGGGCACAGCATGACTAGCAGTGCGCACATTGCCCTTGCCAGGTTTCCCATACGGAGTAGCATATGTTGTAGGTCTGGCACGCAGCGCGGCTGCACACTGGCACCTCAAGCAGGCACTACGGCAACTAAGAAATGAGGATCCAAGGTGGTGGGCTACTGACGTCTCACTGCTACCGAAAGCCCAGTGTGCTTTGCTCACTCCGGGCACATCAGAGCACGCGCGTAGGGGGGGCGCGCGCCGCAGGAGCCTGGCCGGGCGCGGCGGCGGGCAGGCCGCGGCCGGCGGCGCGGCCGACGCCGGGGCCGGCCTGCGCAGCGCTCTTGGCCGGGCGGATGGTGTCCGCAGGCGGCGGGCCTTCGATGCAGATGGAGATGACCTCGTCCCCGCGCAGCAGCACCAGCCCCAGCACGCGCCGCTGCTCGCGCTGCGCGCCGCGCGGCGCGCCTCAGCAGCAAGCCCGCCGCGGCACCTCTCAGCAGCATGCCCGCCGCGGCACCTCTTGTCAGTATGCCCGCCCCGCGAGCCGGCGCAGGGCTGTGCGCTGGCGCGTCTCCTGCTGCTGGCGCGCAGTCCGCACAGGCGAACAGTGGCAGAAGGGCAAGCTGAGGTGCAGGTCCAGGGCGCTGCTTGCGGGGCCGCAGGGCGGGCTCGGGCAGGCGCGGGCCGGGCGGGCGGCGCACGTCCTCCTCAGACCGGCCCTTCTTGGGCGGCAGCGTGCGGTACTCCTCGGCGTCGCCCAGGACCAGGTTCATGTGGCGGTCAAAGGCCATGAACCTGCGCGCGCGGCGCCGCGACGGCCTCGGGCGCCAGCTCACAACCAGGCTCGCGTACCGCATGCTTGCAGCAGGCGCAAGAGCTGTGAACACATGCGACCAGGGCTGCAGGACGGCGCGCACACCTGCCCACCATGTGGCGCCCATCTGTGATCGTCACGCGCATCCCTGCCGGCGCACGCGCATCCCTGCTCAGCGTGGCGCAAAGCGAGGCGGCACCGTGCGCCGCGTGCGCTCAGCTAGGCATGGGCGTCTCTGCGAGCATGCTGCAGCGGTCATGGGCGCGCACGGAAGTTGATGTAGTTGAGCAGCTTGCTGGTTTTGGAGACCGACATCGCGGCGCCGCTGCCCCTCGCACCGCGCGCGGCGGCCTAAACCCCAGGGGCGCGCAACGGCGCTCCGGCGGCTGGTCGGCGCGGGACGCCGCTCAGACTCTGCACGTCAGGGGTGGGCTTGGGGACAAGGGAAGTGTCAGACCACTCCCCCGCCAGCCAGCCCAGCCAAGTGCCCGCCGTCCGAGGGTCTGGAGGGTCGAGCCTCAGACTCGAGTGCAACTTGGCAAGCAGAAAACTCGACAGTAGCGCCTGGAAGGTTGATCGGACTCCTTGCTGAGCAGGCTGTACGTACTTAACTGCCAGCTGATCAGAGCAGGCACACAAAGGCATCTTGACCTGCTGACAGTGCCTCTTCCCTGATACGCGACTGCTGTGGCGGCTCTCTGCTCTATAAAGAGATGGTGCGGAGCGCACAACTGCTCCGCTTGCCTGCTGGTTGATCGACAAAGTAACTTTTGCTGCGTATGTTACAACACATCACAGTCCATGTGCGGGACTGCAGGACGACCCCGAGCTGGAAGCAATCAGGCAACGCCGCATGCAGGAGCTGCTGGCGCAGCATGGCGGCGGGGTGTGCGGCCGCTCATGCACTGTGCATACGCAATATTGCATAAACAACAACTTCAGTGCGTGCTACGCTAGGAGCGTGCTGTACAGAGGGAAAAGGTGGTCATTACCTTAACCTTCGGGCTTGCACCTAGCGCTGGGGACCACTGCGAGTGCAACTGTGGCCAATGGCAAGGCTCAGGCCTTGGGCGCAACCTGCATGTATGCTTGCGTCCTTCACATTTGCGCCTTATCAAGGCCAGGCAGCACACCTTGCTCGTGCTGCTGCTGCAGCTCTTCCAGCGTCTTGTGTGGCAGGCTGGCTCTTGCGAGGAGCAGTGGCAGGGCACAAGCACAGGAGGTGCCGAGCCTGCCTCAGTCACCGAAGTGGCCTGCACCCCCGCTCGCTTCTTGCCTGCAGACTGGCGGCGGGGCGGGGGCTGGCGGGAGCGAGATGACGCCCGAGGCCGCGGAGGAGCGGGCCGCGGCAGCGCAGGCCGCCGAGGAGCGGCGCGGCGCCATGCTGTCGCAGGTGCCCGCCCGCCTGGCCGCTCGTTGCTCCGTTGTGCAGACGGCGGGGCCACACGACTCCAACCTCAGTGCCCAGGCCCGCTGGCGGGGAGTGCAGCGAGCGCCGCCGGCGCGGGCGAGCCAGGCGCAGCGCGCTCCCAGCGTGCAGGCGTTGTGCGCAGACGGTGTCGCCTGCGAGCCTGGGTGTGGCCGGCTCGTGTCCTTGGGTATTGCAGCGCCGGGGCGATCCGCGCGCCAATCAGGCCCGGCGGCGCGCGCGCGGGGCAGGTGCTGCTGCCGGCGGCGCGCGAGCGGCTGGCGCGCATCGCGCTGGTCAAGCCCGACAAGGCGCGCGGCGTGGAGGACCTGGTGCTGCAGGCCGCGCAGCGCGGGCAGATCGTCGAGCGGGCGCGGCCCCGCGCGCCCTGTCCCTTTTGACAAGTTTGACAAGCGAACTTGAACGGGTGCGGTCACGCATTCTGGACCTTGGGTGCTGCGGCCTAACGAAAGCGCACGCCGCTTCATCCGCCCAGGTGCAACGCCGCAATGTGGCGCGGCCCTGCACCCCGCCACCTGGATTTCCCTGTAGCGCGGGCGGAGGAGCGCTGAGGCGCGGCGGGCGGGGGCGGCAGGTGACCGAGGAGCGCCTGATCAGCCTGCTGGAGCAGATCAACGCGCAGGGCGGCGGGCGCGCGCAGCCGCGCGTGACCATCCAGCGCCGGCGGCCCGTCTGGGAGGACGAGGACGGCTGAGCTGCCCTACCTTGACCCTGAACCAGACCCTGACCCTGACCCCTGACCCTGACCTGCGCGCACCACGCCCGCGCTGCCATGCGCTGCGGCCTGTGCGCACGCAGCGCTTGGAAACAACAGCATGGCAGGCAGTGGTCTTGCGGCCTTCTGAGGAGGCAACATGCTGGCGAGCATGCGGGTAGCGCCTTGCTGGCCCTGTGTCTGACTTTTACCCTGTCATGGTGTGCGGCGTGTTACGGCGCACGCTGCTTGTAGCTATGCCCTTGCGCTGCAGGTAGCAGCGGCGGCGGCAGCGGCGGCGGCAGGTGTACAGCCTGATTACCGTCTTGGGGGCGAGGCCAGTGTGGGTCAGCCCCAGGTGCATGTGCAGCGCTTCTTGCTGCTGCATCACACCCTGCAAAAGGGATGTAAGCAGGCTCCTGCTCCTTCTGGCCGCCCCACACCGAGGCAGCCTGTCTAATAGGACAAGCCCCTTCGCAGCTGCGGCTGACGCGTCTGACACGTCTTCAATTCACGGTCACCTCTGCTTGTAAAGACCCATGCACATCACCAGGGCAGCTCTGGTCGTCTGGGAGGACGCTGTGCTGCAGGATGGGGCCGCCCTGTGTGCTGTCGTGCATGGCGCTGCATGCAACAGGGCATGGAGACGGTCTTGGGGGTGTAATGACAATGCTGACACTGTGCAGTGCCTCCTCGCGAACTGCCTGGCAGCTCTCGGAGCTTGTGAGCAGCGCACGTGTGGCGAGCGTGGTCAGATTCAGCTCGGCAGGTAGTCTGGCATGCAGCCCTTTGCTGCTGGTCCCTTTTTGCATACGGGGCGTGTGCACGCCAAGCTTCTTCCGCTGCAATAGCACCACTTATACATGCACCAGGCACAGCACAGAAGCTGCCACCAACCCCGCTCACGCTCACATGCGATCGCACACCGCGTTGACTCTGAGCTGGGACGGCAGAGAGCGTTCGGGCGCCTGCGATGAAGCTGGCAATTCAGATGGATCAGTTCAGACCTGCGGGGTCCCCCACCGTGCGCGCGCCTCCGCTGAGCACGGAGATGTTAGCCTCGGCCTTTTCCTGCTGCATTGACCGCGCGACACACGCTGCCAGCAGCGCGGCATCAGCCGCGGCGGGCCGTCAGGTCGCAGCGGCCGCGGCGCCCTTGGCCGCAGGCGGCCCCGCGCATGCGAAGGGCCCCCGCGCCGCTCGCGCCTACTGCGCCGCGTACAGGCGCGTCCACTCCTTGGCTGCGCGCCATCCCAAACGGTGTGAGCGGGCGGCTGTGAGGCAGTACCCATACCCTACCCCAAAAAAAAAAAAAGGCTGCGCCAGGGCGTGCAGCCGCGCCCTGCTGCGCTGCACTCGCGGCTAGACAGCATGCGCGCAAGCACTGACACCCTCGCGGTGCGCCGCAGGCGCTCTTGACGACAGCGCCCGCAGAGCTGGCGACCGGCAGCGCACCGGTCGCAACGGCCTCCGCCTCGTTGTCCTTCCAGTGGCGCGCCACGTTCTCCGCCAGCGGGTCGTCGGGGTTGGGCGCGCTCAGCAGCGCCTGGATGCTGCGCGTCCGCCACACCCGCGTGTATCAGCAGCGCTGCCGGGCGCCACGGATGTACCATGACGCCTTGAGAGGCGTCATGGTACACCTTTCCTGATTCGCCAGATGCAGGAATGCATGGCAGCTGCAGCACAGGGAAGTGGAGGAGCGCTGTTGCTGAAGCGGCGCGCCTGATCAGGACGCGCACTTGCGGGGCGCGGCTGCCGGGTGCCAAGTGGAGCGCGGTAGACAGAGTTCTGGAGCAAACGTGTGCCTTGGGGCTCCAGTGCACCGGTGCTTTGGGACCATCGTGTGTGCCTCGGCTATGCAGTGTGCCCCCTGCCCGCGCCCAGGTCGTGCACTTCAGGCGCGGTGGCTGCGCCTTTGCCAGAGGCCTCAGCGCGCGCAGGCGGCGTGTTCAAGCTGGAGCTCTTTTTGCCCGAGGACTACCCCATGGCCGCCCCCAAGGCGCGTCGCGCCTTCGCCCTGCCTCCGTCAAGCTCCGAGGCGGCAGCCGCGCACGCGGCGGAGCGAGGGCGCACGCGCCCGGCAAGCGGGGCCGCGCGAGGCGCACACGAGACTGCATGGCAGCAGTCTCGTGTGCGGCTGCCTCAGTGGTGGTTGCGTCTGCCTCAAGTGGGACGTGCGTCCGAGCGTCAGCTCATGCTGGCCGTTGGCTGCAGCGGTGCTGTGGGGCGCGCAGGTCCGCTTCCTGACAAAGATATACCACCCCAACATCGACAAGCTGGGCCGCATCTGCCTGGACATCCTGAAGGACAAGTGGAGCCCCGCCTTGCCGTGTGGCATGTCATGTCACACGGTTGCTTGCTCGCTTCCGCAGTCAGCAGTCAGCAGAGAACTATGTCATGTCCATAACTCCAGAGGCTGGGTGAGCGCGCAGGGACCTGATTCACCCGCACCATGACAACGAGCTGGTGCAGGGCCAGGCGGCGTGCGCGCCCTGCGAGGCCGAGCGCCTGCAGGACGGGCGCGACTTTGTGCGCTGGTGGATGCACAACGGCTTTGTTAACGGTGCGGCTGCGAGCCAGCGTGCATCCTATCTTCCAGCTCCGCGCTCTTCTCTGCGGGGGCGGTTTGCGGGCGGGCGGGCTGCTGGCAAGCGGCGTGGCGCTTCCCTGTTTGACGCCCCATTACAAGCTCCCCCAGGGGTGTTCGCCGCCATGCAACACGCACCCCCTGCGACGCCTGCCCCCCGCGAGCTAGCGCGTGTCCGTCACATATCACGCAGCCCCTGCAGCGTCGGCCCCTCCGGGGAGCCAGCGCTGTGTCCGATGCCCGCAGTGGACAGCGAGAAGATGTCCAAGTCGCTGGGCAACTTCTTCACCATCCGCGACGTGCTGGCGCGCTACCACGCGCTCGCGCTGCGCTGGTTCCTGGTCGCCACGCACTACCGCGCGCCCGTCAGCTACAGCCTGCGCGGGCTGGACGAGGCACGCGCGCGGCCCCGCCCAGATGCTGCCCAGCCAAGCTCATGCTGGGCGCGGTGGGCTCATGCAGGCACCCAGGTTTGTGGGGCAGGGGTTTCCTCGTGCACCGCTGCCGGCTAGCCTTTCTGCGAGTGAACATGGCATGCAGCGCCGAGCAGAGCACATCCCACCATGCTGAGAATAAAGACGCTTTGCAGGGTAGGCCTCAGCATGCGTTACATACCTCTGCGCTACGCTGACAAAGCTACGGGTCCGGCTGTATGCTCTGTGCTCCTTGTTTGTGTGCAAATGTGACCCTGGCAATTTTTACACAAAAGGGCATGCGACAGCAGGGGACCTGTGTCATGACAGGCCATATGGGTGGTAGCCACCCCACACTGCACACGTCAGCTGGTTCACATCCTCCGCGGCAGGCTTCGGACCGGCTGTACTATGTGCTCCAGACGCTGGCAGATGCAGAGGAGGCGCTCGCCGCCGCGGAGCCCGCTGCGGCCGCCGCCGCGCAGGCCGCAGGGGCCGCGGACATCGCCGGCGGGCGCAGCGCTGGCGGCGCGCTCGCAGCGGAGGTGCTGCGCATGCCACCCCGCCATCCGTCATGCATGAAATAGACAGGCCTTGAGTGTCTCCGGCAGCCTACCGGGCTTTGGCTCGGGAAAGGCATGCATGCGATAAGGGCTTTCTGCTTCAGGCTGAAAATGTAGGCTGGAATATTCCCATGGTTTGTGCCGTGCACTCGTGTCTAAGTGGTGCGACAGACTTGCTGTCGCGCTCTTGCAGGTGCGCAGCGCGCTGTGCGACGACCTCAACACTCCGCAGGTGGTGTCTGCGCTGTCTGGGCCGCTCAAGGCGCTCAACGACTTGCTGCACACCAAGAAGGTGGGCCATTGTTGAAATAATATTGACAGCCTGCACCAATGCCTGGACCCGCTCTAGCAGGCGTAGAGCAGGTGCGGAAGCGGAGCCATGTAAGATGGGGAACCCAATCAGGCAGCTTGACGCTAGCTCTCTGGTACTACAATTAGGGCCATGACGCTGTTGTGGGTACGCAAGCGCTGCTGTTGACATCATAGCTGCAGGCGTGACTGCTGGCTGCTGCAGCGCCTTGGAGAGCCTTGGCTAGAAGTCCCTGCTGACGAGGAAAGCCCGTAAAGGCACAATGCAGGACGCGCTCAGCATGCCACACCCTGGCTTTGCCCTGGCCTTTGCTCTGGCCTGCCTTGTCATGGTGCATGCTTCGTCCGGCAGGGCAGGATGGCGCCGGGCAGGCTGCAGGCGATCGCCGGGCTGCGCGGCGCCATGGCCGGCGCGCTGGACCTGCTGGGCCTGCAGCGCGACGCGCCCGGCGTGCTGCTGGCGGAGCTGCGCGCGCTCGCGCTTGTCAGGTGCCTGCCGTTGCACACACTGCTCGCGTTGCATGCCTCGAAGCGCGCAGGTCACAGAGTCCTGCCTGAAGAGAAATTTGCATACACTGCTCGCGTTGCACGAGCAAATGTGTGCAGGTCACCGAGCCCTGCTTGAAGAGCACAGCGCTGTGAGGGTCTGGGTCCGGACGCACTCGCACGGCAGTGCTCCGCGGCCCCGCGCCGCAAGGACGCTAGGTCACTCACAAGGGTTTTGCGCGCGGCAGGGCGGAGCTGAGCGAAGAGGACGTGGCGGCGGCCATCGAGGAGCGCGCGGCCGCGCGTGCCGCCAAGGACTTTGCCGCGGCGGATGCGGTACGGTTGCGGCTGGCGGGGCGCGGCGTCCTGCTTATGGACTCCGGCAGCGGCACGGCCTGGCGCCCGGGCCTGCAGGAGCCCGGTCCTGGGTGAGGCCTGGAGGGTCCACATGCCATGGGGACCCATGTGCGGTCAGCTCTGTTACGCGGAAGTACAGCATGCCTCCTGCACAGGACGCCGCTGCCACGCCCACCGTGAATGTCTTCCGTGTTGCGCCGCGTCTCCGGGTCCCAGTCCCAGCTCGGCGGTGTGCCGAGCCCAGCCCTTTGCCTCAAGTTGAGGCCCTCAACGGCTCAGCTCAAGGAAGGAAGACGGTAGGTGTCTGGCTCAACGGTTCCTCAGTGGTTGGAACGAAAGCTGGCTGGTCCTCTCTACGAGCGTCACAACCACAGACATCCTAGCATTGGAGTGCTCTCAGTAGGTGGCTTATCTCCCATAACTCAGCTGCTACAGCCCTTGGACCGTCCAAGAGTCTGGCTCTAGGGCTGTCAAATCGGCTATCAAATGTTGGGGCTAGCATGCGCCATTGGGGCTAGCCAGCGCTGCCATGAGAGCACACACTTGGAGACACCTGTGGCTCATCAGCTATAGCACAAACTCATATACTACAGCCCATGCACTTGTTCGTGCCGCAGGCACCCCACAGGCACTTGTTCCGACCCACAGCCTGCACTGCTCAACACAAGCGAGCCATGGCAGACGACAAAAGCACAGATAGCCGGTGGGCCGCTCTGCGGCGCCGCTACGCGACAATCGATCAGCGCCTACGCTGTCTGGAAACGGCAGAGCATGACAGCCTGGCTGAGTGCTCCAGCCGTGCAGACGCAGCTGTGCTCCCGAACGTGTGTATGCATCACCCGCCCGAGCACCTGCAGCTGAGCATCGTGTTCGGGTTGACGGATGGCAGCTGCATTCACCTGCTGAGCGCATAGGTTGCTTGCTTGCAGGGGGTGACGAGCGCCAGCCGCTGCACAGACGGGGAGGGAGCGCCGTCAGAGACGCAGGTCCGGTTAGCACAGGAGCTGGTCAGCAGGGGTGTCCAACACTTTCGCTTCGTCCGCGTGCCAGGCCACTACTATTAGTGCGCCCCGCCTGGCGCTTTGGCCATACGCAAGGCCAGCATGCAATGATGGCCCGAACGGCATTGGCTCAACAAGGCCTGAGCGACGCAGCTGCGCGGCTGCAGTGAGGGGCTCCCCTTCCGAGCGGCCTGCCTGGGCGCAAGCAGCTTAGACCAGGTGCCGTTCACCCCCCGTGAACGCTGTGTGCATTTTCGGCTAACCCACAAGCTAGGCTGCCCAGTGCCAGCTTCAACCTTGGTGCCAACAAGCGGGACCTGACTGACACAACGCAGCGACCCCGCCGCAGCTGTGCAAGAGCATCGTGCTGGCGAACACGGCGCTGCCGCCCGAGCTGCCAGACTTTGGCGACGACCCCTTCGCCAGCCGTTACCTCTGCGTGGTCAGCTCCCAGGCCGTACGGCTGACCGACAGTAGGCGCTTGGCCGCGCCAGGTGCTGCGTGCAGGAGCAAGGCCGGGTTGCAAGATGAGCGCACGCAGACAGAGCAGTGGGGCATGCTTTGGTGGGGCACGTGGCGGGGTTCATGCTGTGCCAAGAGCTGGTGGGCTGGCAGGCTGTGGGAGGCAAGGCCCAGCGTGCCCGCCTCTAGGTCGTCCAGTACAGCACGCGCCTGAACACGGACCGGCTGGCGCGGCACCTGCAGCGCGCGCACAAGGCGGCTGGCGGCCGGCTGCCGGCCAAGGCCTTCAACCTGCGCCTGTGCCCCGAGGAGGCGCGGCCCGCGGCCTGGCGTGGGCACTCGCAGATCGGCGCTGCTTCACATCACTGCTGTTATTTTGCCAGAGTGATCCTGCCAGCGGTCATTTTGCCCACATCCGCCGCCACGCCTGCAGATCGGATGCTTCACAGCGGGAATAAGCACTTTTGTGGCCTGTTTGTCGTGCCACACGCGGCGCCGCATGCACAGACCAGAATTCCACAGACCAGAATCTCTGAGCTGGTTGCCCAACAATGTGGGCACTCAGATATGCCATCACAGGAAGCAGCGCAGAGTGTGAGCAAGCACGGTAGCCTTTCGGCTATGATTGCGACATGTGCATGCCTGACTGGCACTCCAAGCCAGACAGACACTGTTCACTGTCACGTGAAGCGCCTGCGGGGCGGCACGCTGCCGCTTGCCTCGGGCCTGCTTGCCACTCCTGACAAGTGCCCTCACACACGGCCAGGTGTCCGACCGCCTGACGGGCTTCAAGCACAATGGCGTGTCGCCGGTGGGCCTGGCCGAGCGCGCGCTGCCGCTCGTGCTGTCGCGGCGCATCCTGGCGCTGGCGGAGCGCACCGACGGATGTGGCGGCGGGGGCGAGGCAGGGTTCCTGTGGTTTGGCGGGGGCGAGCCGGACCTGAAGCTGGGCATGCCCGTGGCAGCGTTCGTGGCCGCGTACCAGCCCTTTGTCTGCGACTGTGTGAATGAGGGGGTCGAGACAGGGTAAGAGGCAGTGCGGCTGAGCACTGTGCATTTAAGATTGGGCTTTACATGCATGATTTGGTGCAAACCAGGCACCATCACGCCCTCCCACAGACAGAGTGTTCCCGTGTACAGAGCACACTGAACTGACTCCACTGCGTCGCGCACAGCGCCTGCGAACTGAACGACCAGCGCAGGCACACTGGTAGCACAGCTACGGGCTCAGCAAACAGGCTGGACCAGCCTGCACAGGCCAGCCTGGCGGGCTGGCCCGCATGCGCATGCCTGCAGCACACCGCTGCAGTGTGAGCTGCAGGGCCGCCCTGCTCGCTAGGCCATAGTGGCGGGCGCAGCCCACGGGCAGACCTTCGTACGCCCGCACTGAACCTAACACCCAACATGACCTGACTCCGACCCAAGCAAGAGCGCCCAGCGGTACACGCATGACGTCTCATGGCGCACGCGCGCTCATGCCTTGCAGCAAGACCCTGAATGCACCGCCCTGTCACCAGCTGCTGCGCCGTAGCTGCCAATGGCGCCTAGCTGGTCTCCTGCGCGGCGCGCTGGGGCGGGTGGTACATCCACGGCGCCCTGTAGGGGAGCGCATGCCCGCGGCCGCAGCACTCCTGGACGGGCTTACTGGTGAGGCGGCAGTAGAACCCCACGTCCACGGTCCTGCCCGCCAGCGGGCACGGCACGCCCTTGTGCGGGTGCCTCAGGCCCGGCGGCAGCTCTGCATCGCGCAGCACCTTGTCGGCTGCCGTGCATCAAGCCAATTCTGCACTGCGTGATTAATGAGGGACGCATCACGACTTTGATAGGTCTCACTTGTGTCTCAACGTTGCGCCAATTGCAAGACTTGCTTGGCATGCGCCCAGCGGCCAGGGTCGCACCCACAGGCCCGCTCGAAGCGGCCTCCTCCTGACCCTTGCCGTCGGCACGCTGCTTCTTGCGGTATTCTGGATAGGATTCGCCTGCAGGGTTGCATGCGTTTGGCACACAATGAAATGTGGCAAAGGGTGAGAGCTTCTGGCTCAAAACAAGTGGTACGTAATGAGTTGGCATGCGCATCAGCGTACAGACCCAAAGTCCAGCGTCACCACACCCCTTGCCACCAATCTCTGAAGCTGATCGGGCGTTATCAGGGCTTACACGTGAGCTTTGTTACGCCCTCTGTGCGCCTGCTCTGTGCGCCTGCAAAGTGTCTGCCATGGCGCCGATGCAGAGCAGCCGCAGAGGCGCACCCATGAGCTTTGACATGCCCTCGAAGGTCCTCGGGACCTCCTTCCCCTCGCGCTGGAGCCGCGCAGCCAGCCGGCTGGCGCGCTGGGTGTACAGGTACTTGTCGATGCAGGCATTTACCTGGGCGCACAGATAATCACGTGAGCAACACAGCACTGCTTATGACAGCATCGAGTCGAGTCGCACCCAACACACGCTGTTGAAGACTTTAGAGGAACAAGCGACCTCTATCCCAGGCCAGGGCGTGCAGGCCCGGCGCAACAGCGCCGTCGAGCCAGCAAAGACCTCTCGCACGTTGACCGCAGCAGGGACGTTGCGGACGCGTATCAGCGCTCACCTCAGAGACTGAGCATCTCGCAGCAGCCGCGGCGCGCTGCCGCGCCACGGCGCCAAAGCGCTGCAGGTCAGCCTTTTCCTCAGGGGTCATGTTCCTGGGACAGCAGGCGCCGCCTCAGGTGGCCTGCAGCAGAAGCTGGTGCCGTGCGGGCAAGTCTGCAAGCACCACTGATGCCACTGGGCTCTGAGCCCGGCAAAGCGGCAGAGCCGCAGCGGAGCAGCTCGCGGGGAGTGGCCGGCGGCGCACCCGATTATGTCTTCATAGGTTCGCAGCGTCGCCCTGGCACGGTGGTTGGAGAGCGAAGAGCCAGCGCTAATGTAACCCGTGGCCGCACCCATTTTCCGAGCGTTCTGCAGGTAGGACCGGAAGCCTGCACAGGCGAGAGTGTGTTAGCAACCGCTGAGTTATCAACGCTCAGTTGCTGTTCTTGCAGCAATGCAGCGCACCGTCAAGCGTCAACTCTTCGGACGAAGCACTCGCAGACGCAGGCGCAGCGCTGTCGCTCTCCTTCGTGCCCCCGACAAAGCCTGCGTGCTGTGCCAACTTAGATGTGGGGCCGGCTTGGTGAGCAGCAAGCAGGAACTATGCACTCGGCAGAGGTGCATGCCTGGCAGCTTGCTCCGCAGCCAGCTCGGTATCCAAGACGACTTGCTCTCCTCTGCACCCGCCGCGTATGCCCGGACTTGCGCCGCCTGCCAAGGCAGGCGCGCCTGGCAGCCATCCGCTGCCAAAGCGCGCACGAGCGTCCTGAGCAGGGCGGCGCGCATGGGCCAAACTTTGCGGAGTGCCAGCTACAAGCAGAGCACCTGTCTTACGTCTATGGCTCCTCCTAGCGCAATGCCTGGACCTTCTTCTTGACCTTCTTGTCCTATTTGCCTGGGAAGTCCTAGCAGCCCAAGCTGGGCAAAAAGCTGCGCGCTTGATTTATTGTGCCGATCGCGTTGCAACATTCAGAGGGGCAGGAGGAGCGGCCAGGATGGCGGAGCAGGACCTGCTGCCGGCCTGGGCGTGCGCGCTCCCACCCGGCAGTGGTGCTGATGTGGCTCTGCTGGCGCGCGGTCCAGACGGCGGCGCCGAGGTCGCCTTTGGTGACAAGCGGGGGCTGTTTCTCGGCCGCAACAGTCAGGTAGAGACGCGCGCATCTGCATTGTCGACACGCTGTGCCCTCAGCGTGCCGCTGGCAGGCTCCTGCCGGGCCCCTACGCCTTGCTCGCAACGGCGTGCATCTGGTCTGCGCACGGCAGGTGTGCGAGGTGGTCGTGGACCACCGCTCCACGTCGCGCGTCCATGCGTGCGTGGCGCACGACGCGCAGCAGAGAGCCTGGCTGGTGGACCTGGGCTCCGTGCACGGTGCGCGCGGTCGCC
>JAABUX010005384.1_pt1 | contig 15748 bp, 12 predicted proteins | sample 5561851 | NCBI WGS metagenome assembly JAABUX01 (sample SAMN10711883, study PRJNA513361) | rock metagenome | isolation source: Antarctica rocks | place: Antarctica: Victoria Land, Richard Nunatak red sandstone | collected 2016-01-03 | reverse complement strand
GAGAGCGAGGGCGTCGGCGGATTCGGTTTCGAGGCGGCGGACGCCGTCGATGAGGCCGGCGAGGCGGTTGCGCTCGCGCATGATCGGGCCGGCGGCGGCGGCGTTGGCCCAGAGGGCGGGATCGTCGGCGCGGGCGTTCAGCTCGGCGAGGCGGTCCTGGGCGACATCCCAGTCAAAGATGCCTCCTCAGCAGGGCGACGGCCTGCTTGATCTGTTCGGCGAGGGCCTGGGTTTCGGTGGACATGGGCGCGGTTAGTATAGGCCGCCCATGCCGCTGTCCACGCCGACGCCCGAGCCGGCGCCCTCGGAGCTGGCGGTCAGGCTGGGGTCGGCCTGGCCGCTGCCGCCGCCGATGACGCCCTGGCTGGCGCCGGGCTGCTGGCCGGGCTTGAAGGCGTCGGTGACGCGGCCGAAGCCGGAATCCCAGGCGATGAGCTGCACGCCGTCGGGCATCGGGAATTGCAGCTTGGGGTGGTTGCGGAGGGCGGTCTCGGCGAATTCGTGCCAGATCGGGGCGGCGAGCGCGGCGCCGGTCATATTCTTGCCGAGGCTGGTGTTGTCGTCGTGGCCGACCCAGACGGCGATCGAGAGGTCCGGGGTGAAGCCTACGAACCAGGAATCGTTGAAGTCCTGGCTGGTGCCGGTCTTGCCGGCGATGGCGTGGCCGAGGCCGGCGCCGGCGGCGACGCCGGTGCCGCGGGTGACCACGCCCTGCATCATCGTGATGAGCTGGAAGGTGCTTTGCGGGTCGGCGACCTGGCGGCGCTCGTCGGTGACGAGGGGGGGCCGGGCCGGGTCGGCGCATTGGCAGGCGAGGCCGTGGGCGCGGTAGACGACGTTGCCCTGCAGGTCTTGCACGGAGTCGACGAAGCTTGGCAGGACTTCGCGGCCTTGCGTCGCCAGGCCGGCGTAGGCGGCGGCTTGGCGGAGGACGGTGGTCTCGACGGCGCCGAGGGCGGCGGGGAGGACCTTCGGCATGGTGTCCACGACGTGGAAGGCTTCGGCGGTCTTGGCGACGGCGTCCATGCCGACCCTATCGGCGAGGCGGATGGTGACGAGGTTCAGGGAGCGCTCGAGGGCGATGCGCAGCGGCGTGGGGCCGGTGAAGTTCATTTCGAAGTTATTGGGGCGCCATTGCCCGGCGGCGCCCATGTCCATCACGAAGGGCTCGTCCAGCACGCGCTGGCTGGGGGAGATGCCGTCTTCGAGGGCGGTTAGATAGACGAAGGGCTTGAAGGAGCTGCCAGGCTGGCGCTGGGCTTGGGTGGCGCGGTTGAACTGGCTGAGGTCGAAGTTCCAGCCGCCGCTAAGGGCGAGGACGCGGCCGGTGGCGGGGTCGAGGGCGACGAGCGCGCCTTCGACTTGCGGGATTTGGCGCAGGATCAGAGGCTTGTCGGGGGCTGGAGCGCTTGGCGGCTCGACCATGACGACGTCGCCGGCGGCGAGCACGTCCGAGATCTTGCGGGGGGAGGGGCCGTAGCCGCCGCCGGGGCGGGCGGGGCGGGCCCAGGCGAGGTCGCGGAGCAGGACCGGGGAGACGCGCGGCGTGGCGCTGGCGGGATCGCCCGCGCCGTCGAGCCAGCCGAGCTTGGCGGTCGCGGGGCTGGTTTCGAGCACGACGGCGAGGCGCCAGTCGGAGAGGATGCCGGGCGGCTTGGGCACGGCGGCGAGCTGGGTGGCCCAAGTGGTGGCGAGGTCCGGCGCGGAGAGGTGGGTCACGGGGCCGCGCCAGCCGGTGTGGCTGCGGTCGTAGGCCACCAACCCGTGGCGGAGGGCGGCGTCGGCGGCGCGCTGGAGCGCTGGGTCGAGGCTGGTGTGGACGGTGAGGCCGCCGCCCATGGTGGCGTCGGCGCCGTATTGGGTGGTGAGGAGGCGGCGCACCTCCTCGGTGAACCAGTCGCCGCCCTGCACGGCGTCGGGGCGGGTCGAGGGGGTGGCGACGAGGGGCGCGGCTTTGGCGTCCTGCGCCTCGGCGGGGGTGATGGCGCCGTCCTCGCGCAGGCGGTCGAGCACGAAGTCGCGGCGGGTTTTCGCGGCGTCGGGATAGCGGAAGGGGTTGTAGTTGTTGGGGGCTTTGGGGAGGGCGGCGAGGAAGGCGGCTTCGGGGAGGGTGAGCTGGTCGAGCGCCTTGTTGAAGTAGGTCTGGGCGGCGGCGGCGATGCCGTAACTGCCGAGGCCGAGGTAGATCTCGTTGAGGTAGAGCTCGAGGACGCGGTCCTTGGTGAGGGTCTGGTCGATGCGGATGGCGAGGATGGCCTCGCGGATCTTGCGGGTGAGGGAGAGCTCGTTGCCGACGAGCATGTTCTTGGCAAGCTGCTGGGTGATCGTGGAGGCGCCCTCGGGACGCTTGCCCTTGCCCCATTGGGCGAGGTCGCGCAGGCCGGCGCGGGCGATGGCGAGGGGATCGATGCCGTGATGGGTCCAGAAGTTGCGGTCCTCGGCGGAGATGAAGGCTTGCTTCACGAGGGGCGGGACGAGGCCGATGGGGACGAACAGGCGGTGCTGCGACGCGAACTCGGCCATGAGCTGGGAGTTGTCGGCGTAGACGCGGGTCATGACGGGGGGCTGGTAGCGCTTCAGGCCGTCGATGGTGGGGAGGCCAGCGGCGAAGCGCTCGTAGACCTGCCAGGCCGCGAAGGCGCCGACGGCGCCGCCGACGAGGAGGAGGGCGACGAGCGCCCCGGCGAGCCGGCCTAGCCAGCGGGCGAGCCAGGATTTGCGGCGGGGAGGGGGCATGGCCGATCCGCTGGCGGCCGCGAGGCGCTCGCGAGGGGAAAGCGGCGCCGGGGCGCGTGGGACATCGTGCCCGCTCATGATCTCCTGGCCTCTTAGCTGACGGTCCGCGCGGCGTGACCGGGGGAGGCGAGGTATGATTGCACGGCGCGGCTCATCGCGGCGGCCACGAGCGCGCGATGCGTCGCGGTGCGCAATGCCGCCTCATCCAGGGGGTTCGACATGAAGCCCATCTCCACCAGCACGCTCGGCACGTCCGCCGCGCGCAGGACCATGAAATGCGCATGGCGATCGGGGTTGGGCAAGAGGTTCGTGTCGTGGCCGAGGGAGCTGACCAAGGTGCGGGCGAGCTGGGCGGAGCCGGCGCGGGTTTCCTGGCGGACGAGGCTCGCGAGAATGTTAGCGATGGCCGGGGGCTGGTCGTGGAAGCTGGGGCCGCCGAAGCGGTCGGCGCTGTTCTCGCGTTGGGCGAGGGCGGCGGACTGGGCGTCCGATGCGGTGTCCGAGAGGGTGTACACGCTGGCGCCGCGGACGCCCGGGATGGGCAGGGCGTCGGCGTGGATGGAGACGAAGAGGGCGGCGGCGCGGCGCTGGGCGTGGCCGACGCGTTCGGCGAGGGGGATGAAGACGTCGCGGCTGCGGGTCATCTCAACGCGGCAGAGCTGGCTAGCGGCGAGCTGGCGGTGGACTTCGGTCGCGGCGGCGAAGGCGACGTGTTTCTCGTAGGTGCCGGAATAGCCGATGGCGCCGGGGTCCTTGCCGCCGTGGCCGGGGTCGAGCATCACGAGGGGCAGGGTGGGCGCTGGGCGGCGGAGCGTGGCGGGTTTGGCCAGGGCGGCCAGGGGCAGGGCTGCGCCGAGGAGGATCAATCCACGCCGGGTCGGATGTGCAGGCAGCATATCGATATTGTGGGGCTTTCCAGGGCCGTTTGCAGTGCTGGGGAGGGTGGCGGCTACGGAGGGCTTGCGATCGGGAGAGGAATGCGGCATCGTTGTCACAGTCCGGCCATGCATCGTCGGCGGCTTGCGGCGCTTTCGCAGCCTGGTCCCGTGCAGCTTATATCAGCGTTTGCCGGGCTGGGTTGTTCACGCCTGGCGCGTTCGGTGCAGGGTTGTCCGTGCGATTGCGCGGCGAGGACCGTAACCGCCGGGCTGCGTGCCCGCCTACAGGGGACTGCGAGCGCCATCGTGCCCGCCCGAAGCAAGTCCGGACTTTTCGCGCCCAGTGCTCCCCGCACGCGCCCCCCTTTGCCCACGCTATTCGGCTGCCGCGCTGCCATCGAGCACTGCGCGACCGCGGCCTATTGGAGATACGATGACCAAGCGCATGTTGATCGACGCAAGCCACGCGGAAGAGACCCGCGTGGTGCTGCTGGATGGTAGCCGGATCGAGGATTACGACATTGAATCAGCGGGACGGCAGCAGCTCAAGGGCAATATCTATCTCGCCCGCATCGTCCGCGTAGAGCCGAGCCTGCAGGCGGCGTTCGTCGAGTATGGCGGCGGGCGGCACGGTTTCCTGGCGTTTGGCGAGATCCATCCCGATTACTACCAGATCCCGGTGGCCGACCGGCAGCGGTTGATCGAGATGCAGGAGGCGGAGGCGGAGGAGGAGGCCGCGGCGGAGGACCGGGCGGCGCTGCAGGGCGAGGGGGCGGGTGGCCCGGCGCTGGACGGGACGGCGCAGGCGGCGATGTCGATGGGGGTGAGCGAGGAGGCGGTGCACGGGGAAGAGGAGCGGGCGGAGGAGGCATCCGGGCCGGTGCTGGACGGGACGGCGCAGGCGGCGATGTCGATGGGGGTGAGCGAGGAGGCGTTGGAGGGGGAGGCGCCGGGCTCCGATGAGGCGCCGGAAGCGTCCGAGCCGGTGGGTTTTGGGGAGGCAGAGCCGGTAACGGAGGAGCCGCCACCTGAGTTGTCGGAGGAGTCGCCACCTGAGTTGTCGGAAGAGTCGCCCCCTGAGGCGGTGGGCGGCGATCCCGAGGAGCCGCGGGACCGGCGGGCGACGCCGCGCTTCCTGCGGAACTACAAGATCCAGGAGGTGGTGCGCCGGCGGCAGATCATGCTGGTGCAGGTCGTGAAGGAGGAGCGTGGCAACAAGGGAGCGGCGCTGACGACGTATATCTCGTTGGCCGGGCGGTACAGCGTGCTGATGCCGAACTCGCCGCGGGGGGGCGGGATTTCGCGCAAGATCACGTCGGCGGCCGATCGTCGCCGGCTGAAGGAGGTGACGGCGGAGTTGGGGCTGCCGCGCGGCATGGGGCTGATCGTGCGGACCGCGGGGGCGAACCGGCCGAAGCCGGAGATCATCCGGGATTGCGAGTATCTGCTCAACACATGGGACCAGATCCGCGAGACGACGATGCGGTCGGTGGCGCCGGCGCTGATCTACGAGGAGGCGAGCCTCATCAAGCGGGCGATGCGCGACCTCTACTCGCGGGAGGTGGAGGAGGTGCAGGTCGACGGCGAGGCCGGGTGGCGCGCGGCGCGGGACTTCATGCGGATGCTGATGCCGGACGCGGCGCGCAAGGTGCAGCTCTGGCGGGATGCGCAGCCGTTATTCGCCAAGAACGGGATCGAGGCCCAACTGGATGCGATGCTGGCGCCGAACGTGCAGTTGCGGTCGGGCGGGTACATCGTGATCAACCAGACCGAGGCGCTGGTGGCGGTCGACGTGAACTCCGGGCGGAGCACGCGCGAGCGGGGCATTGAGGAGACGGCGCTGCGGACGAATCTGGAGGCGGCGGAGGAGGTGGCGCGGCAGTTGCGGCTGCGCGACCTGGCCGGGCTGGTGGTGATCGATTTCATCGACATGGAGAGCCGGCGGAACAACATCATGGTGGAGCGGCGGCTGAAGGAGGCGCTGCGGCACGACCGGGCGCGGATCCAGCTTGGCAGCATCAGCCATTTCGGGTTGCTGGAGATGAGCCGGCAGCGGTTGCGGCCGAGCTTGGCGGAGACGAATTTCGTGCCGTGCCCGGCGTGCGGGGGGCTTGGGCACGTGCGGAGCGCGGAGAGCAGTGCGGTGTATGCGCTGCGGGCGATCGAGGACGAGGGGGCGAAGCGGCGGTCGGCGGAGATCCTGGTGCACGTGGCGCCGGACGTGGCGCTTTATGTGCTGAACCATAAGCGGGCGCGGCTGACGGAGATCGAGGCGCGGTTTGCGATGGAGGTCAGTTTCCAGGCGGATGCGGCGCTGGTCGGCGCGCAGGTGCGGATCGAGAGGCTGCGGGGGCAGACGTCGCCCGAGGCGCCGGTGGTGGTGAGCGCGGAAGCGCTGGCCGAGATCGAGGAGGACGAGGAGGTGGCCGCGGCCGAAGTGGCGGCCGAGCCGGCGCCGGCCGAGGAGGCGGAGCCAGCGGCGGGAGCGGGCGGCGAGGATGGGCAGCCGCGCCGCAAGCGCCGTCGCCGGGGGCGGGGTCGTGGGCAGGCGGACGGCGAGGGCGACGAGGCTGGCGACGAGCCGCGGGGCGACGAGGCCGGCGCGGAGGCGGCGGCGGAGGCACCGGAGACGGGCGTTGCCGAGGCGGCGGATGTCGCCGAGGGCGGGGAGCCGCCGGTTGCGGGCGAGAGCCTGGAGGAAGCGGCAGCGCGCAAGCGGCGGGGGCGGCGCGGGGGGCGCAGGCGGCGGCGGGAGGGCGGCGAGGCAGTGGCGGCGCCGGGGGAGGCGGAGGCGGCGCCGAAGCCGGTCGAGCCGCCGCGGCCGGCCTATACGGGACCTACGCCGGCCAACCCGTTTGGAAACAATGCGTTCGATATCTTCGACGTGATGGACCAGGCCGAAGAGCAACGCGCGCTGGCGCCGCTCCGGCCGGTTCCGGAGCCGCCCGGCGCCGCCGTCGTGCCGGACGCGGCGGGGGCGAGCCCAGAGTTGCCGGCGCAGTACGCGACGGCTGAGGCGGATGCGCCGGAGGACATCGCCATCCCGGAGCCGCCGGCCGCCGAGCCGGAATCTGCCCCGGTGCCGGCGCCTGTGCTGGTCGGCGCCGGCGAGGCTCCCGCGGCGCCCAAGCGGGGGTGGTGGCGGCGCTAGTCAAAACGGACAGGGAGGATTATTCCGCGAGGTGGAAGTCGAACTCCCCGTCTGTGCTCTGCCATTGCTGGACGGTCAGGACTTGGGCGCCGGCCTTGCTTTCGTGCGGGCCGTGCACCTGGCCGGCGGCGTGGGTGAGGAAGGCGCCGGGGCCGTAGTCCTGGCCGGCGTCGGTGAGGTCGCCGGATAGGACGTAGTGCATCTCCGCGCCTTTATCGTGGCGGTGGGCGGGGATGCGGCCGCCGGGGGGCAGGTGGACGATGGTGGTGACGACGCCCCTGGCGGCGTCCTCGTTGAGAATCTGGATGCGGAAGGCGCCGGTGGCGCCGGGGATCTCGAAGGGGGTCGGCGCGACTGTGCCGGCGGCGAGGGCGAGCGACTCGGTCATCTCGATCTTTCCTATTTTAAGTGGCTACAAAACGCTTTGGTAGCGCTCACATGCACAGAAAACTTGCATCACGATGTCGCTAAAGTATGATGTTTCGCGCATACGTCACCTATGGCGGCTGAACGCCTCGCCCGTGAGGCGGTGCTGCACGGGGATGGGAGGATCAAAATGGGAAATAATTGGTTGCGCGTGGCGGGTGCTGCGTTGGCGACCTGCTTCGGGGTGGGGACCGCGCATGCGTCGGGGTTTGGCTTGCGCGAGAGCAGCGCCGACACGCTTGGCAACGCGTTCGCCGGGCAGACGGCGAAGGCGTATGACGCGGGCAGCGCGTGGACCAACCCGGCGGGGATGGTGCGGCTGAACTGGAACGAGATCGACGGGGCGCTCAACTACATCGACCCGCATGCGACTTTCCGGGGGCAGAACTTCCAAGGCGGGGTGCCGACGACGGGCGTGCCCGGGAGCAACGCGGTCCAGAGTGCGGCGACGGCGGGGACGTTCTCGGTGTGGAGCTATTCGCCGAACCTGAAGTTCGGGCTCGCGGTGACTTCGCCGTTCGGCGAGCGGGTGTCGTATCCCGGTAATTTCGTGGGGCGCTACCAGGGGCTTACGTCGAGCATCACGGATGTGGAGGCGACGCTTAGCGCGGCGATCAAGATCAACAACCAGCTCAGCATCGGCGCCGGGCCGGTGATCGATTTCTTTCATGCACGGCTTACGCAGGCGATCAGCCTGGGGCCGCTCAGCGCGGTGACGGGCGATCCGGTGGGCGATCTGAGCGGGAACGACACGGCGGTGGGGTTCGTCGCGAGCGGGCTTTACCAGGTGAGCCCGGCGCTGCGGTTCGGGCTCGTGTACCGGTCGCGAATCCACCACAGCATCTCGGGCGACCAGAGCATCTACCTGCCGCCGAAGGTTGCGGCGATCGGGCCGATCGCGAATCTGCTGTCGATCGGGAACTCGCAGGCACGGTCCGAGATCACGCTGCCGGACAACATCACGGGGGGCGTGTATTACGACGTGACGCCGCGGCTGGCGGTGATGGCGGATGTGCAATGGACGCATTGGTCGCTGTTCAAGCAGTTGACGATCGTGCCGGCCAATGGCGGGCCGATCACGTCCACGCCGGAGAACTGGCGCAATACGTGGTTCGGGTCGGTAGGCGCGTCGTACCGGCTGACCGAGAAGCTGATGCTGCAGGGGGGCGTCGGGTACGACCAGTCGCCGACGACGGACAGCAACCGGACGACGCGGATCCCGGATTACAGCCGGTTCCTGGTCGGGATTGGGGTGACGTATGCCGTGCTGCCGAACGTGAACGTGCAGGCGGCGTATCTGCGGCTGATCGATGGCAACGTGAACATCAACAACTCGGCGTCGCCGGGGGCGGGGACGATCGTCGGCCGGTACCATGACGAGGCGAACAGCGCGAGCCTGGGCGTGGCCGTGAAGTTCTGACGCGCTAGATGGGCAGTATCCCGGTCAGCTCGGTGCAAGCGCTGCTGGACCACGCCGTCCAGCATTACGCAAGGCGGCCGGCAATGAATTTCATGGGCCGGCGCTGGAGCTATGCGCAGTTCGGCGATTTGGCGGACCGGGCGGCGCGGGGCTTGCAGGACCTTGGGCTGGCGCGGGGGGACCGGGTCGGGCTGTGCCTGCCGAACATGCCGTATTTCATGGTGCTGTACTATGCCGTGCTCAAGGCGGGCGGGATCGTGGTCAACTACAACCCGCTCTATGTGGAGCGCGAGTTGCTGGGGCAGATGCGGGATTCCGGGACGCGGTTCATGGCGGTGCCGGATTTGGCGGCGATTTACGGGAAGGTTGCGGCGGTGGCAGGGGATGCCGGGCTCGAGCGCATCCTGATGTGCCCGATGGCGGGAGTGCTGCCGCCGGTGAAGGCTGTCTTGTGGCGGACCATGAAGCGGCGCGAGACTGCGCGGGCGCCCGGCGATGGGATGCACGTGCCGTTTGCGCGGCTGGTGGCGCGGCGGGCGGCGCCGGACCCGGTGACGGTCGATCCGGCGCGCGACGTGGCCGTGCTGCAATATACGGGGGGTACGACGGGGACGCCGAAGGGCGCGATGCTGACCCATGCGAACCTGACCGCGAATAGCCGGCAGGTGGCGGCGCATATGTCGGGGCTGGCGCCGGGGGGCGAGCGGGTGCTGGCGGTGCTGCCGCTGTTCCACGTGTTCGCGATGACGAGCGTGATGAATTTCGGGGTGGAGCTGGGGGCCGAGATCATCCTGCAGCCGCGGTTCGTGGTGGGCGACGTGATGCGGGCGATCGAGCGGCAGCGGGTGACGATCTTCCCGGCGGTGCCGACGATCTATGGGGCGGTGAACAAGGCGGCGGAGAGCGGCAAGCACGACCTGACCAGCGTTAAGGTGTGCGTTTCCGGGGGTGCGCCGCTGCCGGGCGAAATCCGGGAGCGGTTCGTGGCGATCACGGGGTGCAAGCTGGTGGAAGGGTATGGGCTGACCGAGGCGTCGCCGTCGGTGGCGTGCAACCCGCCGGATGGGGTGATCCGGCCGGGTACGGTGGGGATCCCGATGCGCGACACCGAGATCGAAATCCGTGACCCGGTGGCGCCGCACCGGGTGCTGCCGCAGGGCGAGCGCGGCGAGGTGTGCGTGCGCGGGCCGCAGGTGATGGCGGGGTATTGGCAGCGGCCGGCGGAGACCGCGGCGGCCTTCGTGGAGGGAGCGTTGCGGACGGGGGATATCGGGGTGATCGACGAGGCCGGGTACCTCTCGATCACCGACCGGATCAAGGACGTCATCCTCTGCGGGGGGTACAACGTCTATCCGCGGGTGCTGGAGGAGGCGCTGTATGCGCATTCGGCGGTGGCCGAAGCGGTGGTGATCGGCGTGCCGGACGAGTATCGCGGGCAGCGTCCGAAGGCGTTCGTGACGTTGCGGGAGGGTGCGACGGCGACGCCCGAGGCGCTGCTGGAGCATTTGGCGGGGTATGTGAGCAAGATCGAGATGCCGCGCGAGGTGGAGATCCGGACCTCGCTGCCGAAGACGGTGATCGGCAAGCTGAGCAAGAAGGAGCTGGTGGAGGAGGAGACGAGCCGGGGGTGAGAGCCCCTTTCGTAACGCTGTCACCGCGGCCGTCTGACGCGGTTGTCCTGTGCTCCGGTGCTCGAAAAACCACGACAGCCGACTCGCTGCAGCGCATTTCAAAACGGCCTCTGAGAGATTTCACGAAATCGTGAGAGGTCACATACATCTGCACTCTTTAGGTTTGCGTATCCGGATTCGAGGTACAACCTCAGATTGCTGGATTAACAAGTACGGAGGAAACGTAATGATTTATACCCGGCGTTCGGCCTGGCTCAGCATGATGGCTGTCGCGGTGCTTGCTGGTTGCGCCCAACCTATGGCGACGAGCAGCACCGCTCCTGCCGCTCCGGCGGGGACCACGATGGTTGGCGGCGCGGCCATGTACCCGACCAAGAACATCATCGAGAATGCGGTTAACTCGAAGGACCACACGACTTTGGTGGCGGCGGTCAAGGCGGCTGGGCTGGTGGATACGCTGGAAGGGCCGGGGCCGTTCACGGTGTTCGCGCCGACCAATGCGGCGTTTGCGGCGCTGCCGGCGGGGACGGTGGACACGCTACTGAAGCCGGAGAACAAGGCGAAGCTGACGGCGGTGCTGACGTATCACGTCGTGCCGGGCCGGCTGACGACGGCCGACCTGAACAAGCTGATGGCGGCCAATGGCGGGCGCGCGGTGCTTACGACGGTCAATGGCGGGACGATCACGGTGATCCGCGACGCGATGGGGACGCTGCAGGTGGTGGACTCGAAGGGGCGGCCGGCGGTGATTACGGTGCCGGACGTGATCCAGTCGAATGGCGTGATCCAGGTGATCAACAGCGTGCTGCTGCCGCCGGGCGGCTGAGCGCGTAGGGCGGGCGGTTCCAGGCGACTGGAGCCGCCATGCGCCTAGGAAACTGCTTTAGTCTCCGTGCACGAGGTCGATGTCGGCGAAGCGGGTGAATTCGCCTTCGAAGAGTAGGTCGATCTTGCCGGTTGGGCCGTGGCGCTGCTTTTCGATCAGCACTTCGGCCTTGTTGTGGACCAGCTCCATGTCGCGCTGCCATTTGTCGAGGGCGGATTGGAATTTGTCCTCGGTCTCGAAGGCCATCTGCTTGGGGGCGCGCTGCTGGAGGTAATATTCGTCGCGGTAGATGAAGAGCACCATGTCGGCGTCCTGCTCGATGGTGCCGCTCTCGCGGAGGTCGCTGAGTTGGGGGCGCTTGTCCTCGCGGCTTTCGACGGCGCGGGAGAGCTGGGAGAGGGCGAGGACGGGGACGGCGAGTTCCTTGGCGATCGCCTTCAGGCCTTGGGTGATCTGGCTTATTTCCAGGACGCGGTTTTCGGGGCGCGTGCCCATCGCGGGGCGCATGAGCTGGAGGTAGTCCACGACGACGAGGTTGAGGCCCTTGGTGCGCTTGAGGCGGCGGCAGCGGGTGCGCAGCGCGGACATGGTGAGGGCGGGGGTGTCGTCGATATGGAGCGGGAGGTTGGCGAGTTCCTGGGTGACTTGGACGAAGCGGTCGAAGTCGCGGCTGCCGATCTCGCCGCGGCGGATGCGGTCGGCGGAGACGCGGGCTTCCTCGGCGAGGAGGCGGGTGGCGAGCTGCTCGGCGCTCATTTCTAGGGAAAAGATGGCGACGGAGCCTTTGGGGAGGGCGTTGGGGTCGGTTTGCCGGGCTTCGGCGAGGAGGGAGCGGGCGGCGCCGAAGGCGATCTTGGTGGCCAGCGCGCTCTTGCCCATGCCGGGGCGGCCGGCGAGGACCATGAGGTCGGAGGGGTGCATGCCGCCGGTTTTCTTGTCGAGGTCGCGGAGGCCGGTGCTGAGGCCGCTCACGTGGCCGGAGCGGCGGAAGGCGCGTTCGGCGCCGAGGATGGCTTCGGTGAGGGCTTTTTCGAAGGTGACGAAGCCGCCGTTGGAGCCGCCTTCGGTGGCGAGCTTGAAGAGTTCGCTTTCGGCGAGCTCGATCTGGCCGCGGCCGTCGAGTTCGGGTTCGGCGCCGAAGGCGTTGTTCACGACCTGCTCGCCGACGTCGATCAACTGGCGCCGGAGCCAGGCGTCGTGGATGGAGCGGCCGTATTCGCCGGCGTTGATGATGCCGACCATGGAGGTCAGGAGTTCGGCGAGGTAGGGGGTGCCGCCGACTTCGTCGAGCGCGCCGTTATGCTCGAACTCGGCTTTCAGGGTGATGGCGTCGGCGAGCTGGCCCGCTTCGACCCGGCGGGCGATGGCCTGGAAGATGCGGCCGTGGACCGGGTCCGAGAAATGCTCGGGGGCGAGGAAGTCGCTGACCCGCTCGTAGGCGCGGTTGTTGGCAAGGAGGGCGCCGAGCAGCGCCATCTCGGCGGCGTCGTTGCGGGGGGGGAGGCGCTGGGAGAGGCCGAGGAGCGGGGGGTCGATGCTGTTCATGCGAGGGGAGATTAGCGCATCCCGGCCCATTCCGGCATAGGCGAGCCTGTGGATGGCTGTGGATTAGGGGGATGAAACAGCGCGGCGCTCGGTGTCCAGCATGTAGTCGCGGGTGAGGGGGACCTGGGCCTCGGGCTGGGCGAGCTGGAGCTGCCAGACCATGTGGCCTTCGTGGCGGAAAGCGAGCTCGGAGCCGGCGAGGTAGAACTCGAACATGCGGTAGAAGCGTTCGTCGTAGAGGGCGACGATCTCGTCCTGGTGGGCTTCGACGTTGGCGCGCCAGCGGCGGAGCGTCTCGGCGTAGTGGAGGCGCAGGATCTCGATGTCGGTGGCGATCAGGCCGGATTGCTCGACGGCGGGGAGGACCTCGCTGAGGGCGGGGGAGTAGCCGCCGGGGAAGATGTATTTACGGAACCAGGCGTTGGTCGCGGCGGGGCCTTTGCTGCGGCCGATGGCGTGGATGAGGGCGACGCCGTCGGGTTCGAGGCAGCGGCTCAGGGTGCGGAAGAAGGTGCGGTAGTGGACGACGCCGACATGCTCGAACATGCCGACGGAGACGACGCGGTCGAAGCGCTCGGTGATGGAGCGGTAGTCGAGCAGCTCGAATCGGACGCGGTCGGTGAGGCCGGCTTCGTCGGCGCGGGCGCGGGCGCGGGCGAGCTGCTCGGAGGAGAGGGTGATGCCGAGGACGCGGGCGCCGTAGTCGTGGGCGAGGGTGAGGGCCATGCCGCCCCAGCCGCAGCCGATGTCGAGCACGCGCAGGCCGGGGCGGTCGAGCAGGAGTTTGGAGGCGATGTGGCGCTTCTTGGCGGCCTGGGCGGCGTCGAGGGTTTCGTCGCCGTGGGGGAAGTAGGCGCAGGAGTATTGCCAGTCGCGGTCGAGGAAGAGGGCGTAGAGCTGGTTGTTGAGGTCGTAGTGGTGGGCGACGTTGCGGCGGGCGCGTTGGGCCGGGTTGAACTGGGTGATACTGCGCACGAAGACGGCGAGCTGGGCGCGGATGGCGAAGGCGGGGTGGGCGGCCCCGGACAATTCGGAGTTGAGCATCAGGACGTCGAGCACGTCGTAGAGGTCGCAGCCGTCGGGGGTGATGCCGCCGGCCATGTAGGCTTCGCCGAATGCGAGGGCGGGGTTGGTGATGATGCGGCGCAGGGTCTTGCGGTCGCGGATCAGCAGGGCTGCGTTGGGACCGGGTTGCCCGGAGTAGGTGCGGATTTCGCCGTTGGGGTAGGTGATCCTGAGCGAGCCGATTGCGACGAGACGCTTCAGAATGCGGTCGAGCAGGGCCTGCACCATAACCTCGCAGCGAAGTGGGAGGGCAGGTGTGGCAGAGTTTTAGACTGGGCGTCAAAGCACGTAGGACGGAGCGGGGCTGGGCCGGCCCCGTCCTGACGCGAAACTATGCGGCGGCGGGCTCGGCGCCGGGCTCGAACGGCGATTCGGCGTCGGCATCGGCATCGGCATCGGCGTCGTCGGGGTCGCGGCCGACCTGCTCGCCGCGGGCCTGCTTCGCGGCTTCCTCGACGCTGCGGGCGACGTTCACGGTGACGGGCAGGACCACCTCGGGGTGGAGGGTGACGCGGATGCGGGTGAGCCCGATGGTCTTGATCGGGGCGTCGAGCACGACTTGCTGACGGGTGATGGAGAGGCCGGCTTCGGTGCAGACCTCGGCGATGTCGCGTGCGGAGACGGAACCGTAGAGGCTACCGGATTCGCCGGCTTGGCGGATGATGGTGACGGAGAGGCCGCCGACGCGCTCGGCGACGCGCTCGGCCTCGTCGCGGCGCTTGATGTTCTGCGCCTCGAGCTGGACGCGCTCGGTCTCGAAGCGTTCGAGGTTGCCTTTGGTGGCGCGGATCGCCTTTTTTTGCGGCAGCAGGAAGTTGCGGGCGTAACCGGGCTTCACGCGGACGCGCTCGCCCATCTGGCCGAGCTTTTCGACGCGCTGGAGCAGAATCAATTCGATAGCCATCGCCGCTCTCCTAGTTCACGACGTAGGGCAGGAGGGCGAGGAAGCGCGCGCGCTTGATGGCGCGGGCCAGCTCGCGCTGCTTCTTGGCGGAGACGGCGGTGATGCGGGAGGGCACGATCTTGCCGCGCTCGCTGAGGAAGCGGGACAGGAGGCGCACGTCCTTGTAGTCGATCTTGGGGGCGTTCGGGCCGCTGAAGGGGCAGCTCTTGCGGCGGCGGTTGAAGGGGCGGCGGGCGCCGACGGCGGAGCGCCGGGCGGCGGGGTTCACGTCCTCTTGGGTGTCGGACATCGCTGGCTACTCCTCGGCGCCCAGGTCGGGGCCTAGCTCGAGTTCGGGTTCGGTGCGGGCGCGGAACTCCTCGCGGTCGTCGAAGCCGCGCTTGCGGCCGCTGTCGAAGCGCCCGGCGGGCTTGGGGCCGCGGAAGCCACGGTCGCGGTCCTCGCCTTTGCGCGCGAGGATGGCGCTGGGCGCCTCGTCGATGGCCTCGACGCGGATGGTCTGGAAGCGCAGGACGTCCTCGTTGAGGCGGAGCAGGCGCTCCATCTCGTGGATGCTCGCGGGGGGCGCGTCGAGGCCGAGGAGCATGTAGTGGCCCTTACGGTTCTTGTTGACGCGGTAGGCGAGGGTGCGCAGGCCCCAGTATTCGCGCTTGGGGACTGTGCCGCCATCGGCCTCGAGCTGGGCGGCGATGGTGTCGGCGACGGCCTCGACCTGCTGTTGCGTGACTTCGTTGCGCGCGATGAGCACGCATTCGTATAGCGGCATGTGGGCTCCCTATGGCTGAGGTCGGCCTGCGGCGGAATGCCGGACAGGCATAGCCGGGCGCGATGCCACGCACCCGGCAGGGGAGGGCGGGTTATACTCGGGTTGGGTGGGGATGCAAGGGGAGTGCCGCGGTGGTACAGGGGAATCGCATATGGAGCTTGCGCGGCTCGGCATAGATGGATTCTGAAGCTCTCTCCTTTGTGGGAGAGCACGGATGGGTCGGTTTGGTGTTTGCTTCGGCGCGATGGAAGACCCGCGCGCTGCCAACGCCCGTCACGATTTGGCTGAGGTTTTGTTCATCGCGGTCGCTGCCTGCGTCTGCGGGGCGGAGAGTTGCGTGGACATGGCCGAGTTCGGGCTCGCCAAGGAGACGTTGTTCAGGCAGGTGCTCCGGCTCGAG
>JAABUX010005382.1_pt1 | contig 15750 bp, 26 predicted proteins | sample 5561851 | NCBI WGS metagenome assembly JAABUX01 (sample SAMN10711883, study PRJNA513361) | rock metagenome | isolation source: Antarctica rocks | place: Antarctica: Victoria Land, Richard Nunatak red sandstone | collected 2016-01-03 | reverse complement strand
AAGTGGGTAGGTCACACGGCCCGCCAGGTTGCAGTTATGGACCAGACTCAAATCAATCTTCACGGCACATCACCGGGCTACTCTCGCTCTTGCGACATGCTGCAGCAGTCGCCGGCGCCGCATGGGTGCCCACTCATCCGGCGCCGGCTACAGGGCTGCAGGACTGGCTGCTGGGACGGGACTGCGCCACTGGTTGCGTGACTAGCGCTGAAACAGCCCGCAGGCGCTTATGAAGCGGCAGCGGCGGCGACCTTGATGACGTCCCGGAACTTGGGCTGCGTCGCGTCGTAGCGGGACATCAGGTAGGCGCCGGACGTAATGGGCGGGTACGCCGGCTCCTCGTCCGGCGGGCAGCAGGAGGGCAGGTCCCGCGGGTCGATCACAACCTGCATGTAGCATTTAAACCCAATTGGCGCACATTCCGACAACCGGACTGTTGTCTCATGTCCGTCGAGATCCCGTATGGTGGGAAGAAGAACTTCGCATTGGATCGCGCGGCAGGGTTACGTGGATGTGAGGGTCAGCATGGACAGGGGAGGCACGATGCGCACGTCAAAGTCCGGCTCGAAAAATGCTGCGGTCGAGTAGCGTTCCTTGCCCGATGTGGACACCACCTGCCCGCGGTCGGCACAAGCAGTGAGGAGCCCGTTCGCAGCAGCACATGATGCAGCCCAAGATTCATGACGTGCAATGAAACCAGCGCAACCAACCTCAACAAGCAGACAATAGGCCTATGGACTGTCAACCAAGTGGGACGTTGGTGGGGCGAGGAGACAGAGGTCAGGGTGCAGGCACTCCGTGGAGAAACAAGGCTCTGCTCATGTTCTGCAGCGGTTATATCAAGAATATTGTACGACGCATTGATCGGAATACAAAAGCCATGATGACGCTGCAGTGAGCTGTGGCGCGCACCCGGTGCTGCGTGCTCTTGAACTTGCCGCTGGTCCAGCGCTCCAGCATGTCGCCCAGGTTGACAATGACGGTGCCCGGGATGGGCGGCACGTCGATCCAGGCGCCGCCCTTCAGGATCTGCAGCCCGGGGGTCCCGTCCGTGACTGCAAGCAAGCGGACAAGGGCCTTGTCAGCACACGCGGTTCGTCGGATGACGACACTGGCATCACGACCACGGGGTGTGGCAAGCCTTGTCAGCCAGCGGAGACTGATTGCGTACAATGGGACGGAGGGTAGTGCAGAGGAGAAACACGCACCTAGCAGTGTCAGCACGCCGTAGTCGCTGTGCGCCCCGCAGCCCATGACGCCCTGTTCAGATGCAAGACAGCGACGTTAGGCCTCTGAGCTACAGCCGCACGATACTGACTCGGCGAATCACGCACACTCTGGAGTGCCAAACAAGCTGCATCAGGCTCATGGGAATTTTGACAAAGTTCAGCTTGAGCTCAAACTCAGGAAATCCGCTTCGCAGCGAAATGCCGACAGCCCCTCACCTCGTCCGGCCGGGACAGGGCGGCGCTGTAGTGCAGCGGCCGCAGGTTGAGCAGTGGCTTCTTGTAGCGCTCGGCGAACCAGTCTGGCGGGAGGTCTAGTGCCATCGCCATCAGCCTGAATATGTAACACTAGAACCTGAAAACAAATAGCACTTAAAAACCAATATACCATGACAAAATCAAGGATTCTGGAACAAATATATCTTCCAGCTTTTTCATCGCGATATTTCTGCTGTCAGGTCAAAACAGCGGAACAATCGTCTGACAGCAATTACAGTCCGAGGTCAACGAGAAGATGCCAGCAGAAGCGCACCGCAGCGTGCGCAGGCCCAGCGCCAGGACGCCATCGAAGTACTGGGACATGACCGGCCGGAACTCCGGCAGCCGCGCCTGTGCATCATCAGGGAATGCAATGCTGAGGTCGGGGTCGAGGACACGGTGAGGGTCAGCAGAGACGGCTTTTGACGACGTGATGCAGCAAGCGGTTGCGGCTACAAGGGGCGCGTCAAGCGTCGGCAGCTGTACACACGCGCAGTCTGAACTGCGAGTGGGTCGGGACGGGCCTTTGTCCGTCTTGCACGCCTAGCTAGGCAGCGTACGATCCGATGCGCGCGTCATGGTGAATGGCCGGCTGCGGTGATTGAGCCAGAACCCCACATTTGCCCTGGACTCCAGACAGACCGCGGGCACAAGCGCGCACCGCATCGGGCCACTGGTTGGGGCCGTGCAGGGGCCGGGTCCGGGCCTCCTCGCTGTCCTCCGGGACCTCGCGCCCGAAGTAGAGTCCCTCCTTGTTGTCCGGCTCCGTCTGCTTCTCCGGGTCCAGCGTCTCGTAGGTGTAAGATGTGTACCCCCTATATTAAACCAATATTCTCTATGACAGTGAAGCTTCCCAAAGATATTATCTGTTAGCTTTTGCTAAATGCAACTCTGCTGAATTTAGCCTGTACTAAGAGCGCCATCATGCGGGATCAGCAGAGCAGGTGGCACAGCAGCATGACGGGATGCACAGCCGCGGACATGCAGTGCCTCAGCGAGCCGTCGCAGATGAAGGCGCTGGTAACGTGCAAGCGCCACTGCTGCCGTGAGACCACATTGACACCCTGGTGTCGCAGATAATGCGGCGACACGGCAATGGGCGTCCCCCGCTGTACGCGGATGTCTGGAGCACAAGGACGCCGCCGAAACGAGACCTGTGCTTCGGAGGCGGTTAAGACCAGGTGCCGGTGCTGCACCTGTGGAAGCGGGTGTTCTCGATGTCGATCTCATGTTTGAACTGCAGCGGCTGCGAGAAGAACTCCTTGCTCTGCTGGAACTGCTGCTGGACGAGGTCCTCCAGCCCGTGATGCCTCACTGCGCCAGCCAGGGCGACGCCTCGGTGAGATGGCCAGCCCAACGGACATACGTCATATCAGATGAGGGGGAAGGGAAGGGCGGTCAGGAGAGCTAGGCGCACGGTAGAAGAAGCCGGTCGACTCGCATGCCTCCTTCAAGATATCGGCGGCCTCAGATTCCGGAAGCCTCATGTCGAGGATGGGCACGGCCTGAGCTCACATGCACGACAGCAGTGAGCATCACAGCATGCCGCCGTCGGCGCTGCACGAAGCCCACCAAGCCACGCACCGGCTCTGGAGAGGCCTTCATGATTGTACACGTCTTCAGTAAGCAGTTCCGAGACTTGCGGATCGGCGTGGCCGTGCCGGGATGTCAGGTCTCACCAACGCGACATCCACTATGGCGGGCAGGATGACTGCTTAACGTGAGCTGTCATTTGCGAGTCACGTGAGGGGTGTGTTGAGACGGGTTTCGGGCTAGCAGCCTGAACCTCACTACAACTGGTTTCTGCAGCGGATCGATCAACGGATAGCATGGTCGCCCATGTCACGGGGATCACCGATGAGGTTTGCGTCCGTCTGCCGTGGTCAGGGATGTTGTGGCGTGTGTTCATTTCTACACTCATGCTGTTCACTTCTCCTGAACCCCCTCAGGGTACTCTGATCACCGGGCGGACAGGTGGTCTGACTTGCGAAAGATCCACAGCGCGGGTTCTCTGCGGCAGGGCCGTGAGTGTCTCTGTGGGAACCAGACTGCATCCAAACGGCCCTGCCCATGTGCAGGTGCCAACCATCGACATGGCTTGGCCCGAGGAGCGCTGCGCGGAGGTCATGAAGGCCGCATGCCTGCGGACGGGGTTCTTCTACGGTGAGAGGCCAGGGCTTGCAGCTCTGTTGCCCCTTTGAACGTCGCGGGAAGTCCTACACATGCTTTGCCTCAACAGCACAGGAACGGCAAGCCAACCGCGCGCACCTCGCAGGAAGTGACATATGCTGACTGACACATGCATGCTGGGCGCAGTGACGAACCACGGCTTGGAAGAGCTGGAGCAGCAGATGTTCGAGCAGAGCCGGAATTTCTTCGCGCTGCCGGACGCGGCCAAGCTGGAGATCAAGATGAATGATAATCTAAGGTGCTGCTCTGGGCATTTGCGTCCATGCTGATCAGTGCTGCAGACTTGGGACGAGTGGTCAACGGCCAACGACACAGTCGTCCGGCCTGATGCGCTTTGCGTCAGCAGCAGCCATGTGTGAGGCTTTTGTTTCTCTGCACAATGTCATTTACAGCACAGACCGCAAGGCGGGGACGAGCTTAAGTCTCGGCTGCAAAGTGTGATCAGTGTCGTCGACATGGGACAGCGGTTTTCGCTTGATTCAGCATTTTTGAGTCGTGCTCTGACGTGGCATTCCTCCGTGCAGGGGCTTCACACCAATGGCGAACGAGACCCTCGACCCGGGCAACCAGAGCGAGGGTGATACGAAGGTTGGTGATCTTTCACTTCCTTACTGTGATGTCAAGCGCTTACTAACTGTGATAGCTATCACTCATTGAAAAAATGTTGAAGGAGGGGATCTACATCGGGCTGGAAGTCGCGGCGGACAGCGAGGACGCGAAACTGCCTCTGCACGGCCCCAACCAGTGGCCCCGCGAGGTGCCGCTCTTGATTACACGCAATATTGACCCTAGCCCTAACCTGGACCTTAGCCCTAACCCTCACCTTAACCTTGCCAGCAACCGTGATTTCTAACATTGACCCTGACCCTGACCTCAACCCTCATGTTGATCCTATTCGCACAGCTGTTGTGCTGACCCTTCAGTTGCCCCCACATGCCCTACCCAAAGGATACATATCATGTGTCTTGCTGCTACGGGAGTATCGGGCCGAGGCAGGTTCATTTACAACTGCGGAAGTTGCGAAGCACATAGCAGCGCAATGTGGTTTACACCTGCGGACTGAATAAGGGCTTGCTCGTCAACTGGGCTGGAGAGGTTGCGAAGAAGCTGCCGAATCACACACATGCGAAAAAGATGCAGCGCCGGTGCCTGCGCAGGAACTGGCTCCCGAGTTCCGCTCGGTGATGTCCGAGTACTACGATGCGCTCGACGCGCTGGGCATGCGGCTGCTGCGCCTGCTGGGGATGACGCTCAACCTGCCCGAAGGCTTCTTCACTGACCGCTTCGGCGAGAAATACTTGGGCACGCTGCGGCCGATCCACTACAGCGGCCGCGTTTCCAAGCCGCACGACGTGTGTTGCCGATGGCCCTTCCTCCTTTCACCTTGTCTATTTCGTCATGATTAAACTACACAGAACTCCTGAATACAATGTATCCTAAGTGCAGGCGACCACTCGCACCTTTTCATGAGCTGCACGGGTTTCCTCAGCATACCTAGCACACGAAGGCATGCCTGCCTGTGTAGCCGCTCTGGCACGCAGGCCTTTTCCGGCCGCACACGTTCCGCATGTGCAAAACCCTGACCCAGCACACAAGACTGCCATTATTGTGCAGGCTGAGCATGCTTGCGTGGCTCTGCTGCTCTGCAGCTGAGTACATCGTGCTGCGCAGTTTCGAGTCACCCTCATCTTCACCCTGAGTCTACCCTTGCCCTACCCCTGAAACCAGTCCAAACCCTAGCCTTGTTCCTTCTCAAACCCTGACCCTGCCGCTGACCCTGACCCTAATGTGCGCAGGGCGTGTACGGGTGCGGCGCCCACTCGGACTACGGGGTGATCACGCTCCTCGCCCAGGATGACACAGGTGCGCACGCTGTATTGGTAAAAAAGGTTAAAAAGCCTTAGAATAAATTTTTGTTGTTTTCAAATGCTTTATTAGTAATTAGAATTAGGTTTTATTTTGGCTAAATATATATTATATCACCTTTTGATTTCGTTATATAAAGGAGGAATGGCTGAGTGGCTTAAGGCAGCAACTCGCTTTGATTGTCACTGTTCTGATACGTACATGCTCACCGCCACTTTGTTGCTCTTCCTGGTCGATGTGGCGCCGTGAGCCTCCTCAAGAAGCACCTGGCCTGAGCCCAATATGCCGTGCGACGCCGTCGCCAGCTCTGCAGAAATACTTGGGTAGATGCAACGGCGGTGGACTGCGCGCAGGCGGGCTGCAGATCCTGACCAAGGACCAGAAGTGGATGGACGTGCCGCCGAAAGCTGGCACGATGATCGTCAACCTGGGCGACAAGCTGGAGCGTTGGACCAACCTGCACTACAAGTCGACCAAGCATCGGGTCAGTCGTGCCGATCTCATACCTGTGCATCAACCTACCACGCATGCAGCACCGCTGACGCCCAACCGCTTTAGTGGGACCTTTAGTGAGATAGCACTTGAAGCCATAACCAACAGGACGTGTGCACAAGCTGCGGCGCGCACATGGCGGACACTGCAGCTGACCCGGTGACAACTCCTTCTTCAACTGTTTGGCAAACGTTCATCAACGCACCCCAACTCGTTCGCGTGCGCTTGAATGACAATTGGATGTGCTTGCTCATGCAACCCGCAGGTCATCACACGGACGCCAAAGGAGCGCTACTCGTGCGCCTTCTTCATGGACCCGGGCTTCGACACGGTTGTGGACGCGCAGGACCTGCTGCCCTTCTTCGCGCCCGGCGAGGCGCCCGTCTTCCCTCCCATTACCTCCGGCGACTACCTGATGATGAAGTACAAGAACACGCACGACGGCTTCGTGCCGGCGTACGGCACTGAGGTTCCCACCCAGTAAAAGTTCGTTTCGAGGCATGCATCAACCAGCCCATGAAAGATATATACCATATGTAGCAAATATACCGTGTACTGCCCTTGGGCACCCACGAAGCATGTATGTGGAGCCTGACGCAACGAGTGGTTGCTAACGGCAGAAGGATCAAATCCGTGTCGATGGGCAGTTGATATAGCACTGATGCCGTGGTTTGTGATGTCCATCTGCGTTGTCTGCAATGTTTATCAGTGCGTATTTCTAAGGGGCTTCGTGACTGCGGTTAAGTACATTGCTTTGATGCAGCTTTTTGACAATGTACGCTATGTATGCTCCGCATCGCTAGTCAAAATTTGCTGGAGCATGGCGTCGACAGTATGGCAGTCTGGATGTATTTGCTGTCAGCAAACCCGAGCATCTGTAAGATCAACTATGCCACACAGCTCACTCATCGTCTGACGCTCGTTGCGGCGTCGGTGATCGTCGGGAGGGTCGCTGCCTGCGATTACAGCAACCGAAACTGTCAAAGGCTCCGCATCTGTGTCCACGATGGGTTTTGCCGCGCACACTCATCACTACGCTTGCTGTATCATGATGGATGCCGCTTAGAAGGGCCTGCATTCATTGTTATGCTGTGGGCGCAGGAACCTAGCAATGGAAACATCCTGTGTGGGGCAGCCATGACTGCCCGCCACGAGCTGCACCATTGTCGAACATGTATATGGCGTAATTGTGATTTGCCGCAAGTGCTCTCACCGCTGCGGTGATCTGGAGGCGCTGCGGCGGGCATACGGAGACCGCTCCCTCGCCCGCCTGTCGGACCGCCTGGCATCGGCATCACGGTACCGCGGCGGGGAGCGCGACGGCGAGCGGCGGCGTCTGGGCGGCGGCGATCGCGAGCCTGCAGGCCGGCACCGCGTTCATATGCACAGTCTGCGACCGTCAGAGTTACCCCGGCACAGAAACAATGACTGGAGAAGAACGGAGTGCATGCTGGCCAGGACAGCGGTTGCATTCGGGTGCGGCTCAGGGCATGGGTTAGGGCTAGGGTTAATAAGGCCGGCGGTAGGGTTGAGGGTTCCGATCACCTGAATGGCGGCGGTGGCGGCGGGGCGACCGTGAGCGGCTGCGCGAGCGGATGCCGCGGCTGCTGGATCGGTAGGTCTCGTCGCGCTGCAGCATCTCCTTCGGCGTCTTGCGCGCCTGCACCAGTGGGGGACAGTGAGCTGCCCGCCTGTTGTCTCTGCGAGTGTGCACATCCGCAAATCCGTCCTCAACGCGTGACACGCTGGCCAAAGCAGCACAGGGCTCCGTCAACCAGCATATCAAGACCCTCTCACCCCCCATCAAGTCTAGCCAACAGGGTGCAAGGAGCAAGCAGGGAGCAGACCGTTGCAAGCGTGACATGCGGTGTCAGAGGGCCCATGAGGACTCGCAACGCCAGAAGTTGCGCAGCGCGCACCTCGCGGGAGAAGCAGACTGTGATGTCGCGCCCGCCAAAGTTCTTGCCGTCCATGCCCCGGATTGCGTCCTCCGCATCACGCCGGTCGCCCGACGCGTACTCCACAAAAGCGAACCCGCGCGGCCGTCTGCGCGCACACGATGCACACCAAACAGCATGGCGATGGCGTCGTGACACGGTACATCCGGGCTCTGTGAGGCAGAGGCCATGCATCTATCGGATGTTTCTCCGCATGGACCTGATGCCAGCTGGTGGTGTGTCTGCTGACGAATGAGTGGAGTCGCCCAGCGCAGAGTTCGACAGGGGCAGAGATCTCCGAGAGACATAAGGCCTCGCCCTGTGACAAGGCTGCGCCTTTGCCTGTGCGCAGCGCGGCTCGGCGAACTTGAGCTTGGGCGGGAACTCGGGCTCGGTATCTGGACTCGGGCTTGCCTTTGATGAGGTTCGAGCACATCTGGGACTCGGGCTGGGACTGCGACGGCCCCTGCCGCGGCCAGCCGCGTTCGCATCACGGACCTCGAAACTGCTGCGCCAGCAATACATGCAGCATGGCGCGAAAACCGTATATGTCCTGTAGACGTGATGAGTGTCAGTGTTGCACGCACCCCGTGTGGAAGTCCTTGGGCATGTACACGTCCCTGATCTCCCCGTAGCGCTCAAACGCGTTACGCAGTTCCTCGGCCCTGCGGAGCGGTGTCAAGAGTGGTGATCACCGCACAGGTGGTAGATGTGTTCCGTCCACTGCTGGGGCTCTGTCATTGGTGAGGCCTGCGCAGCAAAATGGAGAGCTGGAGGGTTGGCAAGGCGCACGTTGTGGTCATCGGGATGTTCCTGACCAACAGCGAGAGCTTCCGATCGCCCATGGTGCTCTCTGTGCAGCGCGCGGACACACGCCGTGTTTGGGAGGAGTCTCAACACCCCGAAGGGGGGGGGCGGGGGGGGATGGCCGCTTGCTGAACGAGCCTCAACTCGCGTCACTGCTCAGCCTGTTCATGTGCCGATGGCCGCACGGTTTACTTCCGTCAACCCGATGCAACCCGTCAATGAGAGGAGGCAGAAAGAAGCGAACTCCTTGGACCACGGACTTGCGCGATCAGCAAGGCTTTGCTTGTGATCAAGCCGAAAAGGGGGACCCGATACATCTCGGCCAACCCATTGGCCTACCCTCCTGTCTCGCCACCATCAGGCAGCCTGTCTCCTCGTGTACACAGACGGATCCAGCGCCCTCTGTATCCTTTCCATTGCCGCCTGGAGCGTCTCCATGGACGCGGCGTAGGATATCCTCACGCACTCCGGTGCACCAAAGGCATCTCCGGGCACTAAGGCGACGTGCGCCACCTGTATGAGGTACCTGCGTACGTCCGCACCACTATACAGCCTCAGTCAATGCTCACACGGTCGCATCGCGTGCATGAAGCATACTTTCGTGCGCAAGTGCACCAGATGCGCCGTGCATAAACAAATGACGTGACGATGCAGCGCATTAATTAGCGAGGCCTTGCAGCAGCAGGGTGACCGAAGGGCCCCTCCTGCGCACCTGCACAGCGCGTCCACGTCCGGCACAGGCCCGAAACCCGCCGCCTGCGCGCCCGGGCCTACATAGGCCGTCACATCCGGTAGGGCATAGAACGCCCCCTCTGGATCCGCGAGCCGCACCCTGCGAAGGTATGGTTGGCACTTTGGTAGACCCCTTGCGGAGCAAAAGCAGCAAACGGCACTCATGTAGCAGTGTCAAGCCAGGCAACAAATAGCACGGGACGGCTCATTGCAGTATCTCACGACTCAGCACTAGCATCCGTGCCTAGCAGCAGGACTGCATGGCACTGCAGAGATCAGCTTTGGACCGGAATCGAGATTTGTCAGCGGCTGGGGAAGGTTTAGGGTCAGGCCTCGGTTCAGGGTATAGGGTTCACCCCGGCAGCGCACGGAGGGCGACGACGAGGAAGTCGCGGCGCTCGCGGAAGGCCGCGACCATGGCCGCCACGGGCTCGCCGCCGGCGCGGCCCAGCGCCAGCGCCGTCAGCGCCGCGTGCTGCGCTATGCTGCTGGCGCCTGCGCAGCATATGAGTGGGCCTTCGACTGAGGAGGGCAAAGGAGTACCCGAAAGTGCTCTCAATGCGAACTCACATGAGCTAGATTCGGAACGGTGCGAGCACATAGTATGCGCGGTGTGCTTTCAGCGCCACGACCATACCATCAAAACATGCCTAGCACCATTCTGCGCACCTCAGCTTCGCACTGACCCTGAGTTAGGACCTGGGCCTGCTCCACATGTCGCTGACAACGGGGATGTGTCAGCATGCCAGCTTGCTGGTGCAAAGCAAGGAAGGCGCACCAGAGGTGCTCTGGCTCTGGATGCCAGCGGCGGCTTTGGCGAAGCGCTCCGGCGCGGCGAGGTACCCCAGCCGCCAGCCGGTCATCGCGAACGCCTTGCTGAAGCCGTTCACCGTCAGCGTCCGCGGCCGCATGCCTGGGCGCAGACGGGGACCGCAGCGTCAGGGCGCCAGCTTTGGAAAATATAGAGCAAGAGATGTCGTAGTGAAGCTCAGTGGTCAAACATGAAGGTGCCGAACAGTAAGCACCGCCTCACGAGACGTTGTTGATGCATTTCCAGGCACGGTTGCCTGCCGTAAGCCAGGTATCCAGCTTTGCTGCTCGGCGGTGTGTGCTGCAGCTGATGCTGATCGTGCGCAGGTGTGCAGGGGTGCGGCCCCCACAGTCAGGCTCCAACCACCTGGGAGGGCGCCGAAGCTGACGTGGGAGGCGGGCGGGTACATGATGTGCTCGTAGATCTCGTCGGAGAGCACCAGCAGCCGCGAGTGGGCCGCCACCACCTCCGCGATCTGCTCCAGCAGCGCCCTGCGAATTGGTTGGTTTTGCTGAACTTTATGTTATATCACCTTTGATTTCGTTACTTTCAGGAGAAATTGCTGAGTGGCTCGACGCGGACAACTTGCAAAAGTGTCATACAAGTGATTGTATCGTGGGTTCAAATCCCTTCTCCTTTCGAGCAACCCCTACCGCGCTGGTCAGATCACACCGAAGTGCGGTCCACAGCTGGTCCGACCTCGGACAGGCAGCAGTCAGCTGGCTCGTGTGGGATAGCATGGCAAACATCTTCCTTTTCCGCTCAACAGTGCCGGTGCATACCACAGGAGGGACTTCCTCTTGTCTCGCCTACTAATCTTGCTACCACCTCTTCAACCAAGGCTGCTTCATCGCGGGATGCCAGAGTGAGAAGGCATGACTGCATTGGAAGGCTCAGTGCCTTGATGCGTCCAAAAGTGCGGATGCTCACCGTGGGTACACGGCGCCGCTGGGGTTGGACGGCGTGCACAGGATGAGCAGCCGCGAGCGCTCCGTCAGCGCAGCTTTGAGCTGCTCGGCGGAGACCAGGAAGCCGTCCTCGGCGGTGCTGGGCAGGACGACCGCCTCCGCGCCGGCCAGGCGCGCCATCTCGGGGTAGCTGACCCAAAAAGGCGCCGGGATGATCACCTGACTCGAGGAAGGGATGAGGCTCGGTCGGAGATACACCGAGAGACACGAGGGAGGGCAAGCAACAAGAATAGCGTGGAAACTCTGCAACACACCGTGGCAGGGTGGCTGCCCCAGCCAGGGTGAGAATGACACCAGGGTCAAAGCTTAAGCATAGCCTGCCACGTGACGCTTCCCGTGCAGCCAGCAGGCAGAGGCCTGAGACTCACTGCAGGATGAGGGAAACTGCCGAGCGTTGTCTGCGCAGAGGATTCCGACACACTTGACCTGGACATGGGTGATCCCACGGCGGCCCGCTCGCACGTGGCGTTCGACCTTCAGCAGCGCCGGGTCAAGCAGGTCGGCTTCCTCCACTCAGACAGGCGTCGATAGCCTCATTCATCCTTGAGCCCAGGCTCCAGTGCAAACCTAGAGCAGCCATTGTCTGCATCGGGAACTCCACCTGGTCGCCCGGCGAGCAGGTCGCCAGCAGCGCCTGCCAAATGGCCTGCTTCGCGCCGTTGCTGACCACGACCTCGCTAGGCGCGTACTCCAGCCCGTTCTCCGCCGCCAGCTTCGCACAGATGGCCTGCCGCAGCGCCGCCGTGCCCGTGTTGGGCGTGTAGTGCGTCTGCCCCGTTCTGCGCGCCATGTTTCCGTTTGCTAGTTGAAACTATCAATAAGGTTTTAGCATTTACCTTTTCCTAATCGTACAATTCTGGTAACTAAGGTTATGTAGGAACAAAAAGAAGATGTTGACCAAAAGCTTCAAGTCCTGCTTTCAGCATAGCAATAAAAAGCTTCGATTTTACTGCATGGCGCAGCGCATCATGTCCAACGCACTGTATGCAGATGCTACATTTTCGTTCACAGTGCCATCATCAACCATCCAGACCGCATGGTGCTCGTAAGCAGCCTGCATCAGCTGGCTGGCACATGCTTCGCCAGTCAGCACCAAAACTCCCGTGCTGTGCATCACAACGCGGTCCGTCTTTTGTGTGCTCGGCGTCGTGATCCTCTCACCTCAGTGCCCTAATCCCCGCCTCAATGATGGCCGCAGGCGTGTCGAAGTCTGGCTCCCCTGCCGCCAGGCCAATGACATCGACGCCGTCCTCGCGCATCTGGCGCGCCAGGTCGGTGAGCGCCATCGTCTTGGACGGCTTCAGCGCCGCCACGGCCGGGTTCAGGGTCTGGTCCACCTCCATGGCAGCGGTAGCGGGCGCCGCGGCGGGGGCAGCCACTGCTGCTGTGGCAAGGATGCCGGAAGGCGTCCTGATCTGAGCGCCTACAGTTGAGCAGAGCTGCAGTGTCGGCACGTATCGAAGGTATATAGGGTGCAGCGAGGATGTCGGTGACGACAGCAGCGCAGCGGCTGTCGGTGGGTCCGTACTGTGCAATATGCAACGTGTGAGGGGGTGGGGATTACGGCGAAGGACGACGCACGGTGAGCACTGGGCCGTGCGATGAGCTTCGTGGACTCGGTGCAGACTATCGAGCCCACTGACTGCCTCGGATCAGGCAGCAGATATCGCATGGCTTGCGCCAGACTCGCGATCCTTTTGGCCAAATCGCGGCTTTGCCAGATTACTGCGGCACAGGGATGTAAGCATAGCACCAGGTGCCAATTTGCATCCGGCATGCATTGCTGTTTGTTCGATGGTACAGTCAGTGATCAGATCGGCGGCATACGCGGGTCGGCCCCCCTGAGGCCTCGCCTCTGCCCTCTCCGCAGCCGCATCTGCGCTTGAGCCGCGCGCTGCGGTGCCGGGCCGATGAGCCGGTGGCGAGGCGGCGCCGGCGGTGCCCGCGGCGACTGGCGCCAGCAGCGAGCGGCGGAGGCGGCGGCGGCGCGTGCGGCGGCAGTGCCGGGCGTGGCTGACAGCAGGTTGCTGGTGATCCAGGCCCAGCTGGCGCCGCTGTTCGCGACGCTGGGGCCGCAGCTGGCAGCGCCATTGGCAGGCGAGCATTGATTTACTGACCCCAACTTTTCGGATTCCTCAAGAGCTACTGTACATGGGTGGCACGGAGATGTCAGGGCGACCGGTGGAGTCGAGACGCTCGAGAAATCGGAGGCTCTGCATAGAACCTGATTCGTTCACGTCGCAGGCGACCTCAACTGCCCCGAGGAGGATGGTCAGCCCGCAGCAGACGCATCGGCGTGGGGCGCCATCGAGGCAACGGTGACCGAGCAGCTGCACGCCGCGGTGGATGTGGATGCTCAGCACGACGTCAATGCGGCGCTGGCGCACGGCCTGCTGTTCCGATCCTGGACGGAGGTCGCGCGGCTGGCGGACGCCGACGGAGGGAGCGGCGGCGACGATCTGGTGCCATATAAGCGCTGGCGCCTTTCCACTGGTGTGCGATCTGTGCACAGGTGTTTTGGCGACTTGTCTACACCATAAATGAAACCATGTTCCACTCCTTTGGTGTCCTGTCGCTGCAGAGATGCACGGGCTGCATGAATCGCCGCTGTGATGCAAGCGGCATCTTCGCTGGCGACGAACCCCATAGTGCCTTCTGGTTTCTGGTTCTGCGCAGAGGTCTACAGCCACATAGTGGCGCGCATGGGCTGGTACGGCCCCATGGCACACGCCCTGCGGTGGCAGCTTCCCGGTAGCAGCAGCACCGCAGCGGCAGGCAGCGCCGCACAGCGCGGCCGCCTCGCCAGCGAGCTGGTCCGCCGCTGGCCCCCGTTGGCGTGCATCCTGCTGGGGGACCTCAGATCGTCGCTGCAGCACGCCCCGCTCGGTGCAGACGAGCCCGCCGGCACGGCGGCTCATCAGCCGGGCAGCGCTGCCGCGGATGCCGCGAGCCGTGCGCCGGGTTGTCACCCAGGCGGCGATCTGCACTCAGCTGCTGGCGCCAGCGACACGCCGCCAGGGGTCTGGACTTTTGCTTCAGAGCTTCTGGAGGCGCTCCAGACATCCTATCACCGTGTGATAAGCGAGCACTGGGCACTGCGGCGCGTCATACTGCAGGCTTTGGGCGAGTTCTGCGCCTGCCTGCTGCGGCGGGGGCACGATGCGATGCCGCAGCCATCTGCTGCTGCGGGATGTACAGACAATGTCAGGGCGTCTGCTGCCGAATCGGTCCTACGGTTGGCGCTGACAGTGATGCAGGAGATGCTGTCAGACTGGGGCGAGTCTGCGGCGGTCGATGCGGACAGTGCACCCTGTTACAGAGAAGCTTTGGTGGACTTGCTCGATGGCCTGGACGCAGCCTTGGCCCGCGACCTTGCAGCGATGGCGGCAGGCGGCAGCAGCACGTCGGCCTTTCAGGAGCGGTGCCACCTCAAGGCGCGGCTGCTGCTCTGCGGCGTGTCCGCTGAGAGCAGGACTGAGCCGGCTGATGACCATAATGAGGCGGCATCAGCGCGAGGGCGTCGGGCTGGGGTTGTGCGAGCGCACAGCGTCTTCAGTGACGCAGTGGCGACCGCAGCGCTATGGGCGGCGCTGCGACGTGAGTATGTGTCAGTGGGTAGCCTCTCTCGCGTCCCCCATGCCTGGTCTGAGAAACATCTCATGTACTACATCGCACAGCAGGTCGTATCTGCAGCTGCCAAGCATGCACCTGTCAACCTTGCGTCACCCTGCAAACACCTTTTGCAAGATTCATTTGGTGGCCCGTAGCGGAGCCGCAGCCAAAGGCATCTTCGGCAGAGGGCGAGCCCGCCCTGGACCCTCGCCGCGCGGCGAGCCTGGCTGCCAGCGTCGTGCTGCGTGCGTACGCCGAGGGAGCGACCGGAGGGCTACGGCGGCATGCGTTGTCGGTGGCGGTGCAGGAGGGCAGGGGCCCTGACACGCAGCAACGGCAAGGTGTGCCTGTCCAGGCCGTGCTTCTCGCTGATAAGCATCAACTGAGCTGTCAGCAGGCTTCATTCGGCCCTCTGTGCATGCCGCTTGTTGCCTGGCAGCCACTTTGCCTGGTGCTGCTTGCCTACAGATATCATCATCCTGCTGCCTCGGCAGGAGGCGCCTCGCCACAATGGGAGCGGGTGCGGACTCTCAGCAGCCCGGACTGGCAGGCGCCGGTCTGGATCGCCGCAACCTGTCTGCGGATGATGGCGGAGCAGTGCGACGGAGATTGGCCCGCGGCGCCGGGCGAAGTCCGGCTTTTGATGGGCCTCTTTGCAGCCACCGCTGCGGCGATCCCCGACTCGGAGGGGCATGCGGCGCTGCTGAATCTCGCGTTGCGGGTACTTGCCCCTTAGCGCAACCCTTCCCTCAGCCTTGGTCTTTTGCCTTGACCCTGACATCGACTATGATTTCGGTCCTGACCCTTGCCATCGGCAAGACGGGAGGGACGAGGGTTTTGCTGGTTAAAGG
>JAABUX010005381.1_pt1 | contig 15754 bp, 16 predicted proteins | sample 5561851 | NCBI WGS metagenome assembly JAABUX01 (sample SAMN10711883, study PRJNA513361) | rock metagenome | isolation source: Antarctica rocks | place: Antarctica: Victoria Land, Richard Nunatak red sandstone | collected 2016-01-03 | reverse complement strand
GTACAGACTCGACCGGCTCACGCCGAGCAGCGCGGCCTGCGCCGTCAGCGGCACCTCAGGATGAGCGCGTTCGACCATAGCCAGTCGCTCCACCCGCGAGCACGAGTCCAGTTTTTTTGAGCCAGGCGACCGGTGTGGTCAGCCGTCCGATCTCCGCGTATAACTCCTCGACCTGCTGTGCGTAGGCCGCCAGGTGGTCCGCCGTGCGGTCCCGCCGCTCGAACACCTGCGGCAACTCGGCCAACGCCGTCGTCTTCCATGTACTGATCTGCGTCGGGTGGACCCCATACTCGCTGGCGAGCTGCGCGAGTGTCTTCTCCGCGCGGAGCGCCGCCCGGACCACCTGGGCCTTGAACTGTGCTGAATGATGCTTTCCCATATCCTTGAGTCTACGCCTTTACGTTTGCAGCCTCCTCTCACTGTCCAGATCCCTGGGTCTCCGTCACTTTTGGTGCTAATGAGTGTCCGGCTCAACTTGATAGGCAACAGCCTTGGGCCGTGGAAGGGCCTTATAGGGTCCCTCAACACGCTGAAGCCCTATTTCGGTCACTTCTCGCAAAGCAGGAGTGGAAGCGCAATGGCGATCCAGGCGCACGACAGCCCTATGCACCAAAAGTGACGGAGAGCCAGATCCCTGGGTCCACTATACTCGATGGCGGACCCGCTGGGGCGTACCACCGTCTACACCTACGACGCCGCCGACAGCAGACCGCCGTGGGGCAGGCCGACGGCTCCGTGCTCACGACGGCCTACGACGCGGCGGGCAACCCCGTCACCACGACGGACGCCCTGGGTAAGCAGACCGTCTACGGCTACGACCGCCTCAACCGCGTCATCACCACGACTGATTCGCTCGGCCACCAGACGCTCTCTGGCTACGACCTGGCCGGTAACCGCACCGCGCTGATCGACGCCCTGGGCCGCGTCAAGACCTACGGCTACGACGCGCTCGACCGCACCAGCGACATCACCTACAGCGACGGCACGACGCCCAACGTGCGCTACACCTACACCCCGACCGGCCAACGAGCGCGCATGACGGACGGCACGGGCGCGACCACCTACGGCTACGACGCGCTCGACCGCGTGATCACGACGACCACTGGGGCCGGCAACGGCGTGGGCTACGGCTACGACGCGGTGGGCAACACCACCACCATCACCTACCCCAACTCCTCGGTGGTTACACGCACCTACGACACGCTCGACCGCCTGAGCAGCGTGCGCGACTGGCTGGGCCACACCGCGCGCTTCGGCTACGACGCCGACAACCCAATCACCCAGACGCTGCCCACCTCGGTCACGACGAGTGTCGGGCTGGGTTACGACGCGGCCGACCGGCTCATTGGCATCACCGACACCACGCCGATCACCACCTGGACCTACACCTACAGCCGCGACAAATCCGGCGCGATCACGGCGGCGACTGACCCATTGGATGGCAAGACGCACAGCTACAGCTACGACAAACTGGCGGGCCTCATCGCTGACAACCAGGGCGCCGGCGCGATCACCAGCACCGTGGGCTGGGCCAACGACGCCGCACGCGAGGTGACCCAGCGCCTCGACCCGTCGGGGTCATACACCAGCACGCTCACCTATGACAACGCGCACGAACTCACGGGCACGACCACGCTCTCAGGCACAACGCCACTCAAGAACGTCGCCTACGCCTACAACAAAGACGGCGACCGCACCGCGCAAAGTGACAGCGTGAGTGGCGCAAAGTCGACCTTCGGCTACGACCAAGCCGACCGCCTGATCAGCGCGACCACCGGGATCACCCAGGCGAGCTACAGCTACGACGGCGACGGCCTGCGCCAGAGCAAGGTTATAGGAACTCAAGTCCTTACCGAGACCTGGGACACGACCACGACCGCCGAGACGTGGGACACCGCCGAGGGCCTGCCGACATTGCTGCAGGACGGGCCACGCGCTACGTCACTGGCCCCGACGGCCTGCCCCTCGAACAGATCGACGGCAACGGCAACGTGCAGTACGACCTGCACGACCAACTGGGCTCGACGCGCGTCCTGCTCGACAGCGCGGGCCACGCCCTCGCCACCTACACCTACGACGCCTACGGCAACCCAACAGGCCGCACCGGAAACGCGACGACGCCGTTCGGGTATGCCGGAGCGTACACGGACGCCGAAACGGGCTTCCAATACCTGCAAGCGCGCTACTACGACCCAGCCACGCAACAATTCGTGAGCGTGGACCCGCTCGTGGACCAGACCGGCCAGCCCTACGCCTACGCCACGGTCGACCCACTCAACATGGTTGACCCAACGGGCCTGTGCGCGAACGGGCTGTGGGTCTGCCCCTGGGAATGGGCCGGCCAACAGAAGGATAATGCGGGCGCGGCCTGGAGCGACTTCTACCACGGCACGGGGCCAATCGGCGGCGCCGTGACCCGCGGCTTCGGCGCGGTCGCCGACCCCGCGTACGCCCCCGAGGACGTGGGGCAGCCCCTCGACATGGCGCACCTACGCGCCCAGGACAGGACAAGCGGCGTGGGCAGCGCCCTGCCCGTCGTCCACGGCATGGATCAACTCGTGGAGGACACCATCGGCGTCGACACGAGCGCCTTCGACTACCCCAACTGCCTCTTCCAGCAGCGCAACCTCGACGATCCCGCTGTCAGGCGCGACGCCATCCGGAAAGCGCTAGCCGTCGGCGTTGGCGCTGATGTTGGTGATGGGAGCGGATCTGGCGGGGCCAAAGGCACTGAAAGTGATCCTATCCTTGGAGACTTGACGCGCAAGTACAACCCCGCCAATTACGGTTATCGTGGCATGAGGTACCACTTCACAGGGAAGGGGCTCGACCCGCAAAAGGCAGCGATGTTACAAAAGGAGTATCCAGACGGTGTCTACTACAATGAGCTAGGCTTCCCCTCGCGCTTCGGCTCTCTGCCCAAAGCCGTTGAGCGACGCATCGATGGCGCAAACGCCGATGAATTGGATGCCCTTATCGCGCGCGCTGGTACCATTGAAGGCATCGAGGAGCTTTAGCGGAGTTAAGGACAAGAGTGAAGCTGACTTTCCCGGACCTTTCTCTCGTGGTGCTGATCGGCGCGTCCGGCTCCGGTAAGAGCACCTTCGCACGCGCGCACTTCCTGCCGACGGAGACAATCTCGTCCGACGCTTGCCGCGCCCTCGTCTCCGACGACGAGAACAACCAGGCGGCGACGAAGGACGCCTTCGATGTGCTGCACGTCATCGCGGCGAAGCGCCTGGCCGCCGGGCGATTGACTGTCGTCGACGCGACGAATGTGCAGGCGGAGGCGCGCCGCCCGCTGGTGGCCCTGGCGCGGCAGTACCACTGCCTGCCGGTCGCCATCGTGTTCGACCTGCCCGAGGGCGTCTGCCAGGAGCGCAACCGTGCGCGCCCAGACCGCGACTTCGGCCCGCATGTCGTGCGCCGGCAGAGCGCCGATCTGCGGCGCTCGCTGCGCGGGTTGCAGCGCGAGGGCTTCCGCCACGTCTTCACCCTCTCCTCGCCCGACGAGGTGGCCGCGGCCACGATCGAGCGCCAGCCGCTCTGGAACAACCGTACGGGCGACCACGGCCCGTTCGACATCATCGGCGACGCGCACGGCTGCGCCGACGAGTTGGAGGGGTTGCTGGAGCTGTTGGGCTACACTGTCACTGCTGCCGCGACCGATCCCGGCGGCGCGACGCCCGTCTACGCGCATCCCGAGGGGCGCACAGTCGTCTTTCTGGGCGACCTGGTCGACCGTGGTCCGCGTATCCTCGACACCGTGCGCCTGGTCCGCGCCATGGTCGACGCCGGGTCGGCGCTGTGCGTGCCGGGCAACCACGACATGAAACTGGTACGCAAGCTGCGCGGGCGCGACGTGCAGGTCACGCACGGACTGGAGTCGAGCCTGGCCGAGCTGGCGGCGCTGCCGGACGAGGCGCGGCCCCGCGTGCAGCGTGACATTGCCGACTTCCTCGACGGGCTGGTCAGCCACTACGTTTTTGACGACGGCAAGCTCGTCGTCGCCCACGCCGGCCTGAAAGAGTCGATGCAGGGGCGCGGCTCGCGCGCGGTGCGCGAGTTCACGCTGTACGGCGAAACGACCGGCGAGACCGACGATTTTGGCCTGCCCGTGCGCTACAACTGGGCCGCCGAGTACCACGGCGCGGCGGTGGTCGTCTACGGCCACACGCCGGTCCCGCGGCCAGAGTGGCTGAACAACACGGTCAACATCGACACCGGCTGCGTCTACGGCGGCCGGCTGACCGCCCTGCGCTACCCCGAACGTGAGTTCGTGTCCGTGCCCGCGCGCCGCGTCTACGCCGAGCCGGCGCGGCCGTTCCAGGCGGCGCCCGACGACACGGCCGCGCTGACGGCGCAGCAGCAACACGACGACGTGCTGGACATCGACGACGTGCGCGGCAAGCGCATCGTGGAGACTCGCCTGCAGGGCAATGTGACGATCCGCGAGGAGAACGCCAGCGCGGCCCTCGAAGTGATGAGCCGCTTCGCCGCCGACCCCAAGTGGCTGATCTACCTGCCGCCCACGATGTCGCCGAGCGAAACGAGTAAGAGGGACGACCTGCTCGAACACCCCGAGGAGGCGTTCGCCTACTACCGCAAAGAAGGTGTGGCGGAGGTCGTCTGCGAGGAAAAGCACATGGGCTCGCGCGCCGTCGTGGTCGTGTGCCGAAACGAGGACGCGGCGCGGGCGCACTTCGGCGTGGTCGGGCAGGGCGGCGGCATCGTCTACACGCGCACGGGACGGCGTTTCTTCGAGGACAAGGGCCTCGAAGACGCCCTGCTCACGCGCGTTGCATACGCGTTCGACCTGTCCGGCCTATGGGACGAACTGGAGACCGACTGGGCGATCTTGGACTGCGAGCTGATGCCGTGGTCGGCCAAGGCGCGCGACCTGCTGCGCCAGCAGTACGCCGCCGTGGGCGCGGCGGCGCGCGCCGCGCTCCCAGGGGCCGTCGCGTCTTTAGAAGCGGCGACCGAACGGGGTATCGAGACGGCGGCGTTGCTGGAGCGCTACCGCGAACGCGCGGCGTTGGCCGCGCGCTATGTCGACGCCTACCGGCGCTACTGCTGGCCGGTGTCGTCGCTCGACGACTTCAAGCTGGCGCCGTTCCACCTCCTGGCGACCGAGGGTACGGTCCACACGGACCGCGATCACATCTGGCACATGGAGACGCTGGCGCGCGTTTGCCGCGCCGACCCCAGCCTGCTGCTCGCCACGCCGTACCTCGTCGTCGACGTGACCGACGCAGCGAGTCAGGAGCGGGGCATCGCCTGGTGGGAGGAGTTGACGGGGCGCGGCGGCGAGGGCATGGTGGTCAAGCCGCGCGACTTTATCGCGCGGGGGCGGCGCGGGCCTGTGCAGCCGGCGGTGAAGTGTCGCGGGCGCGACTACCTGCGCATCATCTACGGGCCGGAGTACACGACCCCTGAGAACCTGGAGCGGCTGCGTTCACGGGGCCTAGGGGCGAAGCGCTCACTGGCGCTGCGCGAGTTCGCCGTGGGCGTCGAGGGGCTGGAGCGCTTCGTGCGCCGTGAGCCGCTGCGGCGCGTGCATGAATGCGCCTTCGGCGTCCTGGCGCTAGAGAGCGAGCCGGTCGACCCCCGATTGTAGATCACCTAGACCAACACAGACGCCGCTCCATGATAGAGACACCGGTATGTTCTACGATCATGGAGTTTTCGTGCAACCCCTCAAAAAGGCGCATTAAGATTCCACTGACAATCTACTGACGCATAACGACGCAGGCGTGGCTACGCGAGTACTTGGGTGGCCAGCGCCAGCAGCTTATCTAATCACTTGGGCTTGGTGTGCAGGCGCCGCGCCGTGTCCCTGCGTAGCCACCGATGCTGGCGGCCTGCTTCCTCCGCCCGCGCTTCGGTCAACGCACCGGCGCGCAATGAGCCCAGGCGATCCTCAGCGCGCCCTAAAGCCGCCCTAGCAGCGACGCTATCGCGGACTTGCACCGTCCCATGCTCATGCGCGGCGGCTTTAGGGCGGACAACAATATCCACGTCGTTGTCAAAGGCTGTGAGGTGTTGAAGCAGCCGCTCCATGGAGACACCGTTGATACGCCCGCGCATCAACGACGATACCTTCGATTGGTCGACCCCTAACACGTCGGCCGCCTGCTGCTGGGTCAGTCCTCTCTCGCGAATCACCGCGCTGATACGGCGGGCGAGGTTACTTTTAAGCTGAGCCTCTTGAGGGTTAGCCCGTCCCAGGTCAGCAAAGAGATTACCGCTGCTGACGGTAAACTCAATCTTGTCGCTCATCGTGGCCCTCCCCCTTGCTTTTGTTCTTTGGCCGCTCCTCTCTTGCCCCATCGAGCGCGGACACGACGACGTCCTGTACATCTGAGGGGAACTTACCCACGTCCTTCAACGACGAGCCCACCCAGATAACTTGTTTCATGGCGATATCTACTACCCTCCAGCTGGTAAGATTATGCCCGTTTAGACATAATTAGTCAAGGGGGCATATATAAGATAGGGGTAGTGAGGCGTCTGAAGGGAAGACATATCCCTCCCGTTCATCTACCGCGATGCCTGCCGGCCGGGCGCCCATGGGGCCGCTGTGCGGCACTGTTCTTTCACGCGGTGCAACGTCACCTTGACATTGCCTGCGGAAATGCCGAGGATGTGTGCGATCTCGTCGATAGAGAACCCATCCCGCGCACGCAAGAGGAGGCAGGCCCGTTGGCGTGGAGTCAACCGGACGAGGACCGTGGGCATGGCCGCGTGCTCCGCGCACGCCGACGCCATGCCTGCTCCCACGGCCACCCACTGCCTATCATTGCCGGGAGCGACGGGGAACGCGGCTGGACGTCGCCGCCAATGCAGCGCGTCGAGGGCTACGTCGGTGGCGATACGGTAGAGCCAGGTGGGCGGCGCGAGGTCCGGCGTGCGTGAGAAGGCCTTGTACGCCTGGAGGAAGGTGTCTTGGGTGAGGTCCTGGGCCTGCTCGGCGTTGCCGACCAGGCCCAGAAGATAGCCGTAGATGTGGGCATGGTAGCGGGTAAAAAGCTCATCAAAGGCGGACATGTTCCCCCTATCCACACAAGCAACTCCCACTCTTGGCCCCCATGCCGCGGCGGCCTGTGCTCGACACTGAGAAAGATGCTGCCGAGGATGCGCGTGGCCGTCTTTACGCCGGTATCGCCAGGGCATCGGATACCGTGTCGTCGCTGCTATGTAGCATGTACGCGTCTTCGAGCGTTGGGATGACCGCCTCTGCCCGTGGATGCGGCCGGTTGGGGGCAAGGACGCGCGCCTGCATGCCATTGCTGTGTCGGATCGCGGCGCTGACGACATGCGCCGTACGTAGGCGCTCGAAATCCTCCGTCGACACCGTCAACGACCAGACCTGCCCCTCCGCGTCGGCCAGCAGTTCCGCCGGCGTCCCTGTCCATGTCAACCGTCCCCTCTGGAGTAAGGCTAAGTCCGTCGCGGTCGCCTCCACGTCGGACATAATGTGCGTGGAGAGCACGACCAGGCGCTCGACACCGATGGACGCGAGCAGGCCACGGAACGACATGCGCTCGGACGGATCAAGTCCCACCGTTGGCTCGTCGAGGACGAGCAGGCGCGGCTCGTTGAGCAACGCCTGGGCAATCCCGACGCGCCGGATCATCCCGCCCGAGTAGGTGCGCAGGCGACGATCCCCGTCGTCGCGCAGGTGGACCGTGGACAATACCGCCTCGACGCGCCGCTGCAACAGCATCGTTTCTACGAGAACGACACGTCAAGCGCTAGCTCGGCCGCGCCAGCCGCCGCGATCAACTCGTCCGGTAGGCGATAGACAAAGCTGCCCACGCTACCCGTCCGCCGGGTATGCAGCAACACATCCACCGCGCACCGCTCCCGGTCGATGGCCGCTAAGGTTGGGGTCAATGCGCGTAGGCGGGCCGCGGCGGCTTGAAACTGGGCACGGGCATCAACCCGCGCGGCTTGCGTCGCTTCCGGCCCAGACGCATCCACGTCACCAAAATCGCCATGCGCTAAGGGGAGCGTCATACGACCACTATGGCCATCACCGCTAGGATACATAGCGAAGGAGGCATCCGCATGGGCATGCCGCACGGTTTCCAAGTAAGCGAGGTCTCCGATCAAGCGTAACGTAAGTTCAAACCAGATCATGCGCTATTGTCCTTCCGTGTAAATAATAGCGGACTGAGCGAGTAGCCAGCATCGCTTGTACTTAGGCGACGTACCCGGCCCACTCTGGCGGCAGCCCTGGGGAGACATGGTGGATTGCCGCCCAGACGCCGCCATCCGTCCCCGTCACGAAGGCCCGACTCGTCCGTATATCCACTGCTATCTTATAGGGACTGCCGCCGACTATGAGAGTCTGTAGGACATTACCTGTGGTTGCATCGATCACCCGTACCGCACCGATACTTGTGACCAAGACACGCCCCGTCCGCGTATCGACGGCCAAAGCATCGTCACCGAAACCGACCGGGACGGTGCGGACCAGCGCGCCTGTGCGCGCGTCGAGGACGCTCACAGTGCCATCCCCAGAGTTGGCGACGAAGACATGCGCCGTTTGCTCGTCGACCGCGATGGCCTGGGGAGCGCGCCCAACGGGGACCATCCGTATGACCCTGCCGCTGCGCGCATCCAGCACGCTCACGTCATTGCTGCTCCCATTGTCTATCCCAGCGCACATCATGGTGCGGCGGGACCAGCGGATTGAGGAGCGGCTGCCCCCATCCGCTGATCCTTTTGCTCACCCAATCCTCTGATCCTTTTGCTCACCCAATCCTCTCCGCGACGTGAGCGCGGACCGGCAGATGCAGGGATCGCGCGGCTAGCGCGCGGCGTCGAGCATGCTCACACGCGCGCCACCCGCCCCCACGACAAACACATGCCCGACCCGTGCATCCACGGCAATCCCTCCCTGTGGAGCGGCACCGACGCGCACGGTGCGTAGCACCCGCACGCGCGCCCTCCGTATATCCAGCACGGTCATACCTGCATTATTGCCTTCGTCGAGCCACGATAACCCTATATGCACGATGCTGTGCAACCGCGTATACAGGGGCCGATTGCTCTGCGTACTCGTGACGAAGGCGTGGTCCGTGCGCGCGTCGATGGCCAGGGCGGACGGGCTCCCCCCCACGGTCAACGTCTGCACGAGGGCGCCGCTCGCGGCATCGAGCACACTCACCGTGCCGTTGTCCACATTCGCGACGAGCACGCGTCCTGTCCGGGCATCCACGGCCATGGCCGACGGATACCCAACCGGGGTGGTTCGCAGGACGCGGCCGCTGCGCGCATCGAGTGTGCTCACGCTTTGGCTATCCTCATTCGCCACGAAGACCCGCCCCGTCCCGGCGGCCACCGCCAGCGCGATGGGATGGGCGCCGACCGATGCCGTCCATACCACCGCGCCCGTGACGGCGTCGAGCACGCTCACCGTGTTGTCGGCGAAATTCGCGACGAAGACGCGGCGGGTCGCCGTGTCCACAGCCACGGCCTCCGGCATGCGGCCGACCGCTACGGTTCGCAGAAGGGCGCCACTGCGGGCATCCACCATGCTCACACGACCGCCACCGCGCGCATTCCCGACGACGGGCGCCGCCCCTATAGATGTCACAAACACCCAGGCATCGCGGTCGTCCACCGCTACGGCCCAGGGTTCCGGCGGCACGCGGATCGTGCGCACGGGCGCGCCCATGCGCGTATCGAGCATACTCACTGTAGCTCCAGGGGCGATGCCGGGGCCATACGTATTTAGGACAAAGGTGTGACCGGTCGCCGGTGAGATAGCGGCGGCGGCCGGGCCGGACACGCGACCGTCGAGTGGGACGCTATGCACGGGTTGGCCTGTCGTCGCATCCAGGATGGTGACGCTACCGGTCGCTCCGGAACCGACAACAACCACCCGGCTGGTGCGCTCGTCGACCCCTACGCTTGCCGCGCCACCCGGCGTGGGCAGCGGTGTCGTACTGAGGACGGACGCCGAATCCGCCGCTGTCGCCCAGGTCACAGCCCCCCCGATCAGTACGATCGCAAGCAATCCCCCCCCGGCTATTCGTCTCATCCTTCTGCGTGACATGCTCCTCTCCCTCGCCTACTGTTGCATGCTTCCTAATCCAAGCCGTAGCGGCCATGACGCGCCTCGAAATAGGCGCGTCATGGCCGCTGCCATTTCCACCCGAGGCGGAACGCGTCCTATACAGGATATCCCGCCGTCACCTCATCGCTCCGTTTGGTAGGGGCCTCGCTCCATCCTACCGTCCTACTGGATATAGAGGACCTGGCCACCGTCGTTGCAGGCCGAGGGGTAGGTACCGTAGCGGTCAGGGCCTGCGATGTTGGAGTAGCGCGTGTTGGAGTCATAGTTGAACTGCTGCCCGCTGCTGCAGGAGAGGTCGCCATATCCCGTGCTCCCGTAGGACGACAACGAGCTGACCGCGCCCCCGACGCTATTACTCGTGCCGGGGAAACTCACGTTCTGCACGTTGATGTTCCCTGAGCCGGTGAACCGGGCGCAGTCCCCGCCGAAATCGACCGTTTCATAGAGCCTGATGCCACCCTGGTAGTCGCACGTTGTCGGGCCAGTGACGTTCAGGGGACGCGCACCCATGGCACTGAGAGGATGCATCCCCATGGCGCCCGACAAGCCGAGGGCATCGATCGTCGGCCGAGAGTTTGGCGTCCGCGTGCAGGTGAACGGATCGCTAGGGTTGGAGACGTCGGTGACGCATTCCCAATGCGTCCCGAAACCGAGAGCCTTGTCCACCACACCCTTGTTATTGATCGCCGATCGCAAGCGGATGGTACGCGGCGGCGTGTGCCGCGTGGGGGAGTGCCGACGCGACAAGTGTGCCGGCAAGAGCGATGCCGGTGAGGGCGGACTTGAGTGTAAAGCGGGCCATGATGTTTCTCCTTGGGGGGTGTGTACATTCGACGTAATAGTTTGGGGCGATCGTGTTCGGAACGGCGAATATGACCAAGCGACAGCAACAGGGATGGGGCAGGGCCTTCCCGTGCGCGGCCCCAATCGTCAACTCGTCAGCCATGCGGACCATCGGGCAATCTGGATATGCTTCCCCTCCTCCTCCTCTTCTTTTCTTTCTATCTCGGATGCCGCCCTGTGCGGCGCCCGTTGATAGTCAATGTACAGCCCCCAAAGCGCCGCAGGTATCCTGTAACTTATGGACCTGTGTTTACCCCTCCTGTATTTAGGGGATACCGGCGATCTCAGCAGACGGATATGCTGAATTCATGGCGTGACGCGCCGCTAGATTAGCGCCCGCAAGCGGGCGGAAAGAGCAGGCCCCTACGATGAACACAGCTATGTACGACGAACTGATGATGGAGCAGCGGGTGAATGTAACCGCCATGGCGGGCATTGTCCACGATCTCGTCACCGGCGGCATCTCCCGCCTACAGGATGGTGGCTGGCTGCGCGAGCGCGCGACGGCCGCCGAGCTAGACCGGCACGAACGCGGCGCCCTGGAGGCGCTCCGTCTGCGTCTCCTCGATGGGAACACGGAGTTGCTGCGATCGCCTTTCACTCCCTGGAGCTAGCGATGCCGGCGGCAGACGCTACGACAGATGCCATCATCTACGCAGCCGTCACCGACGAGGCCTGGCGGCTGCTGCGCGCCACGCCCGCGACGGTGGCATACCGCACGGCCCTGATTGCCGCCCTGCGCTTCCCCGGCAACATCCTGTCCGAGGCGCCCGATGCGCGCTGGGCGCGCATGGTCTGGACCTGCTGCACGGCCGCGGGCGGTGACGAGAGGCAAGCAGTGCGCGTGGCTGCGGCGGTCGAACTGTTCATGGTGGCGCTGGACGCGCTCGACGACGCCGAGGACGGTGAAGAGACTGCATTGCAGGTCGAACTGGGCGCCGCGTGTGCTCTCAATGTGTCTACGGGGCTGCTTTTCCTGGCGCAGCGGGCGCTTCTCGACGCCGGTGGCGGAGCGGCCCCGGCCGTTCTCCTCCTTGACGCCGGTCTACGCGCGTGCGGCGGGCAGCACGCCGATCTGACCGGCGCCTCGGAGCGTATCCGCCTGGGTGACGCCCTGACTGTGACGGCGGGTAAGTCAGCGTCGCTCGTGGCGGCGATCTGCCAACTTGGCGCCGCTTGCGCCGGAGCAGGCACTCCGGCGCAAGGCCTGTTCGCGCGCTTTGGGTGGTACCTGGGGATGGTCGCGCAACTGATCAACGACCTGAAGGGGCTCCAGCCCGACGCGGTGGGTAAGACGGATATCGCGCTCGGCCGGCCGACCTTGCCCCTCGCGTACGCCGCCCAACTCGCGCCCATCACGAAGACGGAGGCGGATATGCGGGCGGCCGTCTGGACTGATGGGCCAGCCCATCTTACGTGGGCCGTCGCCGAGACCTACCGGGAGCACGCTCTCGCCCTTATCCCGCGCCTGACGGACGACTATGCCGCCGGCGCCGCACTCGCGGCGCTGCTGCCATGTCTGTGATGGCCGTGCATTGTTCCGTGTTGTCCGGCCACGGCGTAGACTGCTGGGGGGAGGAGGATAGAGGATAATGGCAACGATACCCGCCGCACGCCGGTGGAGCGCGCCGCGCCAGTTGCGTCTAACACGCGTAAGTAGCGCATGGATCTGGCTGCCGAGCTTGGTCTACGCGCTGGTCCTTGCGCTCAACGTGTCAACTGTGCTGACGCCCCCACGCCTCTCGCTGGCGCTGTCCGTCTCGGCCACGGGCCATGCCCGCGTGACGTGGGTCATGCCAGGCGGCGCCTTGTGGGATCGGGGCGTCCGCGCCGGCGACGCAGTGCTCGCTCTGAACGGGCGGCCCCCCGTGCGGGGGGACGCGGGGGCGTGGAGCGGGCGACGCTTGCGGATGCGTACGGAGCGCGGCGCGACGGTCGAGGTCAATGCCGTGACGCTGCCCGCCGGACGCGCGACCTGGCCCCTGCTACTGCTCAGCCCCTTGTTCCTGCTCCTGGCTACGCTGGTCGTGCTACGCGCGCCGCGGCGCGCCGTCGGCCGCGCCACCTACCTGCTTTTCGCGAGCGCTGCCTACGCCCTTGCGCTGGCGCCGGGAGCGGACGCGGACAACATTGTGGCGACCGTGGCCGAATGGGCGTCGACCGCCCTCTTCGCCGTCGGCTTCGCCCACTTTTTTCGGGTCTATCCATCGTCCCGTGGGACGTCCCGCCTGCCCGCTTGGCTGCTTGTCCCGCCCCTCGCCGGCGTGCTGCTCGGTGTCGCCGCGCTAGGCTGGCCGGCGCTCTATACGCTGGCGAATCTCGCGCGGATAACCGCGCTGCTGGCGTATCTGCTCCTGGGGGTTGGCCTGCTGATCCGATCCTTCGCCACTATTCAGGAGCGCGACGCGCGCCGGGGTTTGGTGATCATCGCCGGGGGGACCATCGTTTCCGTCTTGCCCTTTGCCGTGCTGTACCTCGCGCCCACTGTGCTAGGCCGGCCGCCGCTGGTCCCGGCGGAGCAGGCGATCCTGGCTCTATCGCTCTTGCCGGTCGCCTTCACCTATGCCATCCTACGCCACAACGCCCTGGATGTGCATCTGCTACAGCGTTGGCTGGTGCATGGCCTGCTCTGGGTGGCGCTGCTCGCGCCCCTCACGGCGGCCGTATTCGTGCGGCATTGGATACTCGATGCGGTCCCCGAGCCCGGCCGGTCGGTCATCTTTGCAACCGCGCTCGCGCTGCTCACGGGACTATCCTTCGGCTGGGCGCGTGTCCGGCTGCAGCGAGCCCTCGATCGCCTCATCTTCAAGGACAGCTACGACTATCGCGCCTCGTTGGAGGGCTTGAGCCGCGACCTATCCCTGGCCGGGGACCTCGATACCCTGGGCGCGCGGCTCCCGGCGATGCTGCGCCGGCTGATGAACCTCGATTTCGCCGCGCTGCTCGTCCACGATGACGCACGGGGCGTGCACGTCCGTGGTGACGCCGGCATCGACAAGCCGGCTTTGCTGCCGGCCCTCGTTGCGGCCGCGGCGGACGTGCGGGATGAGCCGCGCGCGGTGTCCCTGGAGTATGGCTATCTCACCGTCCTGATCGTCCCGCTGCGCACCCATGACGCGGTCGCCGGCCACCTCTGCCTCGGGCCGAAGGCGACGGGTGAGCCTTTCCGCGCCGAGGATCGCGCCCTGCTCGCCACGCTCAGCGGCCACCTCGCCGCGATCGTGTACAACGCCCAACTCGTCGACGACCTGCGCGCCAAGGCGTGCGCGCTCGACGCCCTCAACGAACGGCTGAACCGCACCCAGGAGGACGAACGGGCGCGCCTGTCCGCCGACCTGCACGACGAACCATTGCAAACGGCCCTCTCCCTGCAACAACAGATCGCGATGGACGGACGCGACCGCGCCGCCACCGCCCGCCACGTCGAGACCAGCCAAACCCTGATCGCGCAACTGCGCGCCCTCTGCACGGCCATGCGCCCGCCCGCGCTGGACCATCTCGGTCTGCATGCGGCCCTCGACCAGTTGGCGCGTGAGCAGGGCGCACGCGCGGGCATCCCCATCACAGTCGACACGGACCCCGAGATCATGGAACTGGACGTGCCGGCGATGGCGGAACTCGCCCTCTATCGCGCGGCCCAGGAGGCGTTGAACAACTGCCTGCGCCACGCGCGGCCGCGTACAGTGCGCATCACCCTACGTCGCCAGGGCGACGGCGCGCAACTCGTCGTGGCCGACGACGGCGTGGGCTTCGCCGTCCCCGCCCATTTCGAGGATCTCGCGCTGTCGGGGCATCTGGGCTTGGTCGGCCTGCGCGTGCGCGTCCAGCACGCCGGCGGCTCGCTGCACGTCACCTCCGCGCCCGGCGCGGGGACCACCGTGCGGGTCGATCTTCCACTCGCGGAGACGCCGGAGGAGGTGGTGGCATGATCCGCGTGCTCCTGGTCGACGACCACATGCCGCTGCGCGCGGGGACGCGCAGCCTGCTGGGCGAGGCCACGGACATCGAGGTCGTGGCCGAGTCGGCCAGCGGGCGCGAGGCGCTGGCCCTGGCCGCGGACATGCGCCCCGACGTGGTCCTGCTCGATATTAGCTTGCCAGACCTCAACGGCGTCGAGGTCGCCCGCGCGCTGAGCCAGGACCTGCCGGAGGTCAAGATCCTGGTCCTGACCGGCTACAACTACGAGCAGTACGTCCGCGCCCTCTTCGCCATCGGCGTCAACGGCTACCTGCTCAAGAGCGACCCGGCCCTGGAGTTGATCGCGGCGGTCCGCGAGGTGGCGCGCGGGGGGGACGCGCTCAGCGCCGAGATCACCGCGCAACTCAAGGCCGCCACGTCGCGCTCCGGCATCGTCGCCACGGGGACGCTCTCCGACCGCGAGCGGGAGGTGCTGACGCTGGTGGGTCAGGGCCTGCGCAACAAGGAGATCGGCACGAAAATCGGCATCAAGCCGTCGACGGTGGATACCTACATGAGCAACATCCTGGTCAAGCTGGATGTCCGCTCGCGCTCCGAGGCGTTCCGTGTCGCCGTCGAGCGCGGGATCATCGTGCTGGACAAAGGGTGAGGCCCGGCAGCGACCGGTTGACGTCCCCCTCTTTAATCCCCAAGGAGACGCACCGCGTCGCCGACCCGCAGCGTGCCGATACGGTCGATGCTCCCGTACACCCCCGAGCAGTTGTCGCGTGAGCGTGCGACGTCCCGCAGCACGCGCGGGTCCTGCTCGCCCGTGTCCGGGTGCAGGTTGATCATCATGCAACGCGGGATGCGCCGGGCGAGGCGCACGCGCACCTGATCCGGCCCCTCGCCCAGAACCAACAG
>JAABUX010005379.1_pt1 | contig 15755 bp, 18 predicted proteins | sample 5561851 | NCBI WGS metagenome assembly JAABUX01 (sample SAMN10711883, study PRJNA513361) | rock metagenome | isolation source: Antarctica rocks | place: Antarctica: Victoria Land, Richard Nunatak red sandstone | collected 2016-01-03 | reverse complement strand
GCAGTCGGAGAATCACGATGTAGCTTGATATATTATTGTGATCGCCTACCTTAGGCGATCGGAAGATATCTGATCCTAGATCACGCTAGTCTCAAATGGGACGCAATTTGATATCGCAACTTCGTCGTCAAATACTGGCATTCATCTGATAGAATCCAGGTACTTCTCGACGGGTGTTCAATTGGATATTATGTCTTCTTCTACACTGAAGACCAATTGTCACGATGATCCCCAAACACTGCTATGTAAGGTAGAACTAAGCTAGCAACATGTGGGAAGTATTCGCAAGTTCAGTCCATTACGCTGTAAAACAGAGTATTTGAAGCTGAAGCTGAAGCAGTCAAGGAACGTATGGCAAGTTGAAGAAGAGGCGTGATGAGAGTAGGCCTGCTCGAGAAGGTCGACGTTTAAAGAGTCAAGCAGGCTGACCTAAACAAGTGCACTGTGTATGCAACATTAATATGTTATGAATATAGTTTCATTGCATAGCTCCAGGCATTTACTGCAGCTGAGGTCCAGCCTGAAGATTTACTCTACACGTACCAAATGAATTGGCAAGGCCTGACATGCAGGAAAATGAATTTGCTCTTTTTCCACGATGCACTGCTAAGTTTCACCTCGTCTAGAATGACCCAGCATACCGCTCTGCATGTCTATGTAAGTGCGAAGACCTCTTGGTCAATGTCTTTCCGGCCTTCGCATAGACACTCAGTCTAGATGAACCGCCACACATTTCTGACGGGTTTCCAGCGCAGGCTTTGTCACACTCGTTGTCAGCCATCTTCGTTGTGCTGGTCATCATGTTGCCACAGAAACACTGCGTGCCGGACTCGGTGCCTGCAATAGAATAGCCTGCCCCAAAACAATGACTCGCACAGTCGGTTGAGGATTGACCACTGCCCCACGTGGCAAGCGAGCGCGCATTCCGATCAGGGGTCAGGTCAGTATAGCAACCTTGGTAGGTCCACGTTTCGGAGCCAGAAGTACCCTTGACCGTGATGGAGCTTGGGGAACCGCCTGACCCTCCACTGGCTGGCGCATCATTGATCGACGATGATGACGTGGTGGGCGCTTCGCTTGGGCTCATTGGTGGATTTGATGTGACCGAAGTAGGGTTTGAGGCTCCAGCTGCCATAGAAACTGAGCTAGCCATGACGGCAGCAGAGGTTGGATTATTGTAGGAGGCAGAATCAACAACAGGCGCTGGAGCTGAGCCACCAGCTACTTGGGAGGATGCACCGCAGGTTGATGGAGCGTGGATACTGGCAGATTGAGGGCCGCTTTGGATAGGGTTGCAGCCTGGTAGTGCATCCAGAGCTGTCCCGGTCAGTCCAATGTCTTCAGCGGGCGAGACGATTGAGGCGAGAGCGCATTGATCCGTGGCATCTTTCGATTGAAAACCCTCGCTATTGGCAGTTTTCACACCAAAGCAGGCATCCGAGGCGAGACCTAACTTTTTAGCAGCATTGCTCCCTCCATCGGCAATATTACAAGGGGATCTCATGGCCTTCTGCAAAACACCGGGGGTCCATCCGTTAAACTGCAGATCCCGTTAATTACCGACCGGTCTCCTGTACAGGACGAAGATTGTGGGGATACATACGAAGTCCATGTGGAAGGAATAGCCAGTTGGATCACCTACGAGATCCAGGAGTAAGCATCTTCCTGGGCCAATACACGAATTGCAGCTCGATGTAAAGTATGCGCTAGGAAGCAACGGAGTCCAAAAGATCACTTAACGTCAGCCAATACCCATGGTGGGTCGTTGGGATCAGCATAATTCTTAGGGATGTGGTCGAAGGATCTGATATTGAAGAAGTACTCGACGAATATCTCGGGGAAGCGTGCTTGGTTGAAAGGAGCGGGGCATCCATTCATGCCTTCCGCGTTGGTAGGATATGCCATGTGTGCCAACGGGGCTTTGATGTCAAAATCCTTGCCGTTCCAGCATGAAGGAAATCGCATGGAGGCTGCCAGACCTCCAGCATTACAGCTCTGAAAGCCTGTGGGGAACCCTGTAGCATACGGATCGGATGCGCCATCGTGGCATTCCCATCTCATCTGGGTGCCAGCACTTCCCATCATGGTCTGTCACGAATCGCAGAATCAGCATCCCATTCTCAAGGCACCAGGTATATCTATGAGACTTGGCTTAAACCTCTAGCAAATGATATGTGTCTGGGAAAGGGAGTTCGGGAGGAAGTCATACATCGTTCATCTCCCGCTGCGTTGCACTGCCCGCCATCATGCGGAAACCTGGAGGGAACTCGCTACGGGACAAGTCCGGTGAGCAATCATTGTTGCCGAATTTGTAATAGATCTTTCGGTTGTTTGCTTCGGGGACCTTGTAAAACTTGCCAGCATTGTGAAAATAGAGCACTGGCATCCAATCTACGAGTCATTAGAAGTCAGCACTTCCCTTCTCAAGTCAATCTTTGAGTAACGTGACAAGTCTGAAGGATTAAACTTCTGACATGTGTCTTGCAACTCAAGATGGGGTGTGTATGAGAGGAAAGCATTTCCGACTATTGCTTACAGTTGCTTTTATCCTGGGAGATCTCAGCGGTAGTACAAGTGGACGCCTGCGTGTCTGCAAAGGTCATATCGGCCTTGAACCCATTGCCTCCAGTAATGGAGTGTACATGGTTAGAGGCGACCCCAGGGCTTAGCAAAGGATCAACACGCTCAGTGGTGAGATAACCGCCAGTGTACTGCACAAAATAGGCACAGATGGGGTTGTATTGGCCTGCAACAGAGGGGATCATCCAAGCCAGCACAGCCAAGGCCGACGAAATCCATTGCTTGAAATACATCATGATCAGATGGGCCGGCAAATGTCTGAGGATATATATTTAATGGAATCCGGGTATCGGCTTGATGGGAGAATAACAAACGCAAGAATGGGTCGATGAATGTGCTGCTCAATGGAAAGGGGGACTGTAATGAACGTGAGTGCGTGTGAGTCTCGCTCAACTACGCAAGAAAGGAGTGTGAATGAATGCTAGGGCAAGATGGGAGCAATCAGAGCTGAGAAGCAGAGGAGATGGACGGCGTCTTGACGAAATCGAACATTGACGCTAAGCAGGAGTAGATGCAACATTTGCCGCGCACAACAACTCTGAATCGAGTCCAATTGGATTTCGTTCGCCACAGCATCTGTTCGAAGGAGTGAGGGGTAGGAAATTTGAAGAGTAGACTGATGTTGGATTGTTAGCGATGTCCCTGTAATGGCGCTGTGCCGTTGCAATCTTCTAGTTGAAACATCCTACGAAGGATCTCGTAGAAGTAGAACTAAGCCATGCAAACGCTGCTCTGTTGAGGGTTAGATGAATATTGGGGCTCAAGGGCCGTTCGGAGTTGTAGAAGCAGTATGGTGTAGGTAAGTCCATCCAGGGACATATGCCGACTCCAACCCTTCCATGAGCGTCCGAGGGATCGATGTATTGTTGTATGACTTCAAGATAGGCACAAGATAGAATAGCCAGGGGGTTGTGCCGGATTGAAGGTTCGAGGCCTGAAGAATGAAGATCAGGGGCAGGATGACACCAGGCGGGCGCTTGACTGTTTGTAGACGGCTACTTACTTATCTAAGATCGGCGCTTAGCTCAAACAGCCCCTTATCGAAGTAGGTAATCTTGCATCTGCTGGGCGACCGCATCAGGTCTTTCAATCTTCATGGACACTGTAAAGAATAAGCGCGTGCAGATGCAAACAATAGTTGCCATAGTCCTCTTTCCAGTAAAGTTCTAGCGACGATCGTGGTGGTCTCAGGAATTGCTCCAAGCATACAGAGAATTCTACGTAGTAATAGAGCTTGGAGACTATTGTCAATCGGATGTTGGATTGCGTCCGTGCGTGCTAATCTGCCAGATATTGCAACACAGCCGCTGTTAGCCTGGCAAAAAGTCACTGGATCTGACTGAGCTCTCAGCTCGGAAGGGGTGAGTTTTTTTTCCGGTGGGGTCCAAGCATATAGGGCTGATACTGATATCCAACAATATGAAGTCCGTACATAGGCCGAGTACAGGCGTTTAGCCCCAGATGAGGTTACAGAGGTATCTAGCACGTAAGGTAGTGCATATGCTAAGCATAAGTATCCGGTCGCAGTAATCTAGGGGCAGAATCTTAGGCTTCTAAGGTCTTTCAAGTCCCTAGAACTCTTCTTAATAGCATGCATATGCTAAGCATAAGTATAGCGCTTTAGGGTAGGGAAAACTACTTAAGGCTTAGAATCTTAGGCCTCTAAGGCCTCTTAGTCCCTAGAGCTCCTTTCTATAGGCTACTTATGCTTAGCATATGCTATCCATATGTACCCTACTAATAAAACTTGACCCTTGATGAGGTTAGCCGCATATGCTAAGTATAGCGTCTGACCCCAGCCGACCGCCTATGCTTTGCTTCCACTGACCCCAGCCGGAAAAAAACTCACCCCTTCCGAGCTGGGACCCGGATCTGACTTACACGACATCCGATGTTGACCATTTGTGGTTTCGACATCATTATATGGTCCTAATTGCAATCACAGTTATGAAATGTCTTGAGAGCATCTTGTTTATAATCCTCATATATCCCAAAACCATGATCCAAAGCAATCGATGCCTTTCCTTAGCGCCACAGAGTGTATTCTATGTCTGAGGGACCAAAATCAGATCGAGGGACCATGTTTGATTCTACCTCGGCGTGCTTGGATCTCAACTGATTGCCTATTATGATCAACAGGTCGCCCAGCGCTCGAATGCCGGGTACTGATCTGCTCGCCCACCAAGGACCGACGTCAAAGGCATTCTCCAATAAAGGCCGACCAGCTTGATCAAGCAAATCTATACAGACGACTCTCTTTCCAGCACCTATTCCATATAGCTAAGGCTCATATCGAACAGTCATATCAAATAACGTCTTCCAAGCGTCGACTCCATATGCTTGTAGAGACATTGCACCATCACTGCTGCTGGGTCTGCATGTGTGAGCACCAGTACCAATGTCCATGTACAAAGAGTAGTTCGAAGTCCTTTGTTCGTAAAGGCCGTATGAGTGAACGTCATTTCTGTGGTATAGTACGTAGAATACTGTGGGAAAAGTTTAGGGCAATTGAGCTTGATACCATAATGTAGAGAAGTGACGCAGCGTTTTAGCAGTTAGAACTACTATGCTCTGTCCTTACGAATCTCACAAGATTTTCCTAGATCCATGTTGTTGTCGCCCTGAACTCTACATTGCACTGTGATGGTACCTAGCCCATAGTTCTAGAATATTTTCGGTGGTGGTGGTGGTTGAACTCTCTGCCCCGCTTCCGATCACACCATTTTCAGTCCTACGAAGAACAGTCCGTTGCCAGTCCACCATGGACGCCGATCACATATTCCACTCTTCCTCCGTACCATCAGACACTGTCTCCCAACATGACGACCGCAGTGTCTCCTACGTCCCCGTCCCCTTCTACATCCCTAAACCCGCCCTCAGCAGGACGCACACCTCACGAACCCTCCACCGACCTCCCCCGAAATCGCAGTGTTCAATTCTCCACACCTGCAAGCCCCACGTCCCCCTCTCTCTCCCCAACCAGCCGCCCCGAGCACACGCAGCAAGTCGAGAGCTCAGCGGACGAAACAACGCCTATAGTGGGGAAAGAAAAGGGAAATGCGAGGAATAGAAGCTATGAAGGTGTCAGAACCCCCAGTATAGACAATGGCGTAGGAAGCTCGCGACAGCGTACCGTACCCGGCGCTCGGAGGAAGAAGGCGGCATTCGACGGAGCGGCTTCCGGAGGTGAGGAGGATGCAGCAGGGGCCAAGAATAAGGAAAAGGGAGGATGGTGGAAAGATCTAGCCGAAAAGTACGGAAGCGTAGAACTAGATAACAAAGGAAGCGTCGCTAGAGACCACCTCGCTCTCGGTTCGTTCCTATTTCTACAAGTCGGGGACCCCCTTCCAAAAAAACGCTTCTTTCCCCGTGAAAACCTAGGATTAACGATCAACCGACCTCAGAACGCACTTTCTTAGCCTGGCTCCGCACCTCGCTCGCCTTCGCCTCCATCGGCATAGCAGTCACCCAGCTCTTCCGGCTGAACACGACCATCACCGAGCGTGAGGGCTACAAGCCCAGTCCGGGGCAGGACAAGACGTACCATCTGCGGCAGGTTGGGAAGCCTTTGGGTGCTACATTCTTAGGCATTGCGGTCATGGTGCTCCTGATTGGGGGGAGGAGGTATTTCGAGAGTCAGGTATGTGCACCGAAATCTGGGGTAGCACGGAGAGGCTGATGAGGTGTGTCTAAATCTAGTATTGGATCATCCGGGGGAAATTCCCAGCCAGTAGGGGCAGCGTCTTTCTTATAACCTTTGTGGCTCTGGCTTTGATCGTTACGAGTCTGATCGTTGTCTGCGTCGTCGATCCGAGTGTGTTTGAGAAGAGATAGGAGGTTTGGGTGACTGGATCCTATGAATCCTGCTCCAAAGTCGAACATAGACGACACGCCAGCGATCAGATTATCGTCCTGGCCGAGGTGTCATCTGGTCTAGGCTTCTCGGAAGACTATCAATCCCTGCCAGGGTCAGGCAATTTCTGCACCCTCTGCGTCGCGTCCGAAGCCACGAGAATTTTATGCAATATAGATCGGAGACGCACAGCGCAGGGAGAAGTGGGAAGGGAGCTGTATGTGAGTGAAGGAAGCCGATACCGGGCCTCGATCTGGTCGCTTCCCAGCGTCGGAGGACTTTTGGGAGAACGCTCAGGGTTGCTGAGAATCTTGAAAGACATATAGCTGCTCGAACGTGTCGCACTATCTTTGTCCGAAAATCACATGTCTTGGATCGGCATCTACGGTTATTCAAGTTAAAGAGACGTAAATAGAGGCCAGCACGCTGCAAGTATCGCACAATGTCGTGGGTCAATGTATAGTTCATGTCGCATAATACCTATCTAATCTATGTGCTATTTTCATGAACGTCAACAACGTGCAAGTCGCAACATACAGCAAGAGCAGATGTGGATAATCGCCGAAAGAAAGATACCCATCTCTAGATGAGCTGCTGGAATGCGCGGTTGACGGGCGAGCGAACCTTGCTACCCTTGTAGAATTCAACGGTCGCGACGGCACGCTTGCTGATACCCTCCGGAGTGAATTCGAATTTCTACGATGTTGCGTTAGCATTGGCACTTACGGAGAAGAGGCGAAGTTGAGGGTCTTACCTTGTAGACATCTTTGTAGGCACCGCTAGCACCGAATCGGTTCAGACCAAACTGCTCATTCGAGTAACGCTCCCAGCCCATCGTCGACATAACTTCGACACTTAGGGAGGGAATCCCATCCGGTAAGCACTTGAGGCGGTATTCCTTAGACTGGGTGTCAAAGACTTCGAAGCACGGAATGGAGACCACACGAGCGGTGAGGTTATGGTTATCTTTGAGATACTTGACGGCTTCAATACAGATGCACACTTCCGAGCCGGTGCTGACCAAGGTAATATCTGCCTTCTCGTTCTCAACAGAGACGTAACCTCCCTTAATGCCGTTCTGGAGGGTCGAGTTTTCAAGCTGAGGCAGGTTCTGGCGAGTCAAAGCAAGAATGCTAGGTGTGGATTTCGAGGTCAACGCAACATAGTATGCTGCGCTGGTCTCGTTTCCATCGGCTGGACGCCAAACCATCATGTTGGGCAGGGCACGGAAGTGTGCCAGAGTCTCAATTGGCTGATGCGTGGGACCGTCCTCACCTAGACCGATGGAGTCGTGGGTCGCAACATAAATCACTCGGCAATGCGAGAGTGACGACAAACGAACAGATCCAGCAGCGTAGGAGACGAAGTTCAGGAAGGTCCCTCCAAAAGGAATCAGTGTACCGTAAGCAGCGATACCGTTCATGATACCGGCCATAGCATGCTCACGCACACCATATCGGATATATCGTCCTGCCCAGTCACCTATACCCAAAGCAGGTGGCTGGAAATCCGTGGCGTTCTTCCATCGAGTGTTGTTAGATCCTGTCAGATCGGCAGAGCCACCGATTAGATCAGGCACGGCCTCATGAATAGCCTCGAGGACCGCTTCCGACAGCTTTCGTGATGCTTGCTCTTTATCTCCCGGCTTGTATACTGGCAGCTTCTTCTCCCATCCCTCAGGTAGCTTGCCGCTCAATCTTCGCAGTAGATCTTCACGCTCTTTGGGATGCTCCTTGCCGTACTTCTCAAACATCTTGTTCCACTCTTGCTCCTTAGCAGCACCTTCCGCAGCGTGCGCATGGTACATATCGTAGACCTTTTGAGGTACGACGAATGACTCATCGGGGTTGAAGCCAAATTTCTTCTTGACCTGCTTGCAATCATCTTCCTTGAGGGCGTTGCCATGTACGCCTCCTGTACCTTGAAGGAGAGAACCGAATCCAATGATAGTTGTCAACTTGATGACCGAAGGCTTGTCCTTAACTTCTTTTGCCGCGGCAATAGCTTTTTCTATGCTTTCTAGGTCGTCATTACCATCCTTTACCCACTGGGTGTGCCACCCGTACGCTTCGAAGCGCTTCATAACGTCCTCCGTGAAAGCACACTTCGTGTCGCCGTCTGAATGCTGCGTCAGCTCATAAGCCTGCAAGTCCTCTATCACCCCAGGGCTTACCGATTGAAATGTGATTATCATCATAGACCATGATCAGGTTTCCTAATTGTAAGTGACCGGCAGTACTAGCAGCTTCGCTGGCGATGCCTTCCATAGCACAGCCATCACCAAAGAATGCGAACGTGTGATTGTTGACCAGCTCAAAGCCTGGCTTATTGAATGTTGCAGCCGTATGGGCTTGTGCGATTGCCATGCCAACAGCATTTGCGAAACCCTGACCAAGAGGACCACTAGTGACCTCGATACCCGGAGTATCTTGAGCCTCAGGATGACCGGGTGTGATGCTATCGACGGTCTTGGCGCGGAATAATCAGCTGTTACTCATATCCTAGCATATATATGATTATGAAACATACTCGGAAAGCCTTGAGGTCGTCTAATGTGACGCCATAGCCAAACAAGTGCAGCAGAGCGTACTGCAGCATGCAAGCGTGACCATTCCTAGCATTCTGACGTATCAGCGACTGAGTCCAGATCCGAAGCTGGACGATCCCAGCTGTACATATGTTCGATAACCTCATTCATGTCTTTGCGGGTACCCTTGGGCGAAACCAAGGAGGCATAGTAGACAACGTTCCACTCACGATAGAACAAAACGATCCCTATTGAGCCAATTGGGATTCTTGGGATTGAAGCTCATGAATTTATTGAAGAGAACGTGGGCGACTGGTGCCATGCCCATTGGGGCTCCGGGATGACCGGAATTGGCCTTGAAGGTGGCATCGACCTATCAATGGAGCAAGTCATCAGCAAATGTCGCATAAGGAACACCTTGAAGAGTTGGCAGGATGGAAAAAGCAAAAGCCGCAGCCTGGCAAGACAGCTTTCTAAGAGCTTGAAGTGGGGTGAACTTACTGCCAAAAGACGGATTGTATTGATCGCAAGCTCGTCATCTTTGCCGTAAGCCATGTTTGCCTTACTTGAGATGTTACCGCTGAGTTGAAGAAACAATTTGGAAAAGCAGAGGATTGAGAAAGCGGTGATGAGAGGCGGGAAAATTGTGGTGGGAGCTATATCGAAAATGTATTCTATGGTGGGGCAACCGTTTTTGACTGGAGCGTTTCCACAAGGGCTAAACAGCTGCGTCCCAAGGAACCTGCACGATCTCAACGAATCCACTCAATTGAAGTATACTTGATGCTTTATAGTTGAAATCTCTTCGTGTAATTTCTTACATTCACAAAGTGACCCTATCGGACTAATCTCAAGTGTCTAGAGCGGCCTTCGTGAGGGAATACGACTCGATGGCAGAGGCATTTTACCTTGAGCGGGATATTTGGACGCGCGAGGAAGAGATCAATAATCACGAATCGTCTCCCTTGGCTTCGAAAAGATCGCGTTGGAGAAGCTGATCTATCCAATTCTTGATAACCTTTCTCCGCCATGGAACATCCTGAGGCATCTTTCAAATGTCTGAAGCAATGCAATCGGAAATATTGTGAGGGACCCCAGATTGGTCGATTGATCCAGCCACGGCCTCGTGGGCGCCCTCTGTAAGGACGAGCAAGATGAAGCCGCCTCTAGGGTTCCCGGGATATCATATGGTCCACTATGATGAAGTACGAACAGGGCCTAGCCTTTGCTTGTTATGGTCCAGCCCTTCAACTTGCAAATCCAGGATCTAGTACTCTTATAGAAGTTATAGTGGCCGATGATTGACCTTTATCGATATGGAATACAGCGAATACTTCATGACTGGCAATTGTTGGGTTGTGCTTGTCTAGAATAGCCTTCAGAAGATCAGGCGCGGGAGCAACGTTCCGCCCAAAACCTAGGAGTGAGCAGACACCGGTCTCAACGGTATATGTCACGCCGACCCTTGACTGGAGGCCTTGAATGTATTGCGGAACTGGCTGACCACCACTGAAGTGGATGGGGACATTGAAGACCAGAGCCTGGACTCTCCCCGCGGATGCCGTCAAAAAGGCTTTCGTGAGTGGATTTCGACTTCTTGGGCACTGCCTGTCTAAAGTCTCCGTTCTAATTGACCATCCATGAACGCATTGCAGCAAATGAGAAGAAGAATGGATTGACGCACCAAGAACGCTGGCTGTGCAGCTTCGAAGCTTCATTTCTGCGCAGATATCTCAATGAAGCTCACACGTCCGCACTCCAATAATACTTCGCTTGCAGAAGGCCGAAGTACGTCGACGAGCCATTACCTTCCTTCAGCCACTAGAACTCCCACAATTAGTATCGCCTGGCCAGAAATACTTCAAGAAACTATGTGAGTAAAGTACACTGTTTCTTGCATGGCCTGAGAGAAGTCGCTGTTGGGGTGATGACACCCAAAGCAAAAGATCGTACACTCTATGCTTTCAAACAACACCAACCATCTTGAATCAGACTCGATCTACGTAGATGGATCGAGGCGTGTAAGATGAGAGTGATATGTACCAGCGAAACCCGCTTCAGTCGCAAGACACCACAGCCTGACCTTTGTCCGAATTCATCTTGTGTCCTTCTGTTGTCTCCTATAACCAGCCTCCAAGTTATATAAGATTGTCACTAGTGACTTCTTGAAAGCAAATCAGCCTTGTCACATATCGCTGGTAACATCATACAATCCATATGCGGTAAGCTTGGTCCGAACATTTCCATTTCCACATGTCAAGCCACGGCCAACGGTCATTAGATTGACATGGACAGCTTGCCTAGAATAGGGCATGTTCCACGTGCTTCATGTGGGATTATCGCTCATGTGGCTGAGGAGCCTGGACAGCGCTGTACGTAGTAAACTGATCCGGGTGAGTTGCACTCTTTCTGTTCGCTCCTTCCTGAATGTCACAACGCCGCACAACGACCACTCGACAAACTGGCAATGTATATGCATTACATTGACCTTCAACACACAGCACATCCTTTTCTCTACAAAACACTCCTTCCACTGAAGACCTAGGGATCACAGAAGCAGCGACATCTGGTTCTTATCCTCAGCATCACATTGATAAGGTGTCAGAGATATCCAATAAAAGGCCTGCCTAACACCAGAATTGCTCCATCAAATACTCCTCGGTAGGTACCGATCAGCCTGCCTTTCGAGATCTCGCGTTTCCTTCAAACTTTGCCATGGCCGAGAAATACTACGTCAGATCTGAAGCGTCACAGTGAAGCTTTGGCTTTGGCATGGTTGCTGAACGATCGAAGCACGTGGTGCTCTTGGCTTGGCATGTTTCCTGTATCAACGCACCCTTTGTCCTTCTCACTTCACTCCTCAACATCACAACACTCATTTCAAGCGGGACCACATTTGTTCACCATCTGATTCGATCTTTCAGGGAGAAAGCTGAAAATACTTCTGACCCTGATATCTTACTGCAAGCCGTAACCCAAACTTCTCCTAAATCAACACTCAATTGACCCAAATCTCAATCTGCGATCAGCAAACTGTGGTAGCGCACATCATGTATGTTCAATCCAGGAAGCAGGCCCGTTCTTTGATTCTTACATTCGCTCAAAACAGTGTGTATTGGTGATCATTCGTTGTCTGCGACTGTACAAGGCGCGTTGCAATTTCTGGTCGACGTGACGCTGACTTCCTGCGTTCCAGTAGCAGATCAACAGCTTCTGTAGCATCATTAAGTGGAATTGTAGAGATTGCGGTCAAGATCCCTGCGTGATTATCACGTAGTATTCCAATCGACCTTTTCGACAGAACCCGTAGCCGCTCTCAGTCTCGAATCTTCAGCCAGCAGTCGCGTCAACTATCAGCTATGCGCCTGCGTTCGATTTCCAATGTCGTCGTATCTCTAGCAGCTGCTGGTTCATTCACCCCACTGGTCAACGCGAACCCAACCCCTCACCAGCACGGCCATCAGCACGTTGACAGACGTGTAGTGAAAGTCGTCGATGTCCCAGGTCCAATTGTCATCGCATATGAGCTGAACGGCCAATTGATCGATCAATCTGAGGTTTGCGAGGGTATCGAAAACGGCAGCTTGAAATGGGCCGATGATACCAACGTTCCTGCAGGATGCTCTTCGAGCGGTGAGCCTGTCGTGCAGCCCAGCCCTGTCACGTCAACCACAGTTGTGCCAACCACTTCGGTCAATGCAGCTGTTGAGCCCACTGGTGCGCAAACCACCGTAGAATCGTCTGCAACCCTGAAAGGCTTCGCGGAAGAAGCCGTCGAAGTGAGCGCAACCTTGACTCCACAAGCTTCGTTGGCTCCGACATACACTCTGTCCGAGGCCACGCCTTCTCCAATTCAGACTTCTACTCCCACGTTGAGTAGCACCTCCGAGGTTCAAGGTCTTACCCGCGAATTCCCGGATAGTGAGATTGACTGCACCACTTTCCCCTCCGAGTATGGACCAATCGATGTCGAGTGGGCCGGTCTCGGTGGCTGGTCTGGTATTCAGTATGTGACCATAGAGGGCAACTTGGTCACCCACATCGATACGGCAGTGCCCGGCGGCGACGGCTGCAAGCCCGGTGCAATGTGCTCGTACGCATGCCCAGCAGGATACCAGAAGTCCCAATGGCCATCCCAGCAAGGCTCCACTGGTCAGTCAGTTGGCGGACTCTCTTGCAACTCTAACGGAAAACTCTCTTTGACCAATCCGGATCTGTCTAAGAACCTTTGCATCCAAGGAACGGGAGCTGTGACTGTTCATAACAAGTTGTCGAACAATGCCGCGATTTGTCGCACTGACTATCCTGGTCCGTAGATTATCATGGTACAGTAGCCTTCTATGCTGACATACTCTTTCAGGTACTGAAGATGAGGTCGTGCCTTTGAACACAGAGCCCAATAGCAAAAACCCCTTGACCTGTCCGGACGCCGCCACTTACTTCCAGCATGACGGAGACCCGACCAGCGCCCAGTATTACATCAACAATCAAGGTGTCGCACTACCCAAGGCCTGCACCTGGAGCACCGACGGTTCCGACATGGGCAACTGGGCTCCATCTTACCTTGGAGTGGGTCAAGACATGAACGGAAAGACCTGGCTTTCCATCTCCTCCACGGCTCAGAACAATCCGATCTCCTATACGCCGCTCAATTTCACTGTCAAGATCACCGGTAATACCAGCGGTAATTGCGGGTTGGTGAACGGCAAATACTGTTCTGGCAAGGACTACGAGAATTGCAATACTGACGGATGCACTGTAAGTGAGGGTGGAAATCCGTGAGCATGCTGAAGCTTACAACCAATTCTTCAGGTTGAGCTGATGGATGGTCAAGCTACCTACGTCTTGGCCGACGGCTCAAGTCTCTCGAACCAAGGATCGTAAAGTACCTGACATTCTGGATATAGTATTCGGAATAGTCAGACGAGGAGGCCGCCAGTGATGACTCGACGGAGTATATGAGGTCGTTCGCAGGTCAACATCCTTCTCCTCGACGATTTCCGTCCCTCCATCATCTTCATGACGTCAACATCATTGAATGGACTCCGTACCTCAGGTACCTTATATGTGTCACGACTTTCTTACATACCTGCGATGCACGGTGCGAAGGAGTTACGTTCTTGTGAGATCTCGGCAGATTGGATTAGTCGCTTGATGTGCATTGACTGCACTGGATGTGGGTTATGAAATGGCCATCTTCAATATGAAGGCACTGCTGGTTCAGTAAGGATAGCTTGATAAGTCCACTGGTGGGGCTCTTGCTACAGCCACTGGTTTCGGTCCAACAGCATCTACTGTGAGCGCATGTAGAATAGAACGATTGATCATCATCATGCGAGTTAGAATTGGGGTGATGAAACCTTTGCTGGATTATTAAAATCAGCCAGCACTTTGCCCCTTCTCAATCACATAAGTCCCGAATACCAAAGGCCCGTCCAACATTAACCTCTGATCTTTGAGCAAAGCCTTACAACATATTCTAGAAATAAGGTAGTGCTTTGCCCCGTCGCGGAGGCGGCTGAGTTTCATAGGGCTGGATTTTCTAGAGGCTGAATTTAGCAACACCTAGCTGGCATCTTCGACAATAGACTCGCCAGAGACCGTTCAGACACATGGTTTTAGTCAGAGGATCGCCTGTATGCTAATGGACCGATGATCAACGGAATTCCTCATGAACGGGTTCACAGACCATGGACTTGACGAGAGCGCCTTTGGGGAGAAAAAGGGCTTCTCCGAAGGCATAAGGAGCTTCGATGCCTTCCGTAAGACTCCTTCTGCCCATATTCCCTACAGAAAAGACGCTTTCTGTGACGGAGACCCTCCCTTTTATACGATGCATGCCCAGCTCCTGTACCGCCGTCACCATCCCAAGAGCTCCAGCTGACACATTGACCCCCACAGCGAAAACCAAACCCACCTACACCCGTCGCACATCCACCGGCGGCTACACGACCCTCTTCCTCATCGTCATCAGTACCCTCCTCTCCTTCACCGAGCTCCGACGATGGTACTCCGGCCACGAATCCCACCTCTTCTCCGTCGAGAAAGGCGTCTCCCACGAACTCCAGATAAACCTCGACATCGTCATCCCCATGCTCTGCTCCGACCTCCACATCAACGTCCAAGATGCGTCTGGCGATCGGATCCTCGCCGGCGACATGCTGCGGCGCGATGCGACCACTTGGTCGCGCTGGACGGGAAGCCATACGTTGGAGAGCGGGGAGATGGTGAAGGAGCAGGAGGAGGACACGCACGTCGGGCACGTGCTTGGGGAGGTGAGGAGTCAGAAGCGGAACTTCAAGAAGACGCCGAGGGTGAAGAGGGGGGAGGTGGCGGATAGCTGTCGGGTGTTTGGCAGTCTGGAGGGGAATAAGGTGCAGGGGGATTTCCACATCACGGCGCGAGGGCACGGGTATATGGAATTCGGGCAGCATCTGGACCACAGTGGTACGTCTCCCTCTCCTCACATTGCATATACCCATCCATAGATCCCTCCAATCCATCTCTCCATTGAGTCAAGCCCAAAAAAACCATCCGCTAACCGCTCAACTTCTCCCAACAAAACAGCCTTCAACTTCTCCCACACCATCAACGAACTCTCCTTCGGACCCCTCTACCCCTCCCTCCTCAACCCCCTCGACAGAACCCACGCCACCACCCCCTCCCACTTCTACAAATACCAATACTACCTCTCCGTCGTCCCCACAATCTACACCCGCTCCCCCACCCCCAACCCCTCCTCCACCACCGCCTCCACAATCGTCACGAACCAATACGCCGTCACCTCGCAGAGCC
>JAABUX010005378.1_pt1 | contig 15759 bp, 17 predicted proteins | sample 5561851 | NCBI WGS metagenome assembly JAABUX01 (sample SAMN10711883, study PRJNA513361) | rock metagenome | isolation source: Antarctica rocks | place: Antarctica: Victoria Land, Richard Nunatak red sandstone | collected 2016-01-03 | reverse complement strand
AATCCGGGGGCGCAGGGGGGGATGGGGTATAAATGAATGATGGGTGGGGAGGGTTGAGAGGGGGTGGAGGTAGCGCAGAGGGGGTGGGAGAGGGAGGAAGGGGCGGGGAGTTTGGGCGTTGGATGGGTGGATTGGGTTGGGTTGGGTTGATATGGTACATAGGAGTGGGGATCGTTACTTCTCCTACAGTTTTTTTCAAGCTTTGGAGCTGGGCTTGAGTGAACGTGGGAGGAGTACATGTGATCCTAGTGCATGGGTCGATTTCTTGTAGTATCCATTCACGCCCTTATTATCTCAGGCTTTCTCGCATAGTGACTACTAGCGAGGAATTCAACGAGAATGAAAGGTGTGATCACGGCTACTTCAGAACCCTCTGTAGCATCAGTCACATATACATACCGATTCCTAAGAACACGTTCTAGCCCAAATTCCACTTTTCCTCCCATCGATTCCTAACCCCTATACCAATCATCCAGACCATAGATACAATATCAACCCCACCCAAAACACCTCCCACCACCCCCATCCATCCCCACCCACTCAATGCGTCTCCCTCGCAATCCCCCCACCCGCCGAGGGACTAATCGGCGCATTCTTCTCCAACGCCCCACCTCCCCCGGACGCCTCAGGAGCAGCCGCATACTTCTTCAACACATCCAGCGAGATACCGTTCTGCAGCGCCGACTCATCCGTTGCATGTAGAAAAACCCTATACCATTGCCAAGCGTCATCAGCATCTCCCCTGCCTTTGAAGCCCCAATTGAAACACTACTATTGTAGTGCTAGGAAAGGACAGGAACGTACTTGGGTACAACAGGATCATCCTTCCCCTTCGCCGCCTCCATCGCCTCCTTCCACCGCGCGGTGCACAGACACCATTTGCAGCCTGCGTCCAGGCCGGGGATCTGACGTAAGTTGTTTCCGCGGGCGGCGGAGAAGTCGAGGAATTCTTTTGTTACGACGGCTGGTGTGGGGTGTTTAGTTTGGATACTCGGATTTGGAGGAGGGATAAATGGATACGGAGGAGGAGAGAGAGTAATACCAGCAACGGCATGATTCCCGCCATCCTCAGGACCGACCCTGCAATACCCGTCGCGGTAAAAGCCCGTCATCGGCTTCTGGCTGAAGAGGGCGAGGGGCTTTTTGAGCACTGTTGTTCCGGAGAGGTCAATCAGCATACAATCAATAGGATATGGGAGAGAAAACCAACCATTCAGATTATGATTACTAGGTTTCGTCGCCATATCCACAGTACTCTCCACGGTAGAACTATAACTATCACTGAAATGATTGAACGTCGCAATCAGCGCTAGCACGAAAAGTGGGAGGATGAAGATTATGTATGTGGTCAGTGAATCTCGATGAAAGGGGGGCATTGACTACCAGGTGATTGTGTCTCTGGAGTAAAGCTCAGGAGGATTGCATGAGGTGGTTACCTCACGATTTAGGACGAACATAAAATCGATAATGACGTCATGAGTTTGATGTCGGAGGGTTCGGGGGGCCGATGACGCTAGAATGGGCTAGGGTCGTCTGTCGATCAGGAACGGGGCGAGGACCGTAGGATTGGTTTGATGGAGCTAGTCTCTGAGGATGAGAGCATAAAGTAAGACGTAGATATAGAGCGTAATGCTCGATAAAGATATTTTAAATAGGTTGGTGTGTGGTTTATGCGAGCTATGGGCGAAGACATGTTCGGAATGGCTCTTCTTCAAACACCTATAGCATATTGGTGACCAGGTCTTGATTGTAGGCTTATAATATACGCTTTATGACTGTATTTACCTATTAGATAGGGTTCAGTTTTGAGCAACTCCGCTTCTTGCAGATTGATCGTTGTCCATCAGTAATATCAAAGATCGACCCCCCAGCGCCTTGCTAGATCGACCATAGACCTCGTGAAAAACACATACGTCGTAATTACATCCATTACCGTGTGGCCTCATATACGTTCAGCTTCCAACCAGACCGATCGTGATTTGACTCTTGAGTTCCGCCAGACGATGATGCATCTTCATCAACGCGTCGACCTTCTCCTGCGGCGCTTCCTCCATCCCTTGAACCTCATTGTACTGCTTCTTGTACTTGTCGTAGTATTTCTTGAAATCCTTCGCCCTGTCTAGAACGAAATTCGGGGCCACCGGGGAGTCGCCGCTGTCGGAGCTTGGTGGCTCCATCTCAGATGTCTTCTGACGCTTGGCCGAAAGCCCAATGCCATTGACATGGCCATTCGTGTTGCCGTTGGTCAAAGAGCTGCCATGATCATGATGGAGGTCAGAGTCAATGTCACCCGCTTTGCGTTTGTTGCGCACACCGCCATTCGTACCATGACCAACGCCATTGGGGGTACCGTTGTACTTCGGCACTTGTGCTGCCATTGGAGTTGATGAATTGGACGAACGCGCGGCTGTCTCGAAATCAGAGGCATTGGTCGGTGGCGACGATCCCAAGGGAGAAGGCTTATGAGGCGAACTGGTAGTCCTTTGTCGCGAGATTGTCCTCGCCATACCTGTTGACCCCTGGCCAGTCTCTGCAAGACGACCTTTCTGTGCCGGGCTCGACGCACCTGAGGGCGACGCCTGCTTCTCAAAACTTTTAGTCGGCAGCACGGTCTTCTTTTTGTCCGTCTTCACCTCTTTTCCATTCAATTTGGTAGCAACAGCGGGCTTTGTCTTTGATTGGTTGCCCACCGGAGGCGGAGTGGATGGCTTCGGTTTGGTCTCCTTGAACGAGGATGGTTTAGATGCACTCGAGGTGATCTCCTGGGGTTGGAGGGAGTGAGCCACAGCATCCTCCAATCCGTCCTCCTCGTCGGATTCATTGACAAATTCGCTCGATTTGGGCACGTTCTTTTTTGGAGGAGCAGCATTCTTGACCGCCGGATGGGCTTCTTTCACCTTTGAATCGGGCGTGACCTTCTTAGGGCCTTTTGCCAGAAGGCGTTTGGATTGCGCCTCTTTCTCGCTGATCTTGGTCTTTTTGATCGAACCGTGTGACTTCGAGCGAACCATCGGTTCTGCATCGCTAGGCGCGAGTCGATCCTTCTGGTCGCTTTCATCTCCCGCTGCTCGCTGGGCTTTGACTTCGTCGTTCGCCGTATGTTGGATTTGGATTTTCGGCGTGGTAATTTGCTGAATCGGACCCTTGTGTAGATTCAATTGAGACAATATTTTGCCTTTGCCCCGCTCATCCTTTGCCAATAGCTTGTCCCAGATCTTCTCTTGCGTGGATATTCGCATCCGATCGAAAGCTGACCTTGCCCGGCCGATAGCTAAATCGCGATCCTCTTGATTAGGATAAGGAAACCACCAGACATCCAGCTCCTTGAAAGTCTTATCCGTCAAGTCCCACTTGGTTGCATCTAGCCGATATGGCTTGCCGACTTTCTGCAAGACCTCCAGGATATCATCCTGCTTACAGCTCAGGTGTTGAGCAAGGAGCTTGGCTGATGCAGGTCGAGCTGCAAGGAAGTGGATCAGAGGGACTCGCACCGCCTGTAATCTCTGGACTTTGCCGTTTGGAAGCGTCGGTATTGAGGTAGGGTTTGACTTTGGAGTGAGTGGGGCGCGAGCCGCATTTAACGAGGGACTGGCAGGCATTGAGCGAGTGGTGTCGTGCTTGGACTGTGTTCGACTATTGAACTTTTTCAAAAAGGAAAGTGAATTGGTCTTGACGGACTGTTGCTTGAGAACGCTGGCTGCTGTCTGCTTCACAGGAGGAGGAAGCTTTGAGCTGTCAGGAACGTATTTGATTCTGAGAGAATGGGCAAGTCAGTATCGGAAGTGCACTGGGTCAGGTGGTCAGGGCCGAACAACTCACTGCATCGACTGCTTAGCCTGCTTGTGTGAGGCCAATTGGCTTTGTAGCTTTGCGAGTGCTTCGTCAGCCCCTGCGGTATCCTCCTTGGCCTTTTGTATGGCAAGTGTGTGGCTCATTCGCCCGGTGAAAGTGAGGGCGGATTGATTCTCTTCAGGGTAGTCGTAGAGCTGGGAATGGGAGGAAGAGGGTGTCGAAGTTAAATGCTGTGACTTATTTCCATAGCATAGGGTCTATGAAGAGTATTAGCTAGTGAAGGGCAGCCCACAAATAGTGAATAGTGAATAACGCACAATTGACTTTCCGAAAGTTATATTCACACCTTTCCCACCGTGACGAGAATTCTTGAAGATCTCTTTGAGGATGCCCTCTGCAAGATCGAGCTGCATGATCTGTAGGGGCTGACTCTCAGTGTCGCTGTCATTGGTGAAGGTGGGGGTATGGGGAAGTGTGAGGCCGCTCTCAGGGACGGTAAGCTGCACCATGGTGAAGTTCGGTTTCCCCAGGGGAATGGGATGTTCAGTGATCAAGCCAGGTGCTGGCAAGGTAGTATGCCAGCTAGGGCAAAGTCGGTGGGACGTTTGAGTCCATTTGCTCTGCTCCGAGACAAAGAACTCGATAATTTCAGTGTGGGTTGGACAATGAGAAAAGAGCAGTGTGCACAAGCAGTCGATGAACGGGAAAAGGTTTTGTGCAGGCGTTGAGTCACAGTAAAGGGAGGGCAAACAACAAAATGGAGTGGTGGCGTTGAAGAACAATAGGTTGAAGGTGGGCAGTAAGAGTATGAGTTGTGAGTTGGAGTTGGTGAGAAGTGGAATGGCAGAATTGGGCTCGGTCATCAATGGACCTGACCACACTATTGTCGACCTAAGTGGCATGCTCCCGCTAGGCTAGGCTAAGGTAGGTAGTGGCTGGGATGGTGACCCAAAAAGCACAGTCCCCCGCTGCCCAGAGCCTATGAGCCTATCAAGCGAGCAGCCTGTCCGCAACTGACCCTTACTTCCTCTGGGTGAGGTACCGCTCTACTCCGTACGATTGATATGTCTAATGGTATTGACTCCCTCCATATTGCCCATGACTGCTCCTACCTCAGCGATTATTCTCACTTCTTTACCACTTGACTTTCTGCCTATGGTGCAATCAGCCGGTGACGGGTTGGGCGTTTCAGGGTGGTGGGAAAGATTGGCAACAGGCATCCCATCCCCGGCCGGCGGTTCATCCCTTTAGTCACTGCTAGATCCGAGCACATCTCCGCCTAAGGATGCCTATCAGGAAGCGAGCATGGCCTGCTAATGCAAGTCACTGACAGGCTCAGTGGCTCACCACATTCAGGAACGCCCCCATCGACCCAGCACATATGCCTTGTCCAGCCGTCTTCTCTCCCCTTTCAATCCCATAATACATTCTGCTGTATTCAGCTATGTTCCGATGGAGCAGTAGACGCGGGTCAAAGGTCACATAGAAGATATCAGTGCCGCAAGGTGATGGAAGTGTGCACATACAACCTTTCGCCCTACCCGGGAGCTATCTTTGGGCGTTGACCGGCGTTCTTTGACGGCTGTACACCCCCATCATCCGTACCAATCCCTGTTCTTCAGACCCCCCATCCCAACTCTTCGTCATAGCTTCGTAACATAAAGTAGTTTAGTTTGACCCGAAGACAAGATGACGATGTTGAGGAGGTAAATGCCTTCAGTCAAAGGATTTCTAATGAGAGGATCATAGTCGCGGGTCGTTTTGCCACCCGTTTCGGTACCTGCATCCAAGTCGTGGGGTGGTGAAACCCCTAGAATACTAAAATGGCAGAAAACAATCCGATACGACAGCTTCACCTGCCTTGTTCGCCTTCAGCTCCGCCTCCTTCCAACATGCAACATCGTTCGCCCCATCGCCCCTCCAATTACCCCCAATGTTTGTTATCCTAACAATAGGCTCCGAAGTAAGTACGTCCCAGAACACTAAACCCCGATCTCCGATGCAACTTTCGAGCTATCGCAACCTTTGCATATTCTACCTTAGCGAATGTATGGCTCGAGCAGGGCCTTTCCCTTCCGTCAGCGTCCACACAAATCTCGAGGAAAAGGGAACTTGAGATACCGACTGCACGATGCGATGGCAGGTATCAAATAATTCCAGATACCGGGTCTTCCTACCTTTTGCAAGGATATGGTTGGAATCGGCGCCCAAATAGGTGATCGTAGCTGCGTGGCAGCGGAGAATATGTCCAATGCGCTGAGGAGCTTCTGCATCCCATGATGCCCTACGAAGGCGATCCAGCCTCCTGATTGATACCTTGATTCGCAAATAGATTTTTGTCTCGTGCATTCAGGAACAAATCTGGTATGTAGGTATTGTGTCCAACCCGATCCAACATATCCATAACATCTGCCTGCAACGCGCCTGTTAAAACAGCCAATCTGACCCCTTCATCCGCTACATCTTGTGTGCCAGAAGGTACTGATAGTAGAGGGACATTGGAATATAGGCATTCATTGGTATGGGTCTGCTTATACTTATGGTGCTATGCTCCGAAAGCCCACATCAACATGCATCACAGGCCACAATGTGGTTTCGACTTGCTGTCCGTCGAATGTAGTAATTCGAGGTCTGCTACCTGAACCATCCTCCAGTACGTGAAAGCGCACCTAGATCACTCACATCTACAGTTCTCGGCATCTCCACAGATTCGATCCACCCCGTCATTTTTTTGTTATTGCCCTGGTCACGACTAGTGCCTAGAATAATAAAAAGAGCCTTCACCATACTACATAGACTCATGACCACCGTGAGAGACGAGGAGCGATATATGTTGTAGCCAACCTATCCCTCGTAGTGGCAGCGATTCGGCGGGACGGAATGCAACAGTATTGGATGTTTGTATGGGTATGAATATGCATGGAGTCACAAGGCGGTGGTGGTGGTGGTGGTAAGGGGGGTGGAAAGGGGAATGGGAATGGGAAGGGGGATTAAGGAAGGATAGAGAGAGGAGAAGATGGAGAAATAACAGAGGCCCAGAATGCACTAGAATAGAATAGAATAAGAGGACGTCTACTTGCTGAGAACGGTGTTAATCCCATGATGTACGTCTGCGAGAAAGGGATCGTCACGGTCATGTAATGTAATCCATTGCGTCAGTCACAATGTTTGATTGCCTTATGGGTTGAGCTTGGAAAGAAGGGAGCTGCGGTATCTCTTTACCGTCTTTTGGTATTTTCATCGTATCCCTACTTAGAGCGTCTTACGCAAATGCAAGGGACGAAACGATCGGCATCAGCCACGTATCCCGTTCGATCAGTTGGCCTTTCTTGAACGCGAAAATACTAGACCATAGGTACTGCCACCTTGGGTGTCCTACAGTGACTTTGCCCAAAGATTGTACATTGCTCGAATAGAGGTACTAACATTAATACTTTTCATGGCTGGAGCCAACGTGCCAAAGACCAAACGTCCTCATCGATGAGGAGTACTGTCACCTTCGATCCTTCATCAGAGACACAGGCTCCAACGGGCTATCCTCGCCGTTCGCCACCTCACCAAGCACATGTCCCTGGCTCTCCATCGCTTCAAGTTCGGCGGCCTGTTCCTGCAAATGCTCAAACTGCTGGGCCATCTCGCGCTCGAGCTCCGTGTGGAACCCCAAATCCGCCACGTTCAGTGGTTGCGACGCGACCGTCTCCCAATCAATGTGCTGGTGCTCGTCCTGCGAGTCCAGATCCGGTGTGAGGTAGTCGTGGTGATCAAAGTCTTCGGGATGCTGGATGAGTTGGTGCTGGGGCATCATGTTCGCTCGAGGTGCGATGAGAGGCGCTTGGTAGGCTGACAGTGGATATTCGGGCTCGATATATGCGACATGTATCTTGCCGCCTGTAAAGTCTTGAGACGCTGGAGCATCATCTGGAAGAGCGGTTTGGGGAGACGGCCATTCGTAGACCTGGTTGGATGTTGAATAAAGCATGTCGTGACAGTGATAGCTACTCTCCTGTGAACCGTAAACCTCTTGGGAATGAGTGTCAAAGTCCTGCATATTCGTCCGAGAGTCTTGGGAGTCAAAGGATGCTAGCGAAGGATAAGCCGAGTCCTGCGACTGAAAAGAAGACTCCTGCGTCAACTGCGGATGATAGCCTAAGCTTGAGATTTCGGAAGGAAACGAGGTCGAAGTGGACGACGGCAAAGACCCATAACAATATTCGAAAGGTGGCGTCATCGCTGGTGAGCTGCCCTCTGACAGGGTCTCTTTGAGTAACTCTTCAGCGTTTTCTGCGAATATACTAGGCTGCGGGTTGTAGTAATCGCCATAGGGAAAGGTGGATCTCTTGACCAACGAATCGTGAACAGTCGTATCTAACGTCAAGGGCGGCTGCTGCGCTGGAGATGTTGGAGACTGAACTTGAAACGGAGACACAGGTGGCTCCAGTCTTCGCCAGCTTGCTGTTGCAACTTCTCCTTTCCGGGCTTTGCCAAATTTCCACAATAGGATCGCCACCCTTTGGTCTTGTGGATTCTCACAGCCACGTGGAGTTGCCCAGATTTCTTGCATGACAGACATCCCTCGAAGGTACCGGTGAGCATAATCTTCCTCTTGTTTGATGGCTTCTGGATTCTTCGTGTCTTCGGCTGCGCGTTTCCTCATGATGATCTTGGAGAAGACTCTAATCCACCACTGGCTTTTCAGGGGTATGCCCTTGAGCCAGCAATCGGCTGAACCATTGGTGGGATGGCATTTGAGGGCTCTCCAAGGACTTTGAGATTCATCAAACTCCTCGTAGAACTTTTCCAGATCGACTAAGCGACCTCTCTCTTCGTAAAATCTAGTGTGGGATTGCCAATCGGTGAATCCGTTGCCCTGAGCGACGTCCATGGAGATGTCAATGGACAGCGCCGTGCCTGACTCTGGATAATTGTCGGTCAAGCAGAAACTGGTGTCGAATAGATAAATAGGACAGTCTATCTGACCTTGATAGTGGAATGCAGACAGTGGAGGGAAAAAGGTACGCCAGTCTACCACATCATCGAGTGGTCTTGGAGCTGATGGTGTTTCACTCTGAATCGAGGTGTAGGTATGGAGAGCCTGGAGTGCGTCATTTTGCTTCTTTGACGAAGACATCTCAAATTGGACGCGCCGTATGGTGGGAGATGAGTTCCAATGTGAGCCTACAGTCTCGGCTGGTGATGGTGGCAGAGCATTGAGATGGCTACTTTGCGAGGTACGGCCATACTTGAGTTTGTTGGTACGGGTATTAGTCCAACAACCTGAGGCTTCTTCGTACTTGACGTTGTTTTGTTTTGGCCAGGTCTCCCCATCAGACCAAAAGCCATTGGCGTGGACAAGGCTCATCCCTAAAAAGATCAGTCCATTGCACTTATCAGTATGGGCCGGAATACAAACAGGCAGGGTTGTCGGCCATGAAGCCCTTCAGAACCTGGATATGACTCGACACTTGCTTTCGGTCTCGCCAGATCCCTGTGTGCTTGTATATGTAGTCTGTAATGAATTCATTGCCACCACTCTGCTTACCGTTAAGGTGTTCTTTCTTTCGGCCTCGTCTTGGATATCGTCGTAAAGCTATAGAAAGGTCAGACATCATGGTAAGTCATACCACTTGGTCAACCACGAACCCCGCTGAAATGCTTCTTCAACATTATCTGGCCAAGTTTGGTTTTTTGATCCTTTGCTGCGAGCCTTTTCCCTGTATGCGATATACCTTGGCGACTGAAGTTCAGCTCGATAATACAGCGGCAATTTATGCCGGGAATCCAAGCCTCTGCGACTTCTCCGTTGATCCAATCTTAATGCAACATGTGCCAAATGATCGGATCCCCTCATGAGAGCAGTAGACGCCTTGGTGGTATAGTGTTCGTGGACTTCTACCTTTGAGCCGCTAAGACTGGTGACTGGCTCAATTAAGCCCACATTTCCTGAGCTGACTCGGAGTATACGCTTCTTGCATGCGCGTGCGCCGTGGTCTTCCTGTAAGCAGTTTGAACATGCATGCTGGAGACCGCAGATTCTGCAATCAATGTCATTGTTGAAATCTGGACAGGTCTGCAGTGACCTGTCGAGCTCTAGGCTTTGAGTGGGTGATCGGTGGATGGCATCGCTCTCTGATAGATTTGGTGCATTCGAAGGCAGGACGCGTAGATGCCGGCGTGACTCCATGAATGTATAATTATAACAAGAATGCCAAAGGTATGTAAAGGATATTCTAAAAAGCTGGTGGAATGAGGCCTTATATCTATCAATGCACATAGAAAGACAATGACCGTCTAACGATGTTTGTTTGTCAGGATGATATACTGGAGGTTGAAATTGAGCCACTATACAGGGAGGTAATTAGACACAACTGAGTCGCTCGTGCACCAGTCAGGTTCCTTTACCAACGTACTAAGTCTCAATGGGAAGAATACTGGTAGCCCGGCAGATGTGCTTCGGAAGCATTCCTTGCAGCCTCTGATTGCAGATTCCAGTAAGTCCTCCAATGACCAAGCAAGGGGCGTCAAGGTGGTGGAAAGTGGCAAAAGAATGGAAGCGCTACCATGGTGACCAAATGAGGAATGGCTCTAGCAGAGAAGGGACCGCTATGAATGGCTAGGGTTTAATGAACGGCCTAGATATCATAGTGAAGGAGTGCTCCAATGCTGAATGCGCAGAAGCGTTGAGCAGACAACCATTCGCAGTGATGAGGCAGCCATTATATCCGGCTGTACTTGTCCTAGGTGTTTCCTAGCAGAACACGCAAGGGGTTCACGATCGATGGTTCGTAGCCCTGCGGAACGCCACTCTAGCTCGTAGCGTTCATGAGCTCCTTGCGATCAACCCAAATCCAATTCTTCGGCCCCTGCGACGTCGAACTTCTTTCGGGCCGTCCCTGACAACTTCTGCAATGCAACCTTATCGGCTTGTTTGCCGACCTTTTGCTGCATCTTCTCAATCTCTTGTTCAGGGTCGACGGCATCTTCAGCCGCGAATTCCAGGACTAGTCTTCTTCCCAATAAATGAGTATCCCTCAATGCGTCCATGGCGTTCTCGGCTTCCCTTGCAGTAACAAATTCTGCGAACGCGAAACCGCGGGTAGAGCTGTCAAACTTCTTTGGCACACGCACAGAACGAAGCTGTCCATAAGCTCCGAATAACGATCGTACGTCTTTTCTAGACGCCTCAAAGGGTAAATTCTTAATGATGATTTTGGTCTTCCTGGCAGCGATCTTTTTGGCTTGATCACCCTGCCTGCGCTCTTGGGCTGCGTCGATAGCCTTATGTGATGCTCGAATAAGCAACTCATGGCCGTCGAGCTTGTAGCCATCCATAGCCGATAATGCTGCTTGAGCATCTTCTTTCGTCTTGAATTCAAGGAACCCGAAGCCCATACTCAAATGCTGTCCGGGCTTCTTGTGATTGGGTTTCGTTTTGACTCTAGCTGATAGCAAGCCACTAAGGGGTTGAAAGATCTCGCGCAAGCGTTGTGTCGTTGTAGAAAAGTTGAGATTTCGAACAAAAAGTGTCGAGGTATTGACCGGCTCTTGCGACTCGTGCTTTTCCAACAATTCTTTCGCCAAAAGCTTCGACTCCTGAGCTGCGGTGACTGGTGCTTCAACGCTGCTCGAACTTCCATCGAATAAGCCCTTGGGTGCTTTCTCAAGAAACAGAATCGAGTCTTTGAATTTCCTGTACGCGAGACTACCGAATGCGGAACGAGCATGATCTGGTTGATCGAATTCGAGTATCGCGATTGTACCACAGGGAGGCATCAGTAGTCGCGTGAGAAGACCATAGGGTTCAAACAATTTTCTCAATTCTTCAGGCTTGGTACCGTATGAGAAGTTCTTGACTAGTATTGCTGTATCACCTCGCTCCCGCCGCTTGAAGGCATCAAGATTCACGCCGTTGGTCGCAAAATAAGACTTGGTCTCTTGGATAACATGCGTTTCCGCATGCGCTTGCTTGACTGCGGCATCTGAAGATGTTGGATCCAACAGATACGATTTCGATACTCCTAAACGGTCTGAGATTGACGAGATAACGGCATCAGAATTCATGTACATGGAATTCCAATTATACGTTGACGATGCAGCTTCCGCTTTCCTCTTGATCTGTTGTTGTCGCTTGAGAGGTAATTTGGAAATAGCGAAGTCATCGGGTACCATCTCCTTTTTCGCATTAGCGGGTATCACATGCAGTAGTCGACCTTGAAACGGCCTCTGATCGAGATTCCGCAGAGCCATGGCTGCGGCTTCGGACTCGGCATACTGGATATGAGCGAAGCCCTTATTATTACCAGTCCGAGAATCGATTGGTAGGTGTAGCTGGTCACAATCAGCTCCTAATCAATTGCAAATGGGAAAAAAAGCTAAAGGTAGACCAGTGTCTCTCAGATACAAGAGATATCTACTAAAATACTCTTCCTAGTAACATCACATGCAAAGCATAAGCTGTCCCTATCAGGATGTTCATCATGAAATGTTTTCAGGCAGGACGCAAGTATAGAATAGAAATTTGGAACGTACCTCTTCGATTGTCCCGTAATCTCCACTCTCAAGATGTCGCCGTAATTCATCCTCCGTCGTTGTGTAGGTAAGATTGCGGACGAATAAACGCCTATTGTCCTGCTTGGAGCCGCCTAGATTGAACCGTGGCGCATTATCCATGAAGTGCTCATTCGTATCAATTTGATCTGTTTGAGAGCTTGCATCCGAGTTGTCACTGCTGTGTATTAGCTCAGGAAGATTCACATTGGCTAAATCCTGCCCCTCGCTACTGTCGGGCAATGCCATGGATTCTAAAGGAACGTTATCGTCAAGTAATCCAAGTAACCTGCTCGTCCGAGATCGAAGCCAGACAGTATCTGACGCTGATTGCGCGGTGGCAGGTGCTTCATGCGTAGCTTTCTCCGTCGTTTTCTCTACATCTTCGGCGTCTCGTTGAATAGCTGCTTCCAGATCTTCATCTTGCAGCCTTGTAGGCTCGCGAGCTAGCTTATCTCTCGGACTTTTCTTTCGCTCCTCTTTCAGCTTCTTCGGTACTGGCTCGTATTCTCCATCACTTCTGGTATCAGCGGTCGTATGCATATTGCCAAGTAAAATAGATTCTGCGGGACTTTGAGCCGTGGGTACTACTGGGTTCTCCCATATCTTTGACTTTGATGGTGGTTGCATGACATCCAGAAATTCCTGCAATTTGGCTTTGCCGTCGCCTTTTTGTCCACCTTCAATATGTGGATCAAGTCTGCTTCGAGCGTCTTCTCGAGGCTTTTCAAGACTATCGCCTTTCATTATCCCGTATTTTCTCTTAACCCCATCAGTAGCATTCGCTGCCGGTCTAAGGGCATACTGCTCCTCAATAGATCGAGCAAGCTCTACCCCAATTCTGGACGTGCGAATGAAAGATTTGTTGTGATACTTGACCGCCTTGGCAGCATCCCCGGGCGACTTATAGCCCACATACCCGATTCTTCTGTGGGGGATGACTTTCATGTCCGTCACATTAGCTTGCTTCGAGAAGTGTGTCTTGAATTCTTCAGGACTAAAGCCAGAAGGAAGACCACGTATGAATATTCTTGAGGACTCCATAATCGTACCGTGTCCGGCAATTTATTGGCTTGCGTATACGTCAAAAAACTGTGCGAGTTAACCTTTGACTCCCTGTCACTCTACGCGGCCTTCTTGACAACGCGAAGCAGACTCGAGGTCAAGCACGCTATGGGCCTTGTCCAGATGTAGTACCTGCCTAGATACCAAAATCCACCTGAAGTGGGGCGTGCATCAACTTCGTTCAAAAGTGAAATACAAACATTTAATGGAAGAAGGCCGCTAACAGCCCTATTCTAGCGGTCAGATCGCGTGGCAGGAGGTGTCATACAAAGTATCTTTCATGAGGGATGACCACGAGTTTGATGTACTAATAGGAGCTTGCGACTAGGGGGGCCCCGATTACTCGGTGCAACTATGATGCTGTTCCCTTCCGTGAGATCAACGGAGTATTAATGAAAGCGCTAATATACGACGAACTTGTTTGCATTTGTGTCTCGCTGCCAATGACTTCTGCACACGCTAAAACCAGAGCGTCATATCCGAATGCGTTGCAGCGAGCACGTCCTCATCGAATGGGACAATCCCAACGCCCAGTCCATGCACGCTCGGAGCCTTGAAGCAGACCGTACCGACTGGGCAATTCGCACTCATCCCAGAAGTGCCCTCTCATAACCGAACTGGAGAGAATATCGGTGTTGCGAAAGAATCGTTCCCCCAAAAAACCTGAGCTATCATGGCAGCAGAGAAGAAGGAGCGGCTCGATGGTAACCCTCAAGCCCAAGACGTGGTTACAAAGTGGCTACTGACAGTCTTCTAGCCCAAATCAAATCAGCAGATATGGTATTACACCTTCGCGATCTGTGAGAGATAGAAATGCGGCTCACACGATTCCAGAGCGAGGAGATGCAGAACCAAGCGATCGAGGTAGCCCAGGAAGCGATGGACAAGTTCAGTATAGAAAAGGACATAGCCCAATACATAAAGAAAGAAGTATGCATCATTGGATCAGTATCTGGCTCGTTGCGACTTAACAGGTAATGCTAACATCACGGCAACAGTTTGATTCTCGTGCTGGAGCAACATGGCATTGCATCGTCGGCCGAAACTTTGGCAGCTTCGTCACACATGGTATGTAGCGCAACAGAACGCAGAGGATAATATGGGCTTACGATGCACTCTAGAGACAAAGCATTTCATTTACTTCTACCTGGGACACTGCGCGATCCTACTTTTCAAAACACAATGAAGATGACATTCATGGAGGCAACGAGCGATTTCTGTACCAAAAGCTAGGGCTTCAGTCATTTACACGGTCATCGTTGCGCGGAGTTCGAATATTATGTTTCAATCTCGGTCATATTACCATGCGCAGCGAACCTGGGGATTTATGCTGGTGAGTAGGCAAGGATTTTATGATCATCACGTGTGACGATGAATTTCTTTGTATTCGAAATTATAACGCAGCAGTCTAAATGGAGTACGTTCCAAAACGCAGAACGAGAGGGCCATGGGTCCTAGACAACCCCAAAACGCAAAGCCATGAATAGACGGCGCCAGACAACGCCCTGTGTCTCTTGTCCCTCGCGCTTGCCGTCAACTGTTCTGGTACAAATAATTTGGGTATCTCAAGTTCGTGATCATTTTCGCTATCACGCCAATCAGACGCCTGCCCTAAAACCATGAAATGTAGCTATTCAGCTAGATGCTATTCGAAGGGGGTCAGCAAAATCATCTCATTGTACACCAGGCACAAAGGGGTACTTGCCGACCATTCTGGAATCAGCTTGATCTGACTCCACATATATTTCTCCAACTTGTTCGCGCTTTTCGCGTAAGGAGTTGTTTCGTTGTTGTATTTTCGGCAGTTATCGAATATAAGCTTCGCATCCCTAATGAATTCTTCTGGCGTTGGATAAAGATCCTTCTCGTGCTTCTCTTCCATCCTGCTCAGATCCATTGGTTCTTTGATCACTTCGTAGTAGTCTGCAACCTCATCTCGGTTGACCGGCTGGGTGAAAGGCCAAGCCGAGCCGTGGTTCTGCATATCGTTGAGTAGGTGTAAGAGTTGATTATAGTTTGGCCCATGGCGAGGTTGGCGGGCAAGCTCGTCCATGTCCGGAGACCATCCAGATGCCTTGATAGCAGGGATAGACATGGGATCAATTGGCCGAACCCCATTCTTCCATTCTTTTGGGGGCCGGTGCACGATGTGGCTTTTCGAGAAGGCACGAATTTTCGCCTGGACGCATTCCTTTTGCTTCAATAGCATACGCCCGCTCTCGAGGTAGCGTATTCGGGGTACCATGGTGCATTGCATGATCGTGCCGCCCTCATAGTCTTTGATATAACCCATCCAGCGTGGCTTCTCGAGCGTGATATCTTTTGTGAAGCCTTGTTTCTTAAAGTAGCCGATAGCAT
>JAABUX010005377.1_pt1 | contig 15761 bp, 31 predicted proteins | sample 5561851 | NCBI WGS metagenome assembly JAABUX01 (sample SAMN10711883, study PRJNA513361) | rock metagenome | isolation source: Antarctica rocks | place: Antarctica: Victoria Land, Richard Nunatak red sandstone | collected 2016-01-03 | reverse complement strand
GCTGTAACTACTGTGCATGCTTCTGTCTCATCTGCGGCGTCCATGTGGTCCGGCCCCGGCTACCGCTTCTGGAAGTTCAACTGCAACAAGCAGAGCAGAGCGTCAGAGCCGTGCTGCTGCATACCCATGCGGGTTAACAGCCTTCCCATGCTGACAGAGCCGTCACACGCAAAGGAGGGTGCTCGCAGGGTCAGCTATGGTGGGCGCCTTGGAGCAGTATGATTGGCGGACCAAGCAGTGATTGGGTGTGCCGGGTTGCAAGTCGTCCCTGTGCCTCTTTCGCCGACACGCAGCGCCATTTTGCCTCAATCACGACTTCTGCCCGCTGCAAATGGACATATCAAGCCGGGCGCCTCCGCGCACCTTTTTGAGCGCGAGGGCGGCGGCCAGCCTGAAGAACAGGCAGTAGGCGAGCAGCACCGCCACGCAAAGGCCCAGCAGCTTGTGCTCAAAACGGAAGTGCAGCTGGAGGAAGCGCCGCACAGAGAAGACTTGCCCGTCAATCTGCGGGACGCAAACGTGCCACCACTTGAAGCTCCTGACCTAGAACAATGACGCAATCCGCAGCCTATGCACATCGTTTGTCAGGAGGTCCTGCCACCAGGCATCATGCATGTGCACGGCACGCTGATCCGACTGTGCTTCTTGACCCGGACGTGAGTGCAGGACGATGTAAGCGGCACGCATCTGTGATGCATATTCATGGGCTCGGAGCAGCGGGCGCACATCTGTGAAGGGCGAGGTGACGTCGCCAAGCTGGCTTGTCACGGTGCCGTACAGGATCCAGCTGACAGGGTTCAGGTAGTACCTGCGCAGGCAATTATATGCCTGAAGGAGGCGGTAGCACATATGCCACAGTTTCATGCAGCACAGGGTCTCGAGTTGTAAGACATGCAAACAGGCTGCAAGTCTTGTGCTTCATGAATTATCCGAAGGCGCAAGGCATAAGGCTCTGGAGCTTTGCAGGGGGCAGGCGAGAGCAGACGCACAGCCAGATCCACCAGCCGGGATAGCTGCGAGGCACAGACGCACGTGGTATCAGCAAAACTTCAGCACATCAAGAGCGTCGCACATCGGTGGGTTGAGCTGCTGATGTAAGCTGAAAGGCTGACATGTAGAGGATGTGACCGAAAGCCACTTTGCCTCAGCGTAGTGACTGCATTTTACCTCGCTTATGCTCGTTGCTGCAGACGCAGGGGCGTGTGCGTGGCTGGCACACGCATCTCGCCTCTGCGCGAGATGCGTGTGCCATCTCGCGCAGAGGTAAACACAGCGGTTCGCTGTAGGAGCTGCGCCCTGCGGATGCTTTGCAAGTGCTGTGCCGAAGGCCACATTGAGAAGCGGGATGCCGCACACCCAGGCGGCCCGCCTCGAGCTCATCGTTCTCAGCGACCGCCTCGCGCAGGACGGCCGCCGCCGTGTGCAGGAAGCTCCGCTTTTCCGCGTCCCTGACGCCTGTTGTATAGGAGGCCCCGCTGCTCAGCACAGTGCCGACTGCAAACCGTCCGGGAGCTAAATCCCGCCAGCCTTGCGTGATGTAGCGGAATGGCAAGTGGTCCAAGCAAGAGTGGTCATGGGCAGACCATACTAATTTGCTTTGACGATTAAGACGCTACCTGGCAGCGGCCAGTGGCGCAGCAGGTGTCCCTGCCCGTTGGCCACCAGGCACGCCGCAGTCGCCCGGTCCTGCCGGCTCAGCAGCGCCCAGTTCCCGCGCAGCAGGCGCCGCACCTCGCCGCCGGCCTGCGCCCTGCTGATCAGGAAGCCGGCCAGCAGGCCGGCGGAGGCCGTGGCGCCCAGCGCGAGCGCCGCGTTTGTGCTGCGCGAGGAATCTGGCAGCGATGGTGCCATGCTGCCGGGAAGGGGTGCGATGTCTCTCTGATCGATCTAGCTACGAGCTTGAGCTGCGATGGCTAGATGCCGGGTCGATCCGTGACTAAGGCGGCCGAGCCAGCACGCTTGTGCATGCGGGGACTCTGGGATGTAATCGCGCACGATCGGTAATAGCAATATTCTCGTGCTGTGAGGTAGTCGTTAGCCTCTACGTTGCTTGAGCAGCTCCAGAGCGTGTCCAACGGAGCTCAGCTAGGTCAGTGGTCGATCTTCGGTGGAGCAGTGGTGCAGCACCGGCTTCTGGCATATTGTGCCGCTGCGACCACATACCGCAGTCGGGCGCCGGTGAGGTTGGAGATCGTCGCCCATGGCCGTGGATGCGCAGTCGGAGGGCTCCTTGCTCGGCGTCATTGGCGATGAGGTGCTAATGTCCAGGCCCCCACCCCTCCCGCCACTCGCGCCCCTCCCAATCTGTCGCTCTTTGTGCTGTCATTTACGCTCGCCTCTTGCCTGCGCGACCCGTGAAGTGATGCTTCGTCGTCAGCATCAAGCGCGCGCTGGCGCAAGGTGCCTGCCGTGTTGTGCCCGGCAATTTCCTGCGCCCAACGTTGCTCTAAAGCTCTGTGCTCAATGTTTGTACCACACTGCATGGCAGGACACGGTAACAGGATTTTTGCTGGCCGGCGTCGGCAACGTGGACCTTAGGCGGAAAACAAACTACCTGGTCGTAAACGAAAGTGCGCACCTACCGGCACGTCTTGCCCCTGCCAGACTGAGGTGCACTGCACATGTTATGCCTGGCGGTCTAGATGCGTAGCCGCGGCGTTGGTGTCGTGTCAGGCTGCGACGGGTGCGTTGCCGTCGCGCCTCGCTTGCGACATATAGTCTTTGCCGAGGCCTCCCTCGGGCTGCTTGTGCAGAGACGACAGTGAAGCAGATCGAGGACACCTTCAAGGACTTCACGACCCGGGAGGACATCGCGATCGTGCTCATCGTCCAGTTCGTGCGTCCCGCGCTCGTGGCGCCTCCGTGCTATGTTGACCCACAGCAGACGTTTGCAGACCGATAGCCCCGGGCTTGTCACTTATTTAATCACCTAACGCTCAGTGTGCACATGTGCACAGGTGGCTGATTTGATTCGACATAAGGTCGACGCCTTCAAAGAGGTGCTTTGTTCTGGGACCTTCCCTGTTATGCACCGCAAGCATCCATCATGCGGGCCTTCGCCGTTTCAGCAAGTCTCACAGTGCTCACTGCTGTTTTGCTCATCCCACTCAATATTGTGCAGCCCACGCCGGCAGTGCTGGAGGTTCCCAGCAAAGATCAGCCTTACGACCCGTCGAAGGATTCCATCCTCAGACGCGTGAAGGGCATGTTTGGCGAGGGCAGCTAACTGGCAAGGGCGGCTGTCGCTGGCAGAGCGTCGGCCCTCTGAGGAGTGGCTACAAAAGAGGGTTCTTGCAAAATTCAGCTCATCTGAAGGGCCGAGAGTTGTAGCGTGCAAGTGTAATCTTGGCAGGCTGTGCCGTCGGGCACAACAGATTCAGGAATAGCGCAGTCCTGTGGAAAGTGCTGTGCCTCAGGCTTGTTGTTTGCAGATGCAGCAAGAAGGCTGCACACTGAGCGACATAGACCGAGATGCAATTTCTGAAAAACCGAGTCATACGCTGGACCATGCCTATCCTGAGCCGACCTTCGTGTACATGTCGAACAGTGATACGAATATCTCCGCCGCAATCAATATGATGATCTGCACGCGCACACAAGCCGTCAACCAGCTTGCCAGATGCGCAGACAGTCTGCTTGGTATTACTGCAAGCTGCATCCACTGGTACTTGTACACGCACCGTCCATTCCAGGGCGTCCGACTTCTTGTGCTGCATGATCTCGAGGAAGTACTTGAGGTTCTCCTGAACCAGCTTCAGCTTGTCCTCAATGGCCTCGAAGCGCGCCTGCGCGCATAGCTCCAATCTGGGCTCAGAAGGACTTGTCCCACGCTGAGATGATCTTGCGCAATGACTCAACATGACCATCTTGCAGAGCACCATCACCGGATAGTTCCGCAGCTTCAGGCGCACAACGTGGCCACAGGACTGCAGCTGGACTGAGGGGACATCGAATTGGATGCTGCACCTCGACATCGAAGTCGCGGCGCAGGTACTCCCAGATGCGCCCGTACTGGCTGGTCTTCCAGGCCAGCTCGTGGTAGTCCAGCAGCCCCAGCTTGGTGATGATGTCCGTCTGCGCAGGGACATGATTGCCTCGCGAGAGTCGGCAGCACAAGCTGGTCCGGCCTCGTTGAGCGCACCATGGCAAGGCATAGAGCACCTGATTTTCGTCGCAGACAGGGTTGCATCACGATGGGACCAGCTGAACGCCTGTTCGAAACAGGCGCCGCAGGGTGAGCATCGAACATGACTGACATGTGCGAGGCGCACCAGGATGACGTTGTTGTGGGCGACCAGGCGCAGCAGCTGCTCCTTGCCGATCTGGGTGCTGAAGTTGCCGGTGCGCGCCATCTCCAAGTTCATGTCGCAGAACGTCTCCAGCATGCTCTCCACGCTCCTGCATACCGAAAAGCCAGGTTGTGAGCGGGAATTGCTAAGTTCTCGATGCGACCCTGCTAGCCCCAGGGCTGAGCTCCCACCTTCCACCGGTTTCACGCGAATCATGGGGAATGTCATTTACGAGGGCATCCGGGTGCTTGGAGCTCGGTGCTCGCGTTGAGGAGAAACTTACCTGGCGTAGTAGTCCAGGGCGACGGACTGGCCGAGCACGGCGGCCACCACGCGCAGGTTGCTCCAGTCCAGGCGCTGCAGCGTGATCGCCTCCGGGCTGTGCTTGCTCCACGCTTCCATGTCCGGCTGGATGCGGATCATCAGCTCTGCGTGGAGATACCGGCTTGATTGCGAGCTTGTTTGCATCCAACAGCTGGCCCCCGACTGCACAATCAGATGCAGACCTGGGTTCACAGGCACAAGAGAAGCAAGACGGTGATGAGATATGAGTGGCGTGACAGCAACAAGACTAACAAACCTCCGTGCAAAACAACCGCCGGCGGTCAGAAATACGTTTCTAGACTAGCATTGTGCAACAGATACACGGTGCCGCAATACTCCACGGATGGGCAAAAAGAAGAATCCGCCGACGCACCTTCGCTGTAGTCCTCGGATGCCATGTTTTTGGCGTACTTGCGGCACATGCGCAGCAGCCGCTTCTGCATGCCCTCGCTGGCGTTGAACATCACGACGGAGCCGTACGTGAAGGCCATCAGGTACGTCTCCATCGGCAGGCCCTGCTACGCAACAACATGCATTCAGCATTGCTGAAGCAGGGGTTCAGCCAAAGGTCGGCATGCCCTGACAGCACCAAGTCCGGACGCAACCGCCTTATACACGTATGCAACATAGTCCGCGGCATACGATGGCTGTCTGCACTGCTTCGAACAGCTGAGCACTCCGAAAGGCGGTTGGTGCACAGCGAATGCTCTTCTGCACTGTCTTCATGACGTTGTGCACCGTGTTGTCTCCGTCTTGCCGATCAGAGGGGGTCGCACCGTCACGTCCTCGCTCTCCGATATCTCGAGCCCCGGCCGCACGCACATGATGGTACTGTCGCCCTTCTGCAGCGCCGCCGGGAACTGCTCCGCCCGCGCCCGGTTGCGCAGCGCCTCCACATCCAGCTTGCTGCCTGGGTGCAGTCAACACATCTTTTGATTCCATGAACTTTTACCATCCATAAATAAGTTGTGCTGCCTTCATCTGAGAACCAAAGGAAACATAGACGCGATTACAGATTTGGTTTTCGAAGCTGTTTCTTACTCGGCCAATACCAAGTTGCATGATCATATGAGCGACCAGCGGCAATGTAGCACGCGCTGATTCTGCACAAGTGGTGCCCCCTGTACCAGCTCTGCCCTGCGCGACTGCCAGCGTGCTGCACATCTCCGAGTGCTTAGCCTGCCTGCAACTCTCAGGCACGGCGAGCTCATCTGTGCGGCACCTATAGTGCCATCGTGCCATGGCTTCGGAGGACGTGAGGGTGCAGGGGCCGCACCGATGTAGAAGGCTTTGACCGGGAACGGGTGCTCCGCGTGCCGGCCCGCGGGCGGGGCGCGGGCGGCGGCTGCGGGGCGCGCGGCGGGCGCGTCGCCGTGACCGTCCAGCGCGATCGGCGCGTGCATTACCCTCGCTGTCTGCAGCGGCACCGCGCTGGGACCCCTCGCGGTCGCCATGTGTCGACGCTGCTCGTTCCCTCCATGTCTAAGTGCTGATCTGAGTTCCCCATAGCTGTCGGCTGCCGGCGGCCAAACGCTGGATCGCAGGTGTTCACCGACCGCATCAGAGCGTTGCTTGAGCGCCTGCCAGGCGGCACTGCTATCTGGGAGCCGCGGCCCTGCAGAGCTGGGTAGACTGGCACCGGCAAAGGCACCCTCGCCACTCACATGCGTGCTGCAAAGCCGCGTCCAGAGAGCAGCCTCCGCTGCGCTATGTGCTGGCCACTGGTGGTGGGCTGAGGCTCCAGCCCAAGCGGCGCAGGCTTGCGTGGATGCCGAGGGAACAGCCGCGCAGTAGGGGCTGGACAAGGCGTCGAGCGCGGCGTTACAAGCGCGGGGAGCACGCCTGCTGAAGGTGCACAGAGCTGCAAACATGCACTTCCAGTATGGGGCAACCCCGCAAGGCGAGTGACTGGCAGGGGGATGGGACCAGGATGCACGACGATGCGATGCAGCTCCGGACTTAGCAGCTGCAGAGGGCGCATGCAAGGGTTCGCGGTAGGGCCTTGCTGGAAGGCGAACTGTTTCGATGCCTCGCAGCGGCGAACTGGCCTCGGAGCCGACGGCCGTCACCATGCCGCGCGACATGACCGCCACGGGGCGCTACGCCCCGCAGCCCCGGTTTCCACCATTCGCCTTCTACTCGGCCGTCCGGCTGGCCGACCCCGGGCAGCTGGCGCTGATCATGGCCACGGATCCGTACTTCGTGACGCAGGATAACGGCGCCGGTGCACCCCTGCACTTCGCGACCACCTACAGGCAGCTCGACATGGTGCGCTGTCGGCCTGGCTTGCGGTCTCGCGTGGGGATGCCGCCGACAGGCGATGCCGATGCCTGCGACCGCTACGCCAGTTGACCCCGTGCCTGCTTGATTGCAGCATGGCCCAGCTCATGTGCTATCGTAACCAGGCGTATGGTGAGGCAGTGTAGGCTCATGGGACTCAGGCGGGGATGCAGCAAGGTGTGTGCATGCTTCTTGGCAGATGCACCACCTGCTGAACAACAAGGCGGAGGTGAACCAGCGGGACGAGAAGGGCATGACGCCGCTGCACCGCGCCGCGTTCCTGGCGCAGTATGACGGCTACCTGGAGCTCTACGAGTACCTCCTGGTGAGCTTCAACGTTTGTTCTCACGGCCGTGCTCCAGCTCCTGCTTGCAGAAGGGACACGCATGCTGGCCGCCACATGATGGCGCATACATGTCACTCCCTGTTGCTGGACCGCAGACGCGGACTGCTGCTTGGCCCTCCAAACTCGATTGAGCGACCAAAGCTGTATTACATGTCGATCAATTCATCAAATCTGACGCTAAATGCAGTCGTCATCCCCACGCAGAGTCGCGGCGCGGACCCATCGACCAGAACAGAGGACTACGACCCGTACCTGAACCCCGGGCACCACCTGCCCATTGACATCGCGTGCGAGGACGAGGCCGTGCGCACCAAGCTGCTGGCCCTGGACAAGAAGTACGCGGCGACGCCCAAAGTGAGAGCTCTGCCCTTGGGTGCCGTACACGCTCCGCTGCGTCGCAGATCCTGTTCCACATGCCCAGGTTTCTCGTCATAGTCGCATACACACAAATTCACTCAATATGGACAGGGTCGGATGAGGAACAGCGTGGGCAAGCATATTGAGTATGGCATTAGTGCAGCGCCTATGTTTCCATCAGTGCCATGGACCGCAAACTTCCTTCTGTGCCTTCACCCGTGTGCTCCGCCAGGTGCGGGTGCCTCATGAAGACATCGGGTGCTGGTGGACGCTGTACGACTACGGCCTGGACGTCGTCAAGACGTGGCCCAGGGACTACGTGCACCCCTACCCAGGTGCTGAAGACATGTGTGTCCTCTATCTGTGCGGACTGTCGTTCACTTGGTGATGAGACCCGCAGCCGGCTTGTTGGTGGGCAACTGGCACCAGCTGCTCACTGTCATGCACGACAGACGGTGGGCAGAAAGGTATGGGCAGGATGTGTGCACTCGCCATCTCATCCATGACGCAAGTGTCAGCGCTGCTGTACGGTATACAGAGGCGAAGCGGCGCGAGGTGGAGGAAGCCGCCAGGAAGGTGAAGAAGGCCGCCAAGCGCGCCGCCAAGCAGGCCGCAGATGCCGCGGAGGCTGACGCTGCGGAGGCAGGCAAATCAGCACCGGCGAGTCCGCCTGCCGCCGCAGCCGGCAGTGCCGCGGCTGCCAAGTCCGCGGCGGCGCCGCAGACGCCTATATGCTTCCTGTTCCCCGGACAGGGCTCCCAGGCCCTTAGCATGCTGAATGTGCGCTGCACCCTGCATTCCTCATCAACCCTGACTGCACAACCAGGCGTTTGCAGAAAATTCATATGTGCTTGCACGTCCGCAGCGAGGCATCGTGGTGCAGATTGACGGCGGCAGGCGTGGGGCGGAAGGGAATCACATCTGGTTGGCACCGCAGGAGGCAAAAACCGCTGATGGAAGCAAGTGTGCACTGACTGCACGCAATGGTCTGTTTGAAGGCAACGAAGGACATCCCGGCGGTGAAGGAGATGCTGAAGGAGGCGCAGCAGGTGCTGGGCTACGACCTGCTGCAGCTGTGCACGGACGGACCCAAGGAGAAGCTGGACGACACCACCTTCGCGCAGGTGCTGTACATCTGCAACTTCTCATGAGCGCAGCCTCATGTGAACGGAATGCAGAGAAGCCAATCCGCAACTGCTCTCCAACACCGGGAGCCATGACTTCACTGTTTCTCTTCAGTGCTGGTTGAAGGGTTTGCCCTGGGTATGGCTATCGTACCCGCTCGAAGCACGGAGTTTGATTTGTTGAATGCTGTCACTGGTGTACATGGCCAAAAAGGCGCTGCAGCATTCCACGGCCGCAACCACATATTGTGCTGCAGCCGGCGCTGTTCGTGGCGGGCCTGGCGGCCGTGGAGAAGCTGCGCGGTGAGTCGCCGGCAACCGTGGACGGCTGCAGTGCCGCAGCGGGGCTCAGCCTCGGCGAGTACACCGCGCTCGTCTTTGCGGGCGCCATGTCGTTCAAGGACGGGCTGAAGGTGGGTGCTGTGTGGACAAAATCCTCATCACAGGATCACCAGCAATGCGTCGGATCATCTAGTTGCCTCTGAGAGGGAGTGGTGATGACATGCACGGAAAACATGGCTGTGCGGCCCTCACTGCAACACAGGCGGCAACAAAATTTCAGGCATCCGGCCAGCAGGTTAAACTCGGCATGCTCTGCGAAAGGATAGCAAGCGCGAGTACTGACGCACACCGACGACGTGCTGTTTAGTACAATGCTGCGGGCTTTGTCCCATCAGCGTGGTTGTGACGATCCCTGTGCATGGCTGCGCTCAGGTGGTGAAGGTACGGGGTGAGGCTATGGCGGCGGCCGCGGCGCAGGGCAAGCCCCACGGCATGCTCAGCGTGATCGGCGTGACCGACGATGACCTGACGGCCATCTGCGCCGATGCGAAAGCTAAGCTCGGTGGCGACACCGTCTGCCAGATCGCCAACTTTCTGTTCCCTCAGGTGAGCTGCTTGTTGCTCCAAAAGCAGCAGCGCACCAATGAGGAGGATTGTGGTGCCCTCAATCACTGTCTTCCGGCGGCAACGACCTTGTGTGTCTACGTATCAGCATCTATCGGTGCTTACTTGTTGAAGCACAGATCGTGCGCTGCGGCTGCTAATGTCCGCCTGTCAGCAAGACTCAGAGCTGGCATTGCTGGCCACTGGGGTGTCAGCACACAAAACCTGCTGACAAGCTGAGATAATGTATTTGCCCGTCCGCAGGGCCGCGTGGTTGCGGGGCACAAGGACGCGTTGGAGCTGGTGCAGCGGGCGGCGGCGACGAAGGGCGCGCTCAAGGTGGTGCCGCTGCCGGTCAGCGGCGCCTTCCACACCAGCCTCATGAAGCCGGCGCAGGACGCTCTCGTCAAGGCGCGCCGTCTGGCGTGCCCCCAAGTGCAGGCGTAGCCTCGCTGCGGCTGCGGCCCGAGCGCAAAGGCCGTTAGCGCGTGTGCCGCAGCGAATGCTGGGCAGCGCACCGAGCTTTCTGCGCAGTTGGTGTTGCTGTTTGGAATGCGTGCGCAGCTGGGCTAACTCGGAGCAGCACCTTCAAGGGCTCCTGGGGCGGCAGTAGAAATACCTAGCCTAGGACGCACTCACTGACAACCGTAGTATCGGCGGCTGATCAGCACGCGGTCATGACATCATGCCACGGTTGCCGTCTGCAGGTGCTGAAGGAGGTCAGCATCTCCGACCCGCGCGTCCCGGTGTACTCCAACGCCACCGCGCAGCCAGTCGCCAGTGCCGGGGAAGTCGCGGGCCTGCTGGCGCGACAGCTGGTGGAGCCGGTCCGGTGGGAGGACACGCTGCGCGACCTGATCGTCACCGGCAAGACCGAGATGGTCCGCTGCTACTGCCGGTCACATCCAGCACTGAGCTTGGGTTACTGCCTTGACAGCGCCACAAGCTCGCTAGTGTCCAAACGTGCATCCGAACCGCTGTGCATAAGCAACTCATGCTGTGATGACGCGCAGCTTGGTGTAATACCCCGCCATATTACTGACCGTCTGCGTGCAGGTGGAGCTGGGCCCCGGCGCGCAGATCAAGGCGATGACCAAGCGCATCGACAACGCCGTGTGGAAGGCCTTCAAGAACGTCGCTTCGTAGCATTGCCGCTGGCCACTGAGAGCAACAGCGTGGTCGAGCATGAGGCCGAGTCAGCAGATGCTGGAAACCGGGTAACGACAGCATATGTTCAGTGGCAGATGCCTTTCGCACAACAAGTGTCTTGCTTTGGTTCCCGGGTCAGGGCTCAGCTGACCATAGCACGCAGCATGCATGCCGCATCTGGAGCATTTCCACCACAACCCATCACGTTCACGGTCTTCGATTCATGTACATCAGCCCATACAATGGTGGGATCGCTGATTTGATGCACAGTCTTTGCCACCACAAGGGGTCCGCGCTCTCGGTAACGCCTGATAGCAATAGCCTCATCGCCCTCCCGTGACAGCAGGGGCCAGTCGGCGAGCCCACGCAGCACTTGAGCCGTGCGCTGCCACTCCTCGCACACGTCATGCGCCCTCATCAGCTGCCGCGATCAACCTGGAGCGCCAACGCTGGCGCAGCCTGCCCTGCAGGATGCATATGCCCACCCTCATCATAGCACCAGCTGCCAACATTCCAGCACCGCCGGCACATGACTGCACTCTGTGCATGGCTTTGTCCCCACAGACATTTCGTCTTCAAATGGCACTTGAAGCAGATAGCATGTCACATAGGACGCTATCACCGATGTGTCATATATATAGGTACCTTGTTGGACATCCATGCTGATTAGGCATCTGTCCCACTATGATTGGGATAATTTGGACATCGTTACTTGAGCGGTGCCGGAGCTGACCAGCCAGCCGGCAGCAGACAGCGCAAGCCGCACACCTTCACCCACACAAGGATTGTAGGTGCGCAGTTGAGACCCCTGTGAGCCTCTCTAGCCTTGCACTTCGATACCGCGCACAGCCCTGACCTATGTGCCTGGCCCTCATAGTCCCCTGCCTGTGTCCCACTCTGATGCGCACAATGATCAGGACAGACAAGCAAGAACTAGAAACCCTGAGCGGACTGTCCGCCTGCTGCGGGGGCTGCGCATGGACGCAAGCCATGACATACTACTCAACATCCATATTGCAGCTCATACACTCAGATGCAATGCTGCAGCGGAGAGGCTTCTGACCTTTCCGTCCTTATGCTGCGATTGCTGCGCTGGCGGCTGGCGCCCTCGAGGATTCGTGCGCATGCGGGACGCACATCGTGACAGACGGCGGACGCAGCTGTCATCCCGTCTCGGATGAGCACAGATGTGACAGTGTGCGTCAGACATGACCATGCAGGCGACGACTGTTTGCCCTGGTCCACAGCCGGTCCTCTGCGGCAAGCCGACTCGGGCGCACGCAGACAGGCCACTCACCGCTGGGGGAACCACTCCAAGGCGGGGACAGTGCTCCACTGTCTGCCAGCGTGCGACCTATGGCGGTTACCGCAGTTGATTGCTTTGGCTCGGTGCTGACAGCGGCGTCTAGCGGGTTATGTCTGCAAACGTCAGCTGACACAGCAATCTGCCATTTCGTTTTGATTGATTAGGGATTTACGCAAAGCGCTGACGTGGGCAATGCCTCAGCAGTGCGCTTTGCTGTCGCTCTCACGAGGATCGTCCAACATTGCAGCACAGTTTTAACACCCGGCAATGCAGGCAATGCTGATGCAGGGCACTGCGACTCGCAGGGCCACGTCATCATGGCCTGCCAAGAGCACCTCAGCGAGGGTCGCGCGCCACGTGGGGCCTGCAGCGTCCAGCTGGCGCCAGCAAGCAGCAGGAATGAGGAGCGAGGCACCCGCGGCGCTGCCGCTCGGCATCCAGCCGCCATCTGATCGACCTCAGGCTTCTGGAGCCGGCACACGAGACGCCCTCATCGAGGTGCTCTGCCTCACACACCCAGCTGCCCAGCACTGCCAGTTGCTGACGGTAAGTATCTGTGGGCCAAAGCTGCAGCCGGTATGCACAGGAAGGGCTGACACGGACCCACAACAGACCATAGCTGTTTGCTTGCCGTCCGTCGGTGGCGAGCCTGTGGCAGTGCACGCAGAGTGACATGTTTGGCGGCCATGCACGGCGCCGGACCTGAACTGACGTGACCTGACCTGCAGCTGAAGGCTGGGACTACTGCAGTCAATGTGCGCCAAGGCACGACCCATGCTGCAGCCTTCTGCGAGCATCGTCACAGCTCAAGCTGATCGCCCTTGCGGTTGCCAAGTGCAGGATGAGCGGGCCAGGACACGGGTGCTTGCCACCCCGGACGGGGTCGCACGTCACTGCAGCGTCGGCGTCAGCGCGCGGGCGCCGGTAGCGCAGCGCTGCTGAAGTGGCGCGGACTCTAGCATAGCAGCTGGTGCACCTGGTCCAACGCGAAGACGTCTGCAAGCGCTCATCGGCCACCTGCAACATCGCAGGGTGCGTCTTTGTTAACATTGCACGCGCAGCAACTGCTTCAGATTGCATGCTATGCTCTCCTGTGCGGCACAGCAACAGCGCATGGCGATTATGCTGAGTTGGTTGCAGGACGCATGTGCCACTGACCGCCACTGACTGGACTGCTTCAGCCTGACGTAATGTGACAGCGAGCAAATTATGAGGCCTGCCTTTTACGCCTTCCCATCCCATTTCGCAGTCTGCATGTGGGCACGTCCTAACGATTTTGGTCCTGGGCTTGCAGGCGTGGCTCCTTGCACGCTGTTCCCAGGACCGACGTGGACTGCAGGGCGCTCGTGCGGCATCTGCCAGTGCGCACAACGCCGCGCTCACGCGGATGCTGCGAGGGAGCTGCGACAGCACCTGCTGACGCGCACACTGCATCACGCCTTGCGGATGCTGCTCGTGTTTTGGTCGCAGTCAGTAACGCCTCGGACGCATGTGCCGCGGACGCAGCGCCGGTCTGGCTGCTCCGCAGAACCTGCTGGCGGCGAACATCGCCACAAGGCACTGGTTGCAGCAGAGGGCTTGCTTGGATCCTGCGCTGCCAGTGCCTGCAGCTGCAGCCGGTGCATGCATGGATCCAGGCTGGTACCGCTGGCGCCAGTGCCTGCTGGCGCCGATCATGGCCACCATATGCTGCATGAGGCTGTAACCGCCCGTTAATCAGCGTTTGACAGGAATGAAAAGCAACCAGAAGAATCGGCAAGCATTGAGGTTAGCGCAGCCCAATGCAGTATTGACGTTGTAATTGAAAATGTTGTTAAAGCATTCAGGGCTCGCAACCAGGGCTTGCAAGGACACTGCATCAGTTGCGAGCACACAACCGGACAGAGCGAAATTGGAGTCTCAACCGTACTCGCCAATTTATGTCTGTGACAGCACGTGTGTGCACAGCCACTCTCTAATTTAAACCAATGGCAGGCCTGGCCAGGCCTGGCCTAGGGCAGCACTGTGCTGCCAGCGTCCGGTGGCCCGGGCAGAGGCGACGTGCTGGCGAGCTAACGGCCATCGCGTTGCCCGCCCTGCCGGTGAGCCCACAGCAGGCCCCCAGGCAGAGCTTGTCCATGGGTACCACAGAGCACCCCGAGCACCTCCACAGCTGCGTGCAGACCGCCCCCGCAAGTCACCTTGGTCTTCCTGCAGCATTGTCCGGCTTTTCGCCCATGATCCCTTATGGTGTCTCCTAACCAGCCCCTAATAAGAGCTGGCATGATCGCATTTGACACCCCAGCGACCCCTCCGAAGGTCCCGCCGCCGTGCGGATGCAGCTGCAATGCATATTTAATCGCTGGCTCTCCCTGCCCCCGATGCCATATCCCGCTGCCCCGCAACGGTTTGAATGCCGACATGCGAAGGTGCTAGACAGAGGCGGAGTCTCATCAGCTTATGTGCTTTGCATGCTCTCACGGCCATCAAGCTCTGCAGCGATGGGACCAGACTCGAATGTCGCCTTGTGCCACGTAGGCGAGCAACAGGCTCCGAGTCCGGCTCAACTTGGAGCCATGCACAACGGTGGAGCTCGATGCATCAGCCGCGGTGCTCGCGATGGCCCACGGCCGCCGAGCGCTGCTCCTGCTGCGGTCCGTCGCCGCGCAGCGGCAGAAGGCGGTCGCTACGGTGCTCAGCGCCGCCGCCCTGTCCCTGGGGCTCTGCCTTGCCGCTCGGCGGGCTGCCGCGGCGAAGGCAGCCGCGGACGCCGAGGCGAAGGAGGCGGAGCACCGCCGGACGGCGGCACAGCTGGTGGCGGCGCGCGAGTGCATTGCCAGCATGGAAGACACAATCTGCGATGCCGCCAGCGCACGCGACGCAGCGATAAGCGAGCGGGACGCCGCCACGGCCCGCGCAGCCGCGGCAGAGCAGCGTTTCGACGCGCTGGAGGAGCAAATGTCCGCCCAGCAGGCCGCGGCTCGGGAGCACATTGCCAGCGTGGAGGTGAATCTTGGCAATATCGCCGGTGCTCTTGTGGCGGCGGAGGCCGGGTGGGACGCCGAAGCCGCCCGCGCCGCTTTGGAAGAGCGCGCGGCATCACTCGAGGCGGAAATGGCTGTCCAGCGGGCGGCTGCGGCAGAGGTGGGGCGATGGCTGCGGCGGTCCTCTGAGGAGGCAGCCCAGAACGAGCGCCGCGTGGCGGTGCTCATGCAGCAGAAAGACGAGGCAGCGGCGGCGGCGCGTGCGGACGCGGCTGCGGCTCGCGAGAAGGTGTAAAATCTCTGCTGCTCCCAAATTTGCAATGCTTTTCATACCTCATAGACCCATTGTGCACATGCGCCCGAGTGTGCCTGAGGCGCAAATTTATGCCCGCATCTGTGAGCTCAGGTGGCGACTCTGCAGCGAGACCGGGAGACCGTGCTTCGGCGCGATCGCCTGCATAGGGAGGAGATCAACCGCTTGCAGGGCAAGCTCAGCGTCGTGAGCCAGCACTTTACGTCCCTGGAGGTGCGTGCTCGAGGCCTTGCAGCACTGTGTGCTTTGCACTGCATCCTGTACTGCTGCCGTGCCACAAACGCTCACATCTCCGATGAAACGTGGTAAATGTGGATACGAAGTATGGCCGTGATCATGCCACTGTGCTGGCAGGCGCCTAATGCTGACGCTGACACAGTGTCGCCACTACGTGCAGGCTCGGTGTGACTCAGTCCTCAGCCGCT
>JAABUX010005375.1_pt1 | contig 15763 bp, 16 predicted proteins | sample 5561851 | NCBI WGS metagenome assembly JAABUX01 (sample SAMN10711883, study PRJNA513361) | rock metagenome | isolation source: Antarctica rocks | place: Antarctica: Victoria Land, Richard Nunatak red sandstone | collected 2016-01-03 | reverse complement strand
GCCCGGACAATGGCGACATCTTCCAGGTCGCCGCCGACTTGCAGCTTGCTGGTGTTGACGGCATGGGTGTTGACGGAGCGGCGGTCAAACGTGCGGCTGCCTTCTTCATGCGGCGTTTCCTGCATCAATGCCCGCATCCGCGTGACCACCGAGCCGATGGCGGCGTCACCGTAACCGATGGCCGCTAGGAGGTCTTCCTGACCAGGGTGGTTCATCTGCTCGCCGATTTTGTTCAGCACTTCCGGGGACATTAAAGCTTTGATGTCCAGATGCAGACGCTCTAATTCCTTTTGCAGCAGCTCCCGCCCGCGGGCGATATTCGACGCATAGCGCAGCTTGCGGAAATAGGCTTTGATTTTGGTCCGGGCATGGCTGGTTTTGGCCGACGCCAGCCAGTCCAGCGAGGGGTTTGCGTTGGGCCGGGTCAGAATCTCGACAATGTCGCCGTTCTTGAAATGGTACGTCAGCGGGACAATCTTGCCGTTGACTTTCGCCCCCGCGCAGTGCTGACCTAAAGCGGAATGGATACGGTACGCGGCATCAACCGGGGTTGCGCCGAGAGGAAAATCCAGAACGTCGCCTTTGGGCGTGAACACAAACACCTGGTCGGTGAACAAGTCGCCAACGACGGAGCGCAGGAACTCGCCGGGTTCTTTGGCGTCGTATTGCCAGTCGAACAACTGCTGGCGCAGGAGAGTAAGTTTGTTGTCAAAGCGCTTGTCGGCAGAAGCGGACTTGCTCTTGCCGCCGCCTTCTTTATACTGCCAGTGGGCGGCAATGCCAAAGTCGGCGGTGCGGTGCATCTCGGTCGTGCGGATTTGAATTTCCAGCGGCTCGCCGTTCGGCCCAATCACTTTCGTATGCAGAGACTGGTAGCCGTTGGACTTCGTTTTGGCAATATAGTCGTCAAAGCGACCCGGCAGCGGCATCCAGACTTGATGGACAATGCCGAGCGCATGGTAGCAGTCGGCGACAGTCGGCACGATGACGCGCAGGGCGATCAAGTCGTAAATCTCGCCCAAGTCCAATGTCTGCTTCTGCATCTTATTGTAAATGGAATACAGATGCTTGGGCCGGCCCTGGAACTCGGCTTTGATCCCCTCTTCAGAAAGACGCGCCTGCAAAGTTTCCGTCGCCGCCGCAATGTCCTTCTCGCGCTGCGACCGCGTCTTATCTAATTTTTGCTTGAGTTCGTTGTAGGCTTCGGGATTAATATACTTGAACGCCAAATCTTCGAGCTGCCACTTGATCTGCCAGATGCCTAAACGATGCGCGAGCGGCGCAAAAATCTGAAGTGTTTCCTGGGCGACGCGCTTCTGCCGATGCTCCGGCATCGCTCCGAGCGTCCGCATGTTATGCAGTCGGTCGGCCAGTTTGATGACCATGACCCGCAGGTCTTTTGCCATCGCCAGCAGGATCTTACGCAGGTTCGCCGCGCTTTTCGTAGTCTCGCCGTGCCGCTTCTTGCGGGCCAGCACATCGGCGGCTTCCGGGGCGGCAGGCTCGGCGGGCGCGTCTACCCTAGCCCCCGGTTCCGATTCGCTCCGCGCCTCAAAGTCCGCCAGCTTCAGCTTGGTGACTCCGTCTACTAAATCCGCGATCTCGCCGCCGAACTCCGCCGCGAGCTGGTCCCGCGACACGCCGCAGTCTTCCACCACGTCATGCAGCAGGCCCGCCGCCAGGGTCGCGTCGTCCATTTCTAGTTCGGTCAGAATGGTCGTGACGGCGACCGGGTGCGTAATATACGGCTCCCCGGAGCGCCGGGACTGTCCTTCGTGCTTTGCCTCGGCGTAGGCATAAGCGCGGCGCAGCCGCTCGGCATCCGTGTTCGGATGATACACTCTGGCTCGGCTAATAATATTTTCGATGGGACTTTCTTCAGGCACAGTCATGCGAGTCATTTTTCCGTACTGGGTCAACACTTTCGTGAGGAGCACCGTTCCGCGCCCTTTGGCTTCGACGACTTTGCCTTCCGATTCCACTTGTTCCGCGCTGGCTTTCATTGCCTGTTATCATGCTTTCTATCGTGCCGTATTTTTATTGTGCATGATTTCGACGATTTCTATATGCTGTTGTTCCGCCCGCTTGCTTTATATAAACATTTTATTCGTTTTCTGCTTGTTCCTGCTCTTCGGTTTCCTGCTGCGCTTTTTCCCGTTCTTCTTTTTCCGACTCGGCCAAGACCTGCTCCGGCGACATGATCTTGCCGCCAAAGCGCAGTTCCAGCAGCCGGGCATCATCCAGCATCTTTTCATTGAGCGTCAGAAACGACGCCCCAGCATGGATAGAGGTCAAAAAGTGGTGGAACGAGTCCCCGTAAGCGTCATGGTAATGGGCGCAGAGCCGCTTGTACTCGGCCTCGTCCCGAACTTTCTTGCTCGAAATCGCCCACGACTTGATCTTCTCGCGCTCTTTGTTCGCCGCGCTCTGAAGTTCCACCATCAGCCCCCGGTGCTTGCGCTCATACTCCGTTTGCGTGATCTTCCCCGCTTCCAAGCTCTCATTCAGCGCCTTCATCTTCTTAAACCACGGGTTATCGTTGAGGGGATGCCCGACCGGCTCATCTTTATTTTCCATTACCATATCTCCCTTCCGACAGGAGGCCCATAGTCTATAAACTCAGGCAGGTTTTCGTCAGTGATTTGGGCCACTAATTCTTCCACGTCGTAATGCGGCCTTGATAAATCGGTGACTTCAATCTTACCATTGCGTACATAGATGTTCACTGTGTCTCCTTTCTTGAAGCCGACAGAGGAAAGCATCTCCTCTGGTATCGGTACAGCAAGGCCATGTTCAGTTTTTGTGATGCGTACTTGAATAGGTTTCATCGTAAACTTCCTGCCTCAGTCCCCCCGGTCTTCCAGACTGGGGTATGCGATTGGTTAGCGTTTCACCCAGCCAGGGTCTTCCACTAAAACCGGCAGGTTGTTGTAGAACTCGATAGCAGCAGACTCTATCGCGGAGAATTTACGGCGGTTGGCGACAGCCTGCTGAAAGATAGCCGGTGGGCATCCGCGCCCGTTGTCAAGATGAAGCGGCGCAGGAAACTTGACCCATCTTGAACCACAGTCAATAATGTTCGTCTGGTACCGCCTCGCCAGTGCCAGGGCGACGCTGGCGGCTACGGCCCAGGGTAAGGCTTGGCTGCCGCTTGTTGTGACTGAGGCGTAGGCTCCTGCCTCTTCTACGGTGATCCAGGGCGGTTGCGCTTCAATTTCGAGAACGTCAAAATAAACTCCAAAGTCGGTTTCTGCCAGCACGATTGTCCCCGTGTCCCGAAAGCGGAACGGCGTGTCAATCTCGACGTTTAACAGGTCCTTGAACGCTTGTGCCGAGTCAGAGATCAGCAGATCATTCTCTATCGGTCCATCTATTTTTACGCTCAAATCGCTGGACATGGGGAGTTACCTTTATTTAGATGCCTGCGTCGTCGTTTTCGGGTTCGGCGATGGGTTTGTGGGCGCGGTAGATGGCTCTCGTAATGTCAAATCTTGATCAGTGCGTTTATACGAGCGACGACTTCTCTTACCGTTGAGGCGGGAAGGACACAAACGTACTGTGCGTCTCGCGTCAGCCATGACATGCACTTGACCTGATCCGCGGGAATGACTCCGTAAACCGCGTAGCCTTCGGGGACAGCACTTCAAACTTATATGCCTTTCCCTTTTTGGTAATCGGGCACATTACAGCGAGGCCAGTCAGTTTGTTGTATTCCAGCGTTGACAAAACAAGAGCAGGCCGTCGTCCAGCCTGCTCATGTCCTGATTGCGGATCAAAATCTATGGAGATAACATCGCCCTGAGCAGGAACATAAGCCATGTTGGTTACCAGACCTCATTGCCGCGCGGTGGGCCTGTGCTGATTTCTTCGTGCAGATTATCCGTGGTCATTCCCTCTAGTAATTCCTCGATCGTGTAGTGAGGATCATTAGGGTCCGCGACGACAAACCTGCCGTTTTCCAGCGTGATGTTGACCATACTGTCCGAGCCGAACTTCGACGCTTGGGCCAAGTCTTCGGGGACCGGAATAAGAAATCCATTGTCTGTTTTTTGAAGTTGTACCAGCATTTGCATTGCCTCTTGCCCTTTATCATACCCGGCAGGCGGACTAAATCCCTGCGTCGGCGTCTTCGGGTTCGGCGAAGGGCTTGTAGGCGCGGTAGATGGTTTTCCACATAACGTAGCCCATGACCATGTTTTCGTCCAAAGCCGGGTTGCCGGAGCCTGCGCCGCGGTCGCCGCCGAAGCGGGTGGCCCAGAACGCGCCGGTGCCGTGGCGGCCGTCGTCCACGCGGGTCCGCAGAACGCTCTGGATGAAGTGCTCAGTCGCGTCTTTGTTTTGGCTGTCAATGCAGGCGACGATGCCGATTTTCTGGTTGATGACGGTGATGGCTTCATTGATGCCTTTGACTTTGGTAAGGACGCCGACGGGTCCGAACAACTCCGTTGAGTATAAAATGTCGTCTTTGCCGACGTTTTCAATCAGCGTGAACGGGACGTAGAAGCCTTCGACGGCGAGGGCGTCGGGGACTGGGACTTGATGGCGGATGCTTGCGCCTTCGCTGACGGACTGCGAAATGAGGCCCAGGACGCGGGCCTGCTGCTCTTCCGAGACAAGTGGCGGCAGGGAGTAGAGGCCGGGGGTTTTGTCGGCGTCGGCAAGCTCTTGGGAAGAACCGTCGCCGATGCGGATGCCCTTAGTTTCTTCAATCGCGGCGGCGACAAACGCTTCGTAGACGCTTTCGTCGCAGAAGACTTCCTGAATGGACGTGCAGCGCTGGCCGCCGGTGATGGTTTTGCCGTAAACGAAGTTCTTCGCGGCCCTTTGGATGTCCGCGTCTTTGTGGACATAAAAGATGTTGATGCCGCCGACTTCCTTCATCACCCGCTTGCCGAGGCCGCTGGCAGTCGCGTCTACGGCGTCGCCGACGGCTTTGGAACCCGTAAACGATAGGCACTTGACGACGGGGTGCGAGATGACAGCCTGGCCCGTGCTAACGTCGCCCGAAACCATGCTGAACGTGCCGGGCGGGACCGTGACGCCGAGATTTTCTTTCGCCCAGGTAAACGCTTCGTCCAGCGCCGCCGCGATGGCCTGCGACGACTCAGGAATGAGGTGCGACGGCTTCCAGACAACCGTGTTGCCGACGACGAGTGCCGCGACGACCTGGGCGATGGGAATGGCGACGGGAAAATTGAACGGCGTGATAATGGCGGCGACGCCGCGCGGCTCTAAACGAGACTCCATCACGACGCCGTCAATGTTCTTCTGGTAGGTCTCGCCCTTGAGCGAAAGTCCCTGGGGCGCAACGCATTCAATCACGCCGATGGCTTCATCCAAATCCAGTTTGCAGTCAAAGAGCGTTTTGCCCATCTCGCGGGCCATTGTCTGCTGGAAGTCTTCGTACCGGGCGTACATAATCTGGGCCAGATGCAAAAAGATTTTCGTCTTCATGTTCCCGCTGACGGCCCGCCAGGCCGGGAACGCGGCATCGGCAGCCAGCATGGCTTCGCTGACTTCGGCATCGGTGGCTTCCGGGACATAGCCCAAGACTTGCGATTTATGCGCGGGATTGATGTTCGGCAGCAGCGACTCCGAGATCGAATCGCGCCATGCGCCTCCGGCATATATCTGATAAGTGCGTGTGTTGAGCTTGGGAGAGAACATAAGAAAATGGCCTTTCTGATGAAAAGAACAGACACGGACAAAGAAGGGCAGACACGGGGGTCTGCCCCTACGGGACGAACACGGACAATGCCTGCGGGACAATGCGGATGGTGACGGGCGTCTCGCCGAAGCTCTCGCCGTCAAGCTGGCCGGAAATCGGCGGCACGGATGTCAGCGCAATCGTGCGGGCGCGGTAATAGCGCACGCTCGGATCACGCAGATGGCGGCGGGCCAAAACAGACACCATCTGGGACGCGAACCCGACCCGGTCCAGTCCTCGGTTCATCGCCCGGTGTAATCTGGAGTCCATGTTAGGACGCTCAAAAACGCAAACATCAAGCCAGCCGTCGTCGGGTTCGGCAAACGGCGCGAGCTTGATCTGCCGGTAGGCATACGACGCGGCATTGGCGACCACGACGAGAAACGCCTCCGAGCGGATTTCCTCGCCGTCCAGCGTCAGCGCGATTGCCGTGCTGCGGTACTTTGCCAGCGCCCCCAATGTTGCGAACGCATAGGCCGCCGGGCCAATCAATTCTTTCACCGGCCGCAACACTTCGCGCACGACAACCGCGTCAAAGCCAAAGCCTGCCATCAGGACAAAGTAACGCTCCCCCGCCTTGCCGGCATCCAGTCGCCGCGTTTTCCCGGCCCGCAGCATCGCCGCAGTGGAGCTGAGATCATCGGTCGCCGAAAGGCCCAGCTCAGACGCCAGCACGTTCTGCGTTCCCAGCGGCACCAGGCCCAGCGGCAGCGGTTTCGCGGAGCCGGGCGCGGTCAGCAGGCCGTTAATCACTTCGTTGACTGTGCCGTCGCCGCCAGCGACCAGCACGGCGTCAAATCCCTGCCCCGCCGCGTCGCGGGCCGCTCGCTCGGCATCTCCCGCTTTCTGCGTGACGGACACCCCGCCGAGAACAGGACTCAGCGCCGCCCGCATCCAGTCCAGCGCCTCCTGCGGCTTCCCCTGCCCCGCCGCAGGATTGACGATGAGAAGCGCATTCATAATTCCATCTTCATCACTTCATTAATTGTAGCACACAGAGGGAATTTTCCATTCGCAGGCCGGTATACTGGGTTTATGCCGCTTCCAAGAACTGTTATTGCAAAAACCGTTGTCGTTGCGCCCGATTGGGTGCGGGCGCAAGCTCCAAGCTTCTGGCTGACGACGGAGGAACTCGGCGTCTACGCGGCCTGGGCGTCGGAAAAACGAAAATCCGAGTGGCTGGCCGGGCGGCTGGCGGCAAAAAAGCTGCTGCGGGAACAGCTTGGCATCCGCCCGCTGGACTGGCAGATCGGGCGCGACGGGGCTGCCCCGGCAATTATAGGCGTTGACTTGCCGAACGCGGCGCTGTCACTGTCGCACAGTGACGGAACCGGAGCCGCTACGTTCTCTAATACGCACGCCGAAGGCAGCGCCGGGATTGACATTCAGCGCGTTCGCCCGGTGCATCCCGGCCTCTGCGCCCGCGTGTTCACACCGGAAGAGCGGCGGCAGATCGCCGGGCAGTTCGGGTCGGAAAACAGCGCCGAGGGAATGCTGCTGCTGTGGGCGCTGAAAGAAGCGGCGATTAAAGCGCGGCGGCAGGTCTGGGGCCGACCTTTGCAGAACATTTGCGTTCGGCTGGGCGATCCCGGCTTCGCGGAGATTGACATGGAAGGGGAGCCGGTGTTCACGACGCAGTACGAACGTCTCGGCCACTGGTGGCTGGCACGGGCTGTGCGGCCTGTTGATGGCCTCCGATGAGGAAACGCTTCCGGGATGTGGCCCTCACAGGTCGAAATTCATCCGGCGGATCGCGTCTATAGACTTATAAAGACGCTCGGCATCGTCGATCAGAGGTTCGAACTAGCGGGCCAGGTAAAATTGGCGGCGTTTCTGCGTTATGGACGGGTCTTCGTCCTCGACATGGATCATGTCCAGAGCAACGCCGACAAGGCCAAAAACGCTGGACACTCGCAGCGCCTGGAACTGCGTGAACAACAGCAGCCTTTCGCCAATGCCCTTCCCCTGAAACTCTTTGTCCGTCGCCAACTGACCGATGAAGGCAACCGTATATTCTCCGCCCGGAAGCTTTTTCGAGTTTGGAAGGGAGGCGCGGTTCACGGGCTTCATCGAGAGCGTAACGTAGCCCAGGATGCGCGTTGCGCCGACCTCCTCGACCGCGACATGAGTTACGCCCACATGTTTCGCGGCGTGCTGGCGAGCCGTCTGCCGCAGAAATATGTTCATCTTTTCAATGCCGCAGTCGAACGCTTCCCGGTTGTGGTGCGTGTCCAATGGTTCAATTACCAATGGTAACGCCCCTGCGCGTCGAAGCGGCCTTGATTGAATTCAGCGGCCTCGGCGCGGACCAGGTCATTCGGTTCAACCGCTCGTGTCATTAACTCCTCGAAGAGAAGAAAGTCACGGTCACTGAGAAGGATTTGGTCGTGCCGCGCCAATACCTCATCAGCGCGTTCGCGTACCGCCGCTTCCACGAATTCGGTCAGGGTCATCCGCGCCGCTTCAGCGGCACGCGCCGCGCGGGCTTTAGTGTCGCTGTCAGTTCGAATGCTGAATTGAATATCTTTACGACGCGGTTTTGCTGCGGCCTTGCTGCGTTCCGTACTGGCTGCCATTCTTTGTTCCTCTTGGGCGTGTAGCATTTCGCTATACTGATTATAGCATAACATTAGGAGTTACGCAGTTGAAGCCAAATTGAGAGTAATTTCGATGTCTCGCTGACGCTGATTTACTCTCCAACTGCGTAACTCCTAAACATTTTCATTAACAGAGGAAGGAATGCTGCGGCATTACGATTCGAGCGCAATGTCTTTGCGCCAGAGCATCATCAAACCGAGAACCGTCAAAATCAGGCCGAACAAAACGATGAGGGTGTGGCCGGTCAAATTTGCTGTCGCGATCAATGCCCCGGTCAATGCTCCCAGCACCGCACCCGCGGACAGCCAGGTGGCCGCCTGCGGCTCGATGTCGCCCCGCCGGGCATGGACCAGAACCGGTGGCAGGCCCGCAAGTGCCAGAACGACCAGCGCCGTCCCCTGCGCGACATGCGGCGGCAGGCCGAGGCCGTAAATCGCCGCCGGAATGAGCAGTACGCCGCCCAGTCCAAACACGCGGCTTGCCAGGCCCACTGCCGCCGCGAGGATCGCCGCCAGCGCGTAGAACTCAATGCCGCGAGAGGTAATGGCAAAAGGCAGCGCCGGCCCATGCAGGAAACCAAACCCGGAGGCCAGCATCGCCAGGCCCCCTGCCGTCACCAGCGTTCCCCAAAGCAAAGGCAGGCGCTCTAAATTGGGGCGCGATACGAGCAGGCGCTCGGCGATAACCGCGCCGATGGTTTGGAAGACAAACAGCAGCAGGGCCAGGCCAAACCGCACGTCGCCGTGCTGGGCATACGACAGAATGCCCGCAAGCGCGGCAAAGAACGTCAGGGTCAGCCCCACTCCGACCGCCCGCACCGGGCGCAGTCCCAGCAGGCGGCGGACAGCCGGAACGCCGAACACGCTGCCGGACACGGCGGTCAGTCCGGTCAAGAGGCCGAGCGGCAGGCCGAACAAAAACAAAAACACGTTTTTCAGGTACGATAAATCAGGCCGGGCCATGCCGCCAGTATACCAGATTAGCTTCTATTGCATCATGTCGGTCAGGACCGTGCGTTTCAACGTATGGTGCTTTAGTTTTAACTATGCACTGCCAACTCATTTCTTATCCCCGTCCCGTTCCCTATGTTGAAGCGCTTGATCGGCAGTACGCGCTGGCCGAACAGCGTGGGCGAGGCGAAATTCCCGACACCCTGCTGCTGCTGGAACATCCGCCGACTATTACTCTTGGACGGCGCACGCAGGATACTGATCTGCTGACCCCAGAAGCGGCGCTGAGGGCGCAGGGCATCGCCGTGGAGCGCGTGGACCGGGGCGGCGAAATTACGTATCATGGGCCGGGCCAAATGGTCGGCTATCCGATTTTGGACCTGCGGCAGCACGGCTCGGATTTGCACAAGTACCTGCGGGATTTAGAAGAAGCGCTGATCCAAACGATTAGGGAGTTTGGCCTGACCGGGGAGCGCGTGCCGGGCCGGACGGGAGTTTGGGTGCAGGACCGCAAAATTGCCGCCATCGGCATCAAAGTTGCCCGCTGGGTGTCGCTGCACGGGTTCGCGCTCAATATCTCTCCCGATCTGGCCCCGTTTCGCGCGAAGTTTGTTCCGTGCGGCATTTCCGACAAAGACGTGACTTCGATGGCGGAGAAGTTGGGCGCGGGCTGCCCGGCGTGGGTCGAAGTTGAAGCAGTCCTGCTGGAGAAATTTGCAAAGATATTCGGGGTTGACTTTTTTTGTTAGCCGCCGTATAATATGGCAACACATGAACAAAGAAGCTGCATTTCCGAAATACTATCCCAAAGGCGAAGTGCTGCGGAAGGCTGCCGAGCGCTACCCGGACATTGATCTCGAAGCCACGGAGATCATGCTTCGCATCAAGCAGATCGCCTCCGGCGAAGGATGCGAGGCGCAGGAAGCGCTGGAGCCGCACGGGCTGTCCGAAGGCCGCTTTTATGTGCTGTGCTACCTGTTCTCTGAAGACCTCTTTGGACACAAAGCCCCCAGCCCTTCTGAAATCGCGGAGAATCTAGGCGTCACCCGCGCCACCATCACCGGCCTGTTGGACGGCCTGGAACGCGACGGGTTTTTGGAGCGGCATCACGACAGCGCGGACCGACGGGCGCTCACAATTCACTTGACCGCCAAAGGGCATTGTTTGCTGGATCAACTGATCCCGGCGCAGTGCCGGCATATGAACTCCCGGATGTCTTGTCTCAGCGCCGAAGAAAAGCAGACACTGAGCGCTCTGCTGGCAAAGATTCAGGCGCAGACCGAGTAGGGGCAGACCCCCGTGTCTGCCCTCTTTGTCTTACGCTTTTTTTCGCGCCCACCTAGTTAGCCGGCAGATATTCTGACACCAGATAATAAGGAGATAAATTATGAGCAGCACACTTCAGCAGCGAGACCGGCGGCGAACGCCTCCCGCGCCAAGCGCGGCTCCCCTTCCCAAGCCCGCTGAGGAAACACCCTCCGCCTTAACAGGCGCGGCAGCCGTGGCCGATGCGCTGAACCATCAGTACCGCTGGATCATTCTGGCGGGTCTTATTCTAGCCGCCGCGATGGAAGTGCTGGACTCGACAATCATCAATGTCGCGCTGCCGCAGATGGCGGGCAATTTAAGCACGACGACTCAGGAAGTTGCCTGGGTTTCAACCGGCTACATTCTGTCCAATGTCGTCGTTCTCCCCATGACCGCGTTTCTGAACATGCTCTTTGGACGCCGCGCCTATCTGACCGGGTCCATTGTGCTGTTCACCGTCGCGTCATTCTTCTGCGGGACATCGCACAGCCTGGGGGAGCTGATCCTGTGGCGCGTTTTGCAGGGCGCGGGCGGCGCGGCGCTGATTTCTACAGCGCAGGCGACTCTGGTTCAGGTCTTTTCGCCGAAGGAGCAGGCCATTGTCCAGCCGGTCTTTTTGCTGGGGCTGGTCGTTTTTCCAACCATCGGCCCGGCGCTCGGCGGCTGGATTACCGACGCGATCAACTGGAACTGGTGCTTTTTTATCAATGTCCCAATGGGCCTGCTTGCGGGAGGGCTGGTCTTCTTTTTGCTGCATGACACGGAGCCGGCAAAACCCGACGTGCCGATTGACTGGGCCGGGATTGGACTGCTGGCGACGGGGCTGGCAACTTTGCAGTATGTCCTGGAAGAAGGCGAGCAGGACGACTGGTTCAGCAGCCCGACAATTCTGCGGCTGGCTCTGCTTTCGGCGGTCTCGCTGATTGGCCTGGTGTTCTGGGAGCTTTCGCCCCGGAACAAAGCGCCGGTCGTGGCATTCCGCGTTCTCAAGAACCGCTCCTTGTCGGCGGGGATTATTTTGTTTATCGCGGTGGGCTTCGGCTTGTACGGGGTCAACTATTTGTATCCTCTGCTGGCACAGCAGCAGCAGGGGTTGTCCCCCCTGCAAAGCGGCGTTTCTCTGCTGCCGGGCGGGTTTGCCAGTCTGGTCAGTATTACGCTTTGCGCGGTCATCAGCAGCAACCCGAAGGCGACGATAGATGCGCGTCTGCTGACGTTTATCGGCATTGTCCTGTCTATTTGCGGCATGTGGGGACTGGCACATCTCAACGCGCAGTCGGGAACGCCGGACACGTTCTGGCCCCTGCTGATCCGGGGCCTGTCTATGGGGTTTCTCTTCATTCCGGCTAACACGCTTGCCATCGGCAGCTTGTCCAAAGACGAGGTCAACCAGGGAACCGGCCTGCTCGGCCTGGCGCGTCAGCTCGGCGGCTCTATCGGCATCGCGATTTTGGCGACGTATTTCCAGAACCAGCAGCATGTCAACCGGGCCAATTTAGTCGGTTACTTGACCCCAAGCCATCCGGCCTACACCGGCCGGGTTTCGGGCCTTGCCGGCGCTCTGATCGGCGGCGGCTACAGCCCGGCCGACGCGCAGACGGGAGCGCTGGGAATAATCGAGCAGACCCTGACCCAGCAGGTAGTCGCGATGAGCTTCAACGACGCATTTTTTCTGCTGATGTTTATCAGCGCGGCGATGGTTCCGACACTGCTGCTGCTGAAAAAACCCAAAGCGGGCGCGGCCCCGGCGGCAATGCATTGAGTGAGTGACTGAGAAGAAACTTAAGGAGAAAAGCATGGATAAGGAGAAAAGCATGGAAAGTGTTGTTGTGACGGGCATCTCGTCGGGAATCGGCTACGGGATAACGAAGGTGCTGGCGGCAAAGGGCCTGCACGTTTTCGGAAGCGTCCGGAAAGAAAGAGACAAAGTCCGTTTATGCAGCGAGTTTGGGGACGCAGTAACGCCGCTTTTGTTTGATGTCACGGACGAAGCGGAGGTTCAAGCCGCCGCGCAGACCGTGCGGGAACGCCTCGCGGGGAGTACGCTCCGGGGGCTGGTCAACAACGCGGGCATCAGCGTGACGGGGCCGCTGCAATATCTTCCGGTCAAAGATTTTCGGCGTCAGCTTGAAATTAACCTGGTCGGCCCGCTCATCGTCACGCAGGCATTCCTGCCGCTGCTGGGGGCTGACCATGCCTTGACGGGGAAGCCGGGCCGGATCGTCAACATCAGCTCCGTCGGCGGCAAGATCGCTTTCCCTTTTTTGGGCGCTTATAACGCTTCGAAGTTCGGGTTGGAAGGCTTCTCCGAATCGCTTCGGCGGGAGCTGATGGTGCATGGGATTGATGTCATAGTCGTGAGGCCGGGATCGGTTGCAACTTCGATTTGGGACAAGGCGGAAGCCGCAGATTATATGTCGGACTACGCCTCCACGGAGTACGCCGGGGCGCTGGCGAAGTTTGTCAGCGGTATGATCCAGGGCGGGCGCAAGGGCTACCCGCCGGAGCGGATCGGCCAGACCGTCTGGAAGGCGCTGACGACAGCAAGGCCGCGCACTGCTTATGAGGTCGTTCCCCAAGCGCTGCAAAACTGGATTCTACCCCAGCGGCTGCCCAAGCGGACGCTCGACCGCATGATTGCGAAGCAGCTTGGATTATCGCGCGAATAAAAGCACATCTGTCGAATGAACCCAAAAGAAGAATAAACTAAAGTAGAATAAACCTGAAGCGGGCGTAGCATCAGCCGCCATATAATAAACGAATAACTTGGGCTTAGTCTGCGACACATCCAATTGGAGGAGGACGTACCATGACCACATTACAAGAACCCATCGGTTCCGGCTTCGGCGCGGCAGCCACCGCTGGGGACGTTATGAAAGACATCAACCTATCCGGCAGGATCGCCATCGTGACCGGCGGCGCGTCTGGCATAGGGACAGAAACCACGCGGGCGCTCCGCTCCGCAGGTGCCAGAGTAATTGTCCCAGCGCGTAACCCTGAAAAGGCTCAAGCTGCGCTGGAGGGCATTGATGGTGTTGAGATAGAGGCAATGGACCTGACGGACCCAGCTTCACTCGATGCCTTTGCAGAACGGTTTCTTGCTTCCGGCCAGCCACTGCATATCTTGGTCAACAGCGCGGGCGTGATGGCGGCACCGCTCATTCGTGACTCGAGAGGCTATGAGTCACAGTTCGCCACGAACCATCTCGGCCATTTCCAGCTTACGGTGCGGCTTCTGCCTGCCCTGCGCCGGGCGCACGGGGCACGGGTGGTCGCCGTGTCCTCATTGGGACACCGCCGTTCGCCCGTCGTGTTCGAGGATCCCAATTTCGAGCGCCGCGATTACGACCCCCTGCTAGCTTATGGTCAGTCAAAGACAGCCAACATCCTGTTCGCACTTGCGCTGGACGAGCGCGAAAAGGCCGCAGGAGTGCGGGCCTTCTCCCTCCATCCGGGCGGCGTCTTTGGCCCCGGTATGGAAAAGTACCTTTCTGCGGAAAGCCTTCGGGCGGCCGGTATGATCGATGAGAATGGAAAGCCGATCCTTGACCTAAAGAAAGGCTTTAAGACAGCCGAGCAAGGAGCAGCGACCAGTGTTTGGTGCGCGACAAGTCCACAGCTTAACGGGATGGGCGGGGTCTACTGCGAGAACTCAGACATAGCACCGATCATGTCCGATCAGGATCAGCATGGCTTAATCCCCTTTGGCGTCATGCCTTTTGCGGTTGACCCCGAAGCGGCTGACCGCCTTTGGAGTCTTAGCGAACAGCTTTTGGGTCGCCGATTTGGGGCATGACGCGGCTATTTGGGTATGATAAGGCCACAAAACACAATCCCAAAGGAAAACCATGATGACACAAGCCGTTCGCTTTCACGAACTCGGTGGCCCGGAAGTGCTGACACTCGAAGAAGTCAGCGTCCGGGAACCGGGACAGGACGAAGTCGCGCTCAAAGTCGAAGCCGTTGGCCTGAACCGGGCGGAAAGCATGTACTTTCACGGGCAGTATTTCGAGCAGCCTCAGTTCCCCGCCGGCCTCGGCTATGAGGCCGTGGGAGTCGTCACTGCAGTCGGCCCCGGCGTTGATCCTAGCCTGGTCGGGCAGAAGTTCGGCACCATTCCCGGCTACTCCATGAACAAGTACCCGGTGCTTGCCGGAGAAGCCGTTGTCCCGGCAAGCGTGCTTGCGGCGCTTCCCCCGGCGCTTTCCGCCGTTGAAGGCGCGGCAGTCTGGATGCAGTATTGCACGGCTTACGGAGCGTTGGTCCCCCTCGGTCATGTCGGCCCCGGCGATTTTGTCATCATTACGGCGGCTTCTTCTAGTGTCGGCCTCGCCGCAATCCAAATCGTCAAAGCCAAAGGCGCAACGGCGATTGCGACAACCCGGACTTCGGCCAAGAAGCAGCAGCTTCTTGACCTGGGCGCGGATTATGTCATCGCGACTCAGGAAGAAGACCTGCCCGCCCGCGTCGCCGAGATTACCGGCGGCAAAGGGGCGCGTGTCATCTTTGATTCTGTCGGCGGCGATTATGTCGCAACGCTGATACAGGCCGCCGCTCCCGAAGGCACGATTTACCTGTACGGTACACTTTCCGGTCAGCCGACCCCGTACCCACTGTTCGGCTTTATGAATGCGGTTGCTCTCACCGGCTACACATTCAATGTACTGAGAGATACGCCGGAGCGCTGGGAGGCGATGCAGCGCTACATCTACGACAAGCTGGCCGACGGCACGTTCAAGCCGAAGGTAGACCGCGTTTTCCCACTTGCCGAGGCCGCAGAGGCGTATCGGTATCTTGAAAGCAACGCCCAAGTCGGCAAGGTCGTCATTACGGTATAGCACTTATGGAGAACACGCAGCGCAAAAACTCGGAACCGGCGTCTTATGTGGATCAGGCCCGCGAGATATTCGTTCGGGAGCCGACGAACCCCATTCTAAAGGCAAGTGACATGCCGTTCTCCTGCAAGGCTGTCTGCAATCCGGCGGCGTGCTTGATCGGCGGCGAAGTCCTGCTGCTGCTGCGGGTCATTGACGACACAGATCGGTCGCATCTCTACGTTGCCCGCTCCGCCGACGGCATTGGAAACTGGCGGATTGAGACGACGCCGCTGCTGTCGCCTGACGCCTCCGACGCCGCGTGGTATGATAACGGGGGCTGCGAGGACTCGCGCATTACTTATGTGGAAGAGATAGCCGCTTAT
>JAABUX010005372.1_pt1 | contig 15770 bp, 16 predicted proteins | sample 5561851 | NCBI WGS metagenome assembly JAABUX01 (sample SAMN10711883, study PRJNA513361) | rock metagenome | isolation source: Antarctica rocks | place: Antarctica: Victoria Land, Richard Nunatak red sandstone | collected 2016-01-03 | reverse complement strand
CTCTCCGCGCAGGCGCACGCGATGGACCGGGTGAGCGCGCAGGCGAACGCGGCGCAACTCACCATGCTGCGCTACCAGCTCAACCCGCATTTCCTGTTCAACACGCTGAACAGCATTTCCACGCTGGTGCTCCTCAAGCAGAGCGAGCGGGCGAACGCGATGCTGAGCCGATTGTCCTCCTTCCTGCGCTATAGCTTGGGCGAGCCCGCCGCGCTGGTGTCGGTGGCGCAGGAGGTCGAGGCGTTGAAGCTGTATCTTGATATCGAGAAGATGCGCTTCGAGGACCGGCTGCGGCCGGTGTTCCAGATCGATCCGCCCGCGCATGTGGCGCTGGTGCCCTCGCTGCTGCTGCAGCCGCTGGTGGAGAACGCGGTCAAATATGCGGTGACGCCTTTGGAGGAGGGAGCGGAAATCCGGGTGCACGCGCGGCAGAGAGAAGGCCGTGTGCTGATCTCGATCGCCGACACGGGACCGGGCGTGAGCGGTTCGGTGCCCAAGGGGACCGGGGTGGGTCTGCAAAACATCCGCGATCGGCTGGAGCAGACCTACGGTTCGGATCATCACGTGGAGATCCGGCCGAACCTTCCGCAAGGCTTGGTCGTTACGATCGATATTCCGTTCCAACCGGCGAGCGTCGCCACCCGAGAGGCCGCCTGAATGAGCATTCGGACACTGCTGGTCGACGATGAGATGCTGGCGATCCAGGGGCTGGAAATGCGGCTCGCGGCTTGGCCCGAGGTCGAGATCGTAGAGCGGTGCGCGAACGGGCGCGAGGCGATCCGCGCGATCAAGACGCACAAGCCCGATCTCGTGTTTCTGGACATCCAGATGCCTGGGTTCGACGGCTTCGCGGTGATCGCCGCGGTGGTCGATCTGGAGCCGCCGCTGTTCGTGATGGTGACCGCTTACAATGAGTTCGCGGTCAGGGCGTTCGACGCGCAGGCGGTCGATTATCTGATGAAGCCGGTGGAGGAGGAGCGGCTCAAGGCGACGATGGATCGGGTGCGGCAGCGGCTGACCGATCGACGCTCGGCGGAGGAGAGCGCGCGGCTGAAGGAGCTGCTTGCCGAGGTGGCGCCCGAGGCGCACGCCGAACTGGGGCCGATGCCGGTGCAGGTAGCGAACGCGGGGCGTTTCGAGAAATTGCTCAACATCAAGGACCGCGGGCAGATTTTCCGCGTCGATGTGGACACGATCGAGCGCATCGACGCGGCGGGCGACTATATGTGCATCTACACAGGCGATCAGACGCTGATCCTGCGCGAGACGATGAAGGATCTGGAGCGTCGGTTGGATCCGAGGAAGTTTCAGCGAGTGCATCGGAGCACGATCGTCAACCTGGAGCTGGTGCGGCAGGTGAAGCCGCACACCAATGGCGAGTGCTTTTTGGTGCTGGGCTCGGGCGCGCAGATCAAGGTGAGCCGGAGTTACCGCGAGGTTGTGGCAAGGTTCTTGTAACGACCTAGCGTCGGGCGAAGCGTTCCTCGACTGCGATCTCGCTGGGGCCGACGTGGGCGTCGAGCCAGGCGACGAGGGGTTCGGCTTCGCGCCAGACGGTGAGGGCGTGATCGAGCGCGCGGCGATCGAGCAGCGCGGGGCCGGGGGCGAGGCGGGCACCGGCGACTAGGTACTTCATGCGCAACAGTTCGATGCGGGGGTGATCGCGCGGGTAGCCCTTGGGGGCGGTGGCGAGGCTTTCGCCGGTGACTTCGATCTGCACTTTGGCGAGCGCGGCGACGATGCCTTCGAGTTCGCCGCCGCGACGGTCGTCGTCGATCATTTCGCGCAGTCGGGTGAGCTGGTCCTTGGCGGGATCGTAGAGGCCGGTGCCCGCGTAGAGGCCAGCCGCCGACACTTCGCAGTAGAGGAAGCCCATCGTGCCCGGGCGGGTGACGTAGCCCGAGGCGTTTTCCTTGATCGGGCGCTTGTCGGGCGAGAAGCGAACGTCACGGTAGGGACGGAAGAGTTTGGTCGTGCCGTCGAACTGCTCGGAAGCTTCGGCGATGAGCGATTCCATCGGGTCGCGGATCGCGGCTTCCCATTCGCGTTTGGTGGCGAGGAAGAAGGATTTGGAGTTGTCCGCGTGCAGGCGGTGGAACCAGTCGATCGCGGTGGGGCCGAATCCCTCGAACGGGGGGCGGGGGCGATCGATCATGCGTGGACCGCCGTTCCGATGTAGTTGACCGAGCGGTCCTCGCCGAGGCGGAAGGCGAGATCGCGGCCGAGCGTGATGCCACGGATGTCGGTGACGCGTAGGCCAGCGGTGGCCAGCGCTGAGGTGAGTTCTTGCGGGCGCAGGAACTGACGCCAGCTGTGGGCACCGTGGGGGATTACGCGGGCGATACGCTCGGCTCCGGCGATCATCACACCCCACGAGAGCGCGGTGCGGTTGGGGGTGCTGAACAGGAGCAGGCCGCCCGGCGCGAGGAGCATGGCGACGGCGCGCAGGAAGGAGGGAACGGCGGCGACGTGCTCGATCACCTCCATCATGGTGACGAGATCGAAACGGCGACCCTCGGCGGCGAGGGCTTCGGCGGAGACGGCGCGGTAGATGACGGAAAGGCCGGTCTGCGCGGCGTGAGCCTCTGCGACGGCGATCGCTGCGGGGGAGGCGTCGAGCCCGGTGGCGGCGAAGCCGAGGCGGGCGAGCGGTTCGGTGAGCAGGCCGCCGCCGCAGCCGATGTCGAGCGCGTTGAGACCCTCGGCTGGGCGGACGCTGTTCGTGGGCCAGCCCCAGTGCGCTCCGGCTTGCTTGCGCAGGTAGGCGAGGCGAACGGGGTTGACGCGGTGGAGCAGCTTCGACGAGCCGCGCGGATCCCACCATTGCGCCGCCTCGCGCCCGAAGAGCGCGGCGGAGGCGGGATCGATGCTCGAGGCGGACGTGCTTGCCATTTGCGTTGCCGCGCGGTGTAACAGCGCGCGCGGCGCACCCCAAGCCGTCCGCCCCACCGCGACGAAGGACCGCCGCCGCTCCCCATGTCCGTGATCGTGATGAAGTTCGGCGGCACCTCGATGGCCGGGGTCGAGCGCATCCGCGCGGCGGCGGCACGGGTGGCGGCGGCGCGGGCGGAGGGTCACCGGGTGGCGGTGGTGGTGAGCGCGATGGCGGGGGAGACCGACCGGCTGGTGAGCTTCTGCCGTGAGATCGCCGCGCTGCACGATCAGGCCGAGTACGACGTGGTGGTGGCGAGCGGCGAGCAGGTGACGAGCGGGCTGCTGGCGCTGACGCTGCAATCGATGGGGGTGCGGGCGCGAAGCTGGCAGGGGTGGCAAGTCCCGGTGCGGACCGACGCCGCGCACGGCGCGGCGCGGATGAGCGGGATCGACACCGGGGCGCTGTTGGCGGCGATGGCGGACGGCGAGGTGGCGGTGGTGCCGGGGTTCCAGGGACTGTCCCCCGAGGGGCGGGTAACGACGCTGGGGCGCGGTGGTTCGGACACGTCGGCGGTGGCGTTGGCGGCCGCGCTGAAGGCGGACGAGTGCCGGATCTACACCGATGTGGAAGGGGTCTATACGACCGACCCGCGCATCGTGCCGCGGGCGCGCAAGCTGCGGCGGATCGCGTATGAGGAGATGCTCGAACTCGCCAGCGTGGGGGCGAAGGTGTTGCACACGCGCGCGGTCGAGCTGGCGATGAAGGAGCGCGTGCGGCTGTCGGTTTTATCGAGCTTCTCCGATGCCGAGGGCACGTACGTGGTGGATGAGGACGAGATCGTGGAATCACAGGTCATCACCGGGATCGCCTACAGCCGCAACGAGGCCAAGCTGACCATCCTGGAGGTGCCCGACCGGCCGGGCGCGGTCGCCGAGATCTTCGCGCCGGTGGCGGAGGCGGGGATCAATGTCGACATGATCGTGCAAAACATCGCGCACGATACCGGGCGAACCGATGTGACGTTCACCGTGCCCGCGAGCGAGTTGCCGCTGGCGCTGGCGGTGCTGGGCGAGGCGCGCGAGCGGTTGGGGATCGGCGGGCTGCTGAGTGACAGCAATGTGTGCAAGGTGAGCGTGGTGGGGATCGGGATGCGTTCGCACGCCGGGGTGGCGACGACGATGTTCCGCGCGCTGGGCGAGCGGGGGATCAACATCCAGGCGATCAGCACGAGCGAGATCAAGATCAGCGTGCTGATCGCGGAGGAATATACCGAGTTGGCGGTGCGCGTGCTGCACACGGCGTATGGGCTGGATGGCTGAGGCGCGAAGTTCACAAAGTCTACGGCGCTATGTAAGCAGCGGAAGTGCCCGCGGACGGCGCAAGCCCGTCGGGAGTGCGCGCGTATGGGGACAGCCGATTTACCTTATGCCGTTGTCGAGCGCGGCGCGCGTAACAACGAAGTGGTGCGACAGCGCGCGCAGGAAGTAAATCTGGCGCGACGTGGTCCAGCCGTCGTGGGGTTGGGTGGGCATAAGCGAGCGGTGGCGCGGGTGATCCTACAAGGCAAGGCCTTGCGGAAGCGCGGAGGACTAAACTGGATATGCGCTCAAGCCATCAAACGGAAACCCCGAGCGGCGGGTGGGCGGCGGCCTGACAGTGGCGATCTGGCAGGCGATCGGGCAGGCGATCATCGAGAGGCGAAGGCGCGGCGGCAGGCGGTGGCCTGGACGGCGACGTCGACTAGCGAAGATTTTGGTCGCGCCTAACCGAAGATGGGGCGGAATGGGCATGATTGACTTGCGTTTCGGCGAAACGGCCGACCCTGGAAGGTCGGCCGCATGTCAAAACAACGTGGGTGGCCTACTTGCGGCGGCGCGCGGCGGCGAGGCCGGCTAGGCCGAGGCCGAGCAGCAGGATGGCGCCTGGCTCGGGGACGGAGGCGGCGATGCCGCCGATGCCTACCGTGATGCCGTGCCAGTATTCGCTGGAATCGGTGAAGCTCAGCGTCGAGAACGTTCCGACGAAGCGCAGGAGGCCGTGAACCTCGCCCGAACCGACGAAGCTGTTGCCCGCGCCGAGGCTGAAGGTGCCGCAGCCCCAGTAGCCGCAGCCTTCGCTGATCTTCTCGAACGGCTGGCTGAAGGTGGCCGCGTTGCCGTTCCAGCTGACGAAGGCGATGTAGGGATCGGTGATCGCCTTGGAGAAGGTGATCGTCTTGGTGCCGCCCGCGTTCAGGGCGACGATATCTGCGGTGGGCGGAGCGTTGGTGACGATGCCGCCAGTGTAGGGCTTGGCGGCGGGGTTCGGCTCGGTCCAGTAGTTGGTGCCGAGATTGTTGATCTGTGAGAAGGCGAAGGGCGTCTTGCCGCCATCGATGGCGACGTTGACGGTGGCCGCGCCGACGGTGATCACGCCCGAGGTGCTGGTGGCGGTCGCGGCGTTCAAATCGGCCCAGTTGACGGTGACCGCGTGGGCGGCGAGCGGCGATGCGGCGAGTGTGGCGGCGATGACGAAGCGCGCGATGGTCATGAATTTACTCTCAACGGGGTGTATGCAGGAAGGTATGCACGAACCGCGCCAGAATCGATATGCATCCGTTACGTGTCGATGCGGCGTGAATGAGCGGCAAGCATTGTAAAGGATCTCGACGGTGCGGGTACGATCGCCCCGGCTTGCGAGCGTCCGATCGCCATGCTAGCCGCCACCGACTGCGGAGCCAGGCGGCTTCGCGCGCGCTTTCGCGCGTGGGCAGGACAACGAGGTTCAGGGCGTGCAGGGTTCGGGCGGCATGACGGCTGGTCTCGCGGGGCGGTATGCCTTGGCGCTGCTCGAGCTGGCGCAGGCGAAGGCGCGGTTGGGCGAGGTGGGCGAAAGCCTTGCCAAGCTGGGCGCGGCGCTGGGCGAGAGCGCGGATCTGCGCGCGATGACCGCTTCGCCGTTGGTGACGCGCAGGCAGGGGGAGCATGCGATCCTCGCGCTGGCGGACGATCTGGGGCTCGATCCGATCACGCATAATTTCCTGGGCGTCGTGGCGCGCGGGCGGCGGATGGGGGCGTTGCCCGCGATCATCGCCGCGTTCCGGGCGCGCGCGGCGAGCGAGCGCGGCGAGACGACCGCCGAGGTGACGAGCGCGCATCCGCTGAGCGACGAGCAGGTGGAAACGTTAAAACGCACGCTGGCGCTGCGGCTGCGGCGCTCGGTGGACGTGCAGTTGAAGGTCGATCCGGCGATATTGGGCGGGCTGATCGTCAAGGTCGGGTCGCGCCTCATTGATTCGAGTATTCAATCCAAATTAGCCGCCGTCGGTGCGGCGATGATGAAAGGTTCCGATTGATGGACATCCGCGCCGCCGAAATCAGCCGCGTCATCCGCGAACAGATCGAGGGCTTCGGCCAAGACGCGCAAGTGAGCGAAGTCGGCCAGGTGCTGAGCGTCGGAGACGGGATCGCGCGCGTGTACGGGCTCGATAATGTCGAAGCGGGCGAGATGGTCGAGTTTCCGGGCGGCGTGCGGGGCATGGCCTTGAACCTGGAAGCGGACAATGTCGGCGTGGTGATCTTCGGCGCGGACGATGCGATCCGCGAGGGCGATATCGTCAAGCGCACGGGCACGATCGTCGATGCGCCGGTGGGCAAGGGGCTGCTCGGGCGCGTGGTCGATGGGCTGGGCAATCCGATCGACGGCAAGGGGCCGCTGGTGGGGGTGGAGCGCAAGCGCGTCGAGGTGAAGGCACCGGGAATCATCCCGCGCCAGTCGGTGAGCGAGCCGATGCAGACCGGGCTGAAGGCGCTGGACGCGCTGGTGCCGGTGGGGCGTGGGCAGCGCGAATTGATCATCGGCGACCGGCAGACGGGCAAGACCGCAGTGGCGATCGATTGCTTCATCAACCAGAAGGGGCCGAACGCGGGGACCGACGAGAGCAAGAAGCTGTACTGCATCTATGTGGCGATCGGGCAGAAGCGCTCGACGGTGGCGCAGATCGTACGGCAGTTGGAGGAAAGCGGGGCGATGGAGTACACCATCGTCGTTGCGGCGACTGCGAGCGAGCCTGCGCCGCTGCAGTATCTGGCGCCCTATACGGGTTGCACGATGGGCGAGTATTTTCGGGATAACGGGATGCACGCGGTGATCGTGTACGACGATCTATCGAAGCAGGCGGTGGCGTATCGGCAGATGAGCCTGCTGCTGCGGCGGCCACCGGGGCGCGAGGCGTATCCGGGCGACGTGTTCTATCTGCATTCGCGGTTGCTGGAGCGCGCGGCGAAGATGTCCGATGCGTTCGGGGGTGGCTCGCTCACCGCGCTGCCGATCATCGAGACGCAGGCGGGGGATGTGTCGGCGTATATTCCGACCAACGTGATTTCGATCACCGATGGGCAGATCTTTTTGGAGACCGAGCTGTTTTATCAGGGGGTGCGGCCGGCGATCAACGTGGGCTTGTCCGTGTCGCGCGTGGGGTCGGCGGCGCAGACGAAGGCGATGAAGAAGGTCGCGGGATCGATCAAGCTCGAGCTGGCGCAGTACCGCGAAATGGCGGCATTCGCGCAGTTCGGGAGCGATCTGGATGCGTCGACGCAGCGGTTGCTGAACCGGGGGGCGCGGCTGACCGAATTGCTCAAGCAGGGCCAGTATCAGCCGATGCCGTTCGAGGAGCAGGTGGTGAGCATCTTTGCGGGGGTAAACGGGTTCCTCGATACTGTGCCGGTGGTGGCGGTGATGCGCTTCGAGGCGGCCTTCATGGGCGAGATGAAGGCGAAGCATGGGGATGTGATGGACTCGATCCGGTCGAGCCGGGATTTGGATAAGGATTTGCAGGCGCGGCTGAAGGAGATCTTGGGTGAGTTCGTGCGGACTTTTGCGTGAGACGTTTTGCGCCGCTGCTTGCAGCGTTGAGCTTGACAGCAGGAAGCAACATTGCTCAAGCCCAAACTGGCTGGCCTAAAGACTGTGGCTCCTTATTAAGCTCCAATTCGGACTCCAAGGCGGCAGCAAAGCTCCTAGTTACGGGAGCCTGGATTGGCTTGTTGGCTTACCGAGAGAGCATGTGTGCAAACGATATTCATAATTCGAAGTCGGGGCCTGGTCCTTATGGGCTATATAACATGCTGTGTGTTCCTCAGAAAGGAGCCGACATTACTGACCAAGCCGCCGCAAGTATGGTAGCTCAAGTCCAACTTACTTGTCAGAAGGCGCCAACTCTGACCCTTGCCCAAGCAGTGGAAACGGTATTTAGGGAAAGCCTGAGCCATCATGGCAAGCCCTGAAGTCCTCAAGTTTTGTATCGCCTCGGTCGGATCGACCCAGAAGATTAGCAGAGCAATGAAGATGGTGGTTGCCGCCTTGATTGGCGCGGACATGTCCTCATCTATCGCCCACGCAGCCCCACCCACGCTCCAGGCCGCACAGCCCCAAATCAAAGCATTTTGCGCGCACGCTTACCCAACCATCTCGGAGGCGTGGACGCTGTGCGTGAGCCAGGGGACGCAGGGCTATGTCGATTTCGCCGACGCCTATCCCAAGGCCGATCCGCCGCTGATGGAGGCGTTCGATCGCTGCCAGGCGCGGTTCGCTCCGCGCGGGAATTGGGCGCTGCTCGGCTGGTGCGCGCGCGAGCGGGCGCGGTATTTCGAAGAATTGCGGTAGGGGCATGGCATGGCAAGTCTAAAGGCGCTCAAGGTCCGCATCGCGTCGGTCAAATCGACGCAGAAGATCACCAAGGCGATGAAGATGGTCGCCGCCGCCAAGCTGCGCCGCGCGCAGGAGTCCGCCGAGGCGGCGCGGCCCTATGCCGAGCGCATGGAGGCGGTGCTCGCCTCGCTGGGCGCGCGCGTGACGGTGGGGCCGCAATCGCCCAGGCTGCTGGCGGGGACGGGGGCGGACACGCGGCACCTGCTGGTGGTCGCCACGTCGGAGCGCGGGCTGGCGGGCGGGTTCAACACCAATATCGTGCGCGCGGCGCGACGCCATGCGGAGGCGCTGATCGCGGAGGGGAAGGAAGTCCGCTTCTATCTGGTGGGGCGCAAGGGGCGCGCGCCGCTGGCGCGCATGTTTGCGGGGAAGATCGGGCCGTACCATGATCTGTCGGCGATCAAGAAGCTGGTCTTCGCTGACGCCAAGCCGATCGCGGACGATCTGATCGCGCGGTTTGAGGCGGGCGAGTATGATGTGGCGACGCTGTTCTATTCGCGCTTCAGGTCGGTGCTCGCGCAGGAGCCGACCGCGCGGCAACTGGTGCCCGTGCCGCTGCCTGCCGGGGGGGCGGCGGAGGCGGGCGGGGCGATCACCGAGTACGAGCCGAGCGAGGAGGCGATCCTGGCGGACCTGCTGCCGCGCAACATCGCGGTCCAGGTGTTCCGCGCGCTGCTGGAGAACGCGGCGTCCGAGCAGGGCGCGCGCATGACCGCGATGGACAACGCGACGAGGAACGCGGGCGACGTGATCACGCGGCTGACGCTGACCTACAATCGGACGCGGCAGGCGGCGATTACGAAGGAACTGATCGAGATTATTTCCGGGGCGGAGGCGTTGTGAGTGCCGACACTGGCGCTGTTCGACGGGATCAGGATCACGATGTATTGGGGCGATCACCCGCCGCCCCACTTCCACGCGGAGGCGGACGGGGAGATGGCGCGGATCGCGATCCGGACGGGTCGCATCCTGAGAGGCCAACTTCGGGCGAGCGCGGGTCGGAAGGTCGAGGCATGGCGGAAACGGAACTTGGCTGGGCTGATGACGGCTTGGGATTGCTGCCAGATTGGGATAACGCCGCCGACGATGAGCTGATCGGGTTTGGCGGGCCGATCCCGCATGTGGTGCATGTCGAGGCGGTCGCGCCGTTGACCTTGCATGTGCGGTTCGATGATGGGGTGGAAGGGCCGGTGCGCTTCCTGCCCTCGCACCTGCGCGGCGTGTTCGAGGTGTTGAAGGACCCCGAGTATTTCCGGCAGGTCAGTATCGCCTACGGCGTGGTGAGCTGGCCCAACGAGATGCCCGACCTCGCGCCCGACGCAATGCACGACGAGATCGCCGCGAAGGGCGAGTGGGTGTTGGTGTGAGCGAAGGAGTCACGGATGCGGAGCTTGATCGCATCAGCGCTCTTTGTGCGGAGGCGGCACCCGAACCTTGGAAATCTTACATCGAGGGTCGGGACTGCGTAAGCGGTTCGAGCTTCATTCAAACCGGTTCCGAAGACATATACCTATCTGGTGCAACCGCGAGAGATCAAGACTTTATCGCGGATGCGCGGCAAAGCCTCCCAATATTGCTGGCCGAAGTCAGGCGGCTTCGCGCATCCAATCAACAGGATATAACAAGGACTTAGTATGCCCACCCCCACCACCAACAATGTCGGCCGCATCCACCAAGTCATCGGCGCGGTCGTCGATGTGCAGTTCGAGAGCGATCTGCCCGAAATCCTGACCGCGCTCGAGACGCGCGTCGAGGGTCGTCGCCTTGTGCTCGAGGTGGCGCAGCATCTGGGCGAGAATGTCGTGCGCACGATCGCGATGGACTCGACCGATGGCATGGTGCGCGGCGCGGAGGTGCTCGATACGGGCAGCCAGATCCGCGTGCCGGTCGGCCCCGCCACGCTGGGGCGCATCATGAACGTCATCGGCGAGCCGATCGACGAGCGCGGCCCGATCTCGAACGAGCATACCGCGCCGATCCACGCGCAGGCGCCGAGCTTCATCGATCAATCGACCGAAGCGGGCGTGCTGGTGACGGGCATCAAGGTGATCGACCTGATCGCGCCCTACGCCAAGGGCGGCAAGATCGGGCTGTTCGGTGGTGCTGGGGTGGGCAAGACCGTGCTCATCCAGGAGCTGATCAACAACATCGCCAAGGGTCACGGCGGCGTGAGCGTGTTCGCGGGCGTGGGCGAGCGTACGCGCGAGGGCAATGATCTGTATCACGAGTTCATCGATTCGGGCGTGATCGCCAAGGGCGCGGACGGCGCGCCGGTCAGCGAAGGCTCGAAGGTCGCGCTGGTCTATGGCCAGATGAACGAGCCGCCGGGAGCGCGCGCGCGGGTGGCGCTTTCGGGCCTCACGAACGCGGAGTATTTCCGCGACGAGGAAGGGCAGGACGTGCTGTTCTTCGTCGACAACATCTTCCGCTTCACGCAAGCCGGGTCCGAGGTGTCGGCTTTGCTGGGCCGTATTCCCTCGGCGGTGGGATATCAGCCGACGCTGTCGACCGACATGGGCGCGTTGCAGGAGCGGATTACTTCGACCAACAAGGGGTCGATCACCTCGGTGCAGGCGATTTACGTGCCCGCCGACGATCTGACCGATCCCGCGCCCGCGACCTCCTTCGCGCACCTCGACGCGACGACGACGCTGTCACGCTCGATCGCCGAGCTGGGCATCTATCCGGCGGTCGATCCGCTGGATTCGACCTCGCGCGTGTTGGACCCGCGTGTGGTGGGGCAGGAGCATTACGAGGTGGCGCGTTCGGTGCAGCAGGTGTTGCAGCGGTACAAGTCCTTGCAGGACATCATCGCGATCCTGGGGATGGACGAGCTGTCCGAGGACGACAAGCTGACCGTCCAGCGCGCGCGCAAGATCCAGCGGTTCCTGTCGCAGCCGTTCCATGTGGCGGAGATCTTCACCGGCTTCCCCGGTGTTTTCGTGCAGCTCGAGGACACGGTGCGCTCGTTCAAGGCGATCGTGGCGGGCGAATATGATCACTTGCCCGAGAGCGCGTTTTACATGGTGGGCACGATCGAGCAGGCGGTGGAGAAGGCGCGCAAAATGGCGGCCGAGGCGGCGTGAGGCGCGCGCCGATCGCTGTCGCGACGCTCATTGCGCTCGCGCATCCGGCCCTCGGGCAGCCGAAGCCGGTTGCCCCGGATCAGGCGCTGGTGGAAGCGATCAAGCGCGGGTGCCTGCCGTTGGTTCTGGGCAAACAGGCATTCGCGGCGGAGAACAGCGCCAAGCTCGCGGCGTTGGGCTTCGTCCTTCCCGAAGGTCCGCCGCCGTCGTGGGTCAGCCCCGACGAACTTGCCCCGCCTTGGCAAATCCTGCGGTTCCAAGTGGATGGTTTGCAGGTGCTGGTTGCGGGCGACAATCCCGATTTCCTCTGCCGTATAACAACGTTCGGCGCGCCCAAGGCGAGCGCGGACGCGGTTGTCGCCTTCTTAGCGGCCGATCCGCTCTGGCGCGCTCTCGCGAAGGAGACCTGGGTTAAGTCCGACGGAACGCGCAAGCGGAGTTGGTATCAGTCCGGCCACGGCGGACAGCAACTGCTGATCCAGATGACGACGCGGGACGACAGCTCGCCCATCCCCGCCTCCGCGCGACTGACGACCATCTCGGTTAATCGCACGGTGCCGGGAAGTGGGCAGGTCGCGCGCTAAGACAAGCGACTTCACTCGCCTACGTATCGGGCTTGGATCAAACCGAACACACATGCCGCTTAAATCTGGAGCGTTGGCGACGATGCGTTCGGTGTTGCGGCTCGGCCACTTCGGGGCACCTCCCCGTGTGGCGACGCAAGGCGTGCTTCGCCTCGCTTTGTATCGTTCGTTCGCATTGGCGCTCACTGATGACGATTACGCGCGCGGGTAGCGATAGGCGGTCGAGCTTAATCCGGGCTTATCAGGGGATCGAAAAGAAGTTCCCATCAACTTGTTTCGTCCCTAAAATTAAAGTCCTTTCCAATCAGAAACGAACCTGTTAATACACGTGAATGGGACATGATTCGCTTACACTCGGTCGCGAGCTTCGCGCAGTTCAGATTGCGGAGGCGGATGCGCTCGCGGGCGCAATCGGGCGCACGATCGGGGAGAGCGCGACCAAGGCAGACCTTGGCGAATTGTTCCGCGAGATCAATGGACTGCGGATGACCATACGCGCGACCGAGGGTCGCTTGCGGGTCGATAACGAGCATAACATCGCGCTTAATCACGAAGAGACGAAACGCGCGGTCGCGCAAGCAACGATTCTCACGGGCAAGTTCGATTCGGCTACGTCCCGGATCGAGACCGAGCTGCATATGATCAAAATGCTGGTTTGCGGCGGCTTTGGGATCATAGCGGCGGCCGCGGTTGCGCTGCTACTGCTTTAGCGTCGAGCGGGTTCGAGCCGCTCCGCTCTTGACCGGCGGCGCGCAACCCGGTTCAGCCTAGCCGATGATCAATTTCGACCTAGTCTCCCCCGAACGTCGTCTGCGCTCGGGTTCGGTTCACATGGTCGTCGTGCCCGGTGGGGCGGGCGACTTCGGCGTGCTGGTGGGCCATGCGCCGCTGATCTCGACGATCCGGCCGGGGGCGATCGCGATTTATGCGGACGCGGGGACGACCGCGCCCGAGCGCATCTTCGTCGATGGCGGGTTCGCCGAGGTGGGGGCGGATGGGCTGACCGTGCTCGCGGAGCGCGCGGTTCCGGTGAGCGAGATAGACGCGGCGCGGGTGGCTGAAGAGCTGGCGGCGGCGAAGGCGGCGGCGGATGAGCCCGCAATCGCACGGCTGACGGCGATGCTGGCGGCGATGACGAACTAGGCGCGCGTCGGCGCGGGCTCCTCGGTCGGGCCGCGCCCGCCACCTCCCCCGTGAACGGGGAGGATAAGCGGCTTATTTGACGAAGCGGTACACGACGCGGTCGGTCTGGCCACGGATCGCGGGGTCGAAGACGAGTTTGGTGTGATCGTCGGCGGGGTTGCGCAGCAGCTTGGATTCGCCAGCCAGACGGAAGCCGGCGCGCTCGAAATCGAAGCGTATCGTCTCGGGATCGATGCGGTGGAGTTTGTCGGCGGTAGCGCGCGGATCACCTTTGGGGCCGACGTGATCGATCACCGCGACGACGCTGCCGGGTTTCATTGCTCGGTAGAGGTTGTGCAGGATGACGCGCGGTTCGACGCGGGGCAGGTGGTATTGATCGGACTGCCAGTAAAGATCGTGGTAGACGATGTTCATCAGCGCGAAATCGTAGGTGTCGGGCGCGAGCGGGGCGTCGGCGAAACCGCTGGTGATCAGCGCGATGTTGGGGTTGCGCGCGAGGCGGAGCTTCCACGCGTCCGCATAGGCCATGGCGGCGGCGGGCGGGTTGAGCGCGTCGACATGGCCGGCGGGGCCGACGGCGCGCGCCATCAGCTCGGCGTAATAGCCTTTACCCGCGTCCCAATCGAGGACGCGGTCGCCGACTTCGAGGCGCTCGAAGGCGAGAACCTCGGCGGGTTTGCGGCCCGCGTCGAGCGCGGTGTCCTCGGCCGGGCGGTTGAGCATGGCGACGGCGGCGGCGACATCGGCGGGCTTGGCCGAGGCGGCGGCGAGCGGGGCGGCGGCGATCAGCAGGGCGAGCAGCAGGCGCATGGGCAACTCCGGTTGGACCGGTCGGCGCATTGCCACGAAAGCGGTGGTTGCGGCTACGGCTTTCGTCGATCCGCGATGACCGCTCGGCGGAGGACGACGTAAAAGGCGCCGCCGCCGCCGTGGCGCGGGTGCGCGGGGCGCATCGCGGCGATGAAGGGGCGCAGGCGCGAGAGCTGGAGCCAGTCGGCGAGGCTTTCGCGGATTACGCCGCGCCGGTCGAGCGGGCCGCGCGAGCCTTTGCCCGTGACGATGAGGATCAGGCGTTGGCCCAAGGCGGCGGCGTCTTGCAGTCGGTGCTCGACGATGGCGTGCGCGGCTTCGAGCGAGTGGCCGTGGAGATCGATCACCATGTCGGGGCGCACACGGCCGCCGCGCATCCGCCGGTCCCAGACACCGTCCAAGGTGGCGTCCTCGGGGTGGGGTGGAGGCGTGTAGGTGGAGATGCGCGCGCTCCCTTTCGCTGGCTCCGCTTCGTTTCGCATCTCTCTTCGCCCTGTCGGGGGAGGGTTGGCCGGAGCGGGGGGTGAGGCTACCGGTTCCGGCTCGGGTGCAATCGTACCCGCCAGCGGGCGCACGGTCGCGGCCACGCGGCGCCAGAGCGCGCGGTCGGCGGGGGTAAGGCGGTCAGCGGGGTGGCGCATGGAGGCGCTCGGCGGCGGCTTTCGGCAGGAGGAGCCACGCGCGGCCGCGCGCGGTCTGGCTGCTGGCGAGGCGGCGGGCGCGCGGGCCTGCGCCGGTGAACCAGTCGAAGCGGTTGGGACCTTTGATCGCGCCGCCGGTGTCGGCGGCAACGACCACGCGAGCAAGCGCGCCGTCGACGGTCTGGGTGACGAGGTAGATGGGTGCGCCGAGCGATACGAAGGCGGGATCGGCGGCGACGCTGACTTCGGGCGTGAGCGGAACGCCCAATGCGCCGAGCGGGCCGGGGCCGGTCAGCGGCTTGAAGAAGATGTAGGACTTGTTCTCGCGCATGAGGGCGCGGCCTTCGTCGGGGTGGGCGTGCGCCCAAGCGACGATGCCTTCCATCGTCGCGTGGCCGGGCGACAGCAGCCCGCGTTCGCGTAGCAGGCGGCCGATACCGGTATAGTCGCGGCCGTTCTGGCCTGCGTAGCCAACGCGCAGTTCGGTGCCGTCCGCGAGCGCGACGCGGCCCGAGCCCTGGACGGCGAGGAAGAAGGCCTCGACGGGATCGGCGACCCAGGCGACAACGGGGGTGCCCGGCGGGAGTGCGCCATCCTCGATCTGGGCGCGGTCCGGGTAGGGGACGATGTGCTGGTGATCGACACGGCCGCGAATGTGCTTGCCGGCGAGGGTGGGGGCGAACTGGCCGAGGTCGACGTCGATCAGGTCGGGGGGACGGGCGTAGAGCGGGACGGTGTTGATGGAGTCGCGAGTGCGTGATCCGTTCAGGCTTAGCTCGAAGTAGGCGGTAACGAGCCCCGTGCCGTCGCCGATCCTGACGGGGACGAGCTGCGCCTCGATCACCGCGCGCGCGGCGCTGTCGGTGGTGGCGATCGCGGTGGCGGCGATGTGCGCGGCGGTGCAAGCGTCGGTCCAGTCGCCGGGCTGGGTCAGGCCGCTCGT
>JAABUX010005369.1_pt1 | contig 15773 bp, 17 predicted proteins | sample 5561851 | NCBI WGS metagenome assembly JAABUX01 (sample SAMN10711883, study PRJNA513361) | rock metagenome | isolation source: Antarctica rocks | place: Antarctica: Victoria Land, Richard Nunatak red sandstone | collected 2016-01-03 | reverse complement strand
GGCGGAGGAGGCATGGAGCGCGCGTTTCGGCGATGCAAGCAGCGTGCATTTGCAGCTCTTCCCGGCGATCCCGGGCGCGTGGCGCGACGAGGCGCTTGCGCGCAAATGGGAGCGCATTCGTGCGCTGCGGCGAACGGTCACCGTGCCGCTCGAGGAAGCCCGGCAGAGCGGCGTCATCGGCAGCTCGCTCCAGGCGGCGGTGCGCCTGCCCTTGGCGCCGGACGATCTGCCGCTGCTCGCGCCCGAGGAATGGGCCGAAGTGGCAATCGTGAGCCAGGCCGAGCTGCTGGCTTTGCCGGCCGAGGGAGCGGCTGGGACGGTTGCCGTCGCCCGTGCTTCGGGCGAGCGTTGTGCCCGGTGCTGGCGCGTTCTTCCCGAGGTGGGGTCCAATGCGGGGCACGCCTCGCTATGCCTGCGCTGCACGGATGCCGTCGAGAGTGGCCAGGTGGCCCGGGCGGCTGCATGACTGGGCTTGGCCTGCTCACGGCGCTGATCGTGCTGGTGCTGGACCAGGCGACCAAGTGGTGGGTGCTGAACGGACTGCATCTGCCAGCCCGGGGCGATATCAGCGTGCTGCCCTTTCTCAATTTCACGATGACCGGTAACCAGGGGGTCACCTTCGGGCTGTTCCAGCAAAGCGCTGCTTTCGGCCAGTGGCTGCTGATCGGGGTGGCGCTGCTGGTGGTGGTGCTCCTGATCGTGTGGATGCGCCGGGCGGAGAGCCGCATCACCGTGGTCGCGCTCGGCGCCATTACGGGCGGGGCGCTCGGCAACTTGCTCGACCGGGCACGGCTGGGGCACGTTACCGATTTCATCCACGTCCACGCCGGCGAGTTCTCGTGGTACGTGTTCAATCTGGCGGACACGGCAATCGTTTGCGGGGTGGGCGTGCTGGTGCTCGAGGGGCTGTTCCCACGGCGCCGTGCCCGCTTGCGGCCGTGAGGCGATCGGCGCTAAAGGGCGGGTATGGCAACCGCTCGATATTTTGCCCTGGCCGGGCTCGTGGCTCTCGCCGGGTGCGGCAACGGCGCCGATCTCTCCCGCACGTTTGGCTTTACGCGGGATGCGCCGGACGAGTTCAGGGTCACGACGCAAGCGCCGCTCTCGATGCCACCCGATTTGTCGTTGCGTGCCCCTCGCCCCGGCGAGCCGCGTCCGCAGGACCTGACGCAAACCCAGGCGGCCGAGGCTGTGCTGTCGCCGAACTCGATCCTGACGACGCCCAGCACGGCGGAGAGCCCGGGCCAGCAAGCGCTGATCGCCGCCGCCGGGCCACCCGCACCCGCCAACATCCGGGATCGCGTCGACGCCGAGTCGCAACTCGACAATCCGGGGGCGAGCTTCACCGACCGGCTCATGTTCTGGCGCTCCCCGCCCGCGCCCGGCGTTGTCGTCGACCCCTCGCGGGAAAGCCAGCGACTGCGGCAGGATGCAGCGCTCGGCCAGTCGCCCCAAGCCGGCGACACGCCGATCATACAACGTAAGCGCAACGGATTGCTCGGCGGGATTTTCTAGCGGCGTTCGATGCCCACCGGCAGCGTTGCAAAGCGGGCCATCTCGCCCTGGGTAAGGAAGGCTGGGTCGGCGATCGCTGCCTCGGCCATCGGCAGGGCGTCGTGACCCCAGAACACGGTGCCGTCCACGACGAGGCTTGGAACGCCGAACACGCCGGCGGCGATTGCGGCCTCGGTCCAGCTGCGGAGGCGGTCCCGCCCGTCTTCCGGGCGGGCGCCAAGCCGCGCGGCAAGGGAGGCTAGCTCGGCGGGATCGCTGAGGTCTCGCCCTTCGGACCAGCCGAAATCGAACGCCGTTCGCACCGCGCCGGGTTCGCCGTCGCATGCTGCCAGAAGCCGCATTGCCTCAAGCGAGCGGAAGGGATGGCTTGGCGGAAAGCGGAACTGTAGGCCTGCTTGGTTGGCCAGGAACTGGCATAGGCGATAGGTGTGTAGCCGCTTGGGCGCGATCTCCGCCGGGCCAAGCTGCCCCCAGTGCTTGAGGACGGCGCCGAACACGATGGGCCGCATGGCGAGGGCGTGCCGGGTTGCGAGCACCTCGACCCGGGGCAGCGCCAGATAAGCGAAGGGCGAGACGAGATCGAAGTACCAGGTGATCACGCGGACTCGCGGAAGAGCTCGCGGCCGATCAGCATGCGCCGTATCTCGCTGGTGCCGGCGCCGATCTCGTAGAGCTTAGCGTCGCGCAGCAGCCGCCCGGTCGGGTAGTCGTTGACGTAGCCGTTGCCGCCAAGCACTTGGATCGCTTCGAGAGCCATCCAAGTGGCGCGCTCGGCGGCGAACAGGATGGCGCCGGCAGCGTCCTTGCGCGCGGTCTCGCCCCGGTCGCAGGCGCGGGCGACCGCGTAGACGTAGGCGCGGGCGGCGTTCATTGTGGTGTACATGTCGGCGAGCTTGCCCTGCATGAGCTGAAACTCGCCGATCGCCTGGCCGAATTGGCGGCGCTCATGGACGTAGGGGAGGACCACGTCCATGCAGGCCTGCATGATGCCGAGGGGGCCGGCCGCCAGCACGGCGCGCTCGTAGTCGAGCCCGCTCATCAGGACGTTGACGCCGCGGCCGACGCCGCCCAGGACGTTCTCGGCCGGGACTTCACAATCCTCGAATACGAGCTCGCCGGTGTTGCTGCCGCGCATCCCGAGCTTGTCGAGCTTTTGGGCGCAGCGGAAGCCGGGATAGCCACGCTCGACGAGGAAGGCGGTGATGCCGCGCGGGCCGGCCTCGGGGTCAGTCTTGGCATAGATCACCAGCACGTCCGCCTCCGGGCCGTTGGTGATCCACATCTTGGTGCCGTTCAGGACGTAGCGGTCGGTCTGGCGCTTGGCGCGGAGCCGCATGGAGACCACGTCCGAGCCGGCGTTGGGCTCGCTCATGGCGAGCGCACCCACGGCTTCGCCCGAGACGAGGCCGGGCAGGTAGCGCGATTTCTGGTCTGCGTTGCCGTTTTTGGCGATCTGGTTCACGCAGAGGTTGCTGTGCGCGCCATAGGATAGGCCGACCGATGCCGAGGCACGGCTGATCTCCTCCATGGCGACGCAGTGCTCGAGGTAGCCCATGCCGGCGCCGCCCCATTCCTCGGCGACGGTAACGCCGAGCACGCCGAGGGCGCCCATCTTGCGCCAGAGGTCGGCGGGGAAATCGTTCGAGCGGTCGATCTCGGCGGCGCGGGGAGCGATCTCGTCGGCGGCGAAAGCGGATACCTGGTCGCGCAGCATGTCCGCCGCCTCGCCGAGGTCGAAGTTCAGCGTGGGCAAGCGGTTCGGTAGGGTTGCAGACATGGGTCGTATCCCCTCTATGCTGGCAGCAAAGCGATAGAACGGAGGAGCGGCCATGGCCAGGCAAAGCTACGTGCACGGCGCGATCACGACGCCGCTCCTGGGCGAGACGCTGGGCCAGAATTTGGACCGGACTGCGGCGGCTTGGCCGGGGCGGCCGGCGCTCATCGTGCCGAGCCAGGGCGTGCGGTACAGTTACGCGGAGTTGCGCGAGCGCGCCGAGGCCTTTGCCGCCGGGCTGCTGGCGCTTGGGCTCGAGCCGGGCGACCGCGTGGGCATCTGGTCGCTGAACAATGCCGAGTGGGTGGTAACGCAATTCGCGACGGCGAAGGCAGGGCTCATCCTGGTCAACATCAACCCGTCCTATCGTCCGCAGGAGCTGGAGTTTGCGCTAAATAAGGTCGGCTGCCGGGCGCTGATCCTGGCGACGCGGTTCAAGACGAGCGACTATATCGGGATGCTGGAGGAGCTCGCGCCCGAGCTTGGGGCGAGCGCGCCGGGTGCGCTTCGGGCGGCGCGGCTGCCTGGGCTTGAAGTAGTGATCCAGATCGGCGGCCAGGCGCCCGGGACTTATGCCTTCGACGATATCGCGCCGCTCGGTACGGGCCACCGTGGCCGTCTCGCCGCGATCGAGGCCCGGCTGCAGTTCGATGACCCGATCAACATTCAATTCACCTCGGGCACGACCGGCACGCCCAAGGGGGCAACGCTTACGCATCACAATATCCTCAACAATGGCTTCTTCATCGGCGAGGCGATGCACCTGACCGAGCAGGACCGGCTGTGCATCCCGGTGCCGCTCTATCACTGCTTCGGCATGGTGCTCGGGAACCTGGCCTGCACGACGCATGGGACAGCGATGGTGTACCCGCCGCCGGGCTTCGATGCTCTGGCCACGCTGGAGACGGTAGCGGCGGAGCGTTGCACGGGGCTGCACGGCGTGCCGACCATGTTCATTGCCGAGCTCGATCATCCGCGGTTCGGCGAGTTCGACCTTACGAGCTTGCGGACCGGAATCATGGCCGGATCGCCCTGCCCGATCGAGGTGATGCGGCGTGCGGTGGAGCGGATGCATCTGCGCGAGATCACCATCTGCTACGGCATGACCGAGACGAGCCCGGTGAGCTTCCAGAGCTCGGCGGACGATCCGCTCGAGCGCCGGGTGTCGACGGTGGGGCGAATCCATCCGCATCTCGAGGTGAAGATCGTGGACGCGGAGGGGCGGATCGTGCCGGCGGGGACGCCGGGGGAGCTGTGCACGCGGGGGTATTCGGTGATGCTGGGGTATTGGGGCGACGAGGGGCGGACGCGGGAGGCGATCGACGCGGCGCGGTGGATGCACACGGGGGACCTCGCGACGCTGGACGAGGAGGGGTTCTGTAATATCGTGGGGCGGATCAAGGACGTGGTGATACGCGGGGGGGAGAACGTCTATCCGCGGGAGGTGGAGGAGTACCTCTATGGGCACCCGGCGATCCAGGACGTGCAGTGCTTCGGGGTGGCGGATGCGCGGTATGGGGAGGAGCTGTGCGCCTGGGTGAAGCTGCGGCCGGGCGCGGCGCTGAGCGAGGGGGAGCTGCGGGCGTATTGCCAAGGGCGGATCGCGCACCAGAAGGTGCCGCGGCACGTGCGGTTCGTGGAGGAGTTCCCGATGACGGTGACGGGGAAGATGCAGAAATACCTGATGCGGGCGGCGATGGAGCAGGAGCTTGGGGTGCGCATGGCCGAGACGGCGTGAGCGCGGCTGACGAAAGGGCGCGGAGTTGCCGTTCGGACCCGTGACACGGGGCCTGGCCGGGATTATTCCGCCGAGATGCGCACCCTCGCCTTTGTTCTTCTTGTTCCCCTTGCCGCTTGCGGTCCCAGCTACTCGCCTGATACCTATGCGACCAATGCCGTGCAGCAGGCGGCTAAGACCGAGCGGGCGGTGGTGATTGGGGTACGGCCGGTGCGGGTTTCCGCCTCGGGCACTACGGGGGCGGCGGCTGGTGCCGGGGCGGGGGGTGTGCTTGGTGCGGCCGTGCCGGCTACGGACATCAACCGGGCGCTTACGGCGATCGGCGGCGGGGTGGTGGGCGGCGTGGTCGGTTCCGGGATCGAGCACCTCGCGGGCGATACACGGGCGTTCGAGTATGTGCTGCAGGAGGCTAAGGGCGATCTCGTTTCCGTCACGCAGCGGGACCGGACGCCGCTTGCGCTTGGCCAGCATGTGCTAGTGATTTCGGGGCCGCAGGCGCGCGTTGTGCCGGACTATACCGTGGCTTTGCCGAACCCGGCGGCATCCGTGGCGGTTCCGGGCGCGCCGATTCCGCTCGAGCCGGCTTCGCCGGTGCCGATGAAGGCGGATTTGCCGACCTCGCCTTGAGGCTTAGGCGCGTAGGATAGTGGTCACATGCTCGGCGATCGCCATGGACGCGGTCAGGCCCGGACTTTCGATGCCGAACAGGTTTACGAGGCCATCTATGCCGTGCTGGGCCGGGCCTGAAATCATGAAGTCGGCGGCAGGCTCGCCTGGGCCGCTGATCTTGGGCCGTATGCCCGCGTAGCCCGGGGCAAGGGCGCCGTCCGGCAGGGCCGGCCAATAGCGGCGGATCGCGCCGTAGAACACGTCGGCGCGGCCGATATCGACGTCGTAGTCCTCGTGGTCCACCCACTCCGTATCCGGGCCGAACCGGGCCTGGCCGCCGAGATCGAGCGTGAGGTGGACGCCGAGGCCGGCGGCTTCCGGCACCGGGTAGATCAGGCGCGAGAAGGGAGCGCGGCCCTGGAGGCTGTAGTAATTTCCCTTGCACAGATAGGCTGGCGGCACGCTTGCTGGCGGGACGCCGGCGATGCTGCGGGCGAGCGCCGGGGCATGCAGGCCGGCCGCGTTCACCACCGCCCGGCACTCGAGTACCGCGGCCTCGGTGCCGCCTACGTCAAGCCGGATATGGCCGCCCTCTACTGCCCCCGCTTCGATCGGCGCGTGAAAGGCCGCGAAGGCCCCTGCCGCTTCGGCGTCACCGAGGAAGGCCAGCATCAGGGCGTGGCTGTCGACCACGCCGGTCTCGGGCGAATGCAGCGCGCCCTCGCAGCGCAATGCCGGCTCCATCGCGCGGGCATCGGGGCCGTCCATCGCGAGCAACGCCACTCCGTTTGCCGCCGCCTGCGCCTGGATGGCCGCGAGCTTGGGCAATTCGGCCGCCTCGGCTGCGACGATCAGCTTGCCGAGCCGGGCATACGGCACTCCTTTGGCGTCGCAATAGGCATAGAGCATCCCGCGGCCGGCGACACAGAAGCGGGCCTTGAGGCTGCCCGGCGGGTAGTAAATCCCCGCATGCACGACCTCGCTGTTGCGCGAGCTCGTGCCCGTGCCGATGCCTTCGGCGGCGTCGAGCAGCAGCACCTCGCGACCGGCCAGGGCCAAGGCGCGCGCGCAGGCGAGGCCGACCACGCCCGCCCCGAGCACTACGCAGTCGACCTGCTCCGCCACCTAAGCCGCTAGCCGCAGCACCACCCGGGTGCCGATGCCCGAGGGCCGGGTCTCGACGGTGCCTTGCGCTGTCCGTGCCATGGCGGCGACGATCAGCGTGCCGAGCCCGGTCCCGTGGGGCGCCGAGCGGTCGCGCCGGGTGCCGATGCCGTCATCCTCGACCGCCAGCGTCAGCTCGCCCGCGGCCTCGGTGAAGTCGACCCGGACCTCGCCGCCGATCTGGCCGGGATAGGCGTATTTCGCGGCGTTGGTAACCAGTTCGTTGACCACGAGGCCGATCGCGATGGCTTTGTCCGTTTGCACCCGCGCCGGATCGGCCCGTAAGCGGATGTGGCAGCCGGCTTCTTCCTGGCCGACGCTGCGCTGCAGCTCCTCGATCAGCCCGGCGAGGTAGAGGTCCATGTCGACATGGCTCACGTCGTCGCTCGTGTAGAGCCGGCGGTGCACTAAACTTACCGCCTCGACGCGCTTCGCCGCTTGTCGCAGCACGTCGCTCGCCTCTTCGGCCTCGGCCCGCCGCGCCTGCATTTCCAGCAGTGAGCTGATCAATTGCAGGCTGTTGGCGACGCGATGGTTCACCTCGCGGAGGAGCACGGCCTGCTTGGCCGCGAGTGCGGCGAGGCTGTCGCGGCTCTCCTGCAGCTCCTGCTGTGCCCGGTCCCGCTCACGGAGCAGCGCGGCTTCCTGCACGGCTTGGCGGATCGCCCGGTCGAGTAGGTCGAGGAACACACCTTGCACGTCCTTGACGACGTAGTCCGCGGCGCCGGCCTTGAGCGCGGCGACCGCAATGCGGGGCTCCTCGGCGGCGGTGACGAACACGACGGGCGCCGGGTCCGGAAGCGCGACGAGGTCGTCGAGCACGGCGAGGCCGTCACGGCCCGGCATATAGTGGTCGAGCGCGATCGCGTCGAAGCGCTCGGCGGCGGCGGCGGCTAGGCCTTGCTCACCATCCGCCGCGAGCCGCACGGTATAGCCATGCCGCTCGAGATGCTTCTGCACGAGCCGGCCAATGCCGGGATCATCGTCGATGTAGAGCACGAGCGGCATGGCTAGGCGGGTTCGGGAATCTGCATGACGGTCATGAACAGCCCGAGCTGGCGGATCGCAGTGGCGAAGCCTTCGTACTCCACGGGCTTGGTGATGTAGACGTTGCAGCCAAGGTCATAGCAGCGCTGGATTTCGGCCCTGTCATCCGTGGTGGTCAGGACGACCACCGGGGCGCGGCGCGTGCTCTCATCGGCCTTGAGGCGCGCCAGAATATCGAGCCCGCTCATATCGGGCAGGTTTAGGTCGAGCAGGACGAGCATCGCCCGCCGCCCTGCTTCGCCCGCCGGGCCGAATAACCAGTCAAGCGCGCTGGTGCCGTCCGGGAAATGCACGATCGCGTTCGAGACGCCGGCGCGGCGGACGTTTTTCTCGATCAGCCGGGCATGGCCCGGGTCATCCTCGATCAGCACGATTGTCACGGGAACCCCATTCACGACACCATCTCTCCGGCTCGGGCAGCAGCATCCGCGGCCACTGCCGGGAGGTTAACACGAAACACCGTGCCAAGGCCCGGCTTCGACTCGAACGTTACGGTCCCGCCGAGGCGGCGCGCAAGCGCCCGCACGTGGGCGAGACCCACGCCGTCGCCCACCACGCCCGACGGCCCGGCGCGGCGGAACAGCTCGAAGACGCGTTCCTGGTCCCGCTCGGCAATGCCGCGACCATTATCCTCGATTTCGTATATACGTCGCACTCCCTCGGCCCGGCCCCGCACTTCGAGGCGCAATGGCCGCGAGGGGTCACGGTATTTCAGGGCATTATCGAGCAGATTGCCGATGATTTGCTCGATCGCCAGCCGATCGCCCACAAGGTCGGGCAGCTTGGCGACGGAAACGCTCGCTTCCGCCTGCTGCACCTGATGCGCGAGCGCGTCGAGGGCGTTGCGCACCAGCGCTTCCATTGCGAGCGGCTCCGGCTGGAGCAGGCGGCGGCCTTCCCGCGAGAGCCGGAGGATGGCCGCGATCAGGCCCTCCATCTTGCCGGTGCTGCTGCGAATGAAGCGGATCGCCTCGGGCAAATCATGGGTGACCGCTTCCGTGACCTCTTCGGGCCAGGCACTGGTCGTCTCGGGCGCCCCCATATGGCGGCGGAGGATGCGCTCGACCGTCTCGAGCTCGCCGGTGAAACCCATGATGTTGACGAGCGGCGCCCGCAAATCGTGGCTTACGATATAGGCGAAGCGCTGCACCTCGTCGTTCATGCCCTGCAGCTCGGCAGTGCGCCGGGCCACCTCGGTCTCAAGCCCGTCATTGGCGCGTTTAAGGGCGAGGTTGGCCCGCCGCGTTCCGGCCTGAAGCACGCGCAGAACGCGGAGCGTGCGCCGGATCGCGCGTGCCACGAACCAGACAAGCACGGCCGCGAGCAGGGCGCCGATGGTGTCGAGCACGACCAGGAGCTGGCCACGGGCGCCGATCGCCTCCATGCGCTCGCTCTGCTGGTTGTCGAGCACCTCGGTCAGCGCTGCCGTGACCCGGCGCAGTTCGTCCATCTGGAGGCGGCCCGCATCCGTCCGCACGATCGCGAGCGCCCCGGCGTGATCGCCTGCGCGCTCGAGCGCGACCGTCCGGGCCAATTCGTTGAGCTTGGCCGTGAGTGCGCCGCGCAGCCGGTCGGCGAGGTGCCGCGCGTCGCTGTCATTGGGCAGGCTGGCGATGACCGAATCGAGCTTGCCGAGCAGCTGAGGCGCGGCGGCTTCATAGGGGGCGAGATACTCCGTCCGGCCGGTCAGGAGGTAGCCGCGCTGCCCCGTTTCCGCCGCTGCGATCGACTCCGAGAGCTCGGTCACCTGATCGCGCGCCTGCTTGGTCGAAGCCACCGCGTGCACCGCCGCGGTGTTGAGGGCGCTCAGCCAAACGGCGAAGGCGACGAAGCCGAACAGCACGAGCGCCGCGATCGCCATAGCTGCCCAGGCCGCGGGCGCGATGCCCCGACGGTCGAGCGCGGCAGTTTGGGCGGACTCCGACATCGGGAGCAGCCGTAGCTGTCCGCAGAGCCGGTTGCAACCGGAAGCGTGGAGCGGCGCCGGTCCCGTGGCGCTGGACTTCGAGCGGAGCCGTGTGGGTGCAGAGCGTATCGCGGCAGTCGATGGTGGAGGGGGTTGGATTCGAACCAACGTAGCCGTTACAGCAGCGGATTTACAGTCCGCCCCCTTTAGCCACTCGGGCACCCCTCCGCCAAGCGCGCCTCTTCGCGCGGCGCCTCGGGGTTGTCAATGGACGGCGTAGCCCGGGGTCGCGCGCCCGGCTATACCAGTACGATGCGCCCCCCTCCCCGTCGTCCCGGCCCGCCTTCCTCCGGCAAGCCATCCCATCCCGCCCGGCCCGGCAGCGGTAAGCCGCCGGCGCGCGCCTCCTATCCGGGCAAAGTCGCGCCTCACCCCGTCGCCCGGCCGGCCAGCCCCGTCGAGCAGCGCCGGCCCGAGCCGGCCATGCGTCTCGAGCGGGCCCCGGCCGCGCCACGGGCGCCGCATACGCCAAGCGGTGCGGTTTGGCTGTACGGTCATCACGCGGTAGGGGCGGCGCTGGCCAATCCGGCCCGCCGCCTCCGCCGCCTCATGCTGACGGAGGAGGCCGAAGCCGCGATTGCGGCGCGGTATCCCCAGCCCTGGCCGCTGACCCCGGAGCATACCGATCGCGCCCGGATCGATCAGTTGCTGGGGCGCGACATGGTCCACCAGGGCGCGGCGCTGCTGGCGGACCCGTTGACGCCGCCTGCGCTCACCCTGGTGCTGGAGCGGCCGGGGCCGCTGCTCGTGCTCGACCAGGTGAGCGATCCGCGCAATGTGGGCGCGGTGCTGCGGTCGGCGGCGGCGTTCGGGGTTGCGGGGGTGATCACCCAGGAGCGCAACTCGCCGGAAGAGACAGGGGCGTTGGCCAAGGCCGCGTCCGGTGCGCTCGAGACGGTGCCGCTGTTGCGGGCGGTGAATATCGCGCGGACGCTGGCGGCACTGAAGGCTGCCGGGCTCTGGACCATTGGGCTCGATGCGCAGGCGCCGGCGTTGCGGGGCGAGGCACTGGTGGGGCGCCGGGTGGCGCTCGTGCTGGGCGCGGAAGGAGGCGGGTTGCGTCGGCTTGTGCGCGAGACGTGCGACGAGGTAGCGGCACTCGTGATGCCGGGCGGGATGGAGAGCCTGAATGTGTCGGCGGCGGCGACGGTCGCACTCTACGAGCTGTGCCGGCAGCCGTGACGGGCTTCGATGCGGCGAGCGCGGCCGCGTGGCTCATGACCGAGCGCCGGGCGCGGCGGACGCTTGCGGCCATGCCGCCTGGGCTCGCGCCGCGCGATCACGCGGAGGGGGTGGCGGCGCAGCGGGCGCTTGCCAGGGCGATGGGGGTCGCGGTGCCGGCGGGGTTCAAGATCGGGGCGACGGCCGGGGTCATGCAGGACTATCTCGGGCTGGCTGGGCCGCTTGCCGGGTTCATGCCCGAGGCCGGGTTGCATGGCAGCGGATCGACGCTCGCGTATGCCGGGTTCGTGCGGCCCGGGGTCGAGTGCGAGATCGCGGTGTCGCTCGGGCGCGATCTGCCTGGGGAGTGCTCGCTGGAGGAGGCGGGGGCGGCGGTCGATGGGGTCATGGCGGCGATTGAGATCGTCGAGCAGCGCTATCCGGAGTTGCGGTCATTCGGGGCGGCCGGGCTGGTGGCCGATCAGGTGTTCCACGCCGGCGCTGTACTCGGGGAGCCGGTTGCAGACTGGCGCGGGCTCGATCTTCATGGATTGGCGGGCTGCATCCGCGTCGACGGCGCCGATTGCGGAGGGGGCGCGGGGCGGGATTTACTGGGGGGCCCGGTCGAGGCATTGGCGTGGCTAGCTGGAAGCAGCGAGGCGGCGGCGTTCGGCGGCTTGCGCGCGGGTCAGGTCGTCATGCTGGGGAGCGTGACGCCGCCCGTGTGGCTCGACGGGCCGTGCCGGGTCGAGGTGACGTTTGCGGCGCTGGCGCCGGCGGTTGTCACGTTCGTGTGATGGGCGGGTTGGGAGTTTGTTAAGCTTTGCTGGGCAGAATGGCTTTCGACCGCGGATGCGGCGTTTGCTTCGCCAGGAGGGCTTTGCCAGGGGAAAACCCGTGTTGACCGATTGGAATTTGCTGACTGACGAGACTCAGCTTGCCTTGTCCCGTGAGGCGTTGCGCCGAGCCGCGGAGACCATCGCGGGTCAAGCCGAGGTGCTGGCTGATGAGTTCGACCTAGGCGCACTCGTAGATCATGGTGGGGCGGACGCGCTGCGCCTGCTTGCCGCGGTGATGCGCGTGACCGGCCAGGAGAGCTTCGGCCCGGCCGGCCACGCTTAGCACCGATTTAGCCTTGGTGAGTCGCGCCCTGTTCGGGGCTTACTGCCACGAACAGGGCGCGGCCATCGCGGACGATGCGGAGCGCCACGACCTTACCGTCACGTGTGGCGGCGTGGATTTGGTGCACCGCTTCTGCCGGCGTCGAGACCGGGGCGGGGCCGACGCCGACGATGAGGTCGCCTGGGCGTAGGCCGGCCAGCTCGGCAGGCGAGCCCGGCTTCACCTCGGCGACAACCGCGCCGTTGGCCGATTCCGGCAACCCGAGCTGATCCCGCAACTGCGGCTCTAGCCGGGCGAGGGCGACGCCGATCTGACCTTGCCCCTGCCCTTGCGCCGACTCGCTGCCGGGGAGCGCCGCAACCGCGACGTCAATGTTCTGCTGATTGCCGTCCCGGGCTACAGCGAGCGTCGCGGACTTGCCGGGCGGCAGGCCGGCGATATCGATCGCGAGATCGCGCGGCGAGGTGATGCTGGTGCCGTTCACGGACTGGATCACGTCACCGGGCTTGAGTCCCGCTTTGGCGGCCGGGCTATCGGCCGAAACCGCGGCGACGAGTGCGCCCCTGGTCCCGGCCTTGAGGTGCAGCGCCGGCGCGAGCGCGGTCGTCACGGGCTGGGCGGTGACGCCGAGATAGCCGCGGGTCACGTGCCCGGTCGTGCGGAGCTGGTCGACGACGTTGCGCACAAGGTTGGAGGGGATCGCGAACCCAATGCCGACGCTGCCGCCGGTCGGTGACATAATCGCGGTGTTCACGCCCACGACCTTGCCGTCCTGAGTGATGAGCGGGCCGCCGGAATTGCCTTTGTTGATGGGTGCGTCGACCTGGATGAACTCGTCATAGGGCCCAGCGCCGATGTTGCGGCCTTCGGCGCTGATGATCCCGGCGGTCACGGTGCCGCCGAGGCCGAACGGGTTGCCGATTGCGACGACCCACTCGCCGGGCCGGGTCGCGCTCGAATTGCCGAGCTGTACGAAGGGCAGGGTGTGACCCGCGTCGATTTTCAACACGGCGAGGTCGGTGCGCGAGTCACGGCCGAGGACCTTGGCGGGCAGGGTGGTCCCGTCCGCGAGGGTAACCGTGACTTTTTCGGCGTTGCGGACGACGTGGTTGTTGGTGACGATCGTGCCGTCGGCGGCGATCAGGAAGCCCGAGCCGCGGGCTTCCATCATGCCGGCCTGCATCCCCATGGGCGTGGCCTGCTCGCGCTGTCCCAGCATGGCCGTTACCGAGACGACGGCGGGGCGTACCTGGGCGGCGAGGTTGGCGAAGTCGGGTAGCGCGTGCTCGACCGGGGCTGGCTGGATGGGGCCGGGCGCGGGCGTAGCGGCGGTGGTGGCCGCCGGCGCGGTGGGCGTCTCGGCAAAGCTCTCATGGCCTGCCGCGTAGCCGCCGAGCGCGGTGCCGGCCAGGAGTACTGCGACGGTGGCCCGGCGCAGCTTGGGGGATGCTATCATGATGGCGTCTCCTTGCAACGGGCCGTTGTGACCCGGACCATGCAAGAATAAGGGACGCGTCATACGGCTGCGTGGCGGCGGGGTGAAAACGCTGTCATCGGTGGTGCCGGCTGCGGGATTCGAACTCGCGGCCGCCCGATTACAAATCGGGTGCTCTACCGGGCTGAGCTAAGCCGGCACGGAAGGATGCTGTACCATGAGGCGGGTGCCGGCTGAAGTCCCGGCTTAGCGCCGGGCCTTGCGAGCGGCGTAGCGTCGGTCGCGTTCGGCTTTGCGCTCGGCTTCGAGCGCCGCCTCGCGGGCGCGAGCCTCGGCGGCAAGCTTGGCCTGTTCGATCGCCGCCGCCCGCGCCTCAGCCTCGCGGGCGGCTTGCTCGGCCGCGCGGGCGAGCGCTTCGGCGGCGAGCCGCTCGACCTCGAGAAGGCGGGCTGCCTCGCGCTCCTGGGCCCGGACGGCGCGCGCTGCCAGGATTGCCTCGCGTTCGGCGCGACGCGCCAAGATTTTCGGGTCATCCGGCCCGGGCTTTGCCTTATAGCGCTGCAACGCGTCCTGTCTTGCCTTGGCGGCGGCCTTCGCCCGCTCGTTGAAATCGTCACCCTTGTGCACCGGCATCCATACGTCCTCTGATTTGTTCTCGCGAGATAGCCGATCCCGCGGCGAAAGCTAGGCCCCCCGCTCCGGCAGGTGCTGATTCATCGCAAGCGCCGCCACCGTATCGCGGCACCAGCCGACGATCCGTGCCGGCACGCCGGCGACGGTGGCGCAAGGCGGCACGTCCTTCAGCACGACGCTGCCGGCGCCCACGGTGGCCCCGCGCCCGATCTCGATGTTGCCGAGCACGATGGCGCCGGCGGCGAGAAGCACGCCGTCCCGGATTTTGGGGTGGCGGTCGCCGCGATCCTTGCCGGTGCCGCCGAGGGTCACCCCTTGCAAGATCGAGACGTCGTTGCCGATCGTCGCCGTCTCGCCGACGACCAGCCCGGTCGCGTGGTCGATGAAAACCCGACGCCCCACCGGGACGGCTGGGTGGATATCGACGGCGAACATCTCGGAGCTGCGGCTTTGCAGGATGCGAGCGAAGCTGCTGCGGTCGTCTTGCCAGAGCCGGTGGGCGATGCGGTGGGCCTGGAGCGCCTGGAAGCCTTTGTAGGCGAGGAAGGGCGTAAGCATGGACCGGGCAGCCGGGTCGCGCTGCTCGATGGCGCCGAGGTCGGCGGCGGCGGCGGCGATGATCTCGGGGTCGACCGCGAGGCAGTCCGCGAAGACCGTCTCAAGCGCCGCCGGGCGTAGCAGGTCGTGACCGAGCTTGCGCGCCAACAGTCCGGCAAGTGCCTCGGCGAGCGCGTCATGGCGTAGGACGAGCGCGTCGAGCATCTCCCGGAGCGCTGGCTCGTCCGCAGCTAACCGCTCGGCTTCGCCATGGATCGCGGCCCAGGCCCGGATCGCGCAGCGGCCCCGCGCCTCGTCCGGCACGTCCCATGCAAACTGATCACCATGTTGCATCCCGCGCCCTCCCGATTGCTCGTTGCAGGTGGGTTCCCGTTCGCCCGACGACAAGTCGGCTTGGCGCCACCGGCCCTGGCCGTTACATACCGGCGGCGCCGAGGAGTCCTGACGCCGTGATCAGCAGCCTGTTCAATCTAATCTTCTTTATCATCCGCCTGTATATCTGGGCGCTGATCCTCGCGGCGGTCGTGAGCACGCTCATTTCGTTCGGGGTGCTCGACAGCCGCAACCGCATCGTTTGGACCATCGGGGACTTCCTGTACCGGGTCACCGAGCCGGTGCTACGGCCGATCCGCAACGTACTGCCGAGTTTCGGTGGGGTCGACCTTAGCCCGATCGTAGCCATCCTGGTGCTACAGTATATCGTCCAGCCGCTGATCGGCACGCTGTATGGTGGCATTGTGACCGGGGTTTGGAGCGGGTTCTGGTCGTAGGCGATGGGAGCTGAGATCCTAGATGGCCGCGGGATCGCGGGCCGGGTCCGCGCCGCGGTCGCGACCCAGGTTGCCGGCCTGACATTCCGGCCTGGTCTTGCCGTCGTGCTGGTGGGGGACGACCCGGCAAGCGCGGTCTACGTCCGCAACAAGGACCAGGCGGCGCAGTCGGCCGGGATTGCGGCCCGAACCATCCGCTTGCCGGCGGATGCGCCGGAAGCGGCGCTGCTGGCTACGATCGCGGAGCTGAACGCCGACCCGGAGGTGGACGGCATCCTGGT
>JAABUX010005364.1_pt1 | contig 15780 bp, 13 predicted proteins | sample 5561851 | NCBI WGS metagenome assembly JAABUX01 (sample SAMN10711883, study PRJNA513361) | rock metagenome | isolation source: Antarctica rocks | place: Antarctica: Victoria Land, Richard Nunatak red sandstone | collected 2016-01-03 | reverse complement strand
TGCGAATGGGTTGTTTGGTGAAGTTTTTTGCAATGAAATCTCTGGCCCAGGCGTTTGGTGGCCTGGGCCGATTTCGGGCGATCTAATGAATTATTCGGGTTAGGTGCCTACGACATCGACTTCCGCATCCTGGTTGGCGACGAAATCCGGTGGATAGCCGCTCGCGGGCAAGGCGATGACGACGGCATCGTCGGCCGGACCATGTTCGGCATTTTCCTCGACGTGACGCAACGCAAGCAGGCCGAGGAAGCCCACGAATTGCTCGCGGGCGAGATGAGCCACCGGGTCAAGAACCTGTTGCACGTCGCAGCCGGCCTCACTGCGATCACCGCGCGCTCGGCGAAGACCACGGAGGACATGGCGCGCGACCTCACGCGCCGGCTGATCGCCTTGGGCCGCGCGCACGATCTCGTCCGTCCCGCGCCAGGCCAGGACAAACAGGCGGCGCTCCTCGGCGACTTGTTCGCCGTCCTGCTCGCGCCCTACGCCGACACGGACTCCATCCACGACCGTGTGCGCATTTCAGTGCCGAAGCTGGGCGTTGGCGAGGAGACGGCCACGATGCTGGCCCTGGTTGTCCACGAGTTGGCGACCAACTCGCTCAAACATGGCGCGCTCTCGGTGGCAAGCGGCACGCTCAACGTGTCTTGCCCCGCCCAGGACAGTGAACTGGTCATCCTCTGGACCGAGCGGGGCGGCCCGGACGTTGTGACTCCCACGACGCCCGGAGGCTTCGGGAGCAAGATGGTCAAGCGAGGCATGTCCAACCAACTCGGGGGGTCCATCGGCTTTGACTGGTCGAAGGAGGGCCTGATCGTCACGTTGCGGATAAATAAGGACCGCCTTGCGGCGTAGCGGTTCGCGAGTGCGCGCCTCGTCGGCAAGCTCAAGCGTGGGTCGAGGTGGGAGCCCAGCGTCACGCGGGTGCAGGCGCGTTCCCATCGGGGCTATCCTCCGACAGGCCGATCAGAACGAACCCAACCTCGGCGTCGGCGGCCTCATTCAGCCTCTGCACCGTGAACCCGCAGGCCCCGGCAGGATACCAGGGCGCACCGGGACCATCGGCAACGATCATGCGCAGCCGGGCGATCTTTGCGGGGCCATCATGGGATTCTGCATGTCCGACCCTCGCATGGCACCGTTTGGGCCACCAAGGGCCTTTGCGGCCCCGCCAGCGACTCAGGTGGCCGGCCCGGCCCTCGGGGGCACCGTCTTTGGTCGCCACGGCCCTGCGCGACGCCTTGGCAGCCGGGAATTGGTATCTGCAAGGCAGCACGCGCCCTGGGGGTTGGCGTGGGCACCGTGCAGCGGCTGAGCAGCATCAGCGGTTGTGGGTGGTGATCACGCGGTGGCGTCCCCTCGGTGCCGCCACGGTGCTCCACCACGATGCAAAACTCTGCGCCGAACCGTAGAAGCCAAGCCTGTCCCCTTCCTGCGTGCCGACCCGAAACCCTCTGTGGTGGGCGTCGCGCAGGCGAAGCCGCCAAAAGCGCGCGGCGCCTTCGGTTTGCACGGCACCGCTGACCATGGAAGCGAAGCGCCGCCCCCAGCATTGCATTGAGGAGCACGTCCGAGGTCAGTCCGGACGGTGCGGTGCGTGCCCATAGCCTGACCTGTGCGGCGCTGTCCCTTGGCGGCTTCCGCAAGCGGACAGTGCGAAGCTTGGGCGTCAACCCTGGAGTTTTCCGTCGCCGCCTGATCCGCATGCCTTCTTTGTCAAAGGCAAGGTCACTCCGGCGGGAACCGCCGAGCCCGGCACGGCGCAAGGCCGCCCGAGGACGCTAGGGATCAAGGTAGGGGTGCCGACGGCAGCAGCATTCTCCGCCCAAGCCAGGTGATTTGTCAGTTTATGGTTGAAAGCCTCGACATAATCATATCGTGAGCGTCATGTCCGGCCTATGGCAAACCATTCCGCTCACAATGTCTTGCCCACTCCGGAGTTGGCGGCCTGCGCCGGTGGCCGCGTCGCCGCTGGTCGCGGGCAAGGCGCGGTCCAGGTGGCGCAGGCCGCATTCCGCCCTCAGCGGCACGACGGTCGGGCCAACCACGCGGGCCAGGGCTTTCTCCTCCGCCTCGACGAACGGCTGCGCGGGGTGAACGATCCCCGGCGGGCCATGAACGAGGCGGCGGCGATGCTGGGCGCGCACCTGGAGGCCGACCGCGTCGGCTACGCCTGAATCGAGGACGACGACGAGCACCACGCCGTCGAGGCGGAGTGGACCGCCGCAGGCATGCCGAGCCGTCTCGGGCGTTGCCGCTTGAACGATTTCGGCGTGCTGTTCATCGGCGCGTTGCGGCAGGGGCGGGCCGTCGCGTTCGAGGACGCGCTTTCAGCGTCGCTGACGCAGGGCGCGGACGCCGCTGCGGCCTTCGCAGCCATCGACACAATGGCGGTCATTGCCGTCCCGCTCGTCAAGTGGGGCCGGCTGCGGGCTTGCCTCTTCGTCCACCAGAGGACGCCCAGAGCCTGGACCCAAAGCGAGCAGGGTTTGGTCCGCGACGTGGCCGAACGCAGTTGGGTCGTCGTGGAGCGGGCGCGCACCGAGGCCGCGCTGCGTGCGAGCGAGCAGCGCTTCCACGAACTGGCCGACAACATCAGCCAGTTCGCCTGGACTGCGGACGCGGGCGGCTGGATCAACTGGTACAACAAGCGCTGGCACGACTACACCGGCATGACCCTCCAGCAGATGGAAGGCTGGGGCTGGACCAAGGTTCACCACCCCGACCACGTCGACCGTATTGTTGCGGCCTTCTCCGAAGTGCTCCGCACCGGCGTGCCGTATGAGGGAACCTTCCCGCTCCGCAGCAAGAGCGGCGAATACCGCTGGTTCCTGACTCGCGTGCTCCCGATCCGCAACGACGAGGGCGATGTCGTCCGCTGGTTCGGCACCAACACCGACGTGACCGCACTGCATGAAGCCCAGGCCGCGCTGCGGGACCTGAACGAGACGCTTGAGGGCCGCATCGAGGCGGAGGTCGCCACGCGCCTCAAGGCCGAGGAGACGCTGCGGCAGTCACAGAAGATGGAGGCGGTGGGCCAACTCACCGGCGGCATCGCGCACGACTTCAACAACCACCTGCAAGCCATCTCTGGGAACCTGGAGATGCTGCAAGCCCGTGTCGCCCAGGGGCGCGCGGCCGAGGCGGGCCGCTATGTCTCGGCCGCATTGGCTTCGGCGGGGCGCGCAAGCGCGCTGACGCAGCGGCTGCTCACCTTCTCGCGCAAGCAGCCGCTCGACCCGAAACAGGTGAACGCGAACCAACTGGTGGCAGGGGTGGAGGAGATGATCCGACGCGCGGTGGGGCCTGCCATCGAGGTCGAGGTCGTCCTCGCAGCCGGGCTGTGGACGACGGTGTGCGACGCGCACCAGCTTGAGAACGCGCTGCTGAACCTCGCCGTCAACGCCCGCGATGCCATGCCCGGCGGCGGACGGCTGGTCATCGAGACTGCGAATGCCTGCCTGGACGACGCCTACGCACGGCAGCAAGGCGACGGAGTGGTGCCGGGCCGCTACGTGTCGACCAGCGTGGCCGACACCGGCGCTGGCATGGCGGCGGACGTGGCCAAGCGGGCCTTCGAGCCCTTCTTCACGACCAAGCCCGTGGGCCAGGGCACCGGCCTCGGACTGTCCATGCTGTACGGCTTCAGCAGGCAGAGCAACGGGCACGCGCGCATCGACTCCGAGCAAGGCCGGGGCACGACCGTGCTGCTCTACTTGCCGCGCGAGCTTGGCAAAAGCGCTGAACGGGACGACGGCGCAGGCGGCACGGAGCAGGCCGGGGCGTGCCGGACGGTGTTGGTCGTCGAGGACGACGCCGTCGTGCGCGTGCTCGTGGCCGAGGCGCTGGGGGACGAGGGCTACCAGGTGCTGGAGGCCCAAGATGGCCCGTCCGGGCTGCACGCGCTGAGGTCGGCGACGCGTGTGGACCTGCTGGTGGCCGACATGGGCCTGCCAGGCATGGATGGCCGGGAGTTGGCCGCCGCCCGTGAGCGCAGGCCCGACCTCAAGGTGCTGTTCACCAGCGGGCACAGCGACGGCGCTGCCGTGGGTCGAGGGGTGGCCCTTGAGCCCGGCGTGGCGCTGATCAGCAAGCCGTTTGCCCTGGCATCCCTGGTAACCAAGGTGCGCGCCCTGGTCGAGGGTTGACGGCGACCCGGCCTGCCAGTGCTTTGCAGGTTCCCGCACGGGGTGGCCCCTACGGTCCGACAGTGTGCGCCGGCGACCGGCCCCGGAGCCGAAACGGTGGGCGCAACGTTCACGCCTCCCGGTTTGAAGCTTGGGTCATTCCATGATCCATCCACGGCTTTGGGATTTGGTCCGAGGAACTGCTCGAAGCGTGCAAGGGTAACGGCAACCGGTTCGTTGCGAGGGACAGTGTAGGTCTTTTTGCGCCCATCGGGAGCTTTGAACGTTCGGACGGCCGTCTCACTGCTTGAGGACGCCAGCGCCTGGATGATCCAGATGATGATACCGAGCCAGAGCAGCATTGTGACAAAGAAGACGACGCATGCGCACTCCTTGACCGCGCCAAGCCGCTCCGCGGTCGCGTTCGATCAGGAATGGTGGGACGCCCTGTCCAAGGGCTAGGCTTCACAGCTATCACCGGGCGGGGGTCGCCCGGTGAGCGGCTGCATGTGGGCTTGGAGGTCCGACCGAGAATCGAACTCGGGTTCGCAGATTTGCAGTCTGCTGCGTCACCACTCCGCCATCGGACCGTAGGGCAGGCTATCCCGCAAAACGATCTTCCGGGCAACCCCCAAAGGTCACTTGAGAGGCACCTCGGCGCACGCTCACACGCGATTTTGCCGGCGAAGCAACCCCTAAGCGGCCGGCTGCTCACTGCATCGGTTCATGGCGTCCGCGACCCTCTCCGCATAACCCGGCGCACAATCATGATCGAATGCGGAACCGGGCGCGTTCTCAGGCCCCGCCCACCGTTTCGTCAACAATGTCCAGCCGCCGCTTGATGCGCTCAACGTCGCCCCCAACCCGGTCTACGCGCCGCGACACGGAGGCCATGCCCTCCTCTAACGCGCCTAAACGCTCTTTCACTTCCGCCACATCGGCCCTCAAGTCCGCCACGTCCGCGCGGATGGCCCGAAGCAGCACTAGCTTCATGTCGGCGCTCATTTAACCATGTCCTACTTGGGCCGGTACGATTACGGCATCCCGAAGGTTTGCGGGCGTCAGATAAGCGTGCCATGTCGTCTGCACCACTCTGCCACCAGACCCCAAGGCAGTCACCGCTCCAATGGGCGGGCAGCCGCATATATCGGGCACGCGCCGAACCCGATCAAGCGCGACGCCTTGTGCCAAGCAGGGCGCCGAGCGGCCTCGAAGCTTTGCACCAAGCGGCCACCCCACCTATAACACCACTGCATCGCAACACGGGCCACCCATGGATCAGGCTTCTTCCACCCAACTGGCCGACTACGCCTCGGCGCGCGACCACATGGTCGACGGCCAGGTGCGGCCCAACAAGGTCATCGACCCCCGTATCATCCGCGCCATGCGCAACATCCCGCGCGAGCGCTTCGTGCCGCCGCACCTCGCGAGCCTCGCCTATGTCGACGAGGACGTGCCGCTCGACCGCGGCCGGGCGCTGATGGAGCCGATGGTGATCGCCCGCCTGGTGCAGCTCGCCCGCGTGCGGGAGGGCGACCGCGTGCTCGTGGTCGGCGCCGGCCCCGGCTATGGCGCGGCGCTGCTCGCGGCCTGCGGCGGCCAGGTCACGGCGTTGGAGGAGGACGAGGCGCTGCTGGCCATCGCCCGCCGCACCCTGCCGGAGTTTGCGCCGGGCGCGGCGCTGGTGGCCGGGCCGCTGGCCTCCGGGCTGGCGGCCGGGGCGCCCTGGGATGTCATTCTCATCGAGGGCGCGGTCCGCGCGGTCCCGGCCGTCATCGCCTTGCAGCTCAACCCAGTTGGCGGTCGGCTGGTCACGGTGCTGACGCCGGGCAATGTCGCGTCGGGAGGGCAGGGCGTGCTCGCCGAGCCGGGCCAGCACAGTGCCCCAAGCGCCACACTCCGGGCGGCGCCGATGTTCGATTGCGCGACGCCGCTGCTGCCGCCCTTGCTGCCCGTGGCGTCGTTCCAATTCTGATGCTCACCGTAGAGGCGGGCCAATGATGGCGTTTGGGCGCTGTTCGTGCCACGCTGCCGTCCAACGTCGGTTGCCCCGGCCAACGCAGGAGCTTTGTGCATGCGTCTTCTGAAACTGTGGGTGATCGGCACAACCGCCTTTGCATCCAGCGGCGCCCTGGCGCAGCCGCGCACGCTGCAGGATGCGCTGTCATTGGCCTACCTCTATAATCCGACCCTCCAGACCTCCCGCGCCCAGCTCCGCGCCACGGACGAGGGCGTGCCGCAGGCGCTCGCCGGCTGGCGGCCGACGGTCGTCCTCGGCGCGGGCTACGGCTATGGCTTCGGCACGTTGCGGAACGACGGAGTCGGGCTTAGCGGAGGCAGTTCAAGCCGGCAAAACCGCGATATCACGACCGTCACCCCGACGATCACGCAGCCGCTGTTCCGCGGCGGCCAAACCCGGGCCAGCACCAACCAGGCCGACAACCGGGTTTTCGCCCAGCGTGGCCGCCTGATCGCGACCGAGCAGCAGGTGTTCACCAACACCATCAACGCTTACGTGAACGTTATCCAGACCCAGCAACTGCTTCAACTCAACATCAACAACGAGCAGGTGCTGGCCCGGCAGCTCCAGGCCACCAACGACCGGTTCCGCGTGGGCGAGATCACCCGCACCGACGTGGCCCAAGCCGAGGCGGCGCTGGCCGGCGCCCGCGCGACGCGGCAGACCAGCGAAGGCAACCTGCAGACCGCGCGCTCCAGCTATCGCCTGTATGTCGGCGACCTGCCGGACCAGCTCGTCGAGCCGCAGCCGATCAAGCTGCCGATCAAGAACCAGAACGAGGCGACGCAGCTCGCCTCGCAGAACAACCCGAACGTCATCGCCGCACAGTTCGACGACGCCGCGTCCCGTGACGCGATCGACGTGGCGTTCAGCCAGTTGATGCCGCAGTTGAGCTTACAGGCGCAGGGTGGCTACACCAACGGCCAGACATTCGTCGGCCTGAGCACCTTCGGAGCCACCGTGCTGCTGAACGGCTCTTTGCCAATCTACCAGGGTGGCGCCGAATACTCCCGCGTGCGCCAGGCGCGGCAGACCGAGCAGCAGGCGCGCAAGACGGTCGACGACCAGCGGCGCCAGGCCATCCAACAGGCCGCGCAGTCCTGGGAGACGCTGGTCGCCGCGCGGTCCACCATCGAAAGCACCCGCTCAGCGATACGCGCCAACCAGATCGCGCTGGAAGGCGTGCAACGCGAGGCCATCGTCGGCAGCCGCACGACGCTCGACGTGCTGAACGCCGAGCAGGCGCTGCTGAACTCCCGCGTCACCCTGGTGCAAAACCTTGCGAGCCTGGTGACGGCCTCCTACACGGTCGCGGCTGCGATTGGCCGGCTGACGGCGCGGGACCTGAACCTGAATGTGCCGATGTATGACGAAACCGCCTACTACAACGCAGTCCGCCAACGTTTGTTCGGCACTGGCGACTACGCTGTGAGCCAACCGGGACGATAGGAATGGCGACGCCTCCCACCAACCCGCCGCCGCAGCCCGGCCTTGCGCCCGATCCCTCGATGGAGGACATACTGGCCTCCATCCGCCGTATCCTGAACGAGGACGAGGCGCCGAAGTCCGCACCAGAACCGCAGGAACCTCCCGGCGGCGTGCTGATGCTGGACAGCTCGATGATGGTGCCGGAAACGCCATCTAACGCGCCAAAGGCGAAACCCCCTCCCGAGCCGCCGGCAACCCTGGAGAACACGCCTTTGCCCGACCCCAAACCGTTCATCCCGCCGCCGCCTGCGCCGCCATCGGCGCCGTCGCCCGCGCCGCCTGTTGCATCGTCCGCACCGTCCGCGCCACCCCAGTCATCGCCCCAGACATCGCCCCAGTCATCCACGTCCCCGGCAGCGTCAGCCGATGCAGCAGCACTGGTGACGCCAGCCGCCGCCGCTGCCACTGCCGCCTCGGTCGACGCGCTGATGCGTACCCTCGCCACCGAGCGCAACGCCGCCGTCCAGCGTGGCGGGCCAACCATCGAGGACGTAGTCCGCGCCGTGATCCGTCCGATGTTGAAGGACTGGCTCGACGCCCATCTGCCGCCCTTGGTTGAGCGCCTGGTGCGGGCCGAGATCGAGCGCGTCGTCAGCCGCATGGCACCCTGACGCGGCCCCGGCTTTCCGGCGCCGCGCCGCCGGGCTAGAAGCTGGGGTCATGCTGAGCAAATCCTTCGTTCCCGCCGACGTCGAGCCGGCCCTCTATGCCGGCTGGGAAGCCGCTGGCGCATTCCACGCCGACCCGACTGCGGCGGCGGCGGCCTACACCATCATGATCCCGCCGCCCAACGTCACCGGCAGCCTGCACATGGGCCACGCGCTGACGTTGACCCTACAGGACACGCTGATCCGTTGGCGCCGAATGCAGGGCCGCGACGCCCTGTGGCAGCCCGGCACCGACCACGCCGGCATCGCGACGCAGATGGTCGTCGAGCGCCTGCTCGCGCAGACCAGCAACCAGAGCCGCCAAGACATTGGCCGCGAAGCATTTGTCGACCGTGTTTGGAATTGGAAGGCATCGTCTGGCGGCGCGATCACCGAGCAGCTCCGCCGGCTTGGCGCCTCGCTCGACTGGGCGCGCGAACGTTTCACGATGGACGAAGGCTTGTCCGAGGCGGTGCGGGAGGTGTTCGTCACCCTGCACCGTGAGGGGCTGATCTACCGCGACCGCCGCCTGGTCAACTGGGACCCGAAGTTCCAATCCGCGATCTCGGACCTTGAGGTCGAGACGCGGGAGGTGCGCGGCAGCCTGTGGCACATCCGCTACTTGATCGAAAGCGAAGGCGGGGGTGACGGCACGGACCAGCATATCGTCGTCGCCACCACGCGGCCGGAAACCATGCTGGGCGACACCGCCATCGCCGTGCATCCGGAGGACGGGCGCTACCGTGGCCTGGTGGGCCGCTACGCGGTCCTGCCGCTGGTTGGACGCCGCATCCCGATCGTCGCCGACGCCTATTCCGATCCCGAGAAGGGCACCGGCGCCGTCAAGATCACCCCCGCGCACGACTTCAACGATTTCGCCGTGGGCCAGCGGCACGGGTTGCCGATGCCGTCCGTGCTGGACCGCGAGGGCCGGGTGACGCTTGCGGAGCTTGACCTGGCGGCATCAGTGGATTTCGTGCACGGCTTGGAAGGCCAGGACCGCATGGCGGCGCGCGGCGCCATTGTGGCGGAGCTGGAGCGGCTAGGGATGCTGGACCGCATCGAGCCGCACACCCACCAGGTTCCGCACGGCGACCGCTCCGGCGTGCCGATCGAGCCGTTGCTGACGACGCAATGGTACTGCAACGCGGCCGAACTCGCCCGGCCCGCCATCGCCGCCGTGGAGGCCGGCGAGACCGTGTTCGTGCCCCGGCAGTGGGAGAACACCTTCTTTGCCTGGATGCGCGACATCCAGCCCTGGTGCATCAGCCGCCAGCTTTGGTGGGGCCACCGCATCCCCGCCTGGTTCGGCCCCGACGGCCGCGTGTTCGTCGAGCGCACCGAGGCGGAAGCGCAGGCCGCAGCCCGCGCCCACTACGGCCGCGACGAGCCGTTGGAGCGCGACCCCGACGTGCTCGACACCTGGTTCAGCTCGGCGCTCTGGCCGTTCTCGACCCTCGGCTGGCCGCAGGGCACGCCGGAGCTTGCGCGCTACTACCCCGGCGACGTGCTGGTGACGGGCTTTGACATCATCTTTTTCTGGGTCGCGCGGATGATGATGATGGGCCTGCACTTCATGCAGCGCGTGCCGTTCCGCACCGTCTACATCCACGGGCTGGTGCGCGACGAGCGCGGGCAGAAGATGTCGAAATCGAAGGGCAACGTCATCGACCCGCTCGACCTGATCGCGACTTATGGCACGGACGCGCTGCGCTTCACCGTTTGCGCGCTGACCGGGCCGGGCCGCGACGTGAAGCTGGGCGCGGCTGCGGTCGAGAGCCACCGCCGGTTCGTCACCAAGCTGTGGAACGCCGCCCGGTTCTGCGAGATGAACGGCGTCGCGCCAGCATCCGGCTTCGACCCGGCCGCCGCACGGTTGCCGCTGTGCCGCTGGCTGCTCGACGCCGCCAACCAAGCGGTTATCGAGGCCGATGCGGCGCTTGAAGCCTACCGCTTCAACGACTACGCCGCCGCCTGCTACCGTTTCACCTGGAACACTTTCTGCGACTGGTTCCTTGAGTTCGCCAAGCCCGTGCTGAATGGTCCCATTGGACCCGAGGCTGCGGAGCTACGGGCAACCACCGCGCACGTGCTAGGCGTCGTCCTCCGCCTGCTGCACCCGGCGATGCCGTTCGTAACCGAGCATTTATGGGACGAGATGGGCTATGGCGCGCCGTGCAGCCTGATCCGCGCACCCTGGCCGCAGCCGAGCGAGGTTGCGGACCCGGAGATGGCCCGGTCCGAGCTTGATTGGGTCGTGCGCCTGATCGGCGAGGTCCGCACGGTGCGCTCTGAGATGAACATCGCGCCCGCGGTCCTCACGCCGGTCCTGCTGCGCGACGCGCGGCAGGAGACCTTGGCCCGTGCGGAGCGCTGGGCCGAGAGCATTCACCGCATGGCGCGTGCCTCAACGGTCGGGCTGCTGGACGGGCCGCTGCCGCCGGGCAGCGCGCAGGTGGTGGTGGACGAGGCGACCGTCGTGCTGCCGTTGGCCGGGGTGATCGACCTTGCCGTCGAGCGCGCCCGGCTCGGCAAGGAGCGGGCAAAGGCATTGGCCGAGGCCGACAAGGTCGTGCGCAAGCTCGATAACGCCGAGTTCGTCGCCAAGGCGCGGCCCGAAGTGGTCGAGGAAAACCGCGACCGCCTCGCTGCCTTCCAGCACGAGGCCGCGCGCATCGAAGCCGCCATGGCCCGCATCGCCCCGTAAATTCTCCTATCCCTCATCATATCGAACGGAGGCCAAACATGCTCAAGAAGCGCTGGGACAAGTCCCGCCTGCCATCCCGCCACGTCACCGTAGGGCCGGACCGCGCGCCGCACCGCAGCTACTACTACGCGATGGGCCTGACCGAAGACGAGATCAACCAGCCCTTCGTCGGCGTCGCCACTTGCTGGAACGAGGCCGCGCCCTGCAACATCGCGCTCAGCCGCCAGGCGCAGTCGGTGAAGCGCGGGGTGGCCGAGGCCGGCGCAACGCCGCGCGAGTTCACCACCATCACCGTGACGGACGGCATCGCCATGGGCCACCAGGGCATGAAGTCCTCCCTGGTGTCGCGCGAGGTCATCGCCGACAGCGTTGAGCTGACCGTCCGCGGCCACTGCTACGACGCGCTGGTCGGCCTGGCCGGCTGCGACAAGTCGCTGCCCGGCATGATGATGGCCATGCTGCGGCTGAACATCCCGAGCGTGTTCATGTACGGCGGCTCGATCCTGCCCGGCCGCTACAAGGGGCGCGACGTGACGGTGGTGGACGTGTTCGAGGCCGTCGGCCAGCACGCCGCCGGCAATATGTCCGACGCCGACCTGCACGAGCTGGAGTGTGTCGCCTGCCCGTCTGCCGGCGCATGTGGCGGGCAGTTCACCGCAAACACCATGGCGACCGTCAGCGAGGCGATCGGGCTTGCCCTGCCGGGTTCCGCCGGGTCGCCGGCGCCGTATGAGGACCGCGACCGCTGGGCCGTCGAGTCCGGCCGCGCTGTCGTGGCGCTGATCGAGAGCGGGCTGCGCCCCCGCGACATCGTGACCCTGAAGGCGCTGGAGAACGCGGCCGTCGTCGTGGCGGCCACCGGCGGCTCGACCAACGCCGGGCTGCACCTGCCGGCGCTGGCGCATGAGGCCGGCATCCGTTTCACGATGGACGATGTGGTCAACATCATGCGCCGCACGCCCTACATCGCCGACCTCAAGCCCGGCGGCAAGTACGTGGCGCTGGACGTGCACCGCGTCGGCGGCATCCCGGTTATCCTGAAGGCGCTCATGGACGGCGGCCTACTGCACGGCGACTGCATCACCGTCACGGGCAAGACCCTGGCGGAGAACCTGGCCGGCGTCGTGTTCCCCACCGACCAGGACGTGATCTATCCGGTGTCCCGCCCGATCTCGGCGACGGGCGGCGTGGTCGGCCTGCGCGGCAACCTCGCGCCCGACGGCGCCATCGTGAAGGTCGCTGGCATGGAAAAACTGCAATTCGAGGGCACCGCGCTGTGCTTCGACAGCGAAGAGGAAGCGTTCCAAGCCGTGCAGGACCGCGCCTACAAGGCCGGTGACGTGATCGTCGTGCGCTATGAGGGGCCGAAGGGCGGACCCGGCATGCGCGAGATGCTGTCCACCACCAGCGCCATCTACGGCCAGGGCATGGGCGACAAGGTGGCCCTCATCACCGACGGCCGCTTCTCCGGCGCGACGCGCGGCTTCTGCGTCGGCCATGTGGGGCCGGAAGCAGCGGTGGGCGGCCCGATCGCCCTGTTGCGCAACGGCGACCGCATCCGCATGGACGCGACGGCGGGAACGATGGATGTCCTGCTGTCCGACGCCGAGCTTGCCGAACGCCGCACCGCCTGGATGCCGCGCGCGACGGACTACAACAGCGGCGCAATCTGGAAATTCGCCCAAACGGTCGGCCCGGCCCATCTGGGTGCGGTCACAAATCCGGGTGGCGCCGCGGAGACGCACTGCTACGCCGACATTTGATCGATGCCTCCCGCTTGCCCTCGCCGGGCGAGCGGGATAACTTGCCCCAGTGCTGTCGTCATTAACCATGCAGGTGCTGGCCCGCGCGCTCCGTTCTGCGCTGCGCTACTTCGTGCGCCTGCTCGGCTTCGCCCTCCTCCTTCGACTTATCCGCCCCTAGGCGCCTCGCCGGGCTGATCTGTGCCGGCATCGCTTAGGGGGAAACGTCCTAAGAGCACGCCTGCACAAATTTCGAGGACCCTACCCATGGCCATCAACCATCCGAGCTTCGGCGTCATGCCGGACGACCGTGTCATCATCTTCGACACCACGCTGCGCGACGGCGAGCAGTCGCCGGGCTTCTCCATGAACCTGGCGGAAAAACTCCGCATGGCAGAGGCGCTGGCCGAACTCGGCGTCGATGTCATGGAGGCCGGCTTCCCCATCGCCTCGCCCGGCGACTTCGAGAGCGTGCAGGAGATCGCCCGCAACATCCGCGGACCCGTCATCTGCGGCCTCGCCCGCACCGGCCAGGCCGACATCTTGCGCGCCGCCGAGGCGCTGCGCCCGGCCGAGCGCAAGCGCATCCACGTCTTCCTCAGCACCAGCCCGCTGCACATGAAGTACAAGCTGCGCATGGAGCCGGAGGCCGTGCTGCAACTGGCCATCGACTCGGTGGCGCTCGCCCGCCAGCACGCCGACGACGTCGAGTGGTCCGCCGAGGACGGCAGCCGCACCGACCCGGACTTCCTGTGCCGCTGCGTCGAGGCCGCCATCAAGGCCGGCGCCACCACCATCAACATCCCGGACACCGTCGGCTACGCGGTGCCGGAGGACATGGCCCGCATCTTCACCATGCTGCTGGAGCGCGTGCCCGGCGCGGACAAGGTCGTGCTGTCCACCCACAACCACAACGACCTTGGCCTGGCGGTCGCCAACACGCTGGCGGCCCTGCGCGCCGGGGTGCGCCAGGTGGAATGCACGATCAACGGCATCGGCGAGCGCGCGGGCAACGCGGCGCTGGAAGAGACGGTGATGGCGATACGCACCCGGCCCGACGCCGCGCCATACCAGACCGGGATCACTACGACCAACATCCTGCGGGTGTCGAAGCTGCTGTCGACCATCACCGGGTTCGACGTGCAGCCGAACAAGGCGATCGTCGGCCGCAACGCCTTCGCGCACGAGAGCGGCATCCACCAGGACGGCGTGCTGAAGAACGCCGCCACCTACGAGATCATGACGCCGGAGAGCGTGGGCTGGACCAAGAGCACGCTGGTGATGGGCAAGCACTCCGGCCGCGCCGCGTTCCGGGACAAGTTGCAGGCGTTGGGCTACGGCGAGCTCGGCGACAATAAGCTGAACGATGCGTTCCGCCGTTTCAAGGACGTCGCTGACCGCAAGAAGGTCGTCTATGACGAGGATATCGTGGCGCTGGTCGACGACGAGGTTGGCCGCGACCATGACCGGGTTCGTTTCGTGTCGCTGGACGTTCACGCCGGGTCCCGCGCGCCGCAGAGTGCGGAGCTGGAGTTGGAAGTGGACGGCGTGACGCACCAGGCGCGTGCCACCGGCGACGGCCCGGTCGACGCGACGTTCAACGCGATCCGCGCGCTGTTCCCGCACGAGGCGAGGCTCGTGCTGTTCTCTGTCGGCGCCGTGACGGAGGGGACGGACGCTCAAGCCAAAACGACAGTGCGGCTTGAGGAGGGCGGCAAGATGGTGGACGGGCAGGGGGCCGACACCGACACCATCGTCGCGTCGGCCCGTGCCTACGTCCATGCGTTGAACAAGCTGCTGGTGAAGCGTGCGCGGACTAAGCCGGTGGCGTTGTCGGCCTGAGGGAGTCCGGCCGGGAGCGCCTCCCGGCCGGGTTTGCCTAGTAGCCGTATGGCCGCGGCTGGTAGTACTGTGGCGCCTGCTGGTAGCCTGACTGCCCATAGGGCTGCTGGTAAGCTGGCTGACCGTAGGGTTGTTGCTGGTAATACTGTTGCTGACGGCCCGGCGTGGTCGCTGCGCCGCCAAGCGCACCGGTGCCGCCGCCGACCAATGCGCCGATGGCGGCGCCGCGGCCCCCACCGGCAAGGCTGCCGATCGCCGCGCCAGCGCCAGCGCCGAGCAGCCCGCCGCCCATGGCACGCTGGCCGGGGTCATAGGGGTCGGAACAGGCTGATAAGCCCAATCCTGCCACCAACGCCAGGCTCATCGCGGCTTTCTTGTGCATTCAAAAATCTCCAAATAGGCCACTAGCGGCGGGGCGCTGTAACCGCGCCGCCCAGGGCGCCAGCGCCGCCGCCGATTAATGCGCCGGTTCCGGCGCCGACGCCAGTTACCGCGCCCAGCGCCGCGCCGCCTCCGGCGCCCAGCAGGCCGCCCGTCACGGCGCGCGTGCCGGGCCGATCTCCGCACGCGGCGATGCCCAGCGTCAGGGCCAGCGCCAGTGCCGTATTCGTAACAAAACGCATTGCACTACTCCTTGTTTGACCTCGGCTTGACCGCACGTGCCATCAACGCGCGAGAAGATGGCCGGTGTGCGGCTGGACTGCGGCGGGACTATGGTTCACCGATTGTTGAACGTAACCCTTGCTGTGCCGGATCACGAAGGCTAAGCCATTAGCCACGCGGCCCCTCTTAACACACAGAGTCGGCTCCTTCCAAAAAATTAGAGGGCTACTGCATGTTCGGACGTCTGCTGGGGTTCATGTCCGCCGATATGGCGATCGACCTCGGCACCGCGAATACGTTGGTTTACATCAAGGGCCGGGGCATCGTCCTCAACGAACCCAGCGTGGTGGCGATCGCCGACGTGCGCGGCAAGAAGCAGGTGCTCGCGGTCGGCGAGGAGGCCAAGCTGATGCTTGGGCGCGCGCCCGGCAACATCTCCGCCATCCGGCCGTTGCGGGACGGCGTCATCGCTGACTTTGAAGTCGCTGAAGAAATGATCAAGCATTTCATCCGCAAGGCGCACAAGCGCCGTGGTTTCTCCAGCCCGTTGATCATCGTCTGCGTGCCCTCCGGCAGCACCGCCGTGGAGCGTCGGGCGATCCAG
>JAABUX010005363.1_pt1 | contig 15781 bp, 12 predicted proteins | sample 5561851 | NCBI WGS metagenome assembly JAABUX01 (sample SAMN10711883, study PRJNA513361) | rock metagenome | isolation source: Antarctica rocks | place: Antarctica: Victoria Land, Richard Nunatak red sandstone | collected 2016-01-03 | reverse complement strand
GTGTCGCATCTCCGGGTGCCCAATCTGTAATGGGGGGCGACGTAGTTTCATCTCTGGTAGTAGCGTATGCACCGTTTGGGTATGGGATCCAGCCCTTGGAGGCATATCTGGCATTGTTGTTCAAATATTGCTGCGTGACGGTTTCCTGAGACCAGTTGAGATAGTTGGGAAGAGCTGGTGTGGTGAACCAATTATTGCCTTGGTATGCTGGCTGCGGAAGTCCCTACTCTGGCATTAGTCTCATACAAACCTGATAGGGCCATGCTGACAATGAGCTAGGTAGATAGACATACATCAGCCCAGCACTTTGTAAAGAACCACCAGATTTGCTCCGGGTATTGGTCGCCCATCAGCTGAGGGTAGGATGTCAGGGGACCGTTAAGCTTCTCCATGATTTGTGCCTTGGAACGATCGATCTTGATATCGGCAGGGGTTGCGCAGTGTGTTGGATCGTTGGGATCGGTGCTGCAGATATCCGTGACTTTCAGCATCATATCGGATGTGCCGTCTTCTTTCCAGAAGGAGATACAGACGTCTTGCATACAGTAACCTATACGTCCAAGTCAGATGACTATTCTCTATGTTGCAAGGCATGGTGGCTTGCAGCTTACGGCTCAGATCTGCATATTTGAGGAAATACGGATGTATAGCGACCTTGCTGATGAAATAGGCATTATCAGGAATTCCGCAGGCGCTTTGGTTTGCCGAGTCCAGGCCATCAGGTACCCATCGGTCAAAATTGCCGGTAGGAGTGTTCAGTTGACCTGCAGGGAAGAATTTCGCATTGCCATGGTAAAGACGGCCAAAAGGAAGATCAATTTCGCGTGCACCATAGACAGCCGGTGGAGTCACGTCAGTTCCGTCGGGATCTGCAATCAGCTGCACAGCTCCGTTGTTGAACGAGTTGTCAGCTTTACCTGTGGTGGGGATAGACTGCATCCCAGGATCCGGAGGATTGTTGGGAGTTTTGGGAATGTTGAGTGGCTTGTCACGGCGCATCACCAAGCCGTTGGCAAGGGAGAGCACGGAAAGTGGGACTACTAAAGAGAATAGCATTTCGCCTCGAGCCTGCGACAGTGAGAGAAAGTTTGGGTAATTCGGGAGGACTTGGATTGAACGAGCGTGGGGACGTGAATGTGCTGTCTAGCAGCGTTGCCAAAAGAATGTGAGAAGTCAAAAAGACTTCGAGCAGAAAAAGAGTGTAATTGAAGCAGCGAACATAAAATAACTGACGGGTGCTGGACAAGGAGAAAGTCTTCCTTCCAAACCGTATATATTATCATGGAGGATGGGCTTCATTTCCCGTTTCACCAAGGAAGCTCGGACAGCCGTGATGGGCAAAGTGAAAATGATCGACCATTGGAGAGACAAGCACCAATCACGCGCCTAGGATGGACATGGTGGAGACAATTGTACTCTCCGCGAAGGAAGAGTGGAAGAAAGAGTCCGAAACATGCAATCTTCAGGAGTCGATACCCCTCCGTGAGAAGGCCTAGAGGCAGGGTGCTGGTGTTTGAGATGCACGGCCGGCGACGGCGGCTGGAGGGATCTTGAGCCGCTCCACTCAACAAGCCCGTTCCCTTGGCCGGCAGGAGAGCAAGGAGGGATGGATTGTAGGAAACCTCGGCAGCGGAATGACACTCATACAATACTCCATCATAAAGTCACCTCAGTCGTCCCGTCCTAGGCCACCGCTCCTTCAAGGGACCGAAGGCGTTGGGCCGTGGCAGGCTTCTGTGACAGCCAAGAAGCTGGTGATAGACACTACCTTAAGCATGAGCAGAGCTGCGACTCAAATATCGCATGCCTTGCGTCCTGAATGCTGGCCCAGAGTCCCGAGCGTAGCGATATGTAGTCCTATCAATCAACTCGCCCGACTCTGCAGCTGATTGAATAGAACCTTGGCATTATCGATGCAGACGCATGAAGATCCCGGAGGCAGGGATATACCTCTTCTGAATGACTGAAATGAGGTATTCCAAGAAGCGTACGAGCAAGTAACCAACGTTGATAGATCATATAGACGTGCAGGGCGTTGCTGGGAAGGACCATGTTGTGGACTCATGTCGGCGTCTGCTTCACTTCAGTTGAAGCTATTTTCGAGACTCAGTGCTTCGATGACATATTTCTCGTCGTAATAAAGCGCATTGAGCCCACAAGGGTCTATGTTGTTGGTAACATGGAGACATGTACGTCGATATTGTACATATGTTGTGGAATGGTTCAGTAAGAGAGAGCGCTGTCGGCAAGACTCTTGAAAAGCTTGGCGCTCGAAATCCGTGAAGCATGGATCTTCTCTATCAACAGCGAAAGGTCCCAATTATCATAGAGAGCTAGGTACATCATACAATCTCCTTCTCGCCCATGCCAAGGCCTTCAATTCACATCTGCAGCGTTATTGTCCTCTCCCTATATCCACCTAATGCACTCCCCCTCCCCTTCCCATACGTTCAATATTGCCCAACAACCCACTCTTCACCCCGCTCCCACTCCCACTCCTCTCCTTTCCATACCCACTACCATAACCACCACTATACCCACCCGTCGGCGGTCGGATACCTCCGATCCTGCTCTCGCCGCTGTACCCACCGAAGCCTGGCGCTTTTAATCCAGTCCCCGAGGTCGACCTCGACAAAGCAGAGCGAGTGTCTGAATGTGCTGATGGCGGTTGCGATTCGGAGCTGGACATGGCGGATTGGGAAAGCGCCATCAACTCTTCCGTCGCTGCTATCAGCTCGGCCGTTTCGGTACGGGAGAGATCGAGTTGGGATTGTAGGGAGGCATTAGCGTCTTTGAACAAAGCGAGGTCGCACTTCAACGTGGCGAGCTCCCGCTCTACGCTTTGAAGTTTGGAGGTTTGTCCCTCGCAGCGCTGCTGTAAGGCCTCTCGCTCTTTTCGATGCTCTTCGCTTTCTTGTCCAGCACCAGCGAGAATCCTGCCAGGATCAACGCCCGTCATTGTAGCATCTCTACCGATACGAAGGTCTTCGTTCTCTTTGCCCAATTCCTCAATCTTCGACTGCAAGTCTTTCATCCTCTTCTCCCACCTGTCCGAGTAGCTTTTCTTCAGCGCAGTGACTTTGGCTTCATGCTTGCTCTTATACAGCCCATGGAGCTCTGTCGCAACTTTGGTGACCGCAGCTTCGACCTCAGAGCTTGTATTACTCCTTCCAGTCTCTGTGGCTGTTGATTCGGATGAAGCACCGGCTTGTAGACCGGCAACCTTACTTTCCGCCTCCATCGCCTTCGTCTCGGCTTCTTCGCGCTTGTATTCTGCATTAGTAGCTCTCTGCAGAAGCCCATCCTTCTCCCGATCCGAATGAACTATCTCTTCCTTGACGCTGCGGAGGACATCCTTCATCTCTTGCTCCCGCTTCTCCCATTCGGTCTTCTCGGCTTGTAAGCCTTCTTTAGCCCCTCGCTCCTCACGAACCTGTTCCTGTGCTTCGCCGACTCGCCGCTCTGCGTTGTCCATGGCATTCTTGAGGCTATTGACTTCTGCTTCTTTCCCACTTAGCTCGGCTTTCAAAGACGAGATCTGGGATTGGAAGGCGGATTTCATAGATTCAAGTTCGCGTGCTGAAATACTGGGTACGGAGCGTGGGGTAGGTGCCGGTGGAAGATCGAAGTCAAGAAGGTTTGTGAGGTGGCGCGATTCGGATGGTGTGCTTGGGGGTAGTGCGTATTTTGTTGGTGATGGCGTTCGACGCCCTGATGCGTATGATGCGAGATCATTGTGGTACTTTCCCGGTGGTGACATGCGACCATTCCGTGTAGGTGATCGCTGTGAGAGGGGTGCAATGGAGCTGAAGTTTCCGGTAAAATCGACGAGAAGATTGGTAGTATCATCCCCGTGAGAGGGCTTCTCGCGCAAATTTCTTCGCGGGGTGGTTGAAGAGTAGCTATCGTCATAGTACCTGTTTCTGGATGGCGTATTTCGGTCTGTTGGTCGAGGCGTAGGCTCCTCGTGTTGCAATCCTGCTGGACTACCGAATGTGTTTTTCGTGGGTGACTGACCCAGTCGAGCGAAGCGAGTCATGTCTGCGTTGGGGACAGCCGAAAAGGCGGAGAAAGCGGTGTCGTCCATCCCAGCATATCCAGGTGCTCCACCAACATTTGAGACACTTTCGTCGTCGATTCCGTTATTCCCAGTCGTCTTTACAGTGTCGTCGTCTCTTGCTCGATTGTCTTCGAGCACTTGTACCGTACGTGTCGATCCCTCGTTTTCTCGCAGCGCGCCCTCGGTAAGCTCAATACGTTGATAGTCCTCTATTGATTTTGGTTCAATTGACTGTGGTTCGCTGAGATTTTGAGACACTTTCGCAAGTGGAGACTCGACGTTCTCCACGAATGGAGAGCTTGGGGGGCCACCAGGACTAGATAGCGGCATGTTCTCCGTGTCGTGATGCGCAAAGGCTGCCTTTTCCTGCGACTTGTATGGGGACTTCCGTTGCGTTGTCGAGGGGTAATTCCGATTGACACTTCTAGGGGTCAGAGGCGACATTGGTTGTGCCATGTTCACACGAAGTCTTCGTGGAGCGATTGAAAGGTCTGGTAGAAGAGCTCGATTAGTCTGGCCGGTTAGCGCATCAGGCGCGATGGGCGAAGTCACGTGATGTAAACAAAAGCTAGCCTCCTTGAGATGACCTCTAGTGCAGTACATTTAGTCGCTTAGTATTTCGATTGGACTTACAGGAAATCTTGTATTCTTGTAGATCGGTCAAGCTATATGAACTTGAAACCTCCACCACACGTACGGCAAGGCCAGAAGCACCAGGGTACGCTATACACACCAATGATCAGCATTTGCTCTTACTATTCCGATCTAATGCAGGGTCGTAGCTTGCACAATCGGTCGAAGCAGTGTTCATGCATTGCGTGGCTGCCAAATGCAGGATATCTCGCAGCTACCCTTATCAATACAGGAAATCACGAAAAGCGTTTCGCAATCAACTTGTACACACTCCGATTGCTTTGGGGCAAAGTGCATAGGGGATTGCAGTCGTACAAGATCCGATGATTCAACTATGCCCTTAGATCAATGACCGGATGGCTATAGAGAACCACTACGATCCCATAGCGCAACCTTCGATGTCTCCTAGACCACTTGCCAGGGGTATGAAAGGAATAGCCAGAACTGCGGTAGAAAGTTATGAATTATATCTGCAAGGCACAGGGGGAACAGCGAGAGATACCAATCAACTTCACGGATTATATCCTACTCGCTTGAGTAGAATGTTAGCAGCAACGAAGTCTAGGACTTCTGAAACACCACGTTCCCCAATGAGAAGCTATCAGGAGTGGAAGCATAATGCCCAAGGAGCGTCATCAAATCTGGCAGCAATGATCACGAGCTCAACAGAGAAGAGTCCTAGTGTCACTGGCAGTGGCCCCCTTGCGGCATAGGCAGCTTCAAAAGCTTACAGGGCCAGGACTAAGGGAATACTTACCACCGGGCTTCCAGTTCATGTGTCCAACAAGAATGGTTTGAATGACATGGCCTTCTTGCAAAGACACGGCAGAAAATACAATACAAAATATTCCTCTTTCGCAAACAAATGAAAGCCTTAGCGTTGATCAAGGATGTCAAGACATCGATCACGACGCAATGCGAAGTCGGGCATCAGCGCTGTCATCCGCTTGCGGAATGATCCTTTTCTTCATGGCTATATCAGCTCGGTGCAGCTAATCTCCATAGATTCGCCATACGAGAGCTTGAACGCGTGTTGGCCAGGCGAGACGGCGGGCGATGCTTCTGGAGTGGGTAGAGGCGGGGGTACCGTAGGGGCCAAACCAGCTTTAGAGAAGCCGGGAGGAGGACTTGCCCATGCGAAATTGAGGTACTCTCCCAGGATCTCTCGAATGCCCAGCGACAGCTGTTGAACCTGCTTTTGCCTCGCCAGACTCCAAGCGCGGTCTTTGCTGCCTCTACCGGAATTGACAGCAGTCTGTTCCCCCCCTTCTAGACCGTCGAGAATACTCCTCCATACACGCATGGTTTCGTTAAGTTCGTCGATGTTGCTGACGCCCATGACACTGACCCCGAGTTTAGCTGCCCCGTGGTCAACTTTGTGGAGTGCCCATGGGATACCGGACGCGGGATCGCCTTTCGAGCCCACCTCCTGCCCTTCGCGTATCCAGGTTTCTAGGGCAAAGCGAATAGCAATCTTCTCAATCCTGTTGTCCTTTCGGTCACACCAGTCGCTAGCTTTCCGGATTGCAGCCCGTAGCTCGTTAGGGGATGGATGGAAATCGCCATGAGCACCGATGGGAACACCAGTACGGCGAAGAAGACCCATACCAAGCACTGAAGCGTTAGGGACGACATCAACACGAGCAGCCCTCAGCCGTGGTAGAGCGACTGTGGCGAGTTTCGTATTCTGGAGGGTAAAGTTGGCGTACGACATGACCACATCCAGCGGCTCGCCAGTCTTCTCGAATATCATCTCTGAGAGTTCGCATAAAACCTCCACAGGATATCCAGATATCCCGACATATCTTATTCGACCAGTTTCGTCTCGAATCCGGCGAAGCTCTGTGACGGCTGTGAGAACTTCCTCTGGGGTGACGAATTCAACGTCATGACAATACACCACGTCGAGATACTTTGTGTGTAGGCGGTCGAGACTGCATTGGATGCTACGTCGTACCCAACGGGCCGAGTAGTCAAACTCAGCGCCCGCAATCCGGCCGACTTTGGTGAGGAGGAAGTAGTCCTGGCGGGGAAAGTTTTCGTGAACGAAGGGCGTATTGAGGGCTTTACCCAGAAGTTCTTCGGCGGGACCGTAGTAGGGAGAGGTATCGAAGGCGCGGACGCCGAGGGACAGGGCGCGGTGGACAATGCCTGTGGTTGGCAATGCGTAAGGATCTGGATTATATTGATCGTTGAATGTCGCTGTTCCGCAGATGAGTGGCGGTAGTAGAGACGACAATGGAGGCTGGGTCTGGGGCATGTTGACAGCTTGAGAGTCAGTACTTGGGGACTTCTAGACGCCTGAGGGTGACAAGGATAGAAAAGAGATATGGAAGAGAGAACGGCAGTAGTCGAAAATTCAAGTACTGTGGTGGACGAAAGGAGAAGCGACGGTCGTTTCTAGGTAGACACCCTCAGGCTGCGCTCAAAAATGCAGATGACTATACGACTGTTGGACTGCCATTTGAAAGATTATACTCGGACTAATAGGTATGCCGAGTACGCAATGTGAGGAGCAAAGAAAAGCTTTCCTAGCGGAGTGCCACGGATGATTGATGGCGCCATCTAGGGTCTATGACGCTATGATATGACATTACTGCTTCACAAGGTTATCTCAGGGATCGTAGTCAGCACCCATCCTGCCAGCTTGTCTGAAGTGAGGTGCAAAGGTATGGAAGATGGTGGACGTTGGTTGGCATGCAATGGGACGTGGATGTTTTCGGGAGCGGGTTTCAATTTTCATTGCTTGGCGGCGATTGACGATAAAGACTTTGCTTAGCGCCATCAAGATGCAAGCGATACATGAGTCGCAACTCGCAAGCGGTCCCTGCAGCAAAAGCACGTTTCGAAATCGCTAGCTTTCTTCTGGAAGCCAATAACGGGAACACCCAGACACCTTATCTCAGCGGGCTACGGTAGGCTGCTGCGTATCAGGGCTACAATCCGCGCTGGCTGAGGGAAAACAGCGGTCAAGGTGTGGATGATCGTGCCTGATGCATTGGTTATGCTTGCTCCAAACGCATGAGGGAAATCCTGCTATCTATTGCGCCATCGTACATCGGATATGCTTGTTTGATCGTCCTATCCGAGAGACCTGGAGATAGGTCTTTATGGAGTTACTCTCTTGGGCCGATTGCTTGATTATATGAGCATACACGGCATACACGCCACGTGATTGCAAGGTCATAAACTTGCTGGGTACCGTCCAGAACTAAGGATTGACTCTCAGAACATGAGACTGCCGCTTTTCGACAATCTCGCAACAAGCCATGATGCTAGGAGAGGGCAGAATTCTCACTCCATATTGACTCGGTTAGCTGATAATTTGCCAGCACGTCTCGGATCTGTGGACTTGGCGAGCACGAAAGTAATGACCATGTCCTTGAAGGTGGAAATTGTAGAGAAGTGACGCCGTAGTCATGGTTTTGTATGCTTGAAGAGACGCTGATGTTGAGATATCTTTGGGTACTCGCCCGGGCATTTGACCTGCGTGCCTCCAGAGTAGAATTACACCAGAACTCCTCGCTATGCGATCAAATAGATTCGCGCCCAACAATCCTACATCAAGCCCCAATGTACATTCCGAGAAGGCTTTCCTGGTGACGATCGGATCTTGAAGGTCACTAGTACCCAATCTCAACACTTGTCCGACGATTGCCTCGAGAGTGGACACTATCGATCCTTCCATACCTTCGGCTTCCACCCCTGTCTGAGTTCCTCTTCTTCCTCCGCCTTCTCAGCAGCTTCTCTGACCTCCAACTCTATCCGCTCTCGAGCCCGTAGCACCTTGCTCTGCAGGTAGAAGCTGCCCCCTTTCGTAGGATCATTCTTGTCGAAGAGGACCTTGAATCTCTCCATCATGTGTTCCATATCGGTTTTGCCTGCTTGCGGCGGTCTCACGTTGAGGATCTTGCATGCTTCGTCAAGCGTCAGACCTGCGGAGGCGAAGCTGTTGGCGGTACTCCCGCCTTTCACACCCTGTTTGGCGTACTGTTGCGATGCAGAGGCCTGTCTGTATGCCTCTGCGAAGGCTCGACCAAGGACACGGGTGCCTACGACGACGACCTGAGTTATAATGCGGTGCGCCTGTTCGAATTGTGAGAGGATGTCCACAAGCTTTAGGTGATGATGCTCACCATATGTGGTTGTTCCCGTCCGCTATGAAACACCGCACAATATGACCGTCAAACTTTATGAGCTGCGGGGAACCATTCACATCGGAAGAAGACTTTCACAGAACCTGGGACGACGCTGCAGTAGAGTCATCTGTTGGATATTTGCCTCAGTTTCTCTGAACTTACCATTAGCCAGATTTGACGTTAAGCCTTTCCGGACTAGCGGTAGATCTTAGCTAGAATATGCTTATGTAATGCGGGCACCTTGGCGGTAGGGTACGTTTTGCAGGTTTCCTGGTCCGTCTATCAATACACACATTGTTGATATTTCTTGATTATGTGACTCTCATTTCTCATGGTGGTTCCACACATATGGGAACTTGCATCATGGTAGTCCATCCTTCGGAGCTGCAACACCCGAGCTCGCGTCCCACATGATGTATGGCTGCATTTGGTACGACTACTAGGCTTCCACATCGGCTTTCCCATCTTTCATTTTTAGCTATATCTAACGTTAAAGTAGAGACGCCTTGGCTGGCGGACATGGCATCCTCTCCAGCCCACCTCTCCGACCACGGGAGTGGGAAGACCAAGGAAGACGTAAACCCTACTACCATGGCTGCGTTCTCTGCCACCGCTTCAGGTTCCTCCCCAGCTACTAGACAGCGGTCTACAATATTGGTGCATCGTAAATCACCTCTGCTTGTGGCAACACCTCCGACTATCACCCGAGCCCTTGCCTTCTCGCATCCTTTCCTCCTGCCCCTCAATCAGCTGGTGGGTCTGCTGACGTGGACGAGCGGAGACCCATGGGAGAGCTTTCTTCTTGTTGCGGGCTTCTGGGCAATCACACTGTACGGTGACGTCTTCACCAGGTATGCTGGGCCACTGGTTGCGGTGATTTGTGTAATCATGGGCATGTATTCGAGAAGATACTCTCCATTATCCTCAAATAGCTGGACGAATGAAAAGTTCAAGGACTCGAAACAGGACCAGTCGGAAAGCAACATGAAACATCAGAAGAGTCTCGATGAGATTGTGGAGACACTATCTGTATTTACTTCCAGATGTAATACCCTTCTCGAACCGTCTATGCAACTCACAGACTTCTTATCAACTCAACGAACGGCGACATCGGCTACCACGCGCCCTGCTCTTACGACGTTGTTCATACGCATAGTATTCATCTCGCCAATCTGGATCGCATTAACACTACCTCCTTTCTATATCCTGACCACTCGCCGCGTCGTTCTGGCGGTGGGCACACTTATGCTTAGCTGGCATTCAAGACCTGCTCGAGTGTCTCGTGCTATTCTATGGCGCTCCAAACTGATCCGCCGGATTGTGTCGATTTCGACTGGCTTGACTTTTGGTGCTGCGCAAGCACTGACACCCACGAAACGTCCACCGCCTCCTCTTCCGCCGAGACACAAAAGTCAACAAGACGCTGCCAAATCTCTTGTTGCTAACGACCACGCCGAACCAGTTGGGGTACGTTTCACTTTTGCAGTGTTCGAAAACCAACGGCGATGGCTTGGCCTGGGGTGGACATGCTCCTTGCTTGCATACGAACGTGGCCCTTGGACAGACGAGCTTCTCAACCCATCAGATGCCAAGGACAACTTTCAACTGCCAGAGGTTGATCATGGGACCGCCCAGTGGCGCTGGATTCTAGGTAGCGAGTGGCAAGTCGAAGGAGGTGGAAAGAAGAGAGCTAGTACTGGTGACGACGGTTGGATCTACTACGACAACAAATGGAACGATGGAAAGCGAGGTCAAGATGGGTGGGGACGATACACCCGACGTCGAAAGTGGTATCGAGACGCTGAGCTGGTGGAGGTCAGCCTAGAACATGGATTGGATGGCTCTATGGATACATTGGTCCCACCCGCTCCTGAAGCAAATCCTTCGGAAGGACTGCCTGATGATACACAAATGGTCAAAGAAGGTGATACAAGCAGTAGCGGTAGCAGCCAAACTAGAAAGCGTGGTTTCTTTGGAAGAGGGAGTAGATCGAGCATGCATGGTAGCGGTGATCACTCCCGTTCGTCCACCATGCACGGTAGCGGTGACTACTCCCGTTCGTCCACTTTACGTGGGGATGAGCGCGACACACAACAGCTGCCATCACATCAAGAACGCGATAACTACTGGGGCGTTGGAGATGATGCGAAGATGGGTTTGGAGTGATCACGACCAATCGCATATTCACTACCCTGATGCATGGAGACCCAGAATTGCTTTGGATATCTAAGACTGCGTTATCAGCGAATACAACATCCAAATCACGGCCACACTTCGTAAGAGGAAAGCTAGGTGGTCTAGGCGATTTGTTGGAGACCCCGGCTCGAAGCCTCCGCTTAATTGCTCGGAACAATTCCAACGATCAGGGAATACGAGCCCTTGGAGCTCTTGACTGGTCCGAAGCAAAGTCAAGAATCATTTTCTGAATGCTCATGTCTGGACCTCATCTACCTCCAGAGAATTGATAACCCTATTGTCCACGGAATCCACCCTGGAAACAAGCCACGGACCATCGGACTTCCACCTCTTGTCAATTGTTCTTTTGATGCATTTTCCCATACTGCCAGTAGTAAATCTACTGATCCCAAGCAACATTGGCAATGTCAGCAGGTACATCACGGAGACGCTCAGCGTGTCTAGTCGCTCGACGACCGCCACGTCCTTCAAGTAGGACTATGAACGGCGTTATAGGTCCCAGCCCACAACAGGCTTACACTTTTCATCAATGTCTAGGTCGACCAGGGCCATTGGCTAAGCGAACCAGCCAATATACAAGCCATTCAAGTCACGGCTCCTCTCGAGGCCAGATAGCGTTGATCCCTTCGAATGAGATTACGATTCCGAATCGTCCGTCGAAACTTGTCAGCATGCTTGTAATAGCAATTGCGCTACCTCCGCCGCCAAACGTGCTCTCGATACCTGCAAAGCGTTACGCTGCTGCGCTAAAATCTTCCACTCACGATACACCTCGCTGGACGACATTCCACAGATAGCTCATAGTGCGCTACCGAGAAACCAAACCTCTATCACGAAATGATGCTCTCTCATGTGCGCGGAGCCATGGTGTAGCCTTATCATTGAGGATGGGACCATCGTAAGATATGTAGGGCATTCTTTGAAGTCGCAAGGCGCAACACAAAGAGAATGAGTATCCCACAAGTTTGGAGTGGTAGGTATAATCCAAGCTAGGGAAGGCTACAGGGTGGCAATTGTGCCACGGTACAATCATATGACTGGTATGGCCTCTGGTCCCATTCAATCAATATGAGCTTCACACAGACATGCAAAACATTCATACTTGCGCTGATCGATTATCAATTGTTTCTGCCGCGCTGGGTCCTGCTGTCTGTACAGTACGCCAGAAGACTAATATAGTATAATGGATTCGCAGGTGACGTTATGATGACCATATCAGACCACTAAATAGTACTTGGGGCAGATAGCCCCGAGAGACCTCGTTTGCGACACCGTTCCTACCGTCTTTCGAACCCACAAGGCCGTTGCTTAATACGGAAGATGGTATACCAATTGAAACCCATTTTAAGGAGATATGAGCTGCCACCACGACAAGAACCACTGGGAACGTCCGGCCCCGTTGCAATTCACATAACTGTATCGGCCAGAAAATCTATTCTCCTGTGACTATTGTCCGGTCACGGCTTGCCATACAGACGAGCCTTCGGCACTTAAGTTGTGAGAGCAAAAACATAGGCGAATGCCTACGGAACGCAAAGTTACTGATCATGTTGTAACATCCCTCACTGTGTCGCGAGAACCACGGTGTGACGAGAAAATTAATGGGTACTTAGACTTCGAAGTAACAGAATTCTACCCACGTTTTAATATTTGCATGATTCGCGTCTGAATTACATGGTGTCGCTATTTCTGACTCTCTTTCCGCACGCAACTGGGAAAATACTGACCTCATCGTCGCCTTCGCACCTGATTTGCGTGGAGCCTCATTTCATAGCATGGCAGGACCCCTCCATTATAGCTCCACCACCGAGCCCTCTTTGATTCTGATACTAATAGAAGGGTCTTGTCCGAGCCTTAGAGCCTTATAACGATAGTAAGAAGTTATTCTTAACCTTGTAGTAGCTCTGGCGCCCTTCATTCACATGACGCCGCACGCTGATCGGTACCTTCCAATTAAAGCGGTACGATCCCGGTAAGTGCAAAGCGGCCCCCAAAAGTTTTATAAGATAACAAACGTGTAATTTTATCTATGCTGTGGCGTATTGCACAAGGATTTTATCCACTTTGTGTATAGGTAACCACGTGCCCGCTCTCTTAGTGCCAAGCGTGGCCTCTTCTGCGTTTATTGTTGCCTAAAGTTGCAGTATAGAGCTGCTCCCTCTGAGTTACTCCCTTCCCTTCCCATCACCATCACAATCGTAAACTAACATGGACACAGCCAGTCAGGCACTGGCGCTAGACCTTCCTCCTGGCGTGCCTGATACATACACTTCCCAAGCAGAACATGGCAAAGTCGCTCTCTCTACCTTCCATCATCGTGCACGCGGACGACGGTCCAAAGAAGATAAGGCCAAAAGCTAACAGTATCTCACTCCGTGCGAGGAGAATGCCATGGTGCAGTTCTTGTTACAAATGAAGGAGCTTGGACAACCTGTGCGAATGAAGTACATAGCCCCAATAGCGTTCAGTGACACTCGCCAGCGGCCCCCGGCAGACAGACCACTTAAACCTCCAGGCTTGAATTGGGCTAAGGCACTCGAGAGACGCCGTCCAGAGCTCGTAGCAAGAAAAACTAGTCCGCTGGACTGGAACCGATACAATATCTATGATAAGGTCACGTACTAATTTGAAGTAATCGGAAAGGAACTACAAAACCCGGCCATTCTGCCGGAGAACGTCTATAATATGGACGAGATGGGGACCATGCTGAGCATGCTCAACTCCGTCAAAGTCCTTATAGGTAAGGATGACACGCGAGGCTATAGAGGTGCGCGCGTCAAGCGGACAATGGTGACTACGATCGAATGTATTTCCGCCGACGGTAAGTGTCTGAAACCTATGATAATCTGGCCGGCTACGACCTATAGAAACAACTGGACCACGTATCCCACCCCTAGATGGTTATATGCGCGCTCCGAGTCTGGCTTAAGCGTATGTTTGATCCCTAAACCAAAGAACGGGCTAACAAGAAACCACGGATGCTGATATAGGACGGCTTCGGGACGCATGAGACACTCGAGGTCTTGGAATTTTCTTTCGAAAACAACATCATCCTATGCCGTATGCCCTCTCACACCTCCCACAAGCTCCAACCCTGTAACGTCGCAGTGTTTAGCCCGCTGAAAGCAGCCTATCGCGAAGAGGTTGAACGAATGGAGCGAGGAGGTATAAAAATAATCGGCAAGCAGCATTTCACTTATCTATACAGTCCTGCAAGGGAAAAAGCGCTCACTAAGAAGAACATTCTCGCAGGATGGAGAGGTAAGTTGGATATTAACTACTAGACCAAAAATACTACACCGTACCCTAATTTAGACTGGTAGCTTATAAATAACTAGGTAGTGGTTTGTTCCCATTCAATCCTGACAGAGTATTCGTAGATACGCCAAAGGCCCCTACTAAGTTCACCATTCCGAAAGTCGACAAGGTGAAGGAAGGGTTTTATTCGCAATACGAAGCACTGCCAACACCTGTGACGCCAATGTCAGCAGAGGCTCTGACGTCGCTACTTAATATGATCAAACAGGTTTCTGACGATGAGACGAGCAGACGGCACAAAGAGAGGCTCTAACAGAAGGTCACCACTGCCGCCCAGACATTTCTTGCCAAAAATGCTCTTCTTGAGGATCGAAATTAATTCTTAACCAAGATCAACGACGAAAGTAAAGTTCGCCGATCGACTAAGTTAGAGATAATAGGGAAGGCAAGGGTGATGAGCTATGAGGACCTTAAAAAGGCACGAGCGGAGCGTGCTATGAAAGAGGCTGCGAAAGAGGCCAAAAAGGCCGTAAAAGAGATCAAGAAAGTCACTACCGCAGACAGGGGAAATAGTAGTCGGAAGCGCAAGAGTCCGGAAGAAGCAGGTGCGCCAGAGCTAAAGGCCAAAATTGCGCGGATAAGCGGAGCGCTGGTTGAGGAGAAAGAAACTAAGCCAGAGCTATATAGAGCCCCAGTGGCGCAGATGTAGTAAGGTAGGCTTGCGCTGGCTTGGGGTCCTGTTTAATTAATTGGCAATTTATGTTCGTACGGACGTGCGAATAGTTATAATATAAAATACCGTGTAGATTAATGTAAATGCTTATGTTTGTCTGCTTCACTTTTCCACTTATAGAGAGTTCGAAGTGAGAACTCCGTGCCTGGATGCTTAGGGCCAAGAATCCGCTTTCGTAACTCGAAGCAATTTTCCATTAGAGAAATAGCCTCTTTGTAACGAATTTGAGACTTAAGCGTGAATGCCAGGTTGGCTATGCTATTCAGCGTCAGCGTGTCGGGATACTCCTGGCCCAGCACCCTTTTGCTTGTCTCTATCACTTGCACCTGTAGCTCTTCGGCCTCCTTCCAGCGTCCTTGACTCCAGAATGTCGAGGCCAGACTGCCTATGCTGGTCAGCGTGTCGGGATGCTCCTGGCCCAGTACCCTTTTACTTGTCTCTATCACTTGCACCTGTAGCTCTTCGGCCTCCTTCCAGCGTCCTTGATTCCGGTATGTCGAGGCCAGACTGCCTATGCTGGTCAGCGTGTCGGGATGCTCCTGGCCTAGCACCCTTTTACTTGTCTCTATCACTTGCACCTGTAGCTCTTCGGCCTCCTTCCAGCGTCCTTGACACCAGAGTGTCGAGGCCAGACGGCCTATGCTGGTCAGCGTGTCGGGATGCTCCTGGCCCAGTACCCTTTTACTTGTCTCTATCACTTGCACCTGTAGCTCTTCGGCCTCCTTCCAGCGTCCTTGACACCAGAATGTCGAGGCCAGACTG
>JAABUX010005362.1_pt1 | contig 15781 bp, 14 predicted proteins | sample 5561851 | NCBI WGS metagenome assembly JAABUX01 (sample SAMN10711883, study PRJNA513361) | rock metagenome | isolation source: Antarctica rocks | place: Antarctica: Victoria Land, Richard Nunatak red sandstone | collected 2016-01-03 | reverse complement strand
GCACGCCGTCGACGACGTCGACCTGGCGCTCCATCCGCGCGAGATCGTGGCCCTGGTGGGGGAGAGCGGCAGCGGCAAGAGCACGGTGGCGCGCCTGCTGGCCATGGCCTACCGTCCCACCCGTGGGGAGGTGCGCTATAACGGGCAGCCCCTGGGGACGCTGCGCCGCCGGCGTGACTTGCTGGCCTATCGCGCCCACGTGCAGATGGTGCTGCAGGACCCTTTCAGCTCACTCAGCCCCGTCTACCCCGTGTCGCACGGCATCATGCGCTCGCTCAAGCTCCATCGCTACGGACGCGGCGCGGCCGAGCGCCATGGCCGCGCCGTGGAGATCCTGGAGTCGGTCGGCCTGCACCCGGCCGAGGAGATGTTGCGCAAGTACCCACACGAGATGAGCGGCGGCCAGCGCCAGCGCATCGGCTTCGCCCAGGCCCTGGCCTGCGGTCCCGAACTGATCCTGGCCGACGAGCCGGTCTCGATGCTGGACGTTTCAATCCGCATCGGCGTGCTCAATCTGATGGCCGAGCTGCGCCGCCAGGCGGGCGTGTCCTTCCTCTACATCACGCACGACATTGCCAGCGCCCGCTACGTGGCGGACAGGCTGTTCGTGATGTACGCGGGGCACGTCGTGGAGAATGGCCCGGTGGAGGACGTGCTGGCCCATACCAAGCACCCCTATACGCAGCTCTTGCTCTCGGCCGTGCCCGACCCGCGCGCGCCGGTCGACCTGGCGCCGGCCGGCGAGACGGGCGAGCCGCCGCGCGTGGTCGATCCAGGCGAAGGCTGCCGTTTCCGCGCGCGCTGCCCGCTGGCCATGGACGAGTGCGCGCGCGTCACGCCGCGCCTGCGCCCTTTGCGCTCGGGGCACAGCGCGGCCTGCCACGCGGCTACCGCCGACGCGTAAGTGTCTTAGTCGTTCTAGTCCAGTGTTTCATAAAGACCTTCTAAGCGCGTGCGTAGTTTGTCAACATAGCTTGAGGGCACAGGCCCCGAAAATGTTAGCACCCGTTCCAATAGCCGTTTATTTGGACTGCTTCGCACAAGTGCATTCCATGCCTCATCAAGCTTTCGCCCGTCCTCAAAGAAGTCGACAGCCAGTGCGTATCCTAGCGGATTGACCAGCGATGTGTCATCTTGAGAAAGAAATCTCCTCGTTTCATCCCAAAATACGTCTCTGGCATCTTTCGATAGCTCATCCCAGTGGAGAGCAATAAGCGCTATAAGCCAGTAGGTAGGAATGTCCTTGTATACCTCGAAGATGAGGCCCACTTTGTTAGATAGGTTCACATTTGAATCAAAAATAATATCGCCTACATCATGGGGAAGATTAACGTCAAGCAATGGAGCATTATTAGAATTGTGTCCAGCCATACCAAAATGAGAGGCTGCCGCGCGCGCGGCCAAGGACCCTTGATAATACCTGTCTCTTCCCACTGCTTTAATAATCTGTTGCTTATCCATGTCCTCTACCTGCTTAGGGGATCGTATGGCCGGAGCGCCCCACATACGGCGAATTCTTCCACTTTCTTAGCGCATCTACCATGGCAGTAAGAAGATTCTGAGCAGCCCGAAAATCGGGATGAGTGGGCGAATGCCTGCTCACCCATCTATCTACATGTATCGAAAGGTCCGATATCTTCTGATCATGCCACACGCCATTGGTTGGTAGTCCTGTTGCTGCCTCATTCTCGAGCGCCTCGATAGCACTTCCACCTCCAATCACCGTCCTCCTTGGAGGAAGTGGTCGCCAAACTGCTTCGACAGCCCTTTGAAGACCGGGTCACTCACGACCGGCTTCGCCATCGACATTGGTTGCGTACCCGGCTCCGTCACCGATCCGACTCCTCGCGGTGTCGACGGCTTTTTCACTATTTACAGCATGCACAAAGGCTGCTCATTAAGGTTATCATGGTCTGTTGCCTGATAGAAGTCAATCTCCTGCAGAGCTAACAAGCGAAGGCGCGTGTGTCACTGGTCTGCAAAGTGGTATTACCGGCGCACCCTCATATAGAAGCGGATAGGGATGGCCGGGCGGCTTGGGCCCCAGGTGGTGGAAGTGCATGAAGCCGAGCACGGTCGGGGCGCGCAGCGTCCACCCCGTCTCTTCGAGCACCTCGCGCCGCAGCGTCTGCTCCAGCGTCTCATTTGGCTCGCGATGGCCGCTGGGCATGATATGGGTGCTGTCGCGATTGCGGAGGACGAGCAGTGCGCCGTCCGCGTCGTGGAAGACGAGGCTACGGACCGATATGATGTAGGTGAGCGGCGGCGCCTCAACGGTGAGATAGGCGCGGATACGCAGTGGCAACGGATGCGTCACACTGCCCCAGACCGCCGGCTCCTCAGATAGAGAGGCATGGCGCGCAAGAAAAACGGCTAGCTTGTCAACGGCCACGGACAAGGAAATGCGGGAACGCACGTCCCCGCACAAGCACGCTCACCCGACGACCTATCGCTGGGGCAGGTGTCGCGCGGGTGTCGCGCGGATAATGCAGGGCTGATCGCGAAGGGGAACGGCCGCATCAAGCGCGAACGCGTCGACGAACGCGATTGGGCGAGCAGCCGCAACGGGAAAAGCGGCCCGTCGCGTCGCAACCTTCGTCCTCGTCAGGCGGTTATCTCGCGAAGCGGACATCGTCCACATCGCTCGTTTTCCCAGTACGCGCCGCGACCGCTTGTAAGACCGTCGAGCGGACGTATCGCTGGTTCATCACCCATGCCGTCGGCTTACCGTTGCGATCCACCTTGTTGTTGCGGATCGGGTGAGCTAGCCAGAGGGTGCGCGTGGGATCGGTAGGGCTGGCGAGCAAGAACACTTGTTGCAGATCCCCCTCGGCTACCTCCTTGTTGTCAAGTCGCCCTTTGATGACATTGGAGAGGTGCATCTCTATCCCGTCATTCGAGTCGGCAAGTCGCCGAGCTTCGTCATGCGTGAAAGGCACTTCGTCTTGCCGGTGCGTTATGAGCGGGATCTGAGGTTGAATTGCTCCGTCCGCATAGAATGCGACCCGCTTGATATGCAGCGGGAATGCGCGCCCTTGCTGACACACATAGGCGTCGCTCGATAAATACATGGGATAGGCCAGCCGCGCCGGCACGACGACTGTATCCTCCTGGACACCGAGCAGTCCATCCGCCGCGAACAACGCCTGCAGCTCGCGCAACAAGAAGCGTGTATGCTCAAAGACCAGTTCAGCCGTGTCGTCGAGCAGGTCGTCGATGGCCTGCGACAAGGCTAGGAAGTTGAACCAGACGATGAGCGGATCGTTCGGGACCGCGTCCGGCTTGCCTTCGTCGGGCGTGACAACGAATAGTCGTTCGGTCGTGAGTCGATTATCGAGCCCGCGAACGTGCGCGAGCAATTGCTCCTGCCGCACTTGGTCGCGGTCCGTCTTAACCTCGAAGAGAAACCTGAAATTGGCCGCTATTTCCGCGTCGGGTACCGAGCCGGGCGTACGCCCGACCTGATTGCGGAAGGTGACCAATTCTAGCGCCGACTCCCCCGCCGCTGCCCCAAGTAGACGTTCCACGAGCCCGAGGCCGATCCGCTCAAAGACGGCGATCATCGACGACGTGACGCGATTCTCCCCTTGTCGATACGTCGAGAATAGGGAGTTATACGTGGCCACGAAATGCCCTCCTGCTGTTTGTTTGCCCTACGCATGCCTTACCGACATACCGGGCGACTAGCGGCCGTTGGCGCGGCGCAATGAAGAAGCGACCGACACACCGTGTGTCGGTCGCTTCTTCGTCGTGGCCTGGATCTGAATGGGGCGTCGCACTGCTGGCTCGTAGGTGTTGGCGCCCGTGGCATCTGCCGCTCCTGTCCCCTGGACCTGCGTATCTTGCCACATATTGGCCGGCGAGGGGACAAGGGCGACGAGCCCATGCGTAAACTCCCAGCGACAATTGGGGCACAGCAGGACGAGGTTGTCGGGGTGGTTTATCTCGGTGAGAGTGGAGGAGGGGGGGAAGTCGTCGATGGGGCGGATGTGGCACGCTTCGGCGTGGAGGGCGTAGCCGCATTGCTTGCATTCGCGGGGTCTGTCGGCGAGCACACTACGCATGTGGTTGCGTAGGTCCGCACTGCTACTTTGTGACTTTGTCCTGGTGACGAGTGACTGTGCTGATTTTTCGCTGCAGGTCGGGCAGAGTATGTGGCGCGTTTCGGGTGATTGTGGATTGTAACTGACGCGGGAGCCGCAGGATTCGCAGTAGCGCGGCCGTGGTTTTTTCTTCGGGGCGACGGAGAGACTGTTGTTGTGACTGGCGGCGCAGGAGCGTGAACAAAACTTCTTCTTGCGTGTCTCGGATAACTTTTCGCCCGCTCGTGAGAGGATGGGACCGTCGCAATGCAGGCACAAATTGGGCGACGCGTCATAATAGGCGCGCGCCCTCTGTATCTGTTCGAGACTGCCGCGCGATTGGATCGGCAAGTCGTCGCTGATGTTCATACTCACCAGTATATCATCCCGCGGCCGGCCCATGACGCGCCGTGCGCCACATGATGCCCAGACGTTCGCTGTCCCTTAAACCATGAGGGGAGGATCGCCAATGGACGTTGCTTTTCAGGTCGTGTTGACAATAACCAGAGGGGGAGATGAACGAGGTCAGACTAGATGCTGATTGAGAGGGTGACAAAGACGATGATCCATGTGACGATACCGTCTGTGCTTAGGGCTTGCTCCTAAATAAACTAACCAATGGCGTGCTCAAGTCAGGCGTGCGGACTTGGGTGAGATGATCACCTTATTTAGGAGTGAGTCCTTAGGATCGTATAGCTGCCCCGCTCTAAAAGGTTTCGTTGGGACGTGCTGAGGTGCAGTATGCTGTGGTCTGACGATGGGACAGAGGAGGAGCAGCATGCAGTGTCAGCGGTGCGAAGGAAGCTACTTCACGAAGGCGGGGCGCGATCGGGCTGGTCGGCAAATCTACCAGTGCATGACCTGTGAGCGGCGGCACACTAACCGCTCCGCCTCGGCCTTTCGCGGCTACCGCTTCCCCGATGACATCATCGCGCTCGCCGTGCGCTGGTATCTCCGTTTCCGGTTGCCGTACGCCGATATTGTGGAACTCTTGGCCGAACGGGGTGTCCACGTCGACCCGTCGAGTGTGTTCGATTGGGTGCAGCACGTCACCCCGCTCTATAAGGACGCGGCCCGCCCGCATCGCCACCGTGTGGGCACTCGCTGGGCCGTCGATGAGACCTACATCCGGCTAGCCGGCCGCTGGGTCTATGCCTATCGGGCCATCGACGAGCACGGCCAGGTGATCGATGTCTACGTGAGCGAGACGCGCGACACGGCAGCGGCGATGGCCTTCTTTGAGCAAGCCATCGCGCGGACCGACGTGCGGCCGCACCGCGTCACAACGGATAAGGCGGCGGCCTATCCACCGGCGCTGCAGGCCATCGTGCCGGAGGCGGAGCCCCTCACGGGCAAGGCGGAACAACAGGGGATCGAGCGCGACCACCAACATCTGAAAGGGCGCACGCGGAGTATGCGGGGTTCCAGCGCCTGGGGTGTGCGCAGGTCGTGTGCGACGGCCACGGCTTCATGCGTAACCTGCGTGACGGCTTCTACCGCTTGGGTGAGCCGACCGGCGACCCACGCATCCTGCACGCTCCGCGTCTCGCCCGCGCCTGGGATGACCTCACCCAAATTCTCGTCGCGGCATAGCTGTCCCCGTCAACGGCCTATAAGAGCGTCCTCGGAACGGCATTTAGATTCCGACCTCAGCACGACCCAACGACACCGGATGAAACGGCGATTGAGCGCATCGAACTGGACGCCGATGACCTGTGTGACGCGCGCGAACAAAGAACCGATCATTGCCTCTCGCCCTCCTGCTGCCCCTCTCTGCCTCCGTTGTCGCCTCCGACCGGCGGCCGACGATTGCCGGCGGCAGCATACCCCATCCTCAACGGTCCAACGAAGCGCGGACGGCCCAATTGTACAGGTCGGATGTCCTAACTAGCCAGTACAGGAGGGTGAGAGGAGCGGCGCGATCGTTGCGTTGGAGGATGGGCGCAAGACGCGTGGGACTTGTGGTGCAGGACGAGTGGAGAACGGCGCACCTCGCGTGGGCCCTTACATCCTGCGCATCCGCCTCTACGCGCTGCTCGGCCTCTACGGGCGAGGGACAAGTGACAAGTGATTAGAGTCGCCCCTTTCTACCCCGTCTGTAGCGCCGCGATCTTGGCGTCGATCACGTCGATCAGCCCGCAGTCGCCCCCGGGCAATCCAGGATGGCACAGGAAGCGGGCGTATCCCATGGGTACCCAGCCGAGGGTCCCCTGGCGCGGGGCCAGCCACGCGACGAGGTCCTTGATGGCGGGTCCCGTCGCCCCGGCTCGCGACACGTCGCCATGCACCAGGACGTACAGCAGGTACGACGGCTCAAACGCGGCGCGATCGTCGCCGATGAGATCGGCCCGCAGGCTGGTCGGGAACCCCACTTGCAGCGTCCCCTCGAGCGCCCGGTGGAAACCGTAGAGCGACGGCAACACATAGTCGCCGTGCCCGTTCTGGAGGGAGGCCGCCTGCAGATGCTCGGCAATCGCCGTGTCGAACGAGGCGAAGCCTAGGCTGTAAGGTGCCAGCTCCGGGCGGGCATCCGCAGGCGACGCCGCGCCAGCGCCGTCCCGGATCGGCCACCGCGCGGTGGCCACGCCGCCGGCCGCCGGCCAGGTCGCGACCCGCCGCGCCAGCCAGCGCGACACGACGAGGTCCGCGTCGCCATCGCCCCGCCCCGCGCCGTGGTACCCGCGGATCGCCGCGCGGGGCAGCGATAGGCCCGGATTGAGCCGCGCGATGGCCGGGTCGTCCCAGCGCGCGATCATCCCGAGGTACACGCTGGCGGCGATCGCGGCGTCGAGCCGCAGCGGCCGGGCGAGGCCCGGGACGTTGTAGACGATCGGGAAGCCGCCGATGGCGAGCGGGATGCTCTCGATGTCGCCGCACCCCGGCCTCGCCAGCGTCGCGTCCGTAGGGTAGGCGACTGTCAGGGCTACCTCCGTCGCCGCCCCGCAGACGGCGGCGACGGGCGATGACACCGTGGCGACGTCGAGCGAGCCACGCCCGCCGTAGGCCGCCGTCAGGGCGAGCCCGACCGGCCGCAGGCCGGGGGACACGACCAGCACGATGCCCGGCCTGGGGGCGGCGTCGCCGCGCGCGGCGAGGGGGCGCGCCGCCAGCAGCAGTGCCCAGGCGGCTAAAGCGGTCACTATGCCTATGCCTATGCCTTTGCTCTTGCGCATCGCATCACCCCTTCAAGCCCGCCACAACACGCGCCGCGGCGGGGCCTATCGCACAGGGCCCGTCCCCCGCGCACGCGACGCCGCTGACCGAGGTCCATGGCCCCGGACCAAGCGCGCCCGCCGCGTCCGCGCTCCTCGCCGCCGATGCGCGGGCGGCACCGAACAATTGCTGCCCGCCCGCGGGGTCGATCGTCCAGGCGAGGAAGTGGGCGATCTCCTGGCGCTCCGCCGGGCTGTCGCTGACGCTCGAGAGATCCCCCCGCACGATCATGAAGTAGAAGGTCGTGAGCGGGTAGGCTCCGGGGTCCGTGGCGGTCACTAACGACTTGCGAAAGTCGTCGGGGAGGCTATCGGCCAGGGCGCCGGCGACGGCCCGCCTGGCGGACTCCTCCGACGGGGTGATGAACGCGCCGGCCGCGTTCCGCATGGCCGCCGCCAGCAGGTCGCGCCCCATGACCCCCGCTTCCGTCGTGTACCCGAGCGCGTAGGGCATCATCTCGACATCCGCCGACATCCGGCCGGTGTCCCCGTCGTCGGTCGACCCGTCCGGCCAGGTCGCGGGCAGCCCGAGCGTTGGGGTGGCGACGACGGTCGCCTTCCAATCGGGATCGGCCTGGAGATAATCGTCGACCGTCTCACCCGGCCCGTACTGGTCGTGCTCGTGGAGTGTGATGATGGGTTGATCCGGGAGCGGGGCGCCCGGATTGAGGGCGACGATAGCCGGGTCATCCCGCCGCGTGACCCTCCCGAGGTAGATCGCCGCCAGGGCCTGCGGCGTGAGCCGCAGCGGGTGGAGCGGGGTGAGCCCGTCCGCCGCCCGCTGGGTGAAATACTCCCCCGGCAAGTTGTAGACGACTGGGATGGTCGTGACCGCGACGGGGATGTCGACCAAGTCCGGGCACACCGCCAGCACGGGCTGATCGACGAGACGGCCGCCCGCCACTATCTGGTTGTCGCCGTCGAACCCCGTCGTCAGCCCAATCGACGCGGCGTACCAGCGCGGATCGCACGCGCCAGCGAGACCGTCCAGGTTCGTCCCCGCCTCGACGGCGACGCGGACGCCGGGATGCGTCGCCTCGTAGCGGTCCGCCAAGGGCTGGACGATCGACGCCAACTCCGCCGACCCCTCCAGCGTGATGACGGTCGAGGCCGCGATCGTCGGCGTCGGGGAGGCGATCGGGACATCCGCGACGCGTCCGGCCTGATCTTGATACGGCATCACCACCACTAGGAGCCGCGCGCGGGTCGCGCGGCGCAGGCCGGGCGGGAGCCGCAGGCGCGTCGTGGCCAGGCCACGCCCGTCGGCTTGGACCTGGCGACGCACGATCATGTCGCCGGCCCGCAGCACGCCCGCGACGCGCACCCGCGGCGACGGGCCCGTGATGGCTCCCACCAAGAGGTCGACCGAAGCCAGGGGGCTCGTGTGGATGCACACGGAGATCGTTGCGACGCGCCGCCGTAAGCGCACGAGAAACATGCGCGTGGCGGTCGCGCGCACGTCGATGTTGGCCGTCGTCGCGCAGGCGGCCGAGCCCGTTGCGCCGGCCGGACTCGTGGCGGGGGTCACGGGCGGTAACACGGTTGCGACTGGCGTCCAGGTTGCTGCCGACACGGGGATGGTCTCCGTAATCGTCGCCGCAGCCGTCGTCCCCGTCGCGGTGGCCGAGGAAGTGGGGGCCGCGACTGCCGTCCCCGTCGCGGTGGCCGACGCTGACACCGTGGCGCTGGCCGTGATCGGCGTCGCGGCCCCCACTTCCTCGGCCACCGCGACCGTGGAAGTGAGAGTCGCGACGGGCGTCAAGGTCGGCATGGATGTCGTCGTGCTCGTCGTCGTGCTGGTCATCATCGCCATCGCCGTGCCCGCCATCGTCGGCGTCGCCGACGATGGCGATGGGGCGGTCGGCAAGGCGACGGAAGGCGCTCCCGCGTCGCTCGCGACGACTTGCTCCGCTACGAGCCTTACGGCGTCCGTGCCGGCGTCGCTGAACACCGCCAGGGTCAGGTTGTGGTCCACAAGACGGGCAGTGGCGGTCCAGACATGGCACGGCGCGCTAGGGCCGAGCGTGTCGGCGCTCACGACCACGGCCCCGCGCGGGTCGGGCGGCGCGGTACCGACGTACTCGTCGACCCGCACGAAGGTCGGGGACCCCGCGGGCGCGAGGTCGCACCCCCCGATGTGGCCCGGCGTCAGGGCGACCATCGGGGCCAGGAACGTGTATCTGATGGTGCGGGGGCGCGCCTGCGGTGCCGCACTCGCATCAAGCTAAGAAATGAGCAGGGACGCTCCTTTGGCATCATAAGGGTGTAGATGACCTTTAGGAGCAAAGGAGCGTCCCTATGACCAGCGTAGCAGATGTGACCCACGCGCTGCAGGTCCTGTTTACCACGACAGCGGATCACCTGGCCCGGCGGACCGGCTTCGTCCAGCGGGCCTCCAAGCTGACCGGAGCTGCCTTTGCCCAAACGCTGGTGTTTGGATGGCTGGCCAATCCGCAGGCGTCGGTGGAGGCGCTGGCCCCAGCGGCGGCGGCGGGGGGGGCGCGATCAGCGCGCAAGGACGCGATCAGCGCTTCACGGAGGCGGCGGCGGTCTTCCTGGAAGACAGGCTCGCCGCAGCGGTGCAGACGGTGATTGCCGCTGATCCGGTCGCCATTCCGCTCCGGGAGCGCTTTACGGCCGTGGTGCTGCTGGATTCCTCGACGCTCACCCTGCCCGCGGCCTTGGCCCTGTGGTGGCCGGGCTGCCGCGCGGGGACGGCCGCGCTCACGCTGCATGTGCGCTATGATCTGTGTCGGGGCTGCCTGAGCGGGTTGGTGGTGCAGGAGGGGCGCATCTCCGACCGCAGCACCACGATGCAAAGCGCCCCGTTGCCGCGCGGCGCGCGGCGCATCAGTGATCGGGGCTTCTTTACCCTTGGAGTGTTCGCCGCCCTGACGGCGCAAGGGGTCTATTGGCTCTCGCGTCTGGCGCCGGGGACCGCCGTCTATACCCCGGACGGGGCGCGCTGGGACGTGCGGGACCTGCTTGCCGCGCAGGGCACGGCGACGGTCGACCTCACAGTGACCCTCGGCGTCCAGCAGCGCCTGCCGGGCCGCCTGCTCGCCGTGCGCGTCCCCGAGGAGGTAGCGAACCAGCGCCGTCGCCGGCTCCGTGCGGAGGCCAAGCGCCGGGGGCGCACGCCGAGCGCAGCCCAGTTGGCCTGGTGCGCCTGGACCATCATGGTCACCAGCGTCCCGCCCACGCTGCTCTCCCTGCGTGAGGCCCTCGTCCTCCTGCGCGCCCGCTGGCAAATCGAACTCCTCTTTAAATTGTGGAAAAGCCAGGGCCACATCGCTGAGTCGCGCAGCGCCAACCCCTGGCGCGTCCTCACGGAGGTCTTTGCCAAACTCCTGGCCATGGTCGTCCAACACTGGCTCCTTCTGGTGAGTTGCTGGGCGTTTCCCGACCGCAGTCTCCTGAAAGCGGCCCAGACCATTCGTCAGCACGCCCTCTCCATCGCCAGTTCCCTCGTCTATCCCGCGTTTTTGGACCACATTCTCGCTGTCGTCCAGCGCTGCGTCGCCGCCGGCTGCCGCCTCAACCGCCGCAAAAAGAGCCCCAACACCTATCAACTCCTCCTTGAGCCCTCCTTGGCAGGATTAGCTTGATGCGAATGGGGCGCGCCTGCGGTGCCCCCGGCGCGCCGATCGCCCACTCCACCCGTATCTGCTGGAGCGACAGCGGGGGGAGATTCAGGGCGTCGGCCACGACCCCGACGGCCTGATCCGGCGCGACGGGAGAAGGCGTGAACTGGCGCTCCGCAGCGTCCCGGTTGGCCGCGTCATAGCAGACAGCAGCCTTGTTGCCACCATAGCTCGGCCAGTCGCTGCAAGGACCGGCGTGTGCGCCCTCCATCCGTGCGGCTGGCGCCGCGCGCGTGAGGGTGAGGCTCGCGGCGACGGCGACGGCGACGGCGACGGCGACGGACAGGACCGCACGCCGGCGGTAACCGAGGATAGTCATAGGCCCCTCCTCCCTAGCAAATGATATTACCGACGGATCGATTCTCCGAGTACACGTCGAACCCGTGGCTGGCTGGGTCGACGCCGCTCGGCTCGGCGATGATGTATGAGGCGTCGCTCCGCCGGACGCACACCTCCTCGGGCGACCAGTTCCAGTGATCGATGTATCGCTCGGACCCGTTCCCCGTCGCCTCTGCCTGATAGAAGTGTGGGTTGGTAAAGGGCCTGCCGTTGTTGCAGGGACTACCGCCGGGGACTCCAGGGCAAGGGGGCTCCTCGAGGATCCACTCCGCCGACACGCCGGTATAGTTGTTGTCCACAGGCTCGGCTTGCAGGCCCGTGCTCTGGCTCGTGGTGTAGTCCGCGATCAGATACGTGCCGTGGGCCGCATCCACTGACACAAACACGAGATCGCCCGGATTGATGGATGGCGACAAGAACGGGATCGGCAGGCCGCCGTTCGGGCACGGAGCGCCCGACGCCCTGTCATCCTCGCAGCCCGCGTCCTGGATGAATGGGGCATACTGCGGGTCCCCGTAGCTCGATATCCCGGCCTGCCACAGGATGTCAGGGTACTCGCAGTCCTGGTTCGCGGGACAGTTGGGGTTGCGATGCACGTAGTCGCCGCCGAGCCCCACCCAGGTAGAGATGGCGTAGTTGCCGCCCGGTAGCGTCATCGCTGGGACGGTCCAGTACGATGCCACGGAGGTGAAATACGCCCCGTTGTTGTCCTCCTGCCTGACCTCTTCCCCAGACCAGACCGGGTTCCTTTCAACGGGATAGGCCTGGGAGCGTGGGCGGAGGATGGCGGGGTGTTGGCGGAAATAGGCGTCCCACCACGCGAGCTTCGCCGCATCGATGCGCGGCACGACGTACCTCAAGCGCCGGGCCTGCCGTATCCAGAGCGCGAGCGCGGCGGGATCGGCTGCGGGCGGGCGGGTCCCGAAATACCCGTAGCACTCCAACTGGGCCGCGCTCACGCGCGCGGGATCGAACCCCTTATAGGGCTCGTCGCTGACGAGACCGGGCGCCACCGCGTGGACGAAGTCCCCTCGCGCGCACGTCCGCGCGGAGGCGGCTGGGGTCCGGGCATGGGCGGGGCGGGGTGCCCGCGCCCATGCAAAGCGCGACGGATACCCCGAGGGCAGCGATCGCGGATGATAGTCCCCTACCCATTCTATTCCCCCTCCCCTCTCTTCTCTTAATCGTCTCTTATCGCCACCCGTCCGGACTACCGCAGCCATTCTACAGGCTTTCGTCGTAACATTTCCATAACATTGATCGTATCGTGATCCTATTGACTGGTGTAAGAATGCACATAAGATGCGCCGGTCCCACACATGAATCGGCATCGTGTCGCACATAACCTGCGCCGCTTGGGGGAGACCGCGTAATTGACGTGAGGTCGCGATGCTCTCTCATGCGGCGGCCATCAGCGTCAGGGGTGGCATCGCATGCGGCGTGCGGCCCCGCGTACTCCGACTGGGCTTCGGCACATCGACAATCGATGATTCAGTATGCGCGATCATGGCTTGTGCGGCGAGGGCGCGCTTGATCGATGGGACGCTTCGCAGATTGTAATGCGGCCCCTGTAGGTGCCGGAAGCGCCGCCCTGCCCGCTCTGCCCCGTTGTTCGTCGCCTTCCAGAGGGGATTGCGCAGGAAATGGCTGAGTTGCGTGAAACGCGTCTCATCGACCACGGTGATCACCTTGGTGAGCGGCGTCACCGTCCGGAACAGCGGGTTCGTCTGCCACGCACGGTAGCGGTCATGCGTGTCATCCCACCGTCGTCGTCGGCCGCGCGCGTCACGCCACAACCCGTACCACCCCTCCAGGAATGCACGTGCAATGCGCAAGGGTGCGCCGATGGGGCTCGCGAGGACCCGCTCAAGGTGCGCCTGCTCCTCTAGATCGCGATGGTCGGGGCGGCGCAGGAGGAGGAAGCGACTGTCCGTGAGAGCCTCGCGGATGTCCCGGACCTCTGCCCAGGAGGTCCATGGCGCGGGTGGGGGAGGTGTCTCCAGGCGCGATCGCGACCCGCCGGCGAGTGCGGCTACCACCGGTGCCGACAAGCTATCGAGGTCCGGGGCGGGCTGTCGTATCCAGGCGCGCACCGTATTGCGCGCGAAGCCGGTCTGCGCGGCGACCTGGCGCAGGGATAGGCCGTTGTGGTAGAGCGCGTGGACCTGGGCCACGCCTTGGTGATGTAACGCGTCGCGCCGCCGCCACTGCTCGTCGCGCGGGTCGGCGCTCTCCGGGGCCGGCGGCCGCGTCCGCAGGCGACCGCCCAGAACAGACCCGCGGGGCCGGGCACCCCGCCCCTGTGACGCGTCGCCCGTCCACGCCGCCGGCGGCTGCGGCAGCGTCTTGCGGACCGTGCGATACACCTCGCCCACAGCAGCGGTCACGCGTCGCGTCTCGTGGAAGAGGCACAGCTGGTGCGCTGCCGCAGGCCAGGTCTGCGCCACGAGGGACGGATACAGGGGTGACCCGTCGGTGATCACTTCGTCCGGGGACACGCCCGCCGCCTTGAGCCACAGGAGGAACGCCTCCATGTCAGCGCGCCGGACGGAGCCGGTGAGAAGTTGATAGCCGACGAGGCGATCACTATCCGGCGCCGCCGGATCGACAGCGAGCAGGAGCGCCACGCGCCCTTGGTACGCCTCATCCACGCACAACACGCCGGAGAACTCGCGCACGACCCAGGGCTCATACTCCGTCGCGAAGGCGGCGGCGGTGCGGGCCTCGCGGCACCATTGCCGGATGCTCCCTTCGCTCGGCCGGACCCAGAAGTCGCGGGCTAAGCGCGCGGCGACGCGCCGCATGGCCATCCCATCGTGAAACACGGCTTGGACCGCTTTGGCGACGACCCACTTGGTGTAGACGGCATCGGGACGCAGGAAGGGGGGCTGCGCCCGGAAGTAGCGTCGGCACAGAGCGCAGTAGTGCCGGTTGACGGTTACGTGCAGCAGGATGGGGCTATCGAGGTCGAGGTCGATGGCCGTACGCGCCACGGTGTTGGTGCGCCCGGCGGGGTGGCCACAGAAGGGGCAGGGCAAAGCCGGGAACGTCCACGCGACCTGGCGCATCCGGCAAAGGGTCTGGTTCAGCGACGTGAGTGACGGTGCCACGAGAGGGTTCCTTTAGGGTAGAGAAAGACAGGGCTTCTGGGGTGGGATGCCGACAGGTGGGGTAAACTTCAGCGCGATGGGCGCGGGCGGGGAGCCGTTGTCGTCGCGGAGAGCGGGGGGCGTCACAATGACGACGCGAGGTCCGATTGCCGTATACAGCCGCACGACGCGCAAGACGGCGGCGATGAGCAGGACGGCGAGGGCCACGTACGCGCCGACGAGGGCGACGGCGAGGAGGGCGGCCACGACGCGAAGGGCGGGCGAGGAGGCATGGGCCAGCGGGGTGAGGAGGGCGACGGGACCAGTGAGAGCCGCGAGCACGAGGGTGGCGAGGCAGAGCGTCCAGACGCGGGCGCGGGCCTGGGTGTCAGTCATCGGTCATCTCCTGTGCCATAGGTGCGGAAGACAGCCTCAGTATCCCACGTCTGTCAGGGGGCGCGGCGTCAGGAGAAGGCGGCAGCGAGGGCGGCGGGGGGAAACGAGCGACGTGCCGCGCCGACAAGGGGGGTGGCGCGGTGGTTGTCAGGGGAAGCGGTTCGGTCCGATGAGAGATGCCCGCGCGGGATCACCCGGCTGGGGCATCCTGCCAGTCGGGGGTCGCCGCGCTGGCGTCATCCGCGCGCAGCATGCTCACTAAGCCCCGGTCGGCGAGGGGATGCCTTCCGCTGTCATGGCCTCCATGCATGAGCACCAGGGTCGGTCGCCGCTCCGGGGAGGTCAACCAGGAGGGCGCCAGCCGGAGCCCGGCCGCCGGCGCCGCAGCGGAGATCCACGCGCGCCACCAGGGGTCGTGCGGCGCGCCGCGCAGCATCGCGACCAGTGCGCGCGTCGTCTCTGCGTAGCTCTCGAAGGCGCCCATCGCCGCGCGGGTCACACCGTCGGTTGTCGGTGCGTCGTGGAGGGCCGCGAGGATCGGCGCGTCCGCGCGCGCGGACAGCCACGCGTCGAGGCGGCGTACGGTGAGCGGGGGCATGTCGCCCTGCGTGAGGTGGGCGATGAGGGCGAGGAGCATCTGCTGCACCATCTCGTCCCAATAGGGCCGGTGCTCGTGCGGATGCGGGGAGGGCCTATCCGTGGTATCCATGGGCATACTATCGGCGGCAGGGGGGCAGCGCGCGATAGGACATGGTGGCTGTCGCCGCGTAGCCCATCGGGGGGAGCGGCCCCGGCGGCCGCGGTGGCGCTTGGAAGGAGAGGGGGGAAGGTCCGCAGGAGAGAGGCGCGGCATGGGGCAAGGGCGCCAACCATGCCGCGCTGCGGCGTGAGAGACGACGCTAGTTGATGTGCTGGACGTCGGGCGCCACCGTGGTGCCATTGATGTGCTGGACGGCAACGATGCGCGGGGTACCGCTGTCGGTGCCGTTGATGTGCTGGACCGCGAGCTTGGCGCCGCT
>JAABUX010005361.1_pt1 | contig 15785 bp, 18 predicted proteins | sample 5561851 | NCBI WGS metagenome assembly JAABUX01 (sample SAMN10711883, study PRJNA513361) | rock metagenome | isolation source: Antarctica rocks | place: Antarctica: Victoria Land, Richard Nunatak red sandstone | collected 2016-01-03 | reverse complement strand
GTCCCGTTCCTTCAGTTCGACCGGGAAATAAGAACCGTCATCTGCACGACCAATGCGATCGAGTCCATTAACGCCCGGCTGCGCAGAGCGGCCAACGCCCGCGGCCATTTCCCGACCGAGCAGGCCGCGCTCAAGTGCCTCTACATGGCGATCATGAGCCTGGATCCCACCGGCAAGGGCCGCAAGCGCTGGACCAACCGGTGGAAAGCCGCCCTGAACGCGTTCGACATCACCTTCGACGGGCGCCTGTCCGCCGGACGGAGCTAACAACCACAAGATCAGTTACACCTTTAAGTTGACAGACCCCGCCCACCTCGTCATCACCAACGGAACGCAAACGGTCTTGGTTTGACAGTGGTGGTGTTGCTGGCGAAGGCGCTGGGCGCCTCGGCCTGGGGTGGGTCGGGCCGGGGTCTGGCGGGTCGAGCGGGATCCGCAACCGGATCTTGACCTGCCAGCCGGTGACGTGGATGTCTTCGATCAGCAGTCGCAGCAGGTGCTGTTTTTGGGGGCGGTCGAGCTGGTCGATCACTTCGCAGATTTGCCGGGCGAAGTTGGTGACGCGGTGTCGGAGCAGGTTCCCGTGAGCGAGCGCGGTGCGCTCGGCGGCGAGCTTGTCACGTCTGGCTTGAAGGTCGTGTTGCCGGGCGGCGATCTCGGCGGAGCGGCGGTGCAGCTCGGGCAGGCCGATGAGGCCGGCCTGGTAGAGGTCGGCCAGCCGGCGTCGTTCGGCGGTGATGGCGTCGATCTTGCGGTCGAGGCGCGCGAGCTCGGCGGCGAGCAGCTCGTCGTCGGGGATCGGGGCGGTTACCGCGATGGCTTGCTCGCCGGCCAGCAGCATGCTGGGCTGGGTGAGCGCGGCCCGGATCTGGTCGAAGACGTATTCGTCGAGCGCGTCGGCGCGGATGTTGCGTTCGGGGCAGCGGCGGTCTTCCCCGCCGGCGCGCAGGGGGTCGTGGTTGCGGCAGTAGTAGTAGCGGTGCCAGGTTCCGTTGCGGCCGCGCATCTTGTGGCAGTTGGTGCCGACGTCGCAGACTCCGCATCTGACTAGGCCCTTGAGTAGCCATTCGCCGGGTTCGGCCCGGCGCGGGCTCCACTTGGCGTTGTCGTAGGCGATGCGGGCGGCTGCCTCGAACTGCTCATCGGCGATGATGCGGGGACAGCCGATCGGGATCCATTCCTCACGGGGGCGCGGGACCTGCCGGGTGCGCCGGACGGGCCGCGGGTCGGTGATGGTCTCGGTGCGGTTGAAGTAGACCCGGCCTATGTAGGCCTCGTTGACGAGCAGCCGGCAAAGGGTGGAGCTGCCCCAGGTTGGCTTCCCGGTCGGTGAGGGAATGCGGTCGGCGTTGAGCCGCCGGCAGATTCCGCGGACGGTGATGCCCGCGGCCCGGTCGGCGAAGATACGCCGGACTACCGCGGCTTCGGGCTCGTAGATCTCCAGGTGCGCGGCGGCGCCGGCGGTGCGGGCGACCCGCCGGTAGCCGTAGGCGGTTTTCCAGGTCGTGATTTCCCCGGCGCGGGCGCGGAAGAGCTTGCCGCGCCGGTATCGCTCGGCGATCTTCGCCTTCTCGTACTCGGCGATCACGCCCTGCACCTGGGTGAGCAGCGTGGCTTGCGGGTCACCGGCGGCCAGGTCGGGGGCGTCGGTGAAGCGCACCGTGACCCCGAAGCGGGCCAGCTCATCCAGGACCAGGACCTGGCAGGCGTAGGCGCGGGCAAGGCGGTCCGGGGACATGCACCACACCAGCTCAAACAGGCCGGCCTCGGCGGCGTCGCGCAGCGCGTCCAGGCCGGGGCGGTCCAGCCGCGCGCCGGACTGGCCGTCGTCGACGTACTCGCCGGCCAGCTCGTCGCCGCCGGAGGTGACGTGCTCGCGGAGCACCTGCAGCTGGGAGCCGATCGTGCCGCGTTCGGCCTGGCGTTCGGTGGACACCCGCGCGTAGATGGCCACCTTCACCGCTGCCCCCTGATGGCCGCGGGGCAGCGCTGCGCCGTGGCGGCAGCGTCAAGCAGGAACTGGAAGCCAGCAGCCAGCACGCTGACCCGGTCGTCGGCGCGGGGATTCCACGCCGCCCGCGCCGCGCCGGCTAACTCCCCGGCGAACACCGGCTCGCTGACCGGCCAGCTGATCAACCCGGCCAGCCCGCGCCGCGCGAACCGTGCCGCAGCTAGTTCATCGGGCAGCGCCCCGTGCTCGAGCAGGTGCGCGCGCAGTCTCTCGTAGTCGGCCTGTGCCGCTTCGGCCGGCGGCCAGAACGACCGGGCGGTCACCGGGCCCGGGCCCTCTCGATGGTCCGCCGGTGCAGCCGCACCCCGAACTGGTCGGCGACCTGCTCGGCGAGCTGGCCCGGCCCCGCGTCGGCGGAGCGGATGAATTCCACGATCTCCGGGCGCAATTTCAGCGGCCCGCGGCGGCCGCGCCGCTCGTCCAGCAGCCCCGGCATGCCCGACTGCGTGAACGACGCCAGCACCAGGTAGAACGCCGCCCGCGAATAGCCGTGCGCCGCGGCGGCATCGGTGACCGGCATTCCGTCGGCCAGGTGGGCGCGCAGCATCTCGTACTTCACCTGGACCTTGTCGAAGGCCAGGAAGAACTCGGCGCCCGCGGTGAACAACGGCGAGCGGACCGCCGCGGGGTTGGCGTGCAGCAGTCCCCCCTCGGTCAGCTCCCGCAGCCGGCTCGCCTCGCTCACGACCGCCACCTCCTGCCCAGCAGGCTAGAGGCACTTCGTCCAGGCGTCTAGCATTTAACGCCGTATGGCGTGTCCCGAATGTTACGAGCATCGCTACCTGTCCTAACCAGCCAGCTAACGGCGTTGCCATACGGCGGCAAACGCTAGACATGCGGCGTTCATTACTAGACATCAAGACGACTCCGGACAGGTGCACGCCGCAGCCGGCGACGGTGGTCAGGATGGACATACAACCCGGGAACCGGCTCAGCCGGCGACAACATGACGGTCAGCAGCAGCTTTGCGTTCCGTTGGTGATGGCCAAAGGCGACTCCCACCGGCTCGCCGAGGCCCTCGCCGGCAAGGGGGTGATCCCCCTGGCAACCTAACCCCCGCCCGCCGGGAGAACAGCCGGCCACCAGCCTGGAAAACTGGTGACCGCCACCCCAGAGAAGACAGACCGCCCAACCAGATTTCTCAAAGGCCGTTGACACAAGTCTTGTCCTGGCCCTGAACGACATGCAACGTCACTGGACCAGACTTAACAATGGCTGCCGTGCCGCTGCGGGAAATCACCCGCCATCCGTGCAGAGGAACGACTGCGACTCCCCCATGCGTGGAGAACCACGCAGCAGCGGACACCGGCGTCGTGCGCCCGTGCCGGGTGGTAACCAAGGACAACTCAAACCCTGTTTTTTTACCGCAACTTGACGTTGCCCCGTGCGGGCGCGACGTGCCAGATGACTCGGCTGATCCGCAAGCCGTGATAGCGAGCAGACATGTGAGCATACTTGCGCCGGTCACAGCGTTAAGGTTCTTCATACACTATTGACGCAGCGCCGTGCTGACCGGTTCCCAGCACGCTCCAGGCCTCCAGACGCCGGATCTAGTTACTGTGGATCCAGCCAGCTATAACTACTCATGCCATCGCTACGCCTTCATCCCGCCTCTGGGAGGGCCGTGCCCTTGCCACAGGCCGAGGGTGCAACTCCTCTCGGGTGAGGTGATTGGGCCGCGTGCTCGTGCTGTTGCTGGTAGCGCGTGATACGGACGCGCTGGTGTTTTGGCTATCTGTCATGAACCGAGGGATGCCCGAGCTACGGCAGTGATCTGGGCGGCCGCCGCTGGCCGGGCTGGAGTGCCGTCCGATCACTAACCTGCCGCAGATCCGGCGCTGGTCACCGAGCATCAGTGATCACGCGGCGGTGCGACTGCGGGACGGTCCACTGCGCCGCCGGGGGAGATAACGTCGGCTCACAAGCGAGTCGCGGGCATGTGCGCCTACCTGCGGCACGGGCAGTTCCTGTCCCGGAACCGAACCTGCCAGGCGATGAGCGAGCTGTTCGGGCTGCTACTGACCTGCGGCGTGTACATCGGGAATGACGGTATGGGTGTGCCCGGCCGGGGTGGTCCAGCGGAAGGTGCCGGGGCTGTCCTGGGTCAGCCGCCAATACGGGTGCTGTTTGAGCATGTGATGCTCGCGGCATAGGCCCGCATGACTGTCAATATGTACCAAGTTATATTTAGAAGATCGTTAACGGCGCTCTGAGCTGACCGCACGCAGCCGAACGCGGCCGACTGTGAGTTATAAATGGGTCTTCGGCCCGCTCGCGCGCTCAGACGGCCTTTGGGCGTCCCGCGAACTTTAATGAGGATCGTTCGCACCCCTCCGTCCTTCCGATAGGCGCCCACCGAGCCGTACGGGATCGCGGTCAAAGGTGGCCGAAGGTCATCACGTGTGACGCGAAGCGTCCTTGAGCGTGGTCCCGTACGGTGCAACGATAGATCGCCGGAAAGACAGCAGTTCTACGGCAGAGCGGGGCCGTTGTGCCGCAGATTATCTCGCACTATCGCCATCGCTTCCAGTCTCCTACGGACCGGACGGCATGTCTCTCGCATCAGGCGTATCCTGGGTCCATTCGACCTCTACGACCTGCTTACGTGCCTCAAATCGCACAGCGTCGGCCGTCCGCCGTCTCGGCAGCATCCGCAGCGCGACGGCGCGGAGTGTAACGAGGCGCCAGGGCGTAAGAGCCACGGCGCACGCTCCTATGGCAAGGGCGGCCACAGCGATCAAGGCGCAGGGGATCTGCTGGGCAGGTTGGCGGGGCCAGTACCACCAGTAGTAGCGGCCTGCGTTATCCGCGCCGAAGTACGTGAGGGGAAGGAACGAGGCGAGCGGCAGCACCCAGGCCAGGCTCCAGCGCAGCACCCTGCCCGACAGCAGGGCCATACCAGTCCAGATCGCCACAGCACGGACAAGCACGAGCGCTGTCTCCAGGGGCGCCATCGCCGCAGCGGTGGCGCCGACGAGAACGGCGGCGGCACACGAGGCGACGGCTAGGTACCCTATCTGGTAGCTTCGCAGCGTCCTGGACCCGGTTTCCTCGAGGCTGGTCATCGGCCCCTCGATACTGGATGCTACGAGACAGACGATAATCAGGGGCACCTGGAGGGCCAGCGGCACGGTGATGTAACCACTCCTAGTGGAGGCCGGTGCCGAGACTTCTGTGCGCACACTCAAGGTAACATCGGCGACCAAGACGGCCGATGCTATCGCTAGGCCACGCCCGTGGTGCGCCCTGATATAGCGGGCGGCAATGCTAGTTCGTGGCATGCAGCTTACAGTCGTATTGCGCCTGGACCTTTGCCTGGTCGCGGGCGAATGCCGCCTGGGCCGGTTCCGGTTCTTGCGCCAGCTGACTGATAGCGGCCGGGTCGACGCCGGGCGGTCCGCCGGAAACCGCGGGCGGCTGGGCGCCGCCGTAGATCCGTGTCGTCAGCCATTGCGTAAGCAAGAGATCCGAACGATCAAGCTTATCCCAGGCTGCCTGTGACATTGACTGAGGCAGGCAGGACTGAGAGCCAAAAGTATTTGCGTAAATCGCTGCCTCCATTTCGGAAGCCACCAGCCAGATGCTGCCGTCGCTTAGGCTAATACCGTCGAGGCTCAAGCTGACGGGGCCGCTGGGGACGGGGAATAGCGTCCCTGGCCGGAGGCCTTGCTCGTAGAACGTCCCTGGCACACGGAACAGGCCCTGGGGCAGCTGCCGCGCACGCAGGGCTAGCGCGGTCAGGGCCTTTAGGTACGGTCGGTCCTCGGGCCAGACGCATACCCGGGGCACCGTTGCCGAGCAGGCTGGGTCCGCCGGGGCGGCGCGCACCGCCAGTACCTGCTGGGCCGGCAGCAGCGCCGCGCCAGCCACGACGGCCGTGACGGCGAGAACGCCTGCCAGCCACCGCCCCCGCGCCGGACGCCACTGGCTCCGGCCGAGCAACGATGGCACTGTGACCGCAGCGGCGGCCAGGCCGAACGCCAGCAACGCCCGAATGACGATGGCACCTGGCGCTACAGAGAAAGCTGGGTCACCGAAGTAGGGATCGCCCTGCGCCGTGAGTCCCAGGAGGGAGCTAAAGGCCATCATCAGCACCAGGCAGCCGGCCCCGGCGGCGACAGGTGCTCCGAACCGGGATCTGGTGATCCGCCCGGTGACGTGACCGATGGCGGCGCAGGCGACGGTCGCCGCCGCTCCCAGCAGCAAGTAGCCGGGCCACAGGAAACCGGGTCCGGCTTGGGAGAAGCTGGCCCAGGCGACGTATACCACGCCTGCCAGGTACCCGCCGAGTCCGATGACCACCGAACTGGCCAGCTGAGCGGCATCTGCCACCCAGCCAGCGCGGGCCAAGCCGCGCAGCCGGTCAGGCACGCCCGGCAGCCCGGACCGTGCGCCTGCCCATGCCGCGCCAGCAGCCAGGACCGGGCCGAGGAGCACCACCGGCCGCAGTGCCTCCGCGCTTGCCCGGGGCCACACTCCGAGCCAGCCCCGAAACCCTCCCGACACCACGATCAGGTGCATCCCGGCTAGGACGGGCAGCCACCAGCGCAGCGGCGACCTGCGTAGCTCGGCCCAGAAGGCGCTCCTCACCGGCCCGCCGCCCCGGGCCTCAGGACACTCAGGTATCCCCGCTCTAGGGCGCTATCGCCCTCGTAACCCGGCAACTCAGCCGCCTCCAGTTCCACCGCGCTGCCGCGGAACACGGTCCTGCCGTCGTTCATCACCACAACGCTGCCCCCCACGGCCCGCACATCCTCGACCAGATGCGTGCTCAGCACGACAGTCGTGCCGTCCAGGCCGCGGATCAGGCCGCGGAAGTCCATCCGCTGCGCCGGATCCAGGCCGACGGTCGGCTCATCAAGCATGAGCAGCGGCGGCCGGCCCGCGAGCGCCGACGCGATCCCTGCTCGCTGGGTCATGCCCCCCGACAGGCGCCGCATCGTCATCCTGGCCTGGCTCTCCAAGCCGACCGCGCTGATGGCCGACAGCGCCGCCGCATCGGCATCACGCTCGGCTACGCCCCGCATCCAGGCGCAGTAGCGCACAAAATCATAAACCGAGAAATTAGGATAGAAGCCAAACTTCTGCGGCAGGTAGCCGATCCCGGTCCGCGCCCGGCGTGCCGAACGCTCATCCGAGACGGTCTCGCCCAGGACCTCCAACCTCCCCCTGCGCGGTGGGGAGATCGTCGCAAGGGTGCGCAAAAGAGTCGTCTTACCTGCCCCATTGGGTCCAAGCAACCAGACCACGCCAGGTACGGCCTGAAAGTCGAGATCCTCGATCACCAGACGCGATCCGTAACCCTGCGCCAGGCCTTTGACCTCCACACCGGTTCGCCCGTTACTTCGCGCAGTATCCGCGCCCACACGGTCGTACATATCATCCTCAGGCGTTAAAATGGCCACAGCGCGGCCGCAGAGGCCGACCGCACTGTGGCGACAGGGCTTTCCGGGAACCTACTAAAGAGAAACCGGACTAGGGGACTCGACCAACCCTCTGACTTGCTATGATGGTGACTTACAAGTCCAGTAGCTAAGTTTCGCCTTAGTAGCGGGCCTCACTAGTTAGTGACCCTGATGCCATCCGCCGTTGTAATACACATTTATGAAGCCCTCGACTAGTTGAGTACTGCAGGCGATATAGGAGAAGCCGGAGCTACCTTGACCCCTGCTGAAGGTAGCACTTCCCCCGACAACCCCAGGCCAGTTATAACAGTTCCCGCTTGCATTGACCGTCACCTTAGTCGGCACGTTGTTACAGACGGCGTGCCCGGTGTCGGGCACCCACGTAGTATAGCACCCTTGGATCCTCGTGGTTGTTGCCGCCGAGGCGGCAGACGCGACGATCACAGCCGGAGCCGTCAGAGCTGCGAATGCGCAGAAAGACACCCCCCAAGAACGCGCAGTATTACTTACGCGGCGCCGAGATGGACTTCTCAACCCTCCTCCTTGATTTTGTACCGCTTCCGAACTAGCCCGGATCATTCACGTGGCCTGATGACTGGCTGTGTCCGCGCCACAACACTAATAGTCATTAGCAGCCTTTAGGAAAGATTAACAGTAAAAAGTGTGGGGGTCAAGCTTCGCTCGACATCACGTCAGCAGTGCGCGTGATTCCTGTGGTCCGGGCGGCGAGCTGGGCAGCAGTCGTAAGATTTTGACGCATTTGCTGCCCAAGCGTCTGGTTTGATGGCTCCGATTCGCATGCAGAGAGCCCCTTCCTTTCCGGTGAGGAGGGTGTTCGCGCAGGCCAGTGGGGACTTTGCGGGGACGGATGAGTGGCTAGTATCCGGAAACGCGGCCGGGCTCAGCACGCTGAGCTGCGGGAGACCTATCCTCTCAGGTCACGAGCACTTACTCATAACGCCGCCCGTCACGCCAGACCCGCGCGAATTCTCAGGGGTTAGCTCGCCTCCCAGCGCGGTGGATCACCGCCCTTTAGGTGATCATGGTGCTGCCTCGATCTTGGCCTGAAGTTCGTCCAGGTTGCGCGCTGCGAGGATGTGGAGGGCGGTGGCGGTGGGCCGCTCGACGGCTACCCAGCCGGCCGGGGAGGCCGTCTGTTCGACTTGCCAGCGGTGGCCGTGCTTGGCTAACAGGTCGCTGAGATCTGCCTGGCTCATCGCTGTACCTCGCACTCATACGGCTTATACGGCTCGAACGGTTGTAACGGTACCCTGGCAGCATGATCGTCAGCAACCTAGCGTCGGCGTCGTGCGCAAAGCCGAGCCTCCGTACCGGGTTGTTAGCTCGGCGCTCCGCGAGCGCGTGGAGGCCGGGGAGTGGCTGCCGGGAGAGCAGATCCCGAGCGTCCGGATGATCGCCGCGGAGTACCGGGTGAGCATCGGCACGGCCCGGCGGGCGCTGGCCGTGCTGGCCGACGACGGCCTGGTGGTAGTGACCCCGTCCTGGGGCGCGTTCATCCCGGAGTGAGGCCTCGGGCGCGTCCGCTGGGTTTCGCTGTTGACCTTGACCTTGACCTTGACTTTGACTTTTGATCTTCGCTGTTGACCTTGACCTTCGCTGTTGACCTTGACCTTCGCTCGTGACCTTGACCTTCGCTGTTGACCTTCGCTTAGTGCTGTTCCGTTTTTGTGGTGGTTGCCGTCTGCCTGTGTGCTGCTGCTGCTTGCGGTGTTCCTGACCTCCCGTTCTGTAGTTGGGGGCGGGAGGTCAGGAACGGCGCGAGTAGCGGGGTGGGCAGCGTTTGCGCAGGCAGACGGCAAGCAGCACAAGAACGGGGCTTCACCAGCCCGTCACGGGACGTGATGGGCTGGTGAAGCCGGCGTGACGGTCCTGTGAGGGGCGCGTGATGGCCGGGTGTGCCGGTTATGCGGCAGGATGGGAGCCTCCCCCGGAGGTGACCTAGTGCCCGCAGACAGCCACGGTGATGGCCGGGGTGCGGCCGTCCGCGACGCGCCGGGGACGCGCGGCCGGGTGGTGCTGACGGCGCGGGATATCCGGGCGCTGGTGTGGTGCGGGGATATGTACGGGGTCCGCGCGGACTTACTGGCGTCCTTGCTGGGCGTGTCGCCGGAGGTGGTGCGGCAGCTGCACGGGCGGTGGCGGCGGGCGGGGCTGGCGGACACGGCGCGGCTGGGCCCGGGGCCGGTGTGGTGCTGGCTGTCCCGGGCGGGCCTGGACAGTTGCGGCCTGCCGTACGCCCCGTACCGGCCGCCTTTGGGGCGCCTCGCGCACGTGCACGCGGCGGGCCGCGTCCGGGGACTGCTGGAAGCCTGGGACGCCTACGCGGATGGCGGCGCGTCGTGGCGGCCGGAGCGGCGGCTGCGGTGGCGCCCGGGCCCCGGCGCCGGGCGCCGGGCCATGTGCCGGACGGTGAGGTGCTGTGGCCGGAAACGTCGGCGTATTTCCCGGGTGAGGTGTGGTGCGTGGAGGTGGAGCTGACGGCGAAGACGGTGGCGCGGACGGCGGGGATCATGGCGGCGCTGTCCCGCGACTGTGACTACGGTGACGTGCCGGGGTCGGGGCGGGGCCTGCGGTACGGGCGGGTGCTGTATGCGTGCGCGCCGGCAGCCAGGAGCACGGTGGAGCGGGCGCGGGCGTCGCTGCCGCCGGCGGCGGCGGCGCGGGTTGAGGTGCGGGACCTGCCGGGCGGGGCGCTGGGATGATCGGCGGCCGGGTGGTCCGGGAGTACCGCCGCGCGTCCTGCCTCGGCGTCCTCCTGACGGTCGTGCTGTGGGTAATAGCGGCGGTGGTCACGGCGGGGCTGCTGGCCGCGGCGTGGCCGCTGGTCATCGCGGCCGGGTGCGGGTTCGCGGTGGCGTGGTGGCGCGGGTGGCCCGCGCGCCGCCTCGCCGGCGCGGCAGTGTGGTGCGCGCCGATGGTGGCGGCGTTCGCGGTGGCGTACTTCGCGGCGGGGGACGGGGCGTGGCAGGCGGCGGCGTGGTCCCCGGTCCGGGCGTGGGAGCTGGCCTGGCACGCGCTGCGTGCGGGCGGGTGGCTGCGCGCGATGGTGATCATCGCGCCGACGGCGGTCCCGGCGGGGCTGCTGGTAGCGGCGGTAGCGTGGCGGGCGCGGGTGTCGATGATGGCCGCCGGGGCGGCGGGGTGGTGGCCCGGCGCGCCGGTCGCGTTTGATGAGCGGCAGTGGCGCCGTCAGGTGGGCGCCGCCGGTCAGCGGGTCCGCGACCCGGCGGCGTCCCCCTCCTGTCGCGCCGCGGTGACCCGGTCGCCGGGGCGGTCATCCGCGCGGTAGGTCATCACCCCGGCCTTTGCTGCGCCTGCCGTACGCGGCTTTGCGGACGCACATGCTGGTGATCGGCACGACGGGGGCGGGGAAGACGACGGCGCTGATCCGGCTGTGGGCCGGGTTCTGGGCGGCGGCGTCGCTGCGGCACCGGGCCGGCCGCGAAGCGCGGCCGTGGCTGGTGGTGATCGACGCCAAAGGCGGTTTCGATTCCCGCGACACCGCGCAGCGGGCCCGCGAAGTCCTGCGGGACCTCGGCGCGCGCAACGTCGGCATCTGGCCCGATGAGGTCACCCTGAACCTGTGGGCACTGCCGCCCGGTCGGCTGGCGGAGGTGCTGTGTGATCTGGTGCCGGTCGCGTCGGAAGGGCCGGCGGCGTATTACGCGGATGTGCTGGCGTCGGTGGTGGGCCTGGCGGTGGGCGCCCCCGCGGGGCCGCCGACCAGCTCGGCGGATTTCCTGGGCCGGCTGGACGGGGCGTGGCTGACCGGGGCGTATGCGGGTGACGCGGTGCGCGCCGGGGAGGTCGCCGCGGCGCGGGAGCACGCGCCGGACGTGCGGCTGCGGTACCGGACCCTGTTCACCCGGCTGGGCCCCGGGTTCGACGGCGGCGCCCGGGTAACCGATTTTGATGCGCTGTACTGCATTGTGGAGGGCACGGCGTCGGTCGCGGCGGGGCAGGCGCAGGCGCGGGCGCTGGTCGAGCTGGTCACCGACGCCGCCGCCAGCTGGGGCGGGGAAAGCCGGCGGGCGGGGCTGCTGGCGGTGGATGAGTTCTCGGCGGTGGCGGGGCGGGTGCCGGTGCATGAGCTGACCGAGCGGTGCCGGTCCCTGGGCCTGGCCGTCCAGGTCGCCGCGCAGTCCTGGGAGTCCCTGGCCCCGCAGGAAGACCAGCGGTCCCGCCTCGCCGCCACCGCGGCCGGCGGGGTGCTGGTGATGCGGTCCCCCGACCCGGAGGCCTTGTGCAGCCTGGCGGGGACGCGGGCGGTGATCGAGACCGGCCGGAAGATCATCGGCGCGGGCCGGTACGGCCCGGAAGGCACCGGGCGGCTGCAACGGGCGTGGGTGGTGGACCCGGACCGGGTCCGGAACTTCCGCGCCGGGCAGGCCGCCTACATCCGCGGCGCGGCGTGCACGTACGTGCAGATCGCCGCGTACCGCCGGTCGCCGCTCGCACTGCCCGCCGGGCCGGCCGAGCCGGGCGGGGCGCTGCCGGGCCGGGCGGCGGATGCCCCGGCCGTTCCCGGCCGGGAGGATCCGGCGGTGGCGGCGGGGCCGGCGGTGCCGCTGCCGGGCGGTGATCCCCGGTGACCGGGGCACGCCCGGAAGCCCCGGACGGCACGGGCGGGGCGGACGCGTTCGCGGTGCTGGGCCTGGCGTACTCCCCGGACCTGACGGACGCCGACGTGCGGGCGTCGTACCTGCTGCGGCTGCGCGCCGTGCACCCCGGCAACGGCGGTGATCCGCAAGCGGCGGCGGCGGTGACGGCGGCGTATGACGCGCTGCGGTCCGGTTTCCGCCGGGGCGAGCTGCTGACCGCGGTCCCGGCCAGCCGGGGCAGCGGCGGCCCGCCGCCCCGGCGGCGCCCGGGGCGCCGGGGTTCCGGCCCGGCGGCGGGGCGTGGCGGTGAGGGGACCCGGCCGGGGACCGGGCGGGTACCGGACGCGGCGCGGCGCGCGGAACTGCGCCGGCAAGTCGCCGCGCAGCGCGCGCAGCAGGGCCTGCCGCCGTACATTACCGACGCGGCGACACTGGACAAGATCGCGGATCTGCTCGTGGTGACGCTGGGCCGGGGGGACGCGGGGCGGCGGGGGCATCCCCGGCCGCTCAGCGCGGCCGGGCCGCGGCAGCGGCCCGGCACGGTAGTCCCGGCGGAGGTGTCATCGTGGCGGCGGGAATCCCGGCGCCGTTACGCGCTAGAGCGCGAGGCACGCGAGGCACGCGAGGCACGCGAGGCACGCGAGGCGGCGGCGGCCGTGCCGCCGGCCGCGTCCGGGCCGGTGCTGGTGCGGGCGTGGCTGCGGGTCCGTCACGGCCGGCCGTGGTGGCTGGCCGCCCGCGTCGCGGTAGCGGCGGGGGTGGTCGCGGTCGCTCAGGTCGCGGCGCCGGGTGACCCGGCCGTGCCCGCGCTGGGCGTGGGCGCGGTGACGTGGCTGGCCCGCACGGCGCGGTATGACCTGGCGCCCCGGCCGCGCCGGTAACCCGGCCGGCTACCGGCCCGGGGGGTGATGAGCGCGCCGGCGAGCATCCCGGCGGCAGCGGCCTGGCTGAGCATGCCGTTGAGCCGGGTGGCGGTCATGGGGGCGCCGGGTGTGGCGTAAAGGCCGATGGAGCCGACGAGCGTGACGGCGCCGCCGGCGGCGGCGGCGGTTTCGAGCCAGCCGCGCGGCGGGACGAACGGGCCGTCGTAGATGAGGTCCCGGCCGGGGGCGGTCCGTGCGGTGCCCCGGCGGCACCGCAGCCGCCAGCCGGGGGCTGGCGGGGGGACATCCGCGGCGCCGGTCATCAGGGTCATGCCCTGGCTCAGCAGCGCCGCTACCCAGGGGCTGGTGATCTCCCCGCCGGCGCTGACGGTGATCAGCTCGGCGCGGGATTCCATCATGAGCAGCGCCCGGCGGCGGGGCGGGTCCGGGTAATCCAGCACGGTGCCCCCGGCGCGCATCCCAGACAGCGCAGACAGCGCGGGCGCGATAGGCGCGGTGATGATCCGGGAGGGGCCGCAGGCGGCGTGCGCGAGAGTGACGCGGGCCTGGAACTGACCGGGATCAAGGTAAACCACGACGGCGGAGGGCTGGGCGGTGATGCCGGGCCGGCCGCACTGGGAGCAGTTGAAGGAAGCGAACGCGGGACTGCTGAGGCGGCCTAACGCCTCAGCGCCGATGAGGGCCTCCACCTCAGCGCTGGCGCGGACATCAGCCATCGGACTGCCCTCCTCCGGGGACCCAGAGTAGATATCTTCACCCAGCGGCTGCGACAGCTCAGCCAGGTGTCGGGCTTCCACCGCCTGCCGCCGGTCTCGTGCCGGGGCCGAGATCGCTGAGATGCTGGAGGAGCTGAGCTGGTGGGCTTTTGATGCCGCAGAACCCGCTGGCGAGAGACGATCCTAGCCGCGTCGCTATGTGGCGCTTGCCCTTAGGGACATCAGCAGCCGCAGCCGCTGCTTTGCCCGGCCCACGCCCGGTGTCCTTCCCAGACCGCCCAGCCCGCGATAGCGAGCGCGACCACGCTATCGAGCCACCACCACCCGGCCAGGGTGTTGGCGAGCAGGCCGACGAAGACCGCTCCGGCCAGGTAGGCGCACAGCAGGTTCTGGGTGCCTTCCCCGGCGGTGGCGGCGGAGCTGAGCCGCTGGCCGAGGCGGCGCTTGGCGATGCCGAGCGGCGGTTCGAGGATGAAGGTCCCGGCGGTCAGCGCGAGCCCGACCCAGCTCTTCTCCGGGTGATTGCCCGCGACCAGGCCCTGGATGCCCTCGGCTGCGACGTAGGGCGCGAGCAGGTAGAAGCTGACGGCGACTAGTTTCTGGGCGCGCCGCTCGGACAGCGCCCCGGCGAGCCGGGGAGCACATCCGGGGGCTGCTGGAACTCAGGCCGGACGTGGAGGCGGTGCATGACTCGGCACGCACGGCCGAGCGGCACCGCGATTGGGTTCGTGAGCGGCTCGGCATTACCTACGATCCGCCAATGCTGGCGAGGATAGATCAGCGGACCCGCCACGACCTCTCATTTGCCGCCCCACAAGGGTTTACGCGAGATGCCAGACGGCCCCGGCCGCGAGCCTTGTAGCTGGCCAGTTCCATCCGCGCCAGACTGACCCGGTGGCGCGATGACGGGCTGAAGGCAATCGGTGGCTTGCTCTGGCCGGAACTGAGGAGGCAGCAGGATCAGACAGACCGGGAGCACAAGAGCGACCGGGACCTTATCATCCACGCTGGCGCTGATGGCGACCCGCAGGATGAGATAGAGATGCAGCGCCGCTCCTGGCGTCGTCTGGCGCCTATCGCGGCAAGAGGCCAAGCCGGTCAGGCTCAGGGGGGGTGGCTGATGAACGAAAGCGCCAGGTGGACCGGCGTGAGCACTGGGTGCTACACGACAAACTGATCATCGGTCTAGATGATGAGGACATGCGCCAGCTGCTGCTTACCAAGCTGGCGGAAACGAGCCGTCCGAAGTGATCCTGCTAGACCGTACGACTGGCTGTTTAGAAGACACAGTCATGCTGTCCGAGCCCTGTCTCTGACCTCGGCCGAATGTTTCCTCCGTGTCCGCCGCTCCGTGTAATTGAGATTGGATAGCTGCCCGGATGCTCCTGGTCGCGACCCTCGGCGTCCCCGGCGTCTCGCTTATCTTGTTCGGCCTGGCGATCCCGCTCGCCGTTCCGCTGCTGACCGCCGCAGCGTTCCTGGCGGGGGCCAGCTTGCAGGTGTTCGGGGTCAACTGGGCTACGACCATGCAGCAGGAAATCCCGCCCGCCGCCCTGTCGCGGGTGTCTGCCTACGACGCGCTGGGCACCATCGCCGTCGCGCCCATCGGCACTGCCGTCGCCGGACCGCTCGCGGGGATCTTCGGCGCACCCGTGATCCTGACGACTGGCGGCATCCTCGTCGTTGTGCTCACCGCCGCCGTCCTGGTGGTCCCCGAAGTCAGGCAGTTGCGCCGACAGGCGCTACCCGAGCCGATCAGCGGACCCCAGTAGCCCGGCTGCGAGGCCGCACTCCATCGGTACCTGGAAAATCTGCTAAGCGGGGCTAACCACTGGTCTGGCCCCGTCTTCTCCATAGCTGCAGGTGGCGGCCACGGCCGCGGGCTGATGACGTCGGCCGATCGTTGCCGCTAGGCGAATCCTACGGCTGTGCGTCGCGCCCTGGCCATCAGGAGAGCGCTGGAGATGGCTCGGCGGGGAAGCACTGGAGATCGTTGGCGCTGGGTGAATCTGTCTACTCTGAGGGTTATCAGAAACTCAATTCGAAGAAGTAGAGGCCGATGGCTGCGCGGAAGGAGTCCAGGAACGTGCTGAGCGGCCGCCGGTAATCGGTGAAGAGAATCTTCCAGGTCTTGAGGTGCGCAACAG